>Ga0074197_1001050_pt1 | contig 26492 bp, 22 predicted proteins | sample EPASupsiteSAE305_FD_64526 | JGI IMG/M metagenome (GOLD analysis project Ga0074197, IMG submission 64526) | Bioremediated contaminated groundwater microbial communities from EPA Superfund site, New Mexico - SAE3-05 reassembly with SPADES | ecosystem: Environmental > Aquatic > Deep subsurface >...
ATTTTTGCATGTGACTCAGTGAATACTTCGAGCCCGCCTATGCCATTCCCTATAACAATCGCGATACGATACGGGTCAATAGAAGAGCTTTTTTCCGGAGACTGCGAATCTATCGTTGCTGGCAGGCCTGCATCGTTCCAAGCCTGTACCGCAGCAGCAACAGCGTATTGCGAAAAAAGCGCCATCTTTCTTGCTTCTTTTCGATCTATCCAGAGCGAGGCGTCGAAGTTTTTTACTTCAGCAGCAATTTTGCTTTCGACATTCGACGCATCAAAATGAGTGATAGGGCCAATGCCGCTCACGCCATTTACACAATTCTTCCAGAATTCCTCGATGGAATTCCCGATTGGGCTTATAATGCCAAGCCCCGTCACCGCTACTTCTTCTTTCATGGTCTGTCACTCCGTTCAGGATTTTTCTTAATGTCGCAAATTCACGGCTCGCCACTGGATCACCATCGGTTTGCCATCTAATCGCCACCAGCCCGCCATCGGCTCACCACCGGATCACTGCCGCGCCATAGGTCAGGCCAGCGCCAAAACCGACCAGCATAATAAGATCATTCGGTTTCAAAAGGCCTTTCTCATCCATCTCACTGAGTGCAAGCGGAATGCTTGCGGCAGATGTATTGGCATATTCTTCAATATTGAGAAATATCTTGTCCATAGGAATAGAAAAACGCTTTGCAGCGGCTTGTACAATGCGCGCATTTGCTTGGTGCGGTATAATCCATGCAAAATCTTCGAGCCGATAGGCAGTCTTGTGCAGAAGGCGCTCAATAACTACCGTAATCGATTTCACTGCAAAATCGTAAACCTTTTTCCCATTCATGGAAATGACCGGTACCAGCGGCGGCTGCCGTTCAAAAGCCTTTGCTCTTTCCGGCTGCACGAGATAAAGATCTTTCGCGCCGCTGCCATCCGCGCCAAGAATAAATGAAAGACAGCCTCGCCCTGTTTCATCGATGCGGGACAGGACAGCCGCCCCCGCGCCATCGCCGAAAAGCACGGCCGTGGATCTGTCATTCCAATCAGTTATTCTGCTCAGTCCCTCTGCGCCGATAACAAGCGCATTTCGTCCATGCGACGTTTCCAGCATGCTGGAAGCGATATTGAGCGCATAAATAAACCCGGTACATCCTGCAGTGACATCAAATGCGGAAGCCCCGTAGGCGCCGAGCTTGTCCTGCACAATGCATGCAGTCGCGGGGAACCCGAAATAATCAGGAGTCGCAGTAGCGACAATAATATAATCGATCTCGTGAATGCTTATTTTTGCTTTTTCGAGGGCGCTTTTTGCCGCGCTTACTGCCATGTCGCTCGTTTGGACGCCATCCGGAGCAATGTGGCGCGCCCCGATGCCAGTATGGGATCGTATCCATTCGTCGGTAGTGTCTATGCGCGCGGCCAGCTCTTCATTGCTTATCCTGATAGGCGGCACATAGGCAGAAATTGCTCTGATCAATACAGACATATACTTCTCTCCTTTCAGTCAGAGATGAGAGAAGTACACCATATGTTGTTGCTGTTGTCAATATGACAAAGTTGGTAAAAGTGTCATAATCATACTTTGGAAGAAGCGGCTGCGGCGCTGGGTGAGGTAAGCTCAGCGGTAAGCGCGGCGAATTCAGTTTCTTCGATCACTTCTTTTTCGAGAAGAAGAGCGGAAATGCGATCGAGCATATCTTTTTTCTGTATAAGCAAATTTTGTACATGCTTGTAGCGCTCGTCCACGATGGAAGCTATCTCTTCGTCGATGTACCGCTGCGTATCTTCGCTGTATTCTTTCGTTGCATAGGGATCGGCAATTTGCGGCATTCCCGGGATGCTGCCGCCTCTCTTGGTAAGCGCAACGTTCCGGAACTTTTCGGACATCCCGTAATCGGTGATCATGCGGCGGGCAATATCGGTCGACCGCGCAATATCATTGGCCGCCCCTGTAGAAATGGAATGGAACACAAGTTCTTCTGCAGCGCGCCCGCCCAGAAGCACGTCGATCTGGCCAAGCAATTCTTCTTTTGTAACAAGATAGCGATCCTCGAGCGGCATCTGAAGCGTATAACCCAGCGCCCCGAACCCGCGCGGGACAATCGATATTTTGCGGACAGGATCCGCACCAGGCGTGAAGGCGGCGGTAATCGCATGCCCGGTCTCGTGCACAGCGACAATCTGCTTCTCTTTGGGATTTATCATGCGGTTTTTCTTTTCCAGGCCAGCGACCACTTTTTCAATGGCATTTTGGAAATCTTCTTCTTTGACTTTCTTCCGGCCAGCGCGTACAGCGAGCAGCGCGGCTTCATTGACTACATTTGCAAGGTCGGCGCCGACAAAACCGGGAGTACTCCTCGCGATTTTGGAAAGATCGACCGAAGGATCCATTTTGATCGTTTTGGTATGAATCTTGAGAATTTCTTCACGGCCAATCATGTCAGGGCGATCGACGAGCACCTGGCGATCAAAACGTCCCGGGCGAAGAAGTGCAGGATCGAGGACATCTGGCCTGTTTGTTGCAGCGACGAGGATAAGGCCGCTCGTCGAATCGAATCCATCCATTTCGACAAGCAGCTGATTGAGCGTCTGCTCGCGTTCGTCATTTCCGCCTATCATACCGCTCATGCGTGACTTGCCGAGCGCATCGATTTCATCGATGAAAATGATGCAGGGAGCTTTTTCTCTCGCTTGCTTGAACAGATCGCGCACCCGCGCCGCGCCGACGCCGACGAACATTTCGACAAATTCAGCACCGCTCATCTTGAAGAAAGGAACATTCGCCTCGCCGGCAACAGCTCTGGCAAGAAGCGTTTTCCCTGTTCCCGGAGGGCCGACAAGCAGCACTCCCTTGGGGATTTTGCCGCCGATTTCCGTATATTTCTGGGGATTTTTAAGAAAATCGACTACTTCGACGAGTTCTGCTTTGGCTTCATCGACTCCGGCGACATCTGTAAATCGGGTTTTTATATCGCCTTCTGCCACAACAGTTGCCCTGTTTTGGCCGAAAGCGAGGACATTCGAATTCGAACCCATGAAACGGCTCATGACTGTTCGCCACAGGAAGAACATGATCGCAAAGGGAAGAACCCAGTTAAGGAGCAGCGAAAGGATCGCACTCCCTTCCCGTGGGGATGCGGAATACACAACGCCTTTCTGGTCCATCAGCGCGGTGAACTCAGGATCTGTAACTGGCACTGTTTTGTAAACGACGCCAGGTTTTGCCGTCGCGGGCAGCGGCGATGCAGGCTCTGAAGAGCGGGCATCTGTATACCCGGTATAGTAATTGATATCGATTTCAACGCGCTTGATTTCGCCGGTTCGTATCTTGTCTTTGAATGTTGAATAAGGAACAACAGTATTATCGCTTCTGAAAAGGAAATAATTGAAAAATGACACTGCAATGAGCGCTATAAGGACATAACCGAGGGAAAATCTGAATTTGAATCCCTCGGGCATGCCTGGCTTCTTGTTTGGATCGCCTTGATTCTTGTCCGGTTTGTTCTGTTGATTTGGGCTCCAGCTGTTTTTGCCTTTCGATGGCATTATGGTCTCCTAATGGTCCGATTCATGCACGGGTGTGTCTGCACGCACAGTATCGCATATTCCTGCTTTTGTTCAAATATAAATATAATGATTTTGCTGAAATGCGGCGAATAGCATGTTTCCAGCGGAAGGCACACTATCGCGCTTGACCCTTTGGCCCAGTTTTTTTATATTTTTAATCGGTTCTCTACCACAAATCATCTTTGAGCATTTTTCAGGAGGAGATACCTATGACGGTGAAGCCCTTAGGGGACAGAGTTCTTGTCAAGATCAAGGAAAGCGAAACGAAGACTGCTGGGGGTATTATCATTCCCCAGACTGCCCAGGAGAAGACCCAGACTGGCGTAGTTGTTGCTGTCGGAACCGATAGCGATGTCATCAAGGTCAAAGTCGGCGACGAAGTGATGTACGACAAGTATGCAGGCACCCAGATCAAAATCGACGGTGCGGAGCATCTCATCGTGAAGATGTCGGATATCCTCGCAATTCTCGAATAAGAGAATCGCTGGCTGTCATGAAGAGGCTGCGGATAAGCCGCAGCCTCTTTTATTTGGGATTGCCGAAAATCAGGAATTGCCAACAAGAATTGAAACAACTTCTTCCGGGGTTTTTGCAGCAAGCAGCGCTTGCCGTTTTTCTTCGCTGCGGAACAGCATGCCAACCTCTGCCAGGAACTGCAGATGCGGACCAGTCTTGTCGATAGGGGAGAGGGTCATGATGAAAATGCGGCATCCTTTGCGGTCGAGCGCATCAAAATCGATTTCTTCTGGCGAAATGCCAATGCAGGCGACCAATTCGCGCACTGCGGTTGTTTTTCCGTGAGGAATGGCAATGCCGTGCTTCATGCCGGTACTCATGCGGTCTTCCCGTTCGAAGACACTGCGGATTGCTTCTTCTTTGTCCAGCACTTTGCCGCTGCGAAATGCAAGCTCTACAAGTTCTCTGATAATCGCTTCTTTGTTTTTGCCTTTCAAATCCAGCGACACTAATTCTGGTTTCAGCAAGTTTTTGAGGTCCATACCCATATCCTAAATATACCCGATAGTGCCGTCAAGTGCGGCATCGTTGCAAACACAAGAAAACTATATAAAATTCCGCGCCCGCTTTGTAGTTCTTTCGCCTTGTCTATCGCCGATCAGCGCAACCGCGAACATCATCCATGCGCTGTCGAGAATGGCAGCCAGGATGGAGAGAGGAAAGGCTACTGGCACAAGGAGTGAGGCTCCATTCTGGAAGCCCTGTCCGAAAAGCATACAGACAAGAGAAAGCATGACAGAAATGTCACTGCGAATGCCTGCAGAAGCGACAAAGACCGAGAAAGGCACGAGAACAAGGAGCAACAAAAGCTGTGCTAGCCCCGGTCCATTTCTTGAATATGAAAGGAACATTGCAATAAAAGCAGAGGCGACTACAAGCGCGCTTCCAGCCCTCCCTGTCATGAGCGCAAGAGGGAAAATAGTCGCATTTGTATCGCGCTTTACGCCAAGACTCTCCGACAGATGCCGGATTGCGCTCCCTGAAGAGAAAAAAATGCTTCCAGATCCTGCAGCGGCAAGCAAGGGGCCAAGCATCCCATACAAGAGCACATAAGGATTTGCCTTTCCGCCAAGGATCCGGTAGGCAAGAGGGAACACGCCGAATAGGACAACTACAGCCGCAACTCCAGCGGAAAAGAGAATCCCTCTGTATTCCACTGGCAAGCCGGTATTTCTCAGAACCAGAAAGAGATTGAGAGAAACGGCGATGAGCAGAATCCCGAGTATCTCCGATATGAAAGTATTGATCAGATATGCTGTACGGGAAATCACATCGAGCACAGGGATCAATGGCCGCGCCATAACTGGATCATGGGCGACTGCAAGTCCGAAAGCGAAACCGAAGACTAGGAGAGGCAGCAACCAGGTGCCAGAGCCCGCAAAAGTGGAAAAAATGCTCGGGGGGAATGTTGAGCGGACCATCTCGGCTGGATCAAGCGTTTGCGTGAGCCCGCTGTCGGTTATAAGAGGAAGAGGCGCAGATTTGAATATCAATGCAACTGCAAGGCCGAGGCCAGCAGCGACAATCAAGCTCCCGACAAGCAGGAAAAAAGATTGGCTGAATATTTTCCAGAAACGATGCGCTTCGGAAAGCCTGAATACCGAAACCGGAATTCCCGAAGCAAGCATAAAAACAAGCGCGTAACCGCCAATTTTCAGCGATATTTCCGAGATGAACGTAATTGCTGCCGTTCCGCGCACCATGCTCGGCGGGAGCGCGATATACAGGATCGCTCCCATTGCAATACCGAATGCATATTTGAGCCAGAGCTTCATTGTGCCCAAAAGCATAGCGCCATGGCAGGATGAGGTCAATCATTGGCAGCAGCTGGCCGAGAGTCGATGGCTGCCGACGGTTAGCCGCTCCCTCGCATTGACAGCGGCCGTCCTTTTCAAGTATTGTTCAACCCAGTTTCGCGACCCAGTAGCTCAGCAGGATAGAGCGACTGCCTCCTAAGCAGTAGGTCGGCCGTTCGAATCGGCCCTGGGCCAAACAATCTGCAGTGCTTCTTGTCCTAGCCATCTTTGGAACGCTGTACTTTGCCTTTCTGCCTGTCAAGACAATATAGAATGTTGCGAGCCTGCATTTCCTGCACTTGACAATGCCCTATAATGTGCTACCATTAGTAAACCGGTTAAACAACGCGGTTTTTCGAGAATTATAAAGGAGGAAGACAGTATGAAACGAATCACGTTGGCTTTCATGGTTTTGATGGCTGCGACTGCGGCATTTGGCGCGGGCAAACTCACGCTCATGCAGAATAAGCCCGAAATCGACGCCCAGCTCAAGGCATATGCAGCCGAATGGGGCAAGAAGAACAATGTAACAGTCGTTATCAAATCCATCGGCGGTACTTCGGGCGGCATGGGGCCTCAGCTCAAAGCAGATTACGCGGCAGGCGATATGCCGGATATTTTTGCTTTCGACGGGCTCGAGTCATACAAGGAATGGGAAGGCGTTATCCTCGATCTTTCGAAGGAGCCATGGGTTTCCAAGACCTCTGTCGCGTTCAAGTACAATGGCAAAGTGTATGGCTTCCCTGTAGCGGTTGAAGGATGGGGCATGGCATACAATGCCGATCTGCTCGCAAAGGCAGGAATCGATCCAAAGACGCTCACCAATTACGATGCCTACAAGAAAGCTTTCGAGAAACTCGACTCGATGAAGAAGGAGCTTGGCATCAACTCGGTGGTTTCGATGGCGGCAGCTGTCGAAATGGGCTGGGTTACCGCGCACCACAACTTCAATTCCCTGCTTTCGAATGGATTGCCCTATGGTGATCTCTCTGTGGTGAACGATCTGCTCGCTGGCAAAGTCGATATGAAGCGCCTGCAGGAATATGCGGACTGGGTCGAGCTCTTGTTCAAGTATGCCGACAAGACAGTGCTTCTTACCGGCAACTATGATGCGCAGGTTGGCGCTTTCGCGACCGGCAAGGCAGTCTTCCTTCATCAGGGCAACTGGGTCGATCCCAACCTCAAGGCTGCAAATGCGACCTTCAAGATGGCCTTTGCGCCCCATGGATCGATGAAAAAGACGACCGACGGCATTTTCGTCGCCGCTCCTTCGTTCTATGCGATCAACAAGGATTCGAAGAATGTGGCTCTTGCAAAGAAATTCCTGAATGATCTTGTAACCACTCCCGAAGGCCACACGTACATGGTCAAGGACGCCGGCATGATTCCCGCTTTTTCCGGCATCGATCTCAATCCTGAAGGGCAGCTTTCCAAATCTGTTCAGCAGTGGTCAGCAGCTGGCAAGGTGTACAGCTGGAATCAGTACTATTTCAGCGGCGACTTCAGAGACAAAGTCCTTACCCCGATTTACAACCAGTTTGCGGCTGGCAGCATCACAAAGGCCCAGTTTGTCGACCTAATGGCAAAAGCCTTCAAAGACAACGCGAAAAAGTAACCTGTGCACATCAAGGATTGTGCTTGTTGAAAAGAGCCGCTTGCGTCACTATGATGGATGCAAGCGGCTTTTCTGTATCATCGAAATACACAGTATGGTGAATTGCTGAGGGGGCCATATGACAAAAAAAACAGAATCATCGCTTGTTTTCTGGGTATTTCTGGCGCCGGTGCTTTTTGCGTTTATCATGGTGATGGTTATCCCGTTTTTCCTGGGGTCATACTATGCCTTTACAAACTGGTCTTCTTCGGCGCGCGTCGATGGCGGTCTGCGCTTTGTGGGCTTGCAGAACTTTGCAGAGAGCTTCCGTGATCCTGCATTTCTGTATTCCTTCGGCATAACATTTGCCTACACTATTCTGAACATGATCGCGATCAATGTGGTAGCATTCGCGCTGGCGCTTCTAGTGACAGGCGAACTTCGGCTCAAGAATGTCTATCGAGTGGGCTTTTTTGTGCCGAATCTCATTGGCGGCCTCATTCTCGGTTATATTTGGCAATTCATATTCAACAATGCCATTCCCTCTTTAGGGCGAATCATACCTGTGCTGGGTTTCCTCGCAAATCCCGGCAATCTCATGCTCTCAAAAAACACATCGGCGCTTGCGGCGATGATAGTCGTCGGCACCTGGCAATATGCTGGCTACATCATGATGATTTATGTTGCGGCTATCGAAAACATTCCGCAGGAGTTGCTCGAAGCCGCGAAAATCGATGGAGCGACGCCATGGATTCGCCTCAAGTCGATTACGATTCCTCTCTGCGCGCAAGCATTTACGGTGACTATGTTTTTGACACTCGTGAATTCCTTCAAGCAGTTCGATGTGAACGTATCGCTGACGAGCGGCGGCCCTTCGACCATGCTGATGGGGCAGCCGATTCTTGGCACTGAACTGCTCGCGCTCAACATTTACAATACCGCATTCATTTCGAATAAGCTTTCAGTGGCGCAGGCGCGGGCATTTGTGTTCTTCTTCGTGCTGGCGATCATCTCGATCATTCAGGTGCATGTGAACAAAAAAAGGGAGATCGAGCTATGAAACAACAACATTCAAGAAAGCCTGGCATGATTGTCGCAGAAATTGTGACGGCGCTGCTATTTATCCTTTTTTTGTTTCCATTCGTGCTTGTACTCCTTAATTCAGCCAAAACTTCTTTTGAGGTGACGCAGTATCCCCTGGCATGGCCAAGTCGCTGGGGGAACATAATCGACAATGTTGTAAAAATATGGACGAGCGAATCGGTGCGCTATCCGAGCTCACTTCTGACCAGTACCATCGTCACCGTGGTTTCGCTGGTGCTGATCAATTTGTTTTCCGCCCAAGCCGGGTGGGTGCTTGTACGGACAAAATCCAGGATTTCCTCGATCATATTTTTTATTTTTGTCGCTTCGATGGTGATACCCTTCCAGATCGTCATGTTTCCGCTTTTGTCGTGGTTCCGCACAGTGACCGTTGCGACCGGTATCCGCCTGCTGCGCACCTATCAGGGAATTATTCTTGCCTATATAGGCTTTGGTGCGCCGCTTTCGATTTTTATGTTCCATGGCTTCATCAAGAGTATCCCGCTGGAGCTCGAAGAAGCGGCGACTATCGATGGCTGTCAGAAATACCAGATTTTCTACAAAATCATTTTCCCGATACTGACGCCCATTCAAGCCACAGTGCTGGTTCTGAACGGCATCTGGATATGGAATGACTATTTGCTCCCGTTGCTTGTGCTGGGCAAGGGCAACGATATCATGACAATTCCGCTTGCGGTTTCCAATTTTGCCGGAGCCTTCGTGAAGCAATGGGATCTTATTCTCACAGCCATTCTGATGGCGATGGTGCCGGTGATTATTTTCTTTTTGTTCGCGCAGAAATATATTGTGAAGGGCATGGTGGCGGGCGCCATAAAATAGCGATTGATGTCGAATTCAGGACAGCAGCATGCGATAGCACGCGGCGCCCTCATTGCCAGGCTGCAGGGATTTCGATAATATGCGGCCCATGAAAGATTTGCAGCCTAAACACAAGATCGAGCACGCGACGCCTGCATTTATATTTCTTTCGGTTATATATGCAGCATTGCTCATCATTTCGAATATCACGGTAGTCAAGCTTGTCAAAGTCGGGCCATTTCTTCTGACAGCCGCCTTTTTTACCTATCCAGCTGTCTATGTTATCAGCGACATAATGACCGAGATCTATGGATATCGGCTGTCGATGAAGGCGATATGGGCGAATTTTGCCGCGCAGGCGCTTATGTCGGCGGTGCTTGCCTTTGCTACCTGGCTTTCGGGAACCGACAACGCTATCAATGACGCAATGAAGACGCTTTTTTCTTCCACATGGAGGATTGTCATCGGCTCCCTCGCTGCATATTGGGTCGGCGACTGGATGAATTCAGCCATTCTCTCGAAAATGAAGGTTGCGCAGAAGGGCAAGTGGTTTTTCCTACGCGCGATGGGTTCGAGTTTGCCAGCGCACTTTGTCGATACGACCCTGTTCAATATCGTCGCATTTCTTGGCGTGTGGACTACAGGCGATATTGTTCGCAACGCACTCTCCGAATCGTCGCTCGCAACTGTGTATGAACTGGCGCTTTTCCCCCTGACCTTCCTTGTGGTGAAACTATGGAAGCGGATTGAAGGCATCGATGTATTTGATGAGGGAATCAGCTACGCGCCATTCTGAGAAAGCTTTTCTATTTCCATCGAGAGCCAGTCATCGCTTCCGGTCCGCAAATCCTCGATTGATGCCCGTATTTCCTCGGCTCTCTTGCTTAATGTAGCGAGGGCTGCATGCTGGCTGTCGAGTTTGGTCTGGGCATCCACCGCGTGAGCGGAAGCCAAGTCGAGCGAAAGCTGGCGGAATTGGTTTGACATTGAATGGAGCTTGATTTCCAAGCTTTCCTTGCGTTCGAGCAACGACTGATGTGCTTGGCGCTGTGCGTCGATTTCAGAAATGCTTTTATCGTAATCGGCTGCGAGGGCAGGGGGTGCAGTTCTTTTCTTGGCCTCGATGGCGGCGCGGTCTTTTTCGAGTTCTCTCAAGGGCATGGAAGCGACAAGGCCGTCCAATTCGTTCAGGGTAGTAGCAAGAAGGCGAATCTGGTCCATGCAGGCATGTACTGATTTTTCAGCTTCGGGCAGTTCGTCGGGGGAGATTTTCTTGAATGCGGCGAGGCATTTCTCGGCATCGGATGCTGCCTGGTTATAGACTGCGGCATACTGTCCCATGGCAGCGACATCGGCATCTTTAGCAGAAATGGCGGAGCTGGAGGCGTCCGCTGGCCCGAGCGATTCAAAAAAGCGCCTCAGGCGTCCGGGCATTTTCGCTTTGTAGTCAATGGAATGCACAAGCAGGCTTATACCCATTATCGCGGTCGGTATAATAAACCATGGCGTGTGCTCATCCGCAAAAATGTTGATAAAAAACAGAAGCGACGATACGCTGAAAAAGCTGAAGAAGCGGCTAAGGAACTTCACGCGCTCTTTATTGATCGCTTTGTATTCCTTGAGCTGGGAATTGTCGAGCGACTGAATCTGTTCTGCTTCCCGGGCAAGGCGTCGCGACTGGATCGAGCGAGCGATTCGCTTGAGAAAGCCAATGAACCACATAGCAGTAACGGGAGCTGCCCACGGGATGGAATTGGCATATGTCAGATTGACATACCATAACGCAGCATTGATGCCCACAAAGGAAATGGCAGCAGGCACAAGCGCATTATTCAGTCTGTTTGCGGTTTTTGATAGCTCTTCCCTATAGGAAGCAAGGCCATTTGTGATCCGTGTGCCCATCTTTTTTTTGATTTTTTCTTCTATGCGAGCAGATATTTCGTCACCACGAAATGTTCCGGATCGGGTCCGGTCAGTGAGTATACCTTTTGCAGCAAGGCTCGAGATTACATCCCATGCTGCTTCGCCATAGCTGCCGAATTTGCTCCAAGCTTCATCAACCGAGGGTCTCCTGCCAGTGCTTTTTATTTCTTCAAAGATGGCTCTTTTTATGGTGTCGAGCGGCGGCAGGGGTTCTGCAGTCCTCGTGTTTGGTTGTCCGGCTTCAGACAAGGAATTTTCGCCAGTTTCGATGCGGTATGCATCCAGTTTTGTACCGCTTGGCAGCTCCAGCTGTACATGAATAGTGCGAGCATCGACAGAAGGCGATGCATGCCATGCAGCAGCAGATACGCAGATGCCGCCAGCAGGTAATGCACGCACCAGCTCTTCCGCAATGTCAGCAGCACTTCCGATAGCTCCTCCCGATGATGTAAAAAGGACATCGCCGACATTGATGCCGATTTTCGCTTTGATTTGCGGTTTGAGGTTTTGCTGGATAAGGAGGGCTGCGCTGATAGCGGCCGCCGAAGTATCGAATGCTACGACCGCTCCTCCGTGCGAAGATTCGAGGAATCTGCCACTTTTTTCTTCTGCTGCAGCGCGAATTGTCTCCCTGAATTGCGCAAATGCCGCTCCTGCTTCTTCCTTGCCAAGCGCAAGCAGCGCGTCTGGTTTTGCAATTTCCGCATGCATGATTGCGCAGAGTCGGATTTCTTCGCCTGACATGTATATGTAGGGTATATCTATGATGCGCTAAGGTCAAGCGGACTTGCGGATGCAGCCTGGTGTCGGGCCACATTTTGCCGCCGGCTATGTCCCTTGCGGCAGGATATCGAAGCTGGCAAACAAATCCGGCACAGAGACTCGCCGCAGCGCGAGTGATACTCTGCTGTCAACATGTATTCCCCGTGGAATACGTGTCTGGAACTCATATCCGAATTGTGGGATGAAAATCTGCCCTGTTTCGGCTGAAGCATCGAGCACAATGCCTTCGCCACGCCAGTCCGGGTTCATGCTGAGATAGACAAGTGTCCAATGCGCGCGAGAATCTCTTTCGGCCTGGCGGTTTTTGGCTGCTTGGTCGCTGTACCTGAACAGCCGCTCATTCATTGTATCAGCGCTGATGAGGAGGTCGGGCTCAGAAGGCGCATTGTTCCGGTCAAGCTTGTTCGCTGCGGCTAGAACAGCATGAATCTGGTAGTGCGCAAGTAGGTCCTGATAGCGCCGCAGAGGACTTGTCACCTGGGAATAAAACGAAAGCCCAAGGCCTGCATGTGCGGAGCACGTTGAACTTACAAGCGCAGCTCGCATCGATCGCCGTCGCGTGAAATTTTCCGCAAGACTCGAGCTCGGCCCCGCTCCGCACCCGGCTAGATTCTCAGAAACAGGCGGATCCTGAGTCGCGAACGGGAAAGGGATTCCCTTCTCAAAAGCCCAGCGCGCCGCTGCTTCTCCTGCAAGGATCATAAGCTCCTGAACTATGCGTGCGGAGCGAGTCTGCGGCACTGGAAGAAAGGTCGGAAGGCCATCGACAACGTGCACCGCTACTTCCGGAAAATCGATATCGACCGCATTCTGGCGGCGCCTGAGTTCTGCTCGGACCGAAGCGATTTTCGAGAGCTTTTGCAGGACAAGATTGTCCTCGAGCATTGCATCGGCCTGTTCATAGGTAAGCCGCTGAACTGCTACCATGCTTGGCAAAATGGAAATATCGGCGATTTTCCCATCACCGCGAAGCGTTATCCTGAAAGACAAAGCCTTCGATTCCGCACTAAGCCCCAGGCCCATCTTCTGCACAAGCGCATCGGGCAGCATCGGTACGATTTTTTCAGGCAGATAGAGTGTTGAGCCGCGTTCCATAGCCTCAGCGTCGAGGCGCGAAAATGGTCCGACAATCGATGCTGGGTCAGCGACGTGGATCCAGACATTTTCTCCCTCGACTGAGATGGCATCGTCGGGGTCTTTCGACCATGCGTTATCGATGGCGTACGAGGGGAGAGCCCTCAAATCAAGCCGGTCTATTGCAAGCTCTTTGCGTTCTTCAAGTGCTAAAGGAGCTTCCGGTTCAGACATGATGCATCCATTACGTTCCGGCCACGGATTAACAGCAAGATTCCAGTAACCGCTCGATAGAAGGGCTTCATGCACTGCTTGAGGCGCCAGTTTGATGCCAAGTTCGCGGGCAATTGGACTATCATCGGCCAGGCCTCGTGCATATCGACTCAGCTCATCCAGAAATGGCTGGAAAGTTGAATTACCTTCGATCGGTGAAGAGTCTTTCTTCTTCCATGCTGCGCGAAATGCGACAAGAAATGCGGCTTTCGCTTCAGCTGCCTCTTTCTTTTTTTGCTGCTTGTCGCGTATTTTGTGCTGTTCCTCTTCGCTCCGGATGCGGATTCCTTCATCGAGCGTTTCGACAGCGGGATTGTTCGAGAGTTCGTGCCATGCAATGACAATATGCTCAGGTTTTGGATCGCTCCATGCAAGTTCGGCAAAATCTTTCCAGGAAATAAGGGGAATGCCTTCTGGATGTTCAGTCTGAAGGAGTTCGAGGGCTTCCATTACTTCGTCCGGAGCCCGATTTTCGGGGAATCTGCTAATCGGGCCGGTATGCGCCATGGCTACATCTTTTGGCCTGACGCGCTTTTCCTCTGCATCGATGGTTCGTATCGAAATGCGGTCCAAATCAGCAGCAACAACGATTGCTGGCCGACCTTTGTACATGACAAGCGAATTGATAGGGAGCATGACTTGTTTATAGTCCGGAAAGTGCCAATATACAATAGTAGACCATAGAATGCATTGCTTGGCAGGCACGCTTGTGATATATTTTGTTTCCGCGAGCATAATGCGCTAAAATTTGAAAAACACAAGAGGAGTTTGAAATGACTGCTTTGCTGGTTGGTATCGGACTGATCATTATCTCGGTGCTCATGGTACTTCCTGGCGTTCTGGGATGGTGGAACGATGTGCTGGCCTTTCTGCGCGGTGCCATTCCGGTGTTTGCCGTCCTGATCGGCGCTTTGGCTGTGTTTATCGGAATTGCTGATATCAAGGATAAAATCGAAGAAAAGAAAGAAGAAGAAAAATCGAAAAACGCAGAAAATGAGCAGGAAACAAAGGAAGAGAAAAAGGACTAAGCCTCATATTTCTTGCTGGATGCTTGACAGATTTTTCAATCTGTGGGAATATGCACCCGCATTTTTAGAATACTCCACAATAAGGTGAAGGTATACATAGATGAAGACTGTATTTGTAACTGCTGCGACAGCCGAGCGAAAATGGTACATCATCGATGCTGCAGGCAAACCTCTTGGTCGTGTGGCAGTAAAAGTTGCGTCAATTCTGAGAGGGAAAAATAAACCGACATTCACGCCAAGCCAGGAAACCGGCGACTATGTTATTGTTATCAATGCTGACAAGGTTGCTGTAACCGGCAGGAAACGGCAGAACAAGATGTATTACCATCATACTGGCTTCCCCGGCGGACTTAAGGATTACAGCTTCGACGAGCTAATCGATCGCAATCCGGTTTCTCCGATGGAAATTGCCATTCGTGGCATGCTGCCAAAAGGGCCTCTTGGGCGCAAGCTGTTCAAGAATGTGAAAGTGTACGCAGGCCCGAATCATCCGCATGCGGCACAGATGCCCATCGCAATCGATCTCTGATGAGGAAGGGGAATGAAATGGTCAAGAATATCAACCTTGGTATCGGCACAGGTCGTCGCAAGTGCGCAATCGCCCGCGTGTTCCTGCGTGAAGGTACTGGCAAAATAATTATCAACCAGAAAGAACTCAAGGAATACTTTCCTATCGAGGATCTTGTAGCAAAAGTACGCAAGCCCTTCCTCGTTACGGACAGTGAAAACAAATTCGATGCATTCATCACCGTAGTTGGCGGCGGTCCGACCGGTCAGGCTGGAGCGTGTGCGCATGGGCTTGCCCGCGCGCTCGCGCAGATTGATCCGGCGAATCATGTTTCGCTCAAGTCAAACGGTCTTCTCACTCGCGATCCCCGCATGGTCGAGCGCAAAAAATACGGCCAGCGCGGTGCTCGCCGGAGATTCCAGTTCTCGAAACGCTAAACCATGGCTTTACGGATTGAATCCGTTCACGAAAAGGCCTCCGGAACGCTCGAATTGGCGCTCTCCGGAGGCCTTCTGTTTCATTTTAACAGCACTGATGTGCGATTATGCGGCATGCGCTTTGACAGCTCTTCAAGAATGCTCATAACTGATGATGGATCCAGACTGGAGTTTGCGCCCGAGGCAGAGGTAGAGAATGAAATGCTGGAATCGCTGCGGCGTCTGGACCAACTGCATGCTGCTCGAAAGGTTGCGCTTGGCCTTGTTGCTCGCGCTGAGCAGGCGTCAATTCAACTGTATGAAAAACTCGCAAAAAAAGGATTCAATAAAGAGACCGCACGCATTGCTGTTCAATGGATGTGCGAAAATGGCTATGTCGATGACCGGCGCTATGTGAGGCTTCTTCTGCAGTCGCATCTTGTGCGGAGAGGGCAGGGACCCGAGCGATTGAAAGCCATAGCATGGCCGCGTATCGGTTTGTTCGAGAATCCGAGGATCATTTTCGCGGAAGCATTCTCGAGCATCGAAGAAGAAAACCTTCTCGAAGCAATGCGCCGAAGTGCGGAGAACCTGCTTAAGCGGGGCAAAATACCTGCTGGCTATCGCCGTACTATGCTGGATGATGAAAATGAGGAAAATCCGGCCGCGCCCCTGTCCCGTTCGCGCAAATTGGCGTTTTTGCGATCATGGTTCAGGCAGGAAGGCTTCCCGAATTATGCAATTGACAGATTTTTGGAGTCATGGGAAACTGAGAACAAAGATGAAAGTTGAAAATACTATTTTCCGTTACTTGACAGACCTTACAACTAGATTCAATAATATGTCAGAAATTTCAAGTCGGAGGGGCGTATCGCATGGATGACGATATCCTGACCATTGAAGAAGTAGCCAAGTATTTGCGTGTATCCGAACGGACAGTGTACGACTGGGCTCAGAAGGGCGAAATCCCTTCCGGAAAGATAGGCACGGTTTGGCGCTTCAAGAAAAGCGAGATCGAACGATGGGTAAACGAGCGCCTTTCGTCGAACAGGCCTGTAGCCCTGATCAGCAGCGTAAGGATCCAGAATATCATTTCACCTGACCGCATTCTCTTCCTGAATTATCCTTCCAAGCGAGACGCACTGATGGCGCTTGCGGAAAACCTCGCAAGTGCTCCACAAATCAAGAACAAGCAGGAGCTTATTTCGGAGATTCTGCGGCGCGAAGAACTCATGAGCACAGCAATCGGGAAAGGCATTGCCATTCCTCATGTAAGGCTCAATTCAGTGACCGATCTGGTTGTTTCGATCGGAATTTCCAGGTGCGATATCCAGGATTTCCAGACGCTCGATGATGTGCCTGTCAGGCTTCTATTCATGATTGCTGCAGCGTATAATCAGCATGCATATTACTTGCAGACGCTCTCTTTCTTCTCGGCGCGGCTCAAGGTAGTAGAGTTACGGGATGGGCTTCTGAGCTGTAAGTCAGCGCAGGAAGCATATGATCTCTTGATACGACAGGACGAGTAACGCTGTCCGGGAGATCGATGAGCACCTGCAGCACGCAATGGCGTCTCTGCGGGTGCTTTTTATTTTGCAAGAAAGGAATGACTTTGTGTTTCTGAAAAGCCTCGAAATATTTGGATTCAAATCTTTCGCAGACAGAGTGCGCATCGAATTTTCGCCGGGAATTTCTGCATTACTCGGCCCGAACGGATGCGGCAAATCGAACATTGTCGATGCCATAAAATGGGTTGTCGGCGAACAATCGGCAAAAAGCCTTCGCGCAGAATCCATGGAAGACATCATTTTCAACGGCACCGAGAACAGGCGTCCTCTTTCTGTAGCAGAAGTATCGATCACGCTCGCCAACGACGGCGAAGTGCTCCCTCTCGATGTCCCGGAAATCGAAATAAAGCGGAGATTGTACCGCTCTGGCGAAAACGAATATTTCATAAACGGCAAGCAAGCAAGACTCAAGGAAGTAAGAGAGCTGTTCTGGGATACAGGTGTCGGCAAGTCAGCGTATTCCGTGCTGGAGCAGGGACGCATCGACCAGATATTATCTTCCAAACCCGAAGACCGCCGCTATCTTTTTGAAGAAGCTGCGGGGATTACCAAGCACAAGGTGCGAGCCCGTGAAGCAGAGCAAAAATTGGCGAAAACCGAAGAGAACATGCGCCAGATCGAAAGCATCGTGGCCGAAGTGAAGAGGTCCTACGAGAATCTGAAATCCCAGGCCGACAAAACAATCAAATATCGCTCGCTCAAAGAAAAGATTTTCGAAACCGAGCTTGATCTCTACCTCGTCCGCCTACGACAGCATGTGCGGGAGCGCGATCGGAACAGCGCTCTTTTTGACCAGAAAAAAAAGGAACGCGAGGAATTGGTTCAGCGGATCGAGCGCATGAGCGAAGCGATGTCCCAAGGTCTCGATCTGGTGAATGAACTCGAGGCCAAGCTCGTCGAAATGCAGAAGTTGCTCTACGGCCTGGCGGTAGAGAAAAATGGCAAGGAAAAGCAGAAGATCCTTCTTGTAGAGCGTGTGCGCGAACTGAAGGCCAAGATTGAACAACTTGAAGGACGTGACCGCGCCATTGCTTCCAAGATTGAATCTCTCCGCGACGAAGAAGGCGAAAAAGAAGCAGAATACGCCGGATATCGGGCTCGCGTCCGCGAAGTCGACGCGAATATTCATACCTTCGATGAAAATATCAACGCCGCAGCGCTGTCGGTCAAAGCAAATGAGGAGACAATCCGCCAGAACGCAAGCGAATCCGCGGAAATCGCGCAAAAGACTTCACAGTTGCGGCAGGAACTCGATGCAATCACCGAGCGCATCGCCGAGCTTGTCGACGAACGGCTGCGTCAGTCGGAATCGCAGATAGAAGCCCGACAGGATCTCGAAGCGCAGATTCGTCGCGCAATTCTTGAGATATCAGCCTCGACTGCCGCGCGTGCCCAGAGGCTCGAGGACCTGGCGAAAACGCTCCCAGCCATGAACGCCCAGGAGCGTGCCCAGCAAATCGATACAATAAGCGCTGATCTGCGTGCGCTTTCGCTGCTTTCAAAATCGCTTGAGCAGGATTTTACGCGCTATATCGCGATTGCGCCCACATTTTTGAACGAATTGGTTGCGCCAGAAGGCGTCATGACTCAGAAGCGTCGCATTGATGCCGCGATACTGGCGCACGCTGTACGCCTTAAGGAAATTGAAGCAGAGAACCAGGCTCTTTCGAGCCGGAATGGCGACTTGTCCAGAAAAATCGAAACCTACCGAAAAACGCTCGAAGAGGCAAGGCTGGAAAAAGCGAAGATCCAGGCCCAGATGGAAGCCGCGCAGGATGCGCTCTCCGTGCTCAGACGGGAAATCGCAGGCCAGGAAGCCTACAGGCATGAAATTGCGAGCGAGCTGGCGGGGGAACAGAAACGGCAACAAGAACTTCAGGAAGAGATCGAATCGCTCGAGGAGGAGCTTGCCGAAATCGAGCAAAAAGGCCGCCGCTTGTCGGAGGAAATGGCCGAACTCGAAGCTTCCATCAGCCAGCGCACGTCAGACCTCGCCGAGCGCCGCAAGGAATCCTCGGAACTCGAGCAGAAAATGCAGGCACTCCAGCAAGAGCTCGAGAACCTGCACATGGCGGTCGCGCAGAGCGAAACCGAAATCAGAAACCTCAAGGATACATTCACTGAGTTGTATTCCAGAGACCTTCTTTCCTTCGAGTCGCGCATGTACGAAATTCGAAAGCCCATAAGCGAAATTCGTGAAGAGCTCACCTCGATCAAAGCGACGCTTGCTGCGCTCGGCTCGGTCAATCTGATGGCTCCTGAGGAATTCGAGGAAGTCAAGCAGCGCTACGATTTTCTCTCAGGGCAATATGAAGACCTTGTGCATGCGCGTACCGATCTTGTGCGGATTACCGACGAGATACGAACCGAAAGTGCGCAGCTCTTTATCGATACCTATAACAGAATTAAAAAGAATTTTCACAACATGTTCAGACGTCTCTTTGGCGGCGGGCGGGCGGAATTGCGCCTTCTGGATACAGATCATGTGCTGGAAAGCGGTATTGAAATCTATGCACAGCCGCCTGGCAAAAAACTGGAGAATATATCGTTGCTTTCAGGCGGCGAAAGGTCGCTGACAGCAATCGCGCTTCTGTTTGCGACCTATATGGTGAAGCCATCGCCGTTCTGCTTCCTGGACGAAATCGATGCAGCGCTTGACGAAGGAAATATCATCCGGTTTGTCAATCTCTTGAGGGAATTTGGGACAGCAAGCCAATTCATCGTAATTACCCATAACAAAAAGACTGTCGCCGGAGCAGACACGCTGCTTGGCGTCACAATGGAAGAATCCGGCGTGACAAAAGCGATCGCAATTCGGGTACAGAACGATAAAGGAGTTGTACGGCCGGTATACCTACCCGACGAGCCATTTCAAGAAGAAGAAGTCGAATATGAAGATGGCCGCCAGCTGGATGACCAGGCTAAATCGGCAAATGCGCCTGCTTAAGCGGGTTTTGATGACAGAGAGGGGCTTTGCATGAACGCGCATGCGCTTGGCGAAAGATTGTTTTACCAGAATCCATGGCTTCAGGAAGCAGATGCTGTAATAAAGGCAATCGAATATGGTGCCGCAGATGTATCCGCAGACGCCTCCGCAGCGAAGAGCGGGGTTGAATCTCTGCGCGTCCTGCTCGATATGACGGTCTTTTATCCAGAAGGAGGAGGGCAGCCGCCGGACACAGGCTTTATCGATGACCTGCATGTTATCGATGTGCAAGAAATCGATGGACACATCTGGCATTTTGTCGAGCTACCGGGGAATCCGGGTAGCCCGCTGAAGCCCGGCGACCGCGTGCATCTCCGCATCGACTGGCAGCGCCGCCTCGATCATATGCAGCAGCACACTGGCCAGCATTTGCTGTCAGCAGTACTTGAGCAGGAATATGGGATACATACGCTCTCTTTCCACCTCGGGACTGAATATTCCACTATCGATGTTTCTGCCAAGAACCCTGAGGAATTGCCATTGCCCGACATCGAGGCGAAAATCGAAGACTGGATTGCACACGATGTTTCAGTTCTCGTGCATTATTGCCCGCCAGAGGACATTGCGGCTTTCAAATTGAGAAAAAAACCGCCTGCAGACGAAGCGGTCATCCGTGTGGTGGAAATTGAAGGATATGACTGGTCGCCGTGCGGGGGCACCCATGTGGAACGCACAGGGCAGCTGCGAGCGATTAAGATTCTGTCTCTCGAGCGGTACAAGGGCAATGTGCGCGTATATTTTGCCGCTGGTGCACGCGCGGTAAGGCTGCTTTCCGCCACTTACGAGGAAACGAAAAAGGCAGCCTCCGTGCTTGGCGTGGGCATTGGCGAAATCTCTGCTCGAGCGTCCGATATCCTGGAGAAAATTGCGACTCTGGAGCGCGCATTGAAAAAAAGCACGCAAACATGGGCGGCCGCCGAGGCAAAACTTGCAGCGTCTCAAGCTGCGCCACATGAGGTGCTTGAGTTCAGACTTGATGAAGAAGGGGCAGACAGCGCTGCCGAATTGGCTAAGGCTGCAGCGGCGCTTGGTCGAGCTGCTATCGCTATTTCTTTATCAGATAAAACAATAATTATTCAAGTGCCGCAGGTCGCGGGTTTTCCTTCCCTCGCTGGCATGCTCAAGCCGAAGCTTGCAGAATTTGGCGGCAAGGGCGGCGGCGGGCCAGCCTTTTTCCGGGCAAGCTTTTCTTCTGAAAGTGAGCTTGTGCGCTTTGCGGAAGAAGCGAAAAGGGCGCTGGGCTCCTCGCACGCCAACTAGCAGCATTTATAATGCAAGTGGGCGCCTGTTATCCGCGAGGCGCTGGCTTAAATATTCTCGGTCGAGATTGAGCTCGTCGATAAAGTAGCGCATCTGCTCTTCAGAGAGCAGATTTTGCTCGGCATACAGATACACGAGCGCGCGCTCTGCGATGCACGGCACCCTGAGGGCGTTCATCTGGACTTCCCGCCCGGGCCCTTCAATGCAGCGGCTGGAAATAGAAGCATAGAGCCTTGATTCCTCGATATTGCCAACAAGCGCATTCAGCTCTGCTAGTAGTGGCGCAATATTGCCGCGCGCAGCCAGTTCTCCGAAAGGCTTCAGCGTAAAAAAGGTGTATTCCTTGCCGGGCAGATAATGGTGCTCGTCGCAGCGCGTGCAGTAATTCGGTTCTTTCCCGTCGTGCTTGGTACGGTCTCCTCCAATGATGATGAGAGGGTCGAAGTAGAGCGCAGGGCATTCCTCGCCGTCAATCAGGTAGTAACGGTAGGTGTAGAGCGAATCTTTGAGGCATTCTTCATGCTCGCAGTAAGCGGTAAGGGGAATGATGTCGGTTGCGGTCTCCAAAAGGAGCCTTGCAGTCTGATTGAAGATTTCGCGGCGAAAATTGAGTACCAGCGTGGGGAGAATAAACGAGAGGCCGCGCGATTCTGCCTCGTCTTTCATCAGGTACGCAATGCGCTCGTCAAAAAAAGCCGCTTCGTCGATAATCCATGTGCCGACTTGCGGGTTTTCTGCAATGAGCATTTCGAGACTGAACGAATCATGCGCAGCGCCAATGCGGTCGCCACAGCGCTCGTATCCGCCACGGTACGCAAGGGCATCATCCGGATAATCCGGAAAGCGGCTCTTGTCCAGGGCAGAGCGGACAACAAAGATATCCCGCCGATCGACGACGCCTGAACTGGTGAGCTGCGCTGCAGCGCCTTTCTTTTTTAGCGCGACGCGGCTGTCGCGCCAGATGCGCGCCGAGAATTCCGTCTTGCCCGAACCCATTGGTCCTATCACAAGCACACGTTTGCCCGCCGATTCAAAATCGTGATGGCGGCTCATGGAATGGATATTGAGCTGTGGAAAGCCAAGGCTTTTCAGAAATTCCCCTGTTTCGTCATTTGGCTGCATGATGGTTCCTGTGCATAGATCTATTGCAAAGCCGACACCGGCCTGGCCTTTGCGGGCATGTTCGCGTCCGCGACATTCGGGCTCACGCTAGGTGTGCCGAAATGCAAGTATTTATACGGATGGATATCGAGTGCATTCTGGTACCAGCCTTGCACATATTCGGCATCGATGACCGAGGCGGCGAAATTGTGGTAAATCGGAAGGCACGCTGCGCCCTGCAGAAGCTCGGTTTCAGCCTTGGAGAGCAGCTGCATGCGTGTATCGTCGTTCGCCGCATAGGACTGATTCATGTAGTCCATAAATTCCTTGTCTTCATAGCCCGCAACATTCAAAGGCGCGCCGGTTGTCCACATCTGCAGGAAGGCCTCAGGGTCGGCAAAATCCCCGATCCACGTTTCATGCGCCAGCGTAAAAGAAGTTGTGTCCGCTCTGTTTGCGATACCATCATAGTATGACGAAGGAGCCATTGGCTTGAGCGTGACATGAAGATCCAGGGCCTTCTCCCATTCGGTTTTGAAGGTAGTCGCGATGGCGCGGGGCTGCTTGTAATCCGCAAACGCAATGACGATTTCCGGCAAGCCCTGGCCGTTCGGATAGCCAGCATCTGCAAGGAGTTTCAGAGCCTCTTCTTTGTCAGCTCTTTCTATGCCCTTTGTTTTTGAGTAGCCCGGGAGCGGCAGAACAAGGGTTTTTGCGGGAAGCCTGTAGGTGTCGCTGCTGCGGATCGTGTCCCAGGGCAGAAGGAGCGCAAGGGCGCGGCGGACTCTCTGGTCATTCCATGGTGCGAACTCGCAGTTGAAGAACCAGTAATGGGTTGAATATATAGGAAATACCTGAATAGCGGTCTGGAGAAGCACTTGTTCATAGTTGCCCGGACCGTCGAGCCAATGTACATGCCCAGTGTTGAAAAGCGATGTCGCCAGATTGTCGTCATCGGTAAACATCATCCGTAGCGTAGGAATTTCGACTGATGCAGCATCCCAATATTTCTCGTTTTTTTCAAGCACTAATTCGCTGTCGGTCATGGAAACGGGGCGGTATGGGCCATTGACTGGATAGGGGATGGCAGCTCTCCAATCCTTGACCCCGATCATCGATGGATGAATGAGAGCAAATGATTGATGACACAGAAGACGAGTGAAATAGGCGGCTGGCCTCACGAGCGTCACTTCGAGCGTCATCGGATCGATCGCCTTTATGCCCACATGATCAGCCACGCGGTCGGTGCCGAGCCTGTATTCACGTGCTCCTGCGATGATATCGAAAAAGGTCGCGTATTCAGCATTCAGATCGAGCATTCTGAGCCAGGAGCGCACGAAATCCTCTGCGGTAATAGCAGTTCCATCTGACCACTGCGCATTCTCGCGAATCGAAAATCGATAGACCTTGCCATCGATGGAGCGCGACCAGGATTGGGCGAGCGCTCTGACAGGTTCGAGAGTCTGCGGATTGTAGGTAAAGAGGCCTTCATAGAGAGCTGTATGAATCTGCGCTTCATTGGAGAAAAGGGCCCTCTGAGGGTCTAGCTGAGGCAACTGAGCGCCATACACTGTGACAAATTCCGTTTCCTGGGCACCAATCGGCGCAAGCAGAGCTGTTATCGCGAAGACAGCCAGCGCAAGCCTTGAGTTCATAGATACAAGTATGCGATAAAATAGCGAGGAAGGCAATAAAGATGGGACTTGAAAAAGCATTTGTTCCGGAGCGCCTGGTTGTCGGTGTGCTTTCGTCGGATGAGGCTGCTGAATATGCCGCTCTGGCTGAAATGATTGAGCGCTATGGCCAGCTTTGCTTTCATTCAGCCAGGGAGCCATTTCTCTGGACGCGGTACTACTGCCCGGAGATGGGCGATACCATCCTGCGTTCTTACTGGGCGTTCGAGCAGCTGGTCGACCCTTCTATGCTCGCTGCGATCAAAAGGCAGACCAATGCGATCGAGTTAAAGCTAGCGCGAAATGGCAAGCGGACAGTCAATCTCGATCCTGGTATGCTGGGCAGCGCGCGCTTCTGCCTTGCAACGACAAAAGATCACTCCCATCGCATCCCTTTGTCCGATGGCATCTATGCTGAGCTTACCCTGATGTTCGAGCATGGCGAATTCAGGGCCCTTCCGTGGACCTATCCCGATTGGGCTTCACAGCCGGTGCGGCAGATGCTCTCCGAGTTGCGGACAGCGCTGCTGGCTGATTTGAAGCGCGGCCACTATATATGAATTGAATCACTGCATCTTCTCAGAGGTCGGAACCTCTAGCAGGAATCCTGAATTCGAATAGCGCCCCTTCTCCCGCCCAGCTCTCTGCATGTACCGTACCGCCATGAGCGAATGCAATATGCTTTACGATTGCAAGTCCGAGGCCCGATCCACCACTCGATCCGCTCTTGCCGCTTGATTGGCTTCTCGATTTGTCAGCGCGGTAAAATCGTTCGAAAATATGCGCAAGATCCTTTGGAGGAATCCCGGCTCCATAATCCCTTACGCGCAAGACAAAATCCTCATTTTCCTGCATTGCGCCCACAATTATTTTGTCATGCGAACCAGAGTGCTGTGCTGCATTGGATATGAGATTGAACGCAGCTTGTTCGATAAGCCCGGGGCTTGCTTCAATTTCAAGTTCATCCGGGCAGTCGATAGAGATGCGGCTGATTTCCGGGTATTGCAGCTTGACAGTCTGGGCAGCCTCTTCGAGGACTGGCTTTATGGGGAATCGCTCGCGGACAATCCAGGAAGCAGGATCGTGCTCGAGCTTGGCAAGCATGAGTAGATCCGACACAATGCGTTCCATCCGCAAAGACTGATGCAGTATTATCTCGGCCCAGCTTTTGTTTTCCTCAGGAATATCCGCGGTGTTGAGCATTTCGGCATAGCCTCGCACAATCTGGACTGGAGTGCGAAGCTCATGCGACACATTCGCGACAAAATTTTTTTTGGTCAGTTCGGTGCGTTTGGATGAAGTTATGTCGCTGATGACAATGACCGCGGCATCCGACTGACTGACGGCAAAGCGCTGTGCACGCGCGCTGAGTATAATTTCGTTTTTATCTTTTAGCATCGAGAATTGCTCGATCGAAGCCTTGCCTTCTTTCAAGCAGGTCTCAATCAGGCCAAGGATTGCAGGGCTCCCGAAAAAGAATGACTCTGTTGTATAACCAGCGCCGGGCGACAGACCGAAAAGCCGATATGCTGATGTATTTGCACTAAGAAGCTCATTTGGTGCTCGAATTACAGCAATCGCTTCTTCGGTTGTATCGAATATAGATTGGAGCTTCTTTGTCAGCTCTGCGACTTCCTGTGTCCGCGATTGCAGATTTTTGGCGATCTCGTCAGCTTGTTCCGAAATGGCATCGAGCGGCACCTGATACATAGAGACAATCGAACGGAACGTGAGCGCAAAAAGAAAAATCGCGAAAATAGCGAGAATCGCAACTCCGACCGCCGGATTATAATTTTTTGCAATAAAAAAACATAACAAAGCGGCTGCAACAAGCGCTATTGCGCTGACCGCGAATATTCTTCCCGAGCGCTTGCGCACGGAGCTTCCCAGATTTGTCATTCATCCCGGAATCGGTAACCGACTCCCCTCACTGTCTCGATAAGCGATCCTTTTTCGCCAAGCTTTCGGCGAATCGATAGGATATGCACATCGATGGACCGCTCGGTAACTGCGACATCGCCACCGCGGATTTCGCTGATCATACGATCTCTCGAAAAAACCATCCCGGGGTTTTTCAGCAGCACCTCCAGGATAGCGAATTCGGTAGCCGACAAATCGACGGGTATATCCTGGCAGCGCACTTCATGCCGGGCGCTGTCCAGCAAAATTCCTGATTTCTGCACGCGTCGTGAGGTCCCTTCATTTATGTATGAAGCATCGCTGCGGCGGAGCACCGCTCTGAGCCTCGCCTCGAGCACTTTAAGGCTGAATGGTTTGACAATGTAGTCCTCTGCCCCGAGTTCAAGGCCGGCAACCACGTCGGTGTCATCGTCTTTTGCGGAGGTAATGATGATGGGAATGGCTGAGAGCGCAGGATTCTTCTTGAGCTTGCGGATAAACGCAAAGCCGTCCATGCCGGGGAGCATGAGATCGAGCAGGATTGCCGACACCGCGCCGTCTTTCAGAAATGCATGGGCATGCTCGGCATCGGGCATCACAATCACCCGGTACCCAGCCCGGCCAAGGCTTGTGGGGAT
>Ga0074197_1001052_pt1 | contig 26457 bp, 25 predicted proteins | sample EPASupsiteSAE305_FD_64526 | JGI IMG/M metagenome (GOLD analysis project Ga0074197, IMG submission 64526) | Bioremediated contaminated groundwater microbial communities from EPA Superfund site, New Mexico - SAE3-05 reassembly with SPADES | ecosystem: Environmental > Aquatic > Deep subsurface >...
AAACTTATGGCTTGGCTTATCTGGTATAATACCATGAGACCGCATTGGAGCCTTAATCTTATATCACCGGTAGATTATTTACTTAAAAATACCTTCTTGTCCAAAATGAGCTGGACTGATACAGCTATTGGAATTACAGTCGGGATATAGTAAAATAGAGGTATAGCGGGTAAAGATTTTATTCGCGGCAGATGATAAAATAATGGCTGATCAATTTTCAATCGCTAAAGAAAATACTTTTAGGGGGAAGTTTTTATACCGCTTTCTCAGAATTTTTGTCGCGCCTTTAATAAGACTGATTTGGATAAGAGAAGTTAAGGGACTTTCTAATCTGCCAAAGTCCGGAGTTTATATTATCGCCGCCAACCACCAAAGCTATCTTGACTTCCTTTGTCTTCAGGCGGTATTGCCGGTAAGGCTGACTTTTCTCGCGGCTGAGAAATTTTATTCATCCGGTTTCTGGCGGCCGATTGTAGAATTAACCGGCCAGATCCGGGTAGAGCGGAATGCTGATGATAAGACTGAAGTCATAGCCAAAGCGCTGGAAGTTTTAAATCAGGGAAGAGTCCTAGCGATTTTCCCGCAGGGGACGAGGAGCCGGTCGGGACAGATTGAAAAAACCTATACCGGCGTAGCCCGTTTTGCTCTCGGCGCCGGAGCACCGGTTATTCCGGTAGGCATTAAGGGCGCTTATGAAGTTCTTCCGCCTCATGAGAAATGGCCGAAATTCAAAAAAATAATTGAAATTCATATCGGCGGATCTGTGGATTTAAAAAAATATCGCGAACTGCCGGCCGATCCGGATACGCGCAGGAAAGCAACCAATAAGGTAATGAAAAAAATCGCCGAATTGGCCGGGTTGGAGTATGGGGAGGAGTAATTATTACTATAAAATGCTTAAAAATTGTTTAATTTGCCAAAGAATAAGAGAAATAATAAAAAACACAAATCCATATTTCGTGTCTGAGTTAGAGACCGGTTATGTTGTTATGGCTGATTATCAGTTATTCAGGGGCTATGCAATATTTTTGTGCAAAGAGCATAAAAATGAATTGCATCAGCTTAAAACTGATTTTAAGCGGAAATTCTTAGAGGAAACGAGTCTTGTTGCCGAAGCCGTATTTAGGGCGTTTAAGCCCAAGAAATTAAATTATGAATTGTTAGGGAATAAAGACGCTCACCTGCATTGGCATATTATTCCGAGGTATCGCGATGATCCGAAGCCTTTGGAGCCGATATGGTCGTTAAGTCCGCGGGTTAGAAATTTAGAAAAATATAAACCAGCGGCCGATGAATTAGAATGTTTAAAAAGTAGATTGCGGAGTACTCTATGCTTTGAGTAATTGTCGTTCATTTCTTGTAGGTTTGCATTTTTTTAGAGGATATTTTCGCCCTTCGGCGGAATATTTTTCTATGGGTTAATTATAAAATTGCATGAGCTTTGAAACAATAATTTTCGACATGGACGGGATTGTCATAGACAGTGAAGTGCTTTTTGATAGCGCTAACGCAGAATTATTCAAAAGGCATAATAAAATATATAACCGCAAAGAAGTAGCTTTACTTTTGCCAGGGATGCATCTTAATATAGGAACCGCTTTGCTAAAGGAAAAGTATAATTTTCCCGACGATATAGAATCGCTCATTAAAGAACGGCAGAAATTAATTGAAACGAAATACCGCGCTCGTTTAAAATATATTACTGGTTTTGAGAACTTCTATCGGCGAGCTATCACCGCAGGATTAAAAACTTGTATTGCCACATCCTCTAATGACCGCTTATTACAGCTTGCAAAAAATAAATTAGGACTAAGGAAAAAATTTGGTAAAAATATTTTTAAGGCTTCCGATGTCGGAAACGCATCAAAACCCGATCCCGCTATATATCTTTACGCGGCGAAACACATGAATACAATCCCTGCTAAATGCTTAGTCGTAGAGGATGCGCCGAAAGGTATTGCGGCGGCAAAAAATGCTGGCATGTTTTGTATTGGAATCACTACTACCTTCACAAGAGACATATTGAGACTTGCCGACCTAATAGTAAATTCCTATCAAGAAATAAATTTAAATAAATTATAGCTTCTCAGCTCCAAAATATTGGTTTTTTGTGCGCGTTATTGGAGTTCTTATGAAATGCAATATTGGATTAAACTTAAACTATATAACCACTAACTTTAAAAATTATATATGATTCACGTAATCGCGAAAACCCCTGCAAACGCCTGGCGGAATTCTATTAAAGAACTAATTAAATTACCCGACTCAAAAGGCTCGGATTTATGGAAAAACACAACAGCCGTTGTGGAAGTCAAAGACCCTAAGGCTGATCTTTATGATGATCTTTTCCCAATGTCCCGTGAGCAAATAGGGGCTATCAATAATTATTTAGTGTTTGGTACTCATAAGAAGGAAGTAATTCACGAATGGACTTTGCTTTATCGCTGGCGATTAGTCAATGAATCATATAATCAAATTCAGAATATAACAGATTATCTTAAAAAGAAACCATCCGGAAAAAGAGCGCAAATGTCTATCTGGGATCCGTCCCAAGATTTAGAAGCTCCGATTGGGCCGTGCCTCCAAATTATTTTTTGCCAGATAATTGACGGGAAATTAGAATTGCATACTCACATGCGCGCCTGTGATTGTTATGGCAAACTTCTAATGAATATTAATGAGTTTGCGGCGCTCCAAAGATATATCGCGGAACAGCTGGTGGTAGAGTGCGGCAGTTACTTGCAGTTCATGGATTCTCTTCATTTTAATACAGAAGATCAAGACAAAATTAATAGCCTGATGGAAAAATTTATCTAATATTAAATAAAAAATCTGGGTTTAAGAACTCGGGCCAAGTTTGACATTTTTATACTCTATTGCTAAGATATCTTGATTCTGGCAGATATCGGATCTGTTGGAATTGTTCCTTAAATTTTCATTTCCCAAAAGGGGGATCTACAATGAAAAGATCTCCAGAGGAAATCTTGATGAGGTCTAAAGCCATATTAGACGATGTGACAATTTTGTTTCTCGTCGACAAGAGTAGCACGCCAACCGCTGCTTATGATATGGTTTATACCGATTCAGGAGATCAGGGCAAGGCAAGAGCAGGCAGATGGCTGGCTATTCTTCGGCGAGATCATCCCGGAGAATACCAAAAGTTTTTCTCACAACATGTCGCGTTACTGCAACAAGACAAATCAAGAGGAGAGGAACGATGAAAGAACTTTTTATTACCGACTTGACAGGCAGAGAGAATGGATCGGAAGTTGCGCTGCTGGGCTGGATCAGTGGAAAGAGGCGGCATGGAAATGTCGTTTTCTTGGATGTAGCGGACTCTACTGGCTGGATCCAAGTGGTGGCCAGCAAGGCTGACACAGGTGTTGAGGCCTTCGATCTGTTCAAGAAGGTCAATCTGGAAGCGGCCGTGGAAGTTATCGGTCGCGTGTCCAAAAACGGGAGCAAGCCGGAAATTTTGGCGAGGTCGATTAGTGTTGTAGGGGATGCTACCAAGCAAATGACCCCCAGGCCGAGGAGTGATTTCGATATTTTTGATCCTAGGCTTACTGATCAAATGTTGACGAATCGCCACATGTATATCCGCAATCCCAAGATCATGGCCATCCTTAAATTCAGGCATATCCTGATGTCGCACATGAGAGACTGGTTCAACAAGAATAGGTTCATCGAGATCGATGCGCCGATTCTGACGCCAGTGCCTCTCTATGATGACGGATCGGCCATGAGCGTCAATGTGCATGGGGAGAATATTTTTCTTACCCAGTGTGTTGGCTATTATCTGGAAGCAGCCGTTCATGCTTTCGAGCGCGTCTACAACATGGGTCCCAGCTTTCGCGGCGAAGAGTCGCGCAGCAAGCGGCATCTCATGGAGTACTGGCACATTAAGGCGGAATTGGCTTTTGGTAATCGCGAGGACATCATGAGCCTCGTGGAGAACATCATTAGCGAGCTGACCCAGCGTTGCCACGAAGACAGTCGGGATGTTCTCAAGACATTGGGGATCAGTATGTGTCTCGATGGCCTCAAGACTCCTTACGCCAGAATAAGCTACGAGAATGCTATTGTTCATCTCCAGAAGGAAGGTGTCGACATCGAATACGGAAAGGGTCTCGGCTCCGTTGAGGAGGAGATATTATCCAAGATGTTCGACGGCCCTTTCTGGGTAGTCGGTATTCCCAGAACAATCGAACCGTTCCCGTATTGCGTAGATCCCAGTGATTGCCGTGTAACCATGGTGGCCGATTTGATTGCCAGCAATGGCTACGGTGAATTATTGGGTGTGGCGGAGAAGATCAATGACCTCTGTATGCTTGATGAGAGAATGCAGGACAAGGGAAAACTCGGCGATCCAAGATACGAGTGGATCCGTGAAGTGCATCAGATGGGGTGCGTGCCTCACATCGCGTTTGGAATGGGAGTCGAAAGATTGATTCGCTGGTTCCTTAATATTACGCATGTGCGGGATGCCATTCCTTTTCCTCGAATCTTCCGTCGTCGTGTATATCCCTAGGCAACTACAACTCAGAGCAGAGGAATCAAAATGAAAAGAATGCCAATTGCGCAATTGTCTCAGCATGTCGGGGAGCAGATCAAAATTTGCGGATTCGTGGAAACGATCCGTGATCAGAAAAAACGTCAGTTTCTCGTTATTCGGGATCATTCTGGACAAGTTCAGGTGATCCATGAAAAACGAGGAGAAGAGGACGCGATCGCTTCTCAGATATCGACAATGTGTCCGGAATCCACCGTTTGTATAATTGGAACGGTGGTCGCCAACGAGATTGTCAAGCTCGGTGGCATGGAAGTAACCCTTGAATCAATTGAGATCATCGGTCCCGCCTGTTTGCATATGCCGATCAATGAGCAGTCCTCACTGGATAGCCGTCTCGACTGGCGGTTTCTGGATCTGCGTCGGCCGCAGAATTTACTGATTTTCCAGATTCAGACTGCCGCCGAACACGCTATGAGATGTTTCTGGCGCGAGAGAGGCTTCATTGAAATTCATTCTCCAAAACTTATGGAAACAGCCAGTGAGTCAGGGGCGGAGTTGTTTAAGATGGAATACTTCGGCACGACCGCCTATCTGGCTCAATCGCCCCAGTTCTTTAAGCAAATGGCGATGGCCTCCGGTTTTGATCGGATTTTCGAAATTGGACCGGTCTTCAGGGCTAATCCCTCATTTACGTCGCGCCATGATACGGAATTCACCAGTATCGACGTGGAATTTTCCTGGATCGACTCGCATGAGGATGTTATGCAATTGGAAGAAGAGTGGCTTCGCTATGTTTTGCTGTCACTTCAGCAAGAATTTGGGATGAGAATAAAGGAAACCTACGGCGTGGATGTCGTGGTTCCCAAAGTTCCTTTCCCTCGGGTGACAATGGAAGAAGCGTATGCCATCCTGAAGGAGCAAGGCTATGTGGTGACCAGGGCGGAAAAGGGCGATTTGGATCCCGAAGGGGAAAGAGTCCTTGCTCGCTATATCAAGGAGAAGTTCGGACACGAGTTCGTCTTTGTCACCGACTATCCGATTAGCGTAAGACCGTTCTATCACATGCGCCATGTCGATAATCCCGGACTAACCAAGAGCTATGACCTGCTTTGGAAGGGGCTGGAAATCACTACTGGCGCCCAACGTGAGCATCGCTACGATGTTTTGTTTCGTCAGATCGAAGAGAAGGGCTTGAGCGTAGAGCCAATGCAGCACTACCTCGACTTCTTTAAATTCGGCTGTCCCCCTCACGGCGGTTACGGAGCAGGACTCACTCGTTTGCTAATGACACTCTTAGAGCTTAAGAACGTACGGGAAGTGACCTACCTCTATCGTGGACCCAACAGGCTCGCGCCCTAGAGACAATCAGTCGTGTAACATAGACTGAAATCAAAAAGCCTGGCGGAAAACGATCTTCCGCCAGGCCTGTTTTTTTATATTTTATTTTAAACAGTTGCAGCTTCTATAATTTCAAATCTATTTTCTGTGGAGTCGATTATAGTTTTTACACCTAGAGGAATAGTCATTATAGGATCAGAATGTCCGGTGTCAATTCCATATAGAATAGGAAAGTCATAGTCTTTGGTTCTATCTAGGATTACTTTTTTAAGTTCATCATTTTCTTCATTTAAATAACCAAGAGGACGACCGATAATCATGCCTTTAATTTTTTTAAATACTCCCGATAATTCTAAGTCGGCAAGATGCGCATCAATACGAGAAGCAGATTCTCCCTTGGTAAAACTTGCGCCGCTTTCCGGCAGTTCCCAAAAGAAAATGATATTTTCAAAATTAGGCCAATACGCAGTACCTCTTAGATGTAAAAGAGAAGTGATGCAACCACCAAAAATTTTTCCTTCCGCTTTTCCTTCTCTTAACCATTCAAAGCCAGGATTTTTTTTCATAAGTCTTGGTCTTTCTAAATCCTTTTTTTCGAACCAATTCAAAACTTCATCAGTCCATTCCTTAGAAGGTCTAATCTTTCCAATCGGTTTTCCTGACATAATTGCTTTTTCAAAATATTCTTTGGTGTAAGGAAGGATGGTAGGATTTTCTCCAAATTGAGTAATTATGGCCGGACCATAAAATGTTACCAAATCGGCTTTGGTATACATAGCCCAATGTAAAACAGTAATATCAGAATAACCCATAAATATTTTAGGGTTGTTTTTTATTAGCTCAAAATCTAAATATCTTAAAATTTGATTAGAATGAAAACCGCCGATAAAAGAGATAATCGCTTTGACGGAAGGATCGCGAAAAAGTTCATGTAAATCACTAGCTCTTTCTTCGGGAGTTCCTGCTGTATGGGCAGTTAATTTTAAAGCATTTGAAGCAACCTTGACTTTAAATCCCATTTTTTCTAAAGTTGCGATTCCTTTTTTTACCCGATGAGTAACTTTTGCGGCCATAGGAGATGACGGACTAATTAGTCCGATTGTATCTCCCTTTTTTAATGTCGATGGTTTAATCATAATACATAATAGTTGATAGCTTAAAATATGTTTAAGCTTAGTCTAAAAAATTTAAGGAGTCAACTAACTAAAATACAGTGTAAAGGCTAAGTTAAAGTATACAGTATTCTCAAGGATTGACAATTCTCAGGGATTGACAAATTAGTGCGGTATTGCTAGGAATATACTATTCCTGCGTTTGGTGTTAACGTATGGAATTGGCCAAAAACTTCTAGCGTAACATGTGTGGAGGATTAGTCATGGATAAGATTAAAAAGACAAAGGTGTGTGATTGCGGGTTTTCGCTGTTGATCAGCCTTGAGCACGGCTGTGTTCAAACACTCGATCGCGTGAAAGAATACTTCGCGCGGTGGATGAAACAGCGTCAGCAAGCCAATGAGCCTTATCTAACGGGAGTAGTAATTCCCACAAGTTACATGTTCATGGGAGAAGTTCCCAATGCTGGCATGATCGGAAGATCCATTCCTGTCGTATTGTTTCAGGGAGAGGCCAGTTCTTTAATAAGCCGAGGTATGGGAAGCCAGCAGATTGAAGATCTCCTGACGGATCTTGCCTGCTTCTGCGGTCTTGGCTCGGAGTTTGGTCCCAAATGGGCTCAAATAACGGTTGGCAGGGATTCAATTATATTGTGGGCATAAGCTTTTGCCTGTAGTTAATCTCTCTAAACCGTAATTGCAGTATCGATGAATCCAGAATTTAACCCCTTTTTCGCTTTTGCGGACAGGTAGGGGAACCGGTCGTGTTTGCGGCAAAAGAATATATCCACAGGCACGGTTCTTACAAGGATTAACTTCAACTCGGCAGGCAACGCTTCGGCAATGCCTGCTTTTTTTATACAACCCCTTGGAATTACGCCAGAAGTTTGGTAAAATACGCTTATATGGCAATAGCGATATTTGATCTTGACGGAACATTAGTTAAAAGGCAGTCGCGAAAATATTTGGATAATAATTAATACACATGGGATTTTTTACTAAAACAGAAAAAAAATACTCTTTCGCTTTTATAATTCACGCTCGCGATGTCGGTGATTTTAAATCAAATTATCCGGTTTTAAAGATATTTCCAAATTTTATATTGGAATACTTTTCAAAATTTTTTCCTCCTTTTATTATTTCCGAGGTAACAGGATTGTCGGACATGGACGGGGATGAAATCAGGGGCTGTATTATTTCCTGCCCGATGACCGGAAAAATAATGCTAGCTAACCGGGAATTGGCAAAAGCGAGAGTTATGCAAGCGGCTAAATTAGCCGAAAGAGCGGGGGCGAAAAACATCGGACTCGGCGCCTTTACTTCACCCGTTACCGATGGAGGAAAAGATTTGTTGGGGAAAGTAAATCTATTTATTACCACCGGAAACACTTTTACCGCCGCTATCGCTATGGATGATATAAAAAATATCCTTAATTTTTTAAAAAAGAATATTAGTGATGTGTCCGTGGCCGTAATCGGCGCTTCAGGTTCAATAGGAAGCGGTATTGCTAAAATGCTTGCCACTGATAAGGTTGGGAGTTTAATTTTAATCGGAAAAACAGAGAGCAATCTTAAGGAAGTTAAGGATGAGTTAATAAAATTATCAGGTTATAGGAATGCTATTTTGTCTACGGATATTGGAACGGCAAAAGATGCCGATTTTATAATAATGGCCACTGCCAGCTCTAAAGCGCTTCTGGCCCCCGGCGATATTAAGAAAGACGCTGTTGTGTATAGCATTAGCCAGCCGTCAAATATTTCTAATAAAGTAAGGGAGAGAAGTGATATTCATATTTATGAGGGTGGGATTGTTTATACGCCCGGCATTAAACATAAGCTAAAAATGGGATTAAGGGATGAAGTAAATTTTGCATGTTTTTCTGAGACCATGTCTCTTGCTGCTGGCAGGGTCAGAGAAAATTTTATCGGAAAAGTTAAAGTTAATAATATCGGGTTAGTTCGCGGTCTAGCCAAAAAATTGAAGTTTAGGTCAGCTTTGACTATTTAATAGTCCATTATGCAATTATTATTAATAGTAATTCACCTAATCGGCGCTTTTATCACACTGTCTTTAGGAATAGCTCTTCTTTTAAAGAGCAGATCGGGGGTAAATATTATTTTTTCCCTGCTTTGTTTTTGCGTCACTATTTGGATATTTGGCACTTTTGAAATATTGTTGAACGCCGGGAGCCCGGACGTCATACTTTCCTGGGATAGATTTGTATATTTGGGAGTTATTCCCATGCCTCTGTTTGCTTATCACTTTAGCCTCATCTTTTCAAAAGCCAAAGATAAATTTGTTTTATACGCGGGTTATTTTAGCACTATTATTTTCCTTCTTCTGAGCCGGACGGATTATTTCGCCCGCGAGGTTAACCTTTATCCCTGGGGCGGTCACCTAAAAACAACGGCGCTTCATAATATTTTTCTTTTCTTTTTCCTTCTTTACACAGCGATTACTCTTTATAAATTTTCCAGATATTATTTTGTTACTAAAAACTCACTTGAAAAAAACCAAACGAAATATATTCTTTTATCTTTCTATATACTGACTCTCGGGAGTCTAAGCTTTGCCCCTGCATACGGAATCAATATTTTGCCGGTCGGAGATATGTCGGCAATTATTTTTTCTTCCTTGATCGCCTATTCCATTATTCGCTACCGGTTGTTGGGGGTAAGAGTGATTTTAAGTAATATTTATCTTTACACTTTAACTTCCGCTCTGGCATACGCATATTTTTATCTGGTATTGCACTTACATTTTAAATATCTGGGCGGGCCGTATACTGCAGCGGCGCTAAGCGCGGGAGTTACACTTTCATTTATCTTTTCATTCATTTTTCTTCCTTTTGTAAATTATATCAGAAGAACAAGCGATACTATATTTTTTAAAGGATATAACCCGGCTAGAATTATCAAGGATTTAACAATTAAATTCAGCAAAGTAATCGCGATTGACGATCTGCTTAAAATATTAATTGATGAATTTAAGAAAGTTTTATCTAGTGATCAGGTTGGCATGATTGTTTTTAGGAACGGAAATACGGAGAGAAAAAATAAAAAGAGAAGCATAGCGTCGCGCCAGATTGATAATTTTTCTGTTGAATGGCTGAAGTTTAAAGGAAAGAACAATTTTTATGAAGAGGTTGAATCAATTAAAAGCATTAAGGTAAGGGACGAGCTAAAGTCTATAGGCGAACCATCCGCCGGCATAGCCGATATCATGGATAAAGCCGGAATTAAAATTATTAGTCCGTTAATCGCTCATGAAAAATTAATTGGCACAATCGTTCTCGGCGATAAAATTTCCCAAGAAGGCTATACTCAGGAAGATATTGAATTTTTAGAAATTATTTCGTCCCAGGCGGCTGTTGCCATAGAAAACGCCCTTTTATACAAGGAAATCGGGGAAATGAACAAAAATCTTCAGAAAAAAGTAGAGGAAAAAACTACTGAATTAAGGGATAAAAACGAATATCTGGAAAAATTATTGGTCATGCGTTCGGAATTTTTAGATATTGCTTCGCATCAGCTCCGAACGCCGGTAACGGTTATCCGTGGCATGACGTCTATGATTTTGGAGGGCGGGATGCCTGAGAATAAAATCAATGAATTTTTAAAGGCCATGCTTGATAAATCCGGCAAACTGGCGGAAATCATTAATGATATTTTAAGGGCGTCGGAAATGGATTCCGAAAAGGTGCTTTTAAAATTCACCAAAGTTGACCTTAACACCTTTTTAACCAAACTGGTTGATGATAAGCAAATCCAGGCCAAGACCAAAGAAATAGGATTGAAATTAAGCCTGCCAAAAACGCCTCTGCCGGCTATCCAGGCGGATGAACGCTATCTTGAGCAATCGGTCGGCAACCTGATTAACAATTCTTTCCAGTACACGCCGAAGAATGGAAAAGTTGAGGTTTCCGCCCGGTTAAACGGAAAAAAAATTGAGATAAGGGTGAGCGATACCGGAATCGGGATTCCGGCTAATGATCTTCCTAAGCTTTTTTCAAAATTCTCCCGCGCGTCAAACGCGATTGCCATGTACACCGACGGAACCGGCCTCGGACTTTTTATCGTAAAAAGGATTATTGAAGAGCATAAAGGCGGAAAGGTGTGCGTTGAAAAAACCGTGGAAGGGAAAGGAACGACGTTTTTAATTACCTTGGCAGTGTAATAATTTTGAATTATATATAAATCAATATGCCTATCCCAAAAAAAATTCTCCTTATTGAGGACGATCCGGATCAGGTTTTGATGTACGAAATGGAACTGACCAAAGCGGGTTTTAACATATTCACCGCCAGATGCGGAAATGAGGCTTTTGGCATAATTAAAAAGGAAAAGCCGGATCTGGTTTTTCTTGACCTTCTCTTAGGCCCGGAAAAGGGAAGGGACATTCTCGCGGCCATAAAAACGGACGCGGAAATGAAAAAAACCAAAGTGGTAATTTTATCCAATTTTAACCAAAAAGATTTGCCTATTTTAGTAAAAAAAGAAGGCGCTTTTGATTTTTTAAACAAAAGCGAATATGTTCCGAAAGAATTAGTCGCTAAAGCGAAAGAATACTTAAAATAATTTTTAAGTTTAAACCTTAGAACATTAAAAAATTATTTATGAACATCCAAATCAAAGCGACAAAAATCAAACTTACTCCCGAGATCAAAGAGTATGCTCAGAAAAAAATGGACATGCTGGATAAATATCTCGGAAGTTTCAAGCCGGTTAATTGCGATGTTGAAATCGGTCTCGCGGTCGGCGGACAGGCGAACGGAAAAATATACCGAACAGAAGTGAACTTAAAAATGCCGGGCGAGCTTATCCGGGTGGAAAAAACCGAGAAGGACATACTGAAATCCATAGACAAAGTAAAAGATCATCTAAGGATGTCAATTCAAAAATATAAAGGCAAAAAAACCGGAAAGTAAGATTAAGTTTGTTTAATCATAAATATATTTAGCTAATTTTAGATAAAGATTAGCTATTTGTCTTGACATAAATATGTATTTATGACATACTGAATTGTTGTAATAGTATTGACCGGAATATGGAAAACCCCAATATATCCATAAGCGAAGAGGAAAAACCGGAAGAAAAAAATTGCCGCGAAAAACCGGCTGTTTTATTTTTGCATGGTTTTGGCGGAAAACCGGATTCTGTTGATTTTCTTTTAAAATACCTCGCGGCCAAAGGTTATGAAATTTATTGTCCGATTCTTTTGGGGCATGAAAATAACTTTGGTTCCATCCATGAATTTTTTCCCGAAGACTGGCTCGGACAGATGAAAAAAGTTTTAAAGGAAGCGCTTGAAAAGCATGACAAGGTCTATCTTATCGGCGCTTCTTTCGGCGGAAACTTGTGCATGTCACTGGCGGCCGAATACCCGGAAAAAATCAGGGGGGTTGTTACCCTGGAAGCCCCGGTTTTTTTCAACTTCAAAATTTTCTTGCTTTTAAAAGTATTCCAGCCGATACTGGAATTTATCGGCGTGGAGAAAGTTAGCAAGAATAGGTTTTTTTACCGCAAAAACTACGTCCGCGACAATCATAGCTATGGATATATTCCGGTTAAAACATCGGGAAAAATTTTTGATTACATAAATAAAAGAACCAAGAAAGAGTTGAGCCGGATTGTTTCGCCTCTATATATCCTTCAGGCCGGCAAAAGCGACCTCATCAGTAAAAAAAGCGCCAGGTTTGTCTTTGATAATGTCCGATCCCGGATAAAAAGGGTTGAATATTTGCCGATAGACAACCATGATCTTGATCTCTTTGACGAGAAAGACAGGATTATTACCATGGAAAAAATCCATGAGTTTCTCAGTAAAATTTAGCAGTACCTGACGACGATCCCGCCTGAATCCGTGTTTTACGGAAGGCGGGTTTTTTATTTGCCATTGTTGGTAAATTTGTTATACTAATAGCAGATTTAGCCAATTCCTTAACACCAGGAAAGATTTTTATGGCAAAGAAAAAGAAAAGGATAAATTTCATAAAAGTCCGGAATCTTACTCCCGCGGATCCCCGTATTTCGCGGGGTGGCTTGATCAGGCAAAGCACGAAAGAAGATGAATCGCGGGAGCTTGCTCAAAGCGAAGTTGTCGCGGCGCTGGATAAAGACTCTATACCGGAAGCAAAAGATTCCGACGCTGACGGGATGCCTGATTCGCTTGAAGAAAAACTCGGCACTAACCCTTTTAGCGCTGATACTGACGGAGACGGACTCGGGGATTATGAGGAAGTTTTTGTTTACGGGACTAATCCCAATAACTCTGATACTGATGGAGACGGAATTTCGGACGGCGCCGAGGTCAAAGCCGGAACCAACCCTCTCGGAGCCGGGCCGCTCAAAAATTTTTTTATTCCCCATGAAGGGAACAATTACCTTCCCCGCGCTCTTCATCCCAAGCGTCTCGCGTTCTGGGCGGCGGGCGCCTTAGCCGTAAAATTAATAACCGTCGCTTTTTTAATCTCTCTGCCGCTTTCCGCCTGGCTCACTCCGGACATACTAGTAGAGGAGAGCCGGAAAATAATTGAACTAACCAATAAAATCCGAACCGGACTCGCGCTTCCGGGTCTTACTGAAAGCAATACTCTTAACCAGGCGGCTTACAATAAAGCCGAGGACATGCTTATTAAGCAGTATTTTTCCCATACCGGGCCGGACAACCAGAAGCTTTCTGACTGGCTTTCCGGCGTTAAGTACGGCTTTAGCGTGGCCGGGGAAAACCTGGCCATGGGATTTTCATCCGCCGAAGAGGTTGTAAACGCCTGGGTCGCGTCAAAAACCCATTACGCCAATATTATTGACAGGGATTTTGCTGAAATCGGGGTGGGCATGTGCGCGGGGCTATATGAAGAATATGAAACAACTTTTGTCGCCCAGTATTTCGGGGCTGCTGCCGCCCAAAGCCAGCCTATAGAGGAGCAAGAAAAAGAAAAGCCGCCTGTTTTACCAGCGGTTAAAAGCGAGAAAAAGCCGGCGCCGAAAGTAGCGTCAGAAAATATTACCACCCAAAAATCCGCGAAAAAAGCTGGCGGCGATGTTCCGGCCAAACCGGCGGAAAGTCAACCTGCCCCTATTCCTCCGACCGCTCCGAATATCGTATTGCCGGCCAAAAATTACGGCAATGAAAAAAGTACTGATTTTGAAATATTTTCACCCGGCTCGGAACGGGTAGCGCTTAATGATAATGGGGTGGAAATTTTTTCCAAAACTAAAAAACCGGAAGAAGATTACGTAAAATTCGCGTTTGAATTAGCGGAAGGGCCGCATAAATTTCAGGCGGTCGCGGAGCTGGCCGGGCTTTCGGCAGTATCCGAAGAAGCCGCGCTTTTTATTGATTTAACATCTCCGGCGATTGACGCACAAAGGACGTTTTTAACCGTTGATTCACCGCAAGGCAAAGATGAAAAGCTGGTCATGGCCGCGGCGTATTTAAGCCCTGATACGGCCCGGGCGGAAATAGATTTTTTAAACCATACTATCAGCCTGGCGAGGGATCCGGACGACCCGAACAAATGGACGGGAAATCTTTTAATTTTTGGGGCTGACGGAAAAAGTATTTTTGACCCTGTAGTTCCCGCGACCCTTACGGCCACTGATCACGCCGGCAATATGACCGCGGAAGACATAAACTGGAAAAATATTACTCCGGCCGAAACTTCTCTTATTGACCAGTATTCATTTTTAAAAAGCCATCAGGGCGCCGGCATAAGGCGGATTTTTGACTTTAACTCAATTTACTATACGGCGCTGATTATTATCGCTTCTATTTCCCTCCTGTTAAAGATTTTCATTAACATAAAAAAACAGCACCCGCATGTAATCGTCAAGGCTCTGGGGCTTATCGCGCTTTTGGCGATCCTGCTTGTTGTCTGATTCTGCCGTAAAAACAAAAAACCATCCCGCAATGAGATGGCCTCTAATAAAAATATAAATATATGCGGATCGCGCAAATTGTAAGCACATTTCCGCCGTATAAAGGCGGCATGGGGAACGTTGCCGTAAATTACGCCCGGCTTTTAAGCAACCAAGGGCATGATATAACAACTTTTACTCCGCTTTACAAAAAATTAAATACTTCGGAATCGTCCGACAGGAGCGGCTGGGGAAAAATTGTCCGGCTGAAACCGGTTTTAAAATACGGCAACGCGGCGTTTTTGCCGCGGATTTTTTTTAAGCTGAGAAATTTTGACGTTGTCCTTTTACATTACCCGTTTTTCGGAACCGCCGAAATAATTTGGCTCGCCCGGATGTTCGGGATGTTCAAGGGGAAACTTATTTTGCAGTATCACATGGATGTCTCCGGGCTTTCACTTTTTGCCCGCCTCGCTAGCCTGCCGTCAAAACTCATATTGCCCGGCCTGATCCGGCGCGCGAACGCGATATTAACCGCCAGCCTGGATTATGTTAAAAATAGCGATATAAAAAGTTTGTACGCTAAACGCCGGGATAAATTTATTGAACTGCCGTTCGGGGTTGATTTAAAAAGATTTTATCCAGCGGCCGCGGAAGATAACAACGCGAAAACAGGAAGCGCGGGTAAAACTAAAACCATTTTATTCGTCGCCGGCCTTGACCGGGCGCATTATTTTAAAGGACTAGACATATTGCTTAGCGCAATATGTAAATTACAAATTACAAATTACAAATTACAAATTATTGGAAGCGGAGATTTAAAACCGTATTACGAAAAGATGGTAAAAAATTTGGGAGTTGCTAATAATGTGAAATTTATTGGTTCGGTTTCATTTGACGATCTGGCAAAATATTACCGGCAGGCTGATTTATTTGTTTTACCGTCCGTAACCAAAGGCGAGGCTTTCGGACTGGTGCTTCTGGAAGCCATGGCTTCGGGAACGCCGGTAATCGCGTCAAACCTGCCAGGAGTAAGGAATGTTTTTCAGGATGGCATCCAAGGGTATCTTATTAAGCCTGGAGACGCGGATGATTTAGCGAAAAAAATGGAAAAAATATTGACGGACAAAGATTTACGGGAGAAGATGGGCAAGGCCGGGAGAAGGCTGGTTGAAGAAAAATATGATTGGGAAAAATTTGGGAACGGGCTAGAGAGAATAATCAAGCTATGAAAATTTGTTTAATCAATAACTTATATAAACCATACGACCGCGGAGGAGCCGAGCGGGTGGTTGAGTTAATGGCTGAGTATTATTCGCGTAAAGGCGATGAAGTTTTTATTATCACGACCAAACCGCATTCTAATAAAATTTCCAATTTCCAATTTCCAATTTCCAATAAAAATATAAAAATATTTCAAATCCCGGGACTGTATTTTAACCTTTCAGAAATTCCGCTGATTTTGCGTTTGTTCTGGCATGTTTGGGATATGCTTGACGCTGTTTCATGCTATCGGGTAAAAAGCATTCTGGAAAAAGAAAAACCGGACTTGATTATTACGAACAACCTCAAAGGCATCGGTTATCTTATCCCGGGGATGATAAGAAAATTGGGCATAAAACATCATCATTACTTGCATGATATCCAGCTTGTTTACCCTTCCGGACTTTTGTATTTTGGCGAAGAAAAAAAACTGGACAACCCGGCGGCCGGACTTTACCAGCGTATCTGCGTCCAATTGCTCGGATCGCCTAATAAGGTTATTTCCCCGACCAATTGGCTTATGGGTATACATAGCGAACGAGGTTTTTTTAAAGAATCTGAATTGCTTATTCAAAATCCCAGTCCTGAATCAGATGAATTACAAATAAAAAAATATAATAACAGGGGCGGAGAAAATAGATTTAAATTTCTTTTCGTCGGCCAGTTGGAAAAGCACAAAGGCGTTGATATTCTTATTCAAGCGTTCAGCGGATTAAAAGCCAAGGCGGAATTATTGATTATCGGGGATGGCAGTTTTTTGCCGAGCCTGAAAGAAAAAGCGGGCGATGAGCCGCGGATAAAATTTTTAGGCCGGAAAAGTCCGGAAGAAGTTGAAAAATTAATGCTTGAGTCGGACTGCCTTATTGTCCCTTCGTTTTGTTATGAAAACGCTCCGGCGGTAATTTTTGAAGCCTGCCGGGTCGGATTGCCGGTCATTGCTTCGCGGATCGGAGGAATCCCCGAACTGATTGAAAAATGCGGCGGCTCGCTCTTTACTCCCTCCGACGCCAGCGAGTTGCGCCGGCTGATGTCGCGTGTTCAAGCCGGAGAAAAAATGTTATAATATAATTCATATGGGACTACTTGTAAATATCTGGACATTTTCCATTCTGTGGCTCGGGGTTTTATGCGGCTTTGTTTTGGGCGCGAGAAAAATCTTCCGCTGGCTGTCAAAAAACAGTAGTTATTTTGACCACGCGATTTTTCAGATAAAACTGCCAAAGGAAAAGCCCGGCGAAGACCAGAAAGAAATGAATTACCAGCGGGTGCAGAAACTGCACGAGGAAATCGCCAAATGCGAAACTTTATTTTCCGCTATCGGCGGGCTGAGGGCTCAGCGGGGAATCGCGGCCTGGCTTTTCGGCCGGAATGATCATTTTTCCTTTGAAATCGTCGCCCATAAAAAAATAATTTCCTTTTACATGGCCTGTCCGCGGGGCATGAGCGACTATCTCCTCCAGCAGGTTCAGGCTCATTTTACCGAAGCCGCGATTGAGCCGGTTGAAGACTATAATATATTCAGCCCGGGATCAAAAGTAATCGCCGGCTATTTAAGGGTGAAGAAAGATTTTATTTTCCCTTTAAAGACCTATAAAAAAATGGAGGTGGATCCGCTTAATTCCATAACTAACGTTATGAGCAAGCTGGAACCGGACGAGGGCATGGCCGTCCAATACGTTGTCCGGAGCGCCCACGGCAGATGGCACAAGCGGGCGCGGAAAGTAATCCGCAAAGTAATGAGCGGCAAGCAGATTCATGAAGCCATTAATTTTAACCTGCTTGGATCAGTTTTGTCTTTTGCCGGCGATATTGTCAGCGCTTCAAAACCCAATAAGCCTTTTGACGACAATAAGCCAAAACGGAATTCAGCCATGGAAGAGGATATTTTAAAAGGCATTGAAGAAAAAAATTCAAAATCCGGACTGGACGTTAATATCCGGGTGGTTATCAGTTCGGAAAAACTGGAGCACGCGAAAATGCATCTTATGGACGCCGGCGCGGTTTTTTCCCAGTATAATTTTTACGAATACGGCAATTATTTTGACAATAAGGTTTTAAGGTGGTGGCAGAATAACCAGTTCATCCAGAATCAGCTTGTCAACGATTTTATCCACCGCCGTTTTGGCGAGCGGATAAAGATCCTTCTTAATTCCGAAGAGCTTACCTCGCTTTACCATTTTCCTCTGCGCTGGAACGATACGCCGAACATTCTCTGGCTTTTGGCAAAACACGCCCCGGCGCCGGCCGGAACGCCGGAAGAAGGAATCGTCATCGGCAATAATGTTTTTCGGGGCGCGGGGAAACAAATCCATATCAAGCGCGACGACCGGAGGCGGCATATGTACGCCATTGGTAAATCCGGCGTGGGTAAATCGCAGTTTCTTGCCGGCCTCGCCATCCAGGACATCATAAACGGCGAAGGCGTCGGGGTGATTGACCCGCACGGCGACTTAATCGCCGACATCCTCTCGCGCATTCCGCCCGAGCGGGTAGAGGATGTAATATTATTCGCTCCGTCCGATATAAAACGTCCGCTCGCCTTAAATCTCATGGAATACGACGAGCGCTATCCTGAGCAAAAGACTTTTGTCATTAACGAAATGATCCGGATTTTTGACAAACTATACGACTTAAAAGCGACCGGCGGCCCGATTTTTGAACAGTATATGAGGAACGCCATGTTGCTCGTCATGAGTGATCCGGATTCGGGCTCAACGCTCATGGAAATCCCGAAAGTGCTCGCTGACGCGACTTTCCGGCGGCAAAAACTATTAAAATGCTCTGATCCGACGGTCGTTGATTTCTGGAAAAAAGAAGCGGAAAAAGCCGGGGGCGACGCGGCGCTCGCGAACATTGTTCCTTATGTTACGTCAAAGCTCACATCGTTCATTTCAAACGACATGATGCGGCCGATAATCGGCCAGCAGAAAAGCTCGTTTAACCTGCGCGACGTTATGGATCGGCAGAAAATCCTTCTTGTTGATTTGTCCAAAGGCCAGATCGGAGAGATGAATTCTTTTTTGCTCGGCATGATTCTTGTTGGCAAAGTTTTAATGAACGCCCTTTCCCGCGGGGACATCCCCCTGGAAGAAAGGAAGGATTTTTATCTTTACATTGACGAGTTCCATAATTTTACCACTGATTCGGTCGCGACAATTTTATCCGAAGCCCGGAAATACCGCTTAAATCTTATCATGGCGCACCAATACCTCGGTCAGCTGATCCATAAAAACGAGACTACGATCAAAGACGCGGTTTTCGGCAACGCCGGATCATGGTTTGTTTTTAAGGTCGGTTCCGAAGACGCGGAAAAGCTGGTTAAGGAATTTGAACCGGTCTTTAACCAGTATGACCTGATTAACGTTGATAAATATACCTGCTACGCGAAAATGCTTATTGATAATTCGCCGACCCGGCCTTTTTCGCTAAAACCGGTCTGGCCTCTGCCGGGAATTGAGCGGAAAGACCTGGCTGGAAAAATAAAATCCCTGTCGCGACTGAAATACGGGCAGGATCGCCATATTATAGAAGCGGAGATTTTAAGGCGGGTAAAAATCGGGGTTTAGGGCTATTTTCGCGCCTTGTAAAAAAAGCGGAATTTGTATATAGTAAAAACAAAAATAATATTGAAGCTGTTAAAATAAAAATATGCCAGACGACCAAAACATAGCAAGCGACGATTTGGATATGGATTTAAAAAGCGCTCTTCCGTTCGGATCCTACGCCCCGCCTCCCGCGAGTCCCGCCCTTAGAGAAGATCAAAACAATGCCGAAACGGCTGAACGCGGCAAGGAGGAATTAATAACGCTTTCAAAAACCAAACTGCTTCTCATAAAAAAATTAATCTCAAACGTCAAGGAAAACGCCGACGAGCTTAACCGGCTTGTTTCGCCGCTTATTTCCGGCGAGGACGAAGCTCGGATCGGCATCGGCCAGCTCGCGGACGAGAATTTAAGCGCCGGCCGCCAAATCGCCGAAGCCGGCGGGGAAAAGATAATTGAAGGTGTTTTTGACGGCGAACGGATGATCGGCCCGGACGGCAAGTCCTACAGCGTCCCGGCCAATTACGCTTCAAAATCAAAACTGGTGGAAGGCGATATGATGAAGCTTACTATCGCTTTGGGCGGTGCTTTCCTCTATAAACAAATCGGGCCAGTAGAACGCGGCCGGGTTATCGGCCGGCTGGATAGGGACTCTTCGGGACTTTATTATGTCCGGCTGGATGACCGACGCTGGCGCATCCTTTCGGCGAGCGTTACTTATTTCCGCGGCGAACCGGGCGATGAAACAATTATTTTAGTCCCTAAATACGGGGAAAGCGCTTGGGCGGCGGTTGAGAATATCGTAAGGAAAAATTAAATTTTACATTTTTACCATGGCGACATTATACAGAAAACATAGGCCTCAGACGTTTGGCGAGGTTGTTAACCAGATCCACGTTAAAAATACTCTTCAGCAGGAAATCGCGGCGGGGAAAATCGCCCACGCTTATCTTTTTTGCGGCCCGAGAGGGATTGGCAAAACTACGCTAGCGCGCGTGTTCGCTAAAGCCATAAACTGCGAAACGCTCGCTAAAGGCAAATACGAGCCTTGCGACAGCTGTCCGGCCTGCCTCGAAATAAAAGAGAGCCGGAGCCTTGATATTATTGAAATTGACGCGGCCAGCCATACGGGCGTTGAGAACGTCCGGGAGAACGTTATCCAGTCGGCCAGGGTCGCGCCGTCCCGGCTAAAATACAAAGTTTTTATAATTGACGAAGTGCACATGCTTTCGCCATCGGCGTTTAACGCGCTTTTAAAAACCATTGAAGAGCCGGCCGGATTTATAATATTTATTTTCTGCACCACTGAAATCCATAAAGTCCCGGCCACGATTATTTCCCGCTGTCAGCGCTTTGACTTTAAAAAAATCGGGATCGCTGAAATCGTAAAAAAACTCCAACGGATTGCCGGGGAAGAAGGCGTCAGAATTTCCGCCGGCATTCTTGAGGAAATCGCCCGCCGCTCCGAAGGCCACATGCGCGACGCCGAGAGCCTTTTAGGACAGCTCGTCGCCATTGCCGGCGAATCTTCGGGCGAAACCGGAAAAAATACTAAGGAAATTACCGACGAAGAGGCTAGCCTGGTCATCCCGAGAAGCAATCTCGGGGAAACCGTAAACCTCATAGGCTTGCTCGCCAGGAAAGACGCGGGCGGCGCTATCCGGCTTGTTAATAAGTTAGCTGATGAGGGCGTTGACCTTAAAAATTTTGCCACTAACGCTGTTGAGATATTAAGGAAATCGCTTTTAAGCAAGGTTAATCCGGGACTGGCTGAGAACTTCGGCCGGGAACTCGGGGATCAGCTGGAAATTGAACTTAGGGAAGCGGCTGGCAGTCTTGACACAGAGCGTATCGCTTTTATGATTGAGGAGCTCGTTAAAGCCAGAAATGAAACCAGAAATTCATTTATTACCCAGCTTCCCCTGGAACTGGCCATAGTCCGGATTTGCGAGCGGCAGGGTGTGTCCGCCCCAAGACCGGAAGCGGCAGGCCGGAGAGCGGATAAAAGCGAGCCAGGCCGGGTCTCGGAAAGCCTTAACAGCTCTGCCGCAAGGAATAACGGCGTAAAAAGGGAGTATCCGGCTAACGCGGATAACAGGGTTTTAGCGGATGCGGGAGCAGAAAATGAAACTGCCGCTGAAAAATTGTCCGATCTAAAAGCAGGCGCGGAAATCGGCTCGCGGCTAGGCGCTAAAGAATTGCTTTCAAAATGGAATGAGGTGCTCGCGAGAATAAAAAAGCATAACCACTCGCTTTCATTCATCCTTCGGGTCTGCCAGCCGCGCGAAAGCCGGGACGGGTCAGTCTGTCTCGCTTTTAAGTATAAATTCCATAAAGACCGGATTGATAACCCGAGCATAAAGGCCATAGTTGAAAAAACTTTAAAAGAAGTGTATAATATACCCTTAAAAGTAGGAACCGTAGTTGACGCCGCCCTGGAAATAATTCAGGGTGATTCGGACGCTCCGGTTCAGTCAGGCGGACAGCAGGTAAAAAAAGAAGACGCGAACCAACCGGAAGGGAATAAAACCAAAGACGCTCCGGAAAAACTTTCCGGCGCCGAGGGCGGGGATATAATGTCCAGCCTTTTAAAAACCTTTGGCGGACGGATCGTCGGATGATTATGACTGAAAAAAGACCAAAGATCGGAATCGCGCTCGGGTGCGGAGGGGCGCGCGGACTGGCTCATCTCGGAGTTTTAAAAGTTTTAGAGAGGGAAGGGATAAAGATTGACATGGGGGTCGGCGTAAGCATTGGTTCGCTTATCGGCGCTTACTTCGCTCTCGGCCGCGACCTTTCCGAGCTGGAGCGGGAAGCTTTGAGTTTTAATAAGAGAAAGGCTCTAAGCCGGCTCGTTGACCTTTCAACCTTCCGGCGCTCAATCCTCCGCGGAAAAAAAGCTCAGAGATATATTGAGAAAATGTTCGGCGAGGCTGATTTTAAAGACCTGGAAATTCCTTTTGAAATTCTCGCGGCTGATCTCGGTAACGGAAAGGAAGTAATTATAAAGTCCGGCAGTATTGCCAAGGCGATCCAGGCGTCAATCAGCGTGCCGGGAATTTTTCCGCCGGTAAAATACGGCGATTCATACCTAGTTGACGGCGGGATAATCAACCCGACCCCGACGGAAAAAGCGGAAAAAATGGGTGCTGATATTGTTATCGGAGTTGACTTAATAAAACGAAGCGTTGATAAGATTGAAAATCCATCCCTCGTTACGACCTTGCTCCTGTCTTACGAAATAATCCGCAATCAGGGGGCGATGTATTGCTACGGACGGACGGAAAACGGGGCGATTATTATCCGGCCGAAAATTTCCGGCGCGGTCAACGCTTTCCGTTTTGATGATATTGGAAAGTTTATCCGGGCGGGAGAAAGCGCGGCCGAAGCGGCCATGCCGGAGATAAAGAAAAGGATTAAAGAGTATAAAGAAAAATAATTAACATATTCGGGGGTCGTCTAACGGCAGGACATCAGGCTCTGAACCTGAGAATTTTGGTTCGAATCCAAGCCCCCGAGCAAACACTAAGAATGGGCTGAAAGGCTCATTTTTGTTTGACCAAAAAATCGCTAAGTGCTATCATATCAATATATAATGATATTAACTTCATGAAACCGCTTTGTTGTTCAAACAAAGAGCTTACCAAAGAGTTCGCCAATCTGGCGAAATTTTTGCGTATTATCGGGGAAGACAACCGCTTAAAAATTCTTTGCCTTTTAAAAGACGGCGAACATTGCGTATGCGAAATTATGGAAAACCTGGGTTTGCCGCAGAATCTTATTTCCGCCCATCTAAAGGCGTTAAAGGATTTAAAGCTGGTGGAAAACCGCCAAGAGGGAAAAAGAGTGTATTACTCAATATGCAAAACCGTGTTCAAAAAATACGAATCATTATTAATTAATTTCTTAAAAAACTATGTCTAAACAAATTAAAAGCATTCAGGTCTTTGGTTCCGGTTGCGCGACCTGCAAGAAGCTTTATGAAGCTACTAAAAAAGCCGCGGAAGAGTTAAAAATCAGCGTAACGGTAGAATACATCACCGATGTTACTAAAATGATTGAGATGGGTGTTATGACCAGCCCGGTATTGGCGATAAACGGCGAGCCGGTGCTGACCGGCGGCGGGAATGGTGAAGCGGAAATAAAAAAGGCTTTAGAAAAAAATTTGAAAAGCGACAGCAAGCCTGGCGGCGGATGTTGCTCATGCGATAATTGCTAATATGGATATTTTTAAACCAATTCAAATTTTTGCCGACTCGGCCACATATAATTGGCTGGGCATTACTGATAAATACTGGGGGGACGCGATTAATTTTTTTATCTATGATGCGATCAAGATTGGGTTGCTCCTGATACTCATAAATTACGTCATGGCCATTACCCGCTATTATTTTCCGGTGGAGAAAGCGCGTGATATCCTAAGCGGCCGGAAGTGGTATGGCTTTGACTATATTCTGGCAGGAATGCTTGGCGTTATTACGCCTTTTTGCTCTTGCTCTTCCATTCCTTTGTTTGTCGGTATTGTTGGCGCCGGCATTCCTTTGGGCGTAACCTTTGCTTTTTTAATCGCCTCGCCCTTAGTCAATGAAGCGTCTTTGTTTATATTCCCGTCAATCTTCGGAATAAAAATGACTATCGCTTACAATGTTTTAGGAATTATTATCAGCGCCTTAGCCGGAATGATTATTGAGCGGCTTAATATGGAAAAAAATGTCAATCCGGCGTTTTTTAAATTTAAAACGCGGAAAGACGCAATCGCCGAGAACGGCGGACAAACAGTCCCGTTAAAAAAAAGGCTGGCGATCTGGTGGAGCGACGGCCTGCGTATTTCAAAAAGCATTTTTCCTTACGTGCTATTAGGGGTAGGAGTAGGCGCTTTGATACATGGTTTTGTGCCGAGAACTTTTGTTGAAACATATTTAGCTAATGGAAATTGGTGGACGGTTCCTTTGGCTACAATTTTAGGAGCGCCGCTTTATGCTAATTCGGTGAGCGTTATTCCGATTGTTGAAGCTATGACCGATAAAGGGGTGGCGCTCGGAACAGCGCTGGCTTTTATGACTGCCACCGTTACTTTGTCCGTACCCGGAATGTTAATTCTGAAAAAAGCCATGGACTGGAAATTGTTGTCCGTTTTTATTACGGTAACGACGGTAGGAATTATGATTATTGGCTGGTTTTTTAATATTTTTACGTTTTAACGGCAAGATTAAGTATTTTATATGAATAACAGAAACCAATGCGGTTGCCAGTGTGACAACTGTGAACCGAAAAATGAGAATAAAAAAATTTTAACAATAGACTGGCAAAGGCTGGTATCGGACGGAAGCACTTGTCCGAGATGCGGATCAACCGAGAGTGAATTAGATAAAGCCGTAAATCAGCTTCAGAAAGCGCTCAACTCTTTGGGAATAAAAGTTGAATTAAAAAAAACTGAATTGACCTTGGAGGAATTCAGAAAAGACCCCGTTAAATCAAACACCATTCTTTTTAATGGCGTTGCTTTGGAGGACTTGATTGAAGCTAAAACAGGACAGAGTCAGTGCTGTGATGTTTGCGGCGATGAGGAATGCCGGACGGTGGAAGTCAATGGAGAGTCGCATGAAACTATTCCGGCGGACATAATCGTAAAAGCCGGATTGATCGCGGGTTCCAAAATCATTGAGTAACAAATCATAGTAGCGGATGCTGAGATAGACTTAATGTTCCGGGTATGGGATAATTGCTAGGGACAGCGTTAAAGGATACTAAGCTTTAATCCGGCATGAAAAATACCAAAAGCGGCCTGAAAAAACTGAAAAAAAATATAGTATCAGCGGTTGAGGAAGCCTTAAAAATTAAAATTTTGAGTTTGGAAGAGACAAAAAACGGCTCAATCAACCATGTCTATAAAATAAAAACATCCGCCGGCAATTACATTGTCCGGGTTTTTAATTTTGAAAACTGGCCGGAAAACGGCAAGCTGGAATGGATTGAAAAAGAACTTAGCCAACGCGGCATATCGCACGCCAAGCTGGTTCATTTTACCCGGGATAAAAAATATTTTCCGCACGGGTTTATGGTCGCCGAGTACGCCGAAGGAATTGACGGCTCAGAAGCGGTTAAAAAAGGACTTTTAGACTATAAAAAATCATATTTTGAAAAAGGAAAAATCCTTTGTAAAATCCATAAGATTAAAGTAAAAAATTTCGGCCCTTTAAGAAAAGGCAAAGGCAAGTCGCCGGATTTTATCGGCTATAAATTAAAGCGGGCGGACGGTTTTTTAAAGCGGATGATCGCTGACGGGCTGATTGAAGAAGGGATATCTAAAAAAATGAGTTTAAGAGTTCGGCAGGCTTTAGAGCCTTTTAGAAAAGACCTTAAACCGGTTCTTGTCCATGGCGACGCGACCGGAAAAAATACTATCTGGACCAAAGGCCAGGGACTGATATTAATTGACTGGGATAACGCCTGGTCCGGAATCTGGCTTTGGGATTTTATTGAGCTTTCCTGGTGGTGGCGGCATCTTAAGTCCTGGCAGGACAAAAAAAAGCAGAAGCTCGCGCGCCAGGCTTTTTTTCGGGGTTATGGCAAAGTCCAATACGATGAAAATGAGCTAAAAATCCTTGAATACGGTTTGCACCTCATAAAATCGGCCGAGCGGATGCATTATTTTTATTATGACTTAAAAAAACTTAAAAATTTTAACCGCGTAAAAAGGATATTTCTTGAAGACCTTGATAATGCCCCGCCAATCCCTGAAAGGCTTATTCTTCTTAACGGGAAAAACCGGGAAAAGGGAAGCGAAGAAAAAATAAAAGTCCATAAAAAAGGACTTTTACACCGAGCGT
>Ga0074197_1001055_pt1 | contig 26307 bp, 29 predicted proteins | sample EPASupsiteSAE305_FD_64526 | JGI IMG/M metagenome (GOLD analysis project Ga0074197, IMG submission 64526) | Bioremediated contaminated groundwater microbial communities from EPA Superfund site, New Mexico - SAE3-05 reassembly with SPADES | ecosystem: Environmental > Aquatic > Deep subsurface >...
TTGCTGTCAGCTTTGCCGATGATTTTGCCAATGTGCCCTGCAATCAGGGGAACAAGGTTGGCGTGGAGAGTAGTTGTGATCTTTTCATAGTAGTCCGCCGGCTTCGCCAGGTTGCTTTCCAACATGGATGCGTATAGAGGTGCGTCTTCTGCCTCGGCATAGTCGCTTGGCAAGGCTTTCAGTGCGGCAAGAAGCACACTCTGGTTGTCTCTGGTGAGGCTTTGGTAGACTTGGTGCAACGTAATGGTAGGCAGGCGCCCTTCGGCTTTCGCAACTATAAGGTTCCCGTAAATTATCGGGGTCACAAAAAGACGCGAGGCATTACCGTAAAATGGGTCTCTGCTTTGTATCCCTGAGACGGTGTGCGTTATCAACTCTTCAGGGTCGTAATAGAACGCCATGGGATCGATGGCAGCACTGTATTGCGGATAAATAGGGGTTATAAGCATCAGCTCTTCAAGACGTCCGGCTTTTTTGGCCTGGTCGTATATGACACTGAAGAGTCGCTGATCCGCTTTAGGATCGAAGACAATCGTGCTTTTCCCTGTCTGGATATCGTCCGTTACGATAAGAGATTCCAGGAAGGTTTTCCCTACACCGGTGGTGCCAAAGATGAAGGTTCCTCTTTTCCGGTGCTCATCATAAAGGTAGACCGGCTCTTTCTTGGTGCGTGATTTCATATTGACACCATGTCCGAGTAGAACGGCGTGGTTAGTGTTACTCAAGCTGCCCTCCCTGTTGTGTGTTCGATGACTATATCCGGGAATTCTCGTCCCATTGGTCGGTGTTCTTGTGCTAATTCCCGCACTATTGCATCTAATTTTGCAGTGTCGCCGCGATCGCAAAGGCAAATGTGGATGTGGGGCCCCCGGTCATTTCTGATAACCAGCGCCCTTGCGTTTGAAAGGTGTTCTTCCAGCAGTTCTTCGTTGATGTGTTGGACTGTCTGTTCTGCAACAACTGCGATTCTGATGTCTTTGCCCGGCTTCAGCCCAAAATAGCCACCAGCTGTGGATGTGGTGATTGTCACTCCATGGTCCTGTATTGGTCCAAGGGCCAAATCGAGTTCGTTGATTCCAAGATATTTGGCAATTGCTCTGATCCGCTCTAAGGAGACGCTTGTTCTTACTTCGCCAAGCATGTGACCTCCAGATGTTCCTTCAGTTTCTTCCCGACAGTGTTGATGGCCGACTTTGGAATCTTGTGCTGGGCTATAATGCGGCTATACCCTCCGGGGATGCGCTTGGTACACCGTATGCCGCTCATCCCTGTAAGTTTTCCGAGAAGGCGACTGGGAAGTTCTCTCGCTGTCCGACTAACGATGACCCGGACTTTTGACAACCTTCCGTTGGTGATAGGCAGGCACGACACTATGAAGAATTCAAGCATCTCCCCCGGTTGGTACTTCAACCTCTCGTGCGGGGGCTGATGTTGCAGTGGGCATTCTGCGTAGATAGTGATTGGCGTTATGAGATCGAGGAGTTCAACTAGGACTTCCAGTGTCCCGTCTGTTCGGATACGTTCTATGCGGCCTGTTTGTACAGAACCTCGTATGGTTGCGTAGCTCCATGCGTCGTAACAGGCCTGTCGCAGCATCAGCTCTTTTTCTATTTCGTCCAGCAATCTCCGCTTTGCCTTGCGGTTAAGGCTGTTTACGGAAATCTCCTCTTGGTTGCCATCTCGCAAAAGATGGATGTGCAGTATCCCGTCCTCTCCAATATTCGCGGTAGCACCAACTTGGAAGATTGTGCTTATCGCCTTGATCGACGCTACTTCAATGGCGTCCCATATAGAGTCCGTTGGCAGCGATGCGTATTTCTCCTTGATCTCACGGGGCAGCTGCAACATTTGAGTTACCTCCAGACCCGTATCCTGCTATTTGCCGCGTTAACGCCGGATTTGCTTCGAGCGCAAAGACCTTTTTGGCAATCCGTTTGGCATAATTGTCCCTTTTCTCTGGCGTTTGGCTGTGGTAACAGCCTACGGCTTTCCAGTTGTAGCCATACTTACTGATGCACTTCGAGAGGATCCACGCTCCAACCATGACGTTGGTGCAGGGATCTTCCAGTTCCGGCCACAAATCTCTTACCGTTTTGGACCAGTGATACCAGTTGCTGTTGATGCGCATTATGCCAACATCGTAGCTTCCGTCTTTGTTCCAGTTTGGGGCAGCGTTTTCGTTCATACCCGATTCTTCGGCCGATATTGCCATCAGCAGTTCGGGTGCAACACTGTAGCGCTCGGCTGCTTCGTTGAAACAAAACGCTTCTGCTCGCGGAGTTGCGCAAGAAAAAAAAAGGGAAATCGCGATTGATGTGACGATTGATTTACGCATACCTGCATAAATCTGCAGGGCGTGGGACATCGCGGATAATAGGGGAGGGTATTCTTGTGGAGTTTTTTGCGGAGATTACCGTACTAACCGTCGTATAACGCGGCCAATAATCTTTGGGAGGGTCGCATCGTCAGCAAACTGTTCATCTTCGCAGTATTGGCTATCGCTTCTTGCGATAATGGTTCCGTCAGATTGACGTATTAATCTCTTGACGACAATGACGTTGTTGTACTGAAGGGCGTAAGGTGCGTCTGAAACGATGGTTGTACTTGTTGTGTCAATTATCACCAGATCACCGTCCGTTACCCAGGGAGACATGTTGTTCCCAATAACGCGCACCAAGGCTACCTTTTGCGGGGTGAGCCCAAGCACGTATTGTGTCCATTCAGCATTGATATGCAGAGTGTCTACTATTTGTTCGTTCGTCAAATCATGGATGTCGAGTCTGCCCTTCGGGGGGCGTATGCAATTTGCTGCGGTACAGATAATAGCCTCTCCGCAAGTCCCCCCTTCGTTGCCGGAAAGCTTGCTTGCCCCGGTTTCGTTGGGACTTCCCCCAAAGAAGATTGAGTTGAGATCCAGTCCTTCTTTTTTGCAAAACAAAAGGATTTCCTTGCTTCGTATGGTATCTCGACTTTTCCATGTCTGGAGGCGACGTAGAGGGATGCCCCAGCGTTCTGCAAGCGCTTTATCGGTGGGGAGATCAAGGGCTTTTTTGAGGCGGTCGTAAATCTCTGATGACATTTATACTCCCATTAAATATGCAAACATCAAAATACTTTAAAGTATATACGCCTTTTTTGTTGACCTGTACAGCTTTTTGATGTAGCGTCTAACTTGTATACTGTCTATTGTACGCAAAACGATATACTACTTTTGCAATTCGTTGTTGTACTAATCATCACTTGGCCAAATTGTAGCCGCTTTCCTGACCCTCATCGCTGATGTTCAGATGCGGTTGCTGTTTGGCCGTATGCTTGTATGGCAATGCCGTTTTTGTATCAATAACAAATGCGCTGATATTTATTATATTTCATTCGCGCTTTTATATCAAATTCTCTCTTTCTTTGTCTAGCTTGTTCATTTCAGGGGCTTTGTTAGCGATGTCTACGGCTATCCAATTCGATCTGTTTGTTTCTCAAGAGATTAGGCAGATAATCGCTGATGTCGAAAGCAGACTCCCGTCCTGCCCTGACGATAAGCGGATGCTCCCTAACGAAGTAGTTCGTTCCGCGTTATTCACGGCACGAAACAGGCGCACTCCGCGGGCTCACCTACGTAATTCGCAGATTGCCGTAATTGGTACTGGGACTATTACCTACACTGGTGAAGAGCTGCGACAAGATGATGAATTAGTCTGGATGCAACTTATTCACCTCGCAAAAAAAGTTCCACTCTCAGATGCTGTCGAATTTACCCCTTACGAATTCCTTAAATCCATTTCCAAAACCACGGGCAAAGAAAATTACTCCTGGCTGCGTAACTGCCTTTCCAGGATGCAGGCCACTGCTGTTGCAATTTACTCCGAACGTCTAGGAGAAGGGATATCTGCATCGCTCATCAGGAAATTCTCTTGGGTGGATGAGTCTGGTAAGTCTCTTAAGAAATGGTGTGTCTGGCTTGAACCCGAAATGCGTAGCCTGTTTGATGAAGTGTCCTGGTTGAATTGGGAACAAAGAAGGGATCTGCCTGATGGTATCGCCAGCAAGCTTATGGGCTACTGGGCCAGTCATAAGAACCCATTACCAGTGAAGCTTTCTACGCTTCAATCTCTCTGTGGGTCTACGTCGTCTCCGCGCGAGTTTAAGCGCTCTCTGATCGGCGCACTCGATGAACTCCACAGGGTTAAGTTCCTTGAGTCTTTTTCCATCGTTAACGGTTTGGTGAGTGTTCGTAGGTTATCGTAGTATGACCCCCGTTTTCTTCTTTGCGGATTGACCGGTTAGGAGCTCTGGGTGGGGTGCCGGGATGGATTTGTAATGAAGGGCGGTGCTTTCCGTAACGTAGTATGACCCGAACATGTATCGTAGTTTGTCCCGCGTTGTGTCGTAGCATGACACACACCCGTTGTAGCAAGACCCACGGTTAAGACGTAGTTTGACACGCAATTCCTCGTAGTATGTACCACAGGCCCAATCGAAGTTTTACTGTCGTTTCAGGATGTTTAAGAGTTTTCCACAACCAGCTAACCGGTTTTAACCTTTTACTAACCATAAAACAATGCATTGCGGAATATCTATGCCGGAGGGAGATGTTATGAATATTGATGCAGCGAAAGAGTGGGTCGATCAAAACAGGGGTATTTTAGCGAAAAGAGCCATGTCATACATCTCATTTGCTCCGTATGCTGTGGATGATTATCTCCAAGACGCATATGAAGCCGCTGTCAGGGCCGCAATCTGTTGTCAACGTAACCCTGCGGTTAAGTTCGAAGCATGTTTCTACAGAATTTGGCGTGATCTGGTGGCAAGCGTCACTCCTTTTCCTGACGAAGCGCGTGAGGAGTACAAACGGAAAAAGGAAGAGATAAAAGCTCTTAAAGAAGGGAAGCCTATTCCTCAAAAGGACGAAATCGTTCCTGAAAAGAAAAAGACGTACTACAGCGGCGGGACATCCATGTCCTTCCCCCTGACTGCTGGTAAAAATATTCCACTTGAGGGGTTTGCTGCTAAAAAGGTAGAGAGGAAGAAGGTGGACATTGAAAAAGTATATGAACAACGCGTGAAACCGTTGCTTTCCTCACGCGAGGCTCAGGCCATGGAGCTCTCTTTAGGCATTACAAGGGAAGGGCAACTAAGTTTGTCCGAGATTGCAGCCAAGATGGGAGTTACGAAGGATACGGCCAGGGAGTATATTCAGCGCTGTCATGCTAAGGTCGAAAAGGGTAGGTTGATAAAGATTAGCGACCATACCGTCAAGCGGACAGCCAAAAATAAAGGCCCAAGCAGTGCATCAGCAGAAGACGCGGAGCAGGGAGTTCTGGAAGCGGTTAACGGCAAGGCCTAAATTCAGATTCTCACTATTATAAGTGAAACGAGTTATATAGTGAGAAACCTAAAGGACGATCCAAGACAAAAATGCATAAAAAAACCGCCTATAAATTCATGTCGCTGTCGAACGTCATTAAGTCGAACGAACAAGTGGAAAAAGCGTATATCGAAGCCTTCCATAAAGGGTATTCCGTTGTTGAACTTGCAAGGGTTGTTGGCGTGAAATCTGCCAAATACATTCATGCGATACTGGTGAAAAACGGTGAGATTGTTGGAGGTAAGCGAGGCCCGCTGAAAAGAGGGATTCTTCCCGAAGGGTTTGGTCTCTTCCTCGCGTCAAGATCCCTGTCGTACAATCAGTGGTGTGCTGGTTGGGGGTTTGAGCCGCGTACTGCCGCTACAGAAATTGCTGCAACGGCGGGTCCTGCGATGGCGGCCATTAAGCGCGATTTCCCCGGTTATTATAAGAGACTGACGGGTATTGTGGTTACAGACTTTGCCAGGGGGCCGGCTTTCGAGAGATCACGGCCAGAAATAGTGTTGACCTGGAGTGAAGATGAGGCCTGCTATCGAGCTGACATACGGGCATCCGGCATTGTAGGGTTTGGTCCTGATTATCTGAGCGCATTGAAATCAGCTTTGTGCAACCACAACAACCGAGTTACGATCAAGCGGTTGGATGTTCTCCCAAATTTAGGCATAGAAGAAGCTATTTGGTAACTATTTGTAACAAATTATTCCAAATTCCTACCACTCGAATACCTTCAAACCCAACTAATACCTCGTAAATACCTATAAGCTCAGCGCATTCCCATCGTCAGCCGAAAAGTGTTGTTCACCTCTTTGTACTAATATTGCTGAGATATGTACTTATTTTGTAACAAAATTATACAAATCTGTCTGTATTTGTCCCACCCCCTGCAGATTGTGAAAAGTAGAACGAAAAAATCTTCGAGGAGGGTTTATGCAGCATACAGACAATGGAAACGTATTGGTTGTGGATCTGGGGTTCAGTTCAGCAAAGTATATGCATGGCGACACGAAAGGGCGGGTTCCGTCAGCATTTCGATCACAGGCGGGGGGGTATATTTTTGGTGAAGAGGCTCTTGTGAAAGCTGGGAGCTCATACCTCAAGACACCCGAAGAACTTATTCGTTACTATCCTGAATTTGTCTCAATATGTATGAAGCGAGTCGGTATCCAAAATGAAGATGTGCGCCTCGCGGTGGGTTTGCCGTATCTCTTTTGGCTCATGGAAAATCGAGCCGGCGGGGCTGTTGAACATTTGAGCCAGTCTCTGGCCAAAGGCAACATCAAATCTGTTGCCGTCTTGCCCCAAGGTCTCGGTGGGGTCCGTGCTTACCTTGAATCGGTCAAAGGTAAAGCAGATGGGAATATCTTGGCAGTCGATATTGGCTTCAATACGGTTATTTTCACGCTGTTCTCGGTCGCCGAGGGCAGGATAATTTATGGGAACACTTTCAATAAACGCGGGATACACCAGATGGCCAACGATCATGTTCTGCCGAGGATTGCGCATTTAGCGCCAGCAAGGACATTCACGCCGTTGGAAATCAGTGTCTTGGTCGAAAGAGGCCAACTGCAATATGGCTTTGAGACTTTTGATATTCGAGGGGAGGTTCATCAGGCTGCACAGGAATACGTAAAAGCGGTGCTGGATGATATCTACGGAGAGATCCAGGCGGAATCGGGGACCTATGCAACAGCACCGAATCTTCTGCTGTTTGGCGGTGGGGCGGCTCTGCTGTCTGGATCACTGCCTGGCGATGCTCCCTTTACGATACTTTCTGAACCTGAGTACGCAAATGCTCGCGGGTTTAATTTACTTGCCTCGGAGTTGTAGATGTCTCGGACCTATCACATCCATATAGGTTCTGACGAAACTGATCTGTCCAACAAGTTGGATAGCCTTGTGGCGAAGTACAACTTAACCACTTTTATCAAGATTGCGGTTACGAGTTACTTGTCTACCGAGGAGGGAGACCGGTTGTACAATGCTTTGGCTGCGAAGGGTGAACTAAAAAAACGCAAACGGCAGCAAAGAGTTACATCCGTAGCACAAACCAGGACAAGGGACAGTTCTGAGATGACTCCGTCTGTTGTAAGTGAGTCTGCGGTGATAACCCAACCAGCTGAAAGCAGAGAGGTGGTTAAAGTGCCTGGGGTATATTCTACGGAAGAAATAGTTGGAAGGATATTGAAAGCCGGCTGACGAGAGGCCGGCGCAATTCCTATTGCTAAGGTGGCCCAAAAGGCCACCTTTTCTTTTGTCCCACTATCTGCGGATACATAAAGAAGCATGCGTCAATGAATACAAGGAGGGACGTGCGAGGATGCAAGGCCAACAAGATGAGATTGGTAAGAAGGCTGATGCGACAGGCGATACTGAGCAGACAAATTCTAGAGGGAGTCAAAGCTCAACACCTAAAACCCAGGGAGTTACATATGCAATGGCTTTTTTAATAGCGATATTAGCGTCGCTGATTACGAATGGCGGGATGTTAATCGCGTATGACCACTGGCTAGCTCCGAAGATAGTATCGGTAGACCTGAAAGGTTTTATGTCGAATCAACGCGATCTCTATCTCGCGGGCAAGATCAATGACGAGCAATTAAGGGCTAGCATTGATCACATGGCAGACATGGTTAAGAGTTTGCCGAGTAACCGCATCGTTATGATGGGCGATGCCGTTATTCAAGGTGTCGAGAAAGTGGAGTTGGGTGGTGAGAACAAGTAAGACGCTGTGGTCAAGATTTGATGTGAAGAAGTCCGTTTTGGCAATACTGTTGTTCGTTCCGATCGGGATGGTGGTGCCTCACTTCATGACCTTTAGCCACTCTACATCGATGGGGCACGCTTTTTTTGCTATGTGGCCGGTTACGTTGTGGCCATCGTCAACACCGATAACAGTTGCGGCTGGAGATATGGTGCGCTTCCCGTTTCAGGATGCTGTAACGGGGGGCGAAAGGGTTTTCTTTCTCAAAAGGGTCGCATGCTCTGAAGGGCATATGCTGACTGTTGACCATCACAAAATGTACTTTTGTGATGGTCAATTCTTAGGGAAGGCAAAAGACACAAATGTGAAGGGAGAACCCGTCAAGAATTTCATTTGGAACGGCCTTGTTCCTAAGGGGACTTTTTTCGCCATTGCTGGTCACAAAGACAGTTACGACAGTAGATATTATGGCTTTGTCCCAGTCAAGATAATCGAAGAGTGGGTTTGGCCCATCTTCTAGCCGGATAACTGCCCCGGCGCCGGAACCCAGGAAAACTCACTGACCTTAACGTTGCGCTGGCTGCTGCTGGCTTGGAGATAACGTCAAAGCACACGGGGTAAGGTCATAGCAAGCTACTGGCAGGTTGGTCAAAGGCTGGGGCAGTTGAGGGAGATCAGGGTGGACGTTGAACTTAAAGAGAAGGCGCTTTGTGTTCGTAATTTTGCCATCATCTTTGTTGGCCCCATCGTCACACATGCTGTGTTGAGGGGTACGAATGCAGTCGTTTCTATCAGTCTTGTGAGTGGTTGGCTGTTCATACTGTTGTTTTCTCATTTCGCGTATCAGCGGCTGAAATGCGGGACATCCTCCGCGAGGATTACCCGACTCTTTGAAAACTACCGGGTACCGAAAATATTATTAACAATGAAACTTCATAAGCTCTGGGTGGGCCGGAGATAGTAGGGGTGCAACGAAGAGAGTTTTTAAAAATCACCGCCGGCGCATTGTTGGCTTCCGCCTCCTCTGGAGTGATGTTTCCACATTCTGCTTTGGCGCAAGCTTCGGATTGGGTTGAATCTTGGTGGGGCGAATCTTTGGAAGAAGATGTTTTACCTACTGAGGGCATACCAGTCAATGCAGAGAAGGTGGCTGTATATTGCCCAGGGAAACTGAGGTTGAAAAGCTCAATTCATGGCGGTGAATATGAGTTTAATTTTCGCGATACAAAAGGAAACTATGACCAACAGGTTTTGAATTCCCTTAACTGGTTTTTGAGATGCAAGGACGGTACATGGCAGTATATGGATGTTCGCACCATCGAATCACTTAATTACTTTTCGGCATTGCTAGAGGTGCCTTTGATCCAGATAAATTCGGGCTATCGTTCTCCATCTTATAATGCTCGACTGTCGTTGAAAAATGAGAGCGTTGCCCGAAACTCTTTGCACCAATATGGTCGAGCGATAGATTTTTTCGTTCCAGGGATCCCAGTAAGACAGGTTTGTTCGCATGTTCTTTATGCACGGAATACGATGGGGTACGGGGGGGTGGGTTATTATCCCCGAGCCGGTTTTGTGCATTTGGACTCGGGGAAACGTAAGCAATGGGTAAAATAACGTGCTGCCGTTCAAGGCGGTAGTTCAATAAAAGCGCATAGTCTCCTGACTCGAGTCAGGGGGTTAGCGGGAGGTTTCTATGAAGTCATCACCTGGGGGCATTGAAGTAATCAACCCCTTGCGTCACGTAGGGGAAGCCCAGTATGCCGAATTTTGGCAAAAACTGTTTTCTACAGTGCTCGCAGGTTTTTGGGGGCATTTCTTCTTCCTGATATGCCTTGGGCTGACATTGTTTTTTGGAGTAAGAAAGCGTAATTGGCGCCTAGCTGCTATCTTCGCATTTATTGCCGCCATTATTGCCTATGGTGGCGGGATTTTGGCTTTTTTCAAGCTCGTAAAGCTTTATTAGGGCAGCAAGAGGGGGTGAGATGTGGCTGGAGGCAATAGCGGTAATGGTAAGGCGGGTGGGTCGAACAGTAAAGCTGGGGGAGGGGACATATTCCAAGGTGGGGATAGAACTGTACACCCCCTGGGGATATTGGAAGCTATAGGGTTCATTGAAGAGGCTTATGCCGATGAAAGCGGAGGTGCCGAGATAGATCCACGTCGGCTTACGACACCGGTACGATGGGAATTTATGGAAATTGGATTCAGGAGCAGCTTTGTTTCTGGCTTGACGGCCGCTCTTCTTTCCCCCTTAGCAATAGGAGTTCTCGAGAAAAACGTCCCGATATTCGGGACTACAAACCCAAGCGTTTTCGATGAGGCTTGTGGCCTTCTCTTGGCGATGATTTTCTCCATGGGGTATTCGATATTCCTTGCGGGGGTTGCCACCAAATATCTGGGGGGCTACACAAGAGCCATGGTGACAAATCTTTTGTTCGGGGTGTCAGTATCCAGCGCATTGAAAGCGCTGATAGTTTTTCTTGCCTTCCATATGCTTTATTTCTTTGTCTTAACTGACGCAAACGTCATTGGTTTCATTCAATTCCTTTATAAGTTCAATCTTCAATATGACGCTGCTGTTTCTATTTTTTTATGGATTAAGAATTTCAAGAGCGTGTTCCTAACCAGTGCATATTTCGTTGTTTTAACGTCTGCATTTTTTGTTGCTGTTCCATACGCGGCAATGTTCTGGGCCCATCTGCGAAACAAAAAGCTGATTGATGCGGGGGTTGTAAATGTCTTTAAGGAAGGCAATTAAGTTCTCAGCAATTGTTCTCGGTTCTTTGCTGATCACTCCGGTATCCGCATTGGCCCTCAATATGGATTACTATACATATGGAGGGTTTACTGATGTAGTGAGTGCGTTCACGAAGTGCGCTCTTATCTTTAGTGATAAGAGCTACATGACTTTAGTGACCACCATATTTATTGGCGCATTGGCATGGGAAATTATTGGCGCCGGTATCAGTAAGCTGCACCGAGCCGTAGCGAGCGAGGCTGGGGTGCCTCCTTCCTCCAATGGGATTTGGTCTGCTTTGCTGAATGCCTTAACCGCCACAATTGTGTTCTTTGGCCTGATCGCTCCCAAAGGGACGTTGCATATTTATGACCCTACCGAAAATCAATACCAGGCCGTAGGTGGGATCCCGTTTGTCGGAGTTCTGGCCGCTGGCACTTCCAGTTTAATTGAGCGCACGATAGTCGAGATGATTGAGACGTCCGGGGATCCTGTCGGTTTTTCGAAACAGGCAGGGATAAAAGGTGTCCAGGTCATGAACGGGATCCTTGCCAGGGGAGGAGAAACCCCTGAAGGTATGGGTACTCTTCAACAGACTGTCGATAATTACATTGCGGACTGTGTTTTTCTGGAAATTAGTCGGCCGGGGACAGATCTTACTATTGATGAGATAAAAAAAGGAACAACTTCATTGGTGTCATCTCTGGGCAAGGCGGTTAATCCAGCAGCATACACAACGGTTTATGATCCAACATTATCTGCTCAGGGTGAAGCGAAGAGTTGTACAGATGCATGGGTTAATATCGATAATCGCCTCAAGCAGATAGCCCCTGGGGATTTGTACAAAGGGATGAAGCAACGTGCGTGTAAGGATGGCGGCTACGGGGTTTATGACAAAGACCCAGCAAAAGCGGCCGCAGCATATACAGCGTGTGTCGCAAGTACAGATGCTTTGGTAAAGTCGATAGATGGGAACTGGTCGCTGGATAAGCTCATCCTAGAGTCCATGAATGCGAGGATTTTTCTGGCGGTTGTTGCTAAAGATGCTCCCGAACTTCCAATCCAAGCGAATAAGATTACAGCTCTCAGCTCTCAATTAACGGAATATTTACAGGGCATGGCTACTAAACGAGGTGTATTGGTTGCGTTGGCTGCTGTCGCCTTGCCGTTCATATGCCTGTTGATGTTTACTCAAGGATATAAAAAGCTCTTGGTAACGTGCTTTGGTCTATTTTTGTTGCCCTCTATATGGGGCATATTGATGGCGGCTGTGTCCGATTTTTACTTGAGCAATCAGCTTAGTGGATGGTCGTATCTGCTTGGCTCCAAATGGGGCATAGATTCTTATTCCGCCTTTGGAGATGAGCTCTTACTCGGGGCGTCATACTGGGGTGTCTATCTGATGGCAACCTTCGGGCTGGCGATGTCACTTGCGATGAAGATTGCTGGGTCGGCCGCAACACTCGGGGGTACTCTTGCTGCAGCGCAGGGAGCTGCGTCCGAAGGTAATCTCTCCCTCGGGAAGGCAGGGACCGGTGGAATGCTTCGGAATGAATCTGCGACATTTGAGGGCGCTTCCCTTGCCGCACATAAAATGGTTGACACGTTGGCTAACACTCAAACTGCTCTTTCTGGAGCAGAAAGGCTTCAATACGGTACAGAGACAGGTGCCGGGACGACTCGGGGGATGCAAGATGTCCTTTCCAGCGGCATGGCCGGTAAATCAGCATACGGTGGTCAGGTGGGGCCTGCAATGCAGAATGCGGCTCAAGCAAACGCCATTGATGCTGGGGGTGGTCTCAATAACGCTGTAAGTGCAGAGTCCTTCAGTAAGTCGGCCGACATAATGGCAAAAACGATGAATATGGAGCGATTCAATGGTGATTATAAGGAAGCCGCAAAATTCACTTTAGCCAACGATGTTGCTCTCCAGAAGGTTTTCGGAACAGCTGATAATTTAGAGAAGTTTTACGAAGCGCAACGGGGTAAAGAGAAGGGGCAGGTTGCTGGAGAAATGCAGGCATATGCAGAAGCAAAGCAAGCTGTTGCATCTGCTGGGGGGAATGCTGAAGGGTACACTTGGGAAACCCATAATGCTCTTATGTCCAAAGTTGGGAAAAGTCAGGAATTCGCTAAGTCTCAGGAATTTACTGAACAAGCAAAAGCTTTGGGAATGAATACCACACAGTTAGCTGGAGTATTGGAAGCGGGCCGACAATCCAAGGATGTGAAAGAAGCTGTTCATACCGCTGGTGGTCAGATGCGCAGCCCCCAACAGGCTAAGGCATATGCACAGGAAGTTGCCAATCTCGGGCCGAACGCAACGGAACAACAGTATCGTGAGATTGCGCAGAAATATGCAATTCAGGGTGGTGACAATGCCTGGAAGAACGTTCAGGCTGATCGAGAAAACTACAACGCTCACAGCACTGCCGCGTTGATGTCTGCAGTCCAGCAGAACCCCCGTCTTTCAGGGTATTCGCAGGGTCAGTTCGAATCCCTTTCTCAAGATCTGCGAGGGCTTGGGGCAAAGGCTTCTGATTCGCAATATCAGCAGTTCCTCAATGATCATAAGTCAATGCTGCCGTCTGGTGCCACCGTTGCGGATGTAAAGGCTATGCATACTGCGGTAACTTCGTCTGATGCTCAGGGTGTACAAATGTTGGCCCAAAATAATGCTGGTGGGCAGGCCAACAATACTCAACAGGCTAAGGCATATGCGCAGGAAGTTGCCAATCTCGGGCCGAAAGCAACGGAACAACAGTATCGTGAGATTGCGCAGAAATATGCAATTCAGGGTGGTGACAATGCCTGGAAGAACGTTCAGGCTGATCGAGAAAACTACAACGCTCACAGCACTGCCGCGTTGATGTCTGCAGTCCAGCAGAACCCCCGTCTTTCAGGGTATTCGCAGGGTCAGTTCGAATCCCTTTCTCAAGATCTGCGAGGGCTTGGGGCAAAGGCTTCTGATTCGCAATATCAGCAGTTCCTCAATGATCATAAGTCAATGCTGCCGTCTGGTGCCACCGTTGCGGATGTAAAGGCTATGCACGCTGCGGTAACTTCGTCTGATGCTCAGGGTGTACAAATGTTGGCCCAAAATGCGGAGCAGACTCCGGTTGACCTCAGTCAGGCTTCGAGGAATGCCCAAGGGAAACTAGGAGAGTATGCCGGTAATGTTGCATACGGGAAGGTTGAAGCCATTAACAATGTTGCGGAAGGAGACCAGAGGAATGTTGGTAGTGTTGCGGTTCAGCAGGAAGTAGGCACTGCAGATGCTGCAAGTTTGGTCCAACAAATAACCGGTATGAGCCCAAGGGATGCAAAGGCGTATGTGCAAAGTCATGAAGGGCAGATGGCAATTACGAAATTCCAGAACATGGAAAATTATGCCCAACAACACGGTCATTCGTTCTTGGACTTGGCACGTGGTACCCAGAGGAGCTTTAAACTTGATGTTGGCGCCAAAGAAGCGGCCAGTTGGGGACTTAAAGGTGGTGCGGGACAATATGCGGTCAGTTTGGGATCCGATGGGAAGTATGTCTTCTCTTCGCAGAAGGGTGGCCGAGAGTATCAGGTTGGAACATTTGGGCGGTCTGGAAAGGATATATGGTCTGGGAGTTCGAACGTTCGCGAAAATACGAATAAAAATATTTTTGACCACAGGGATTATCGCGGCGAGGGCAGCGTCACCGAAACGGGAAATAAGCGTGTAAATGATAATTCAACAACAGATATAAATGGTCATCGTGTCGACATTGTGCGAAGAGATGGCACTCAAGTTACTGGTGTGGTTGACGCTCACGGGAATCTTACAAATGGCGTGGAAAGTAGGCAGGTAACTTCAGTGAGAGTTGAGCACGTTGAAGGACAAGGTGCGGCTGTTGTTGTGCGACAAGGCGATGCAATGCAGAGAAATGTTGCTGTACGCGCGGACGGGAGCAAATCGGTCAACTTTACGAAGACTTATGTTGAGGGTACCAGTGTCAGAAACGTCACAGACTTCGCTGGGTCGCTCGCTCAGCCCACCTTTAATGATGGCGGGAACTTGGATGCTGGTGACGGTGCAAGGGGAACCGGAATAGTTCGGGGAGCAGTTGGAGAGGCCGCGGGCATAATGGGAGACGTCGTAGGGCTTACCGGTGCTCCTAAAGCGATCGGCGGCAATACTGGGTTGGACAAGGCTGGACCGCAGCTTGAAATGCAGAATCCTTATCAACGTGGGACGACACAGCGTGATCCTCTCACCAACCAGACAACGACAACGCCAGATTCGTTTCGTAGTCCGGTACGTAGAGTTCAGCAACCAGTACACCCACCTACCAATACGACTACAACAGCGCCGTCAACATACAATGCCCCAGGAAGACGGTCAAACTATAACATGCCAGCCGAAGTGGCGCCGTCGCCTAATGTGCCAAGCGGATATGGCCTTTAGAAAGGAACTTACAAATGAATAAATCTATCATCCTTTTAATGCAAGCAGGAATAGGGGTCCTTGGTGAGATGTCGAGTGACTACCCGATAGATGTCTTCAATGGGGCGGAATTGAAGCCATCCTCAGGTGGGGATCTGGTCAGAATTGAGGGGGCAGAACTTGGTAATTTTATCGATATCCCTTTAAGTGCTGTCGGGCACCTGCTAGCGACTGAACCGGAGATTTTCTTGTATTCTACTGACAAACGAGATGGTGTCGCCACTTACTTGGGCTCTATTATCTTAAATAGGGACATGTTGATTGAAGCTAATACTTGGTGCAAAGCTTACAGGCAGCTAGGTGGTGAGAAGGGAGTTGATGAACTCAATGCGGTCAACTCATAATCTTGTTAATGTTGATGATTAGCAAAAAGGCCATTCCTGTTACAAGGAGTGGCCTTTTTGCGATGTTAATTAGTCCTCATGTCAGTGGCGTTTGCGAATATACCAAAACCACCATGACCATCGTGGGCTGCCTACCGAAAGGTCGGGGCCATTCAGCATCATAATGAGAAATATCGTCAAGATTGCTCCTGTTACTATAACACCTGTGACGCCAGAAAACATGTACCCGGCATATAGGAACATTTCAATCAAGCCGAACAGAGGAGAAAGGATTATCCCCAGTGGAGCGTCCCAAAGAGCTACGATAATCGACGGAAGTATTAATGCTACAAATGAAAACAAGATGTTGTGGATGTCATTGCTGTTATTGAACAAGGGGACTCCGTGTGCGAACACCCAGTTTACAGACCAAAGCAAGAAAGCAACAACACAATATCTAGCGATATATGATTCAAGAACAAATGTAGTTAGATTTATATAGCGAGCGTATTTCGGAGTGTAATGTGAGGTAAATGCCACCTTTGTTTTGTTTAACAAGGTGTCATTTTGTCCTTTTGCTGCGGCAATACGGTCAAGCCAGAGTCTCAATGCGAGCAACGACAAACTTCCGATTATTGGGAATATGATGGATACTGATTTCATAGTTAATCTCCAGAATTAGGTGGGCCGCATACGGGGCAGTGAGATCCGATCATTGCGTCGTTACCTATAATAGTTTTTCGTCCGGAATAGATTTTGTCCACTTGTATAGTTTCCTCGGTTTTATTTATTTTAATTCCCACCAAAGCCATCCTAGTGAAGAAATCAGCCCTGTAGCAGTTATCATTGGTATAACCATAATCAGCCTGGATTGCCTCAGCATTTGATATGCCATGGGAGCAAATTCTGGGACATATGCAATACACAGAAGTAAGACCATGACGGCAAAGCACACCCCTCCTAAAATAATTACTTCCAATTTCCCCCGTTGATCTTTCATTCCTTGCGTTCCAGTTTTCTACGCAGTTTTTGCGCTTTCTGTGCATTATCACCTGGGTGAGCGGATCTGTCGGCTGCTAAATGGTTTACAGAAGCAGCATACTGCTCCAGCACTTCTATCACGGCTTCCCGCATTGGTCTCTTTTCGAGAAGGGCCTTGAGTTTCACTCGTTCGAGCAAATCTGTCGGAAAGTTTCTGATGTTGAGGGATGCAGCGGTCATCCTTTAACCCCTGTTTGGATGTAACAGATGTTACACTTGTTACATTTAGGTTAATGCGAAACCATCGTTGCGTCAAGACATTTGTAGTCCTACCGGAACATTCTTCTGTTGCCCCGATACTTGTCCCCCCCCCTGCGGATTGCTTTGTTCAGATAGAAAATACGGAGGGCAGTCTGTTGTTTAAGAGTTCATTACTTGCGGGTTCGCTGCTTTTTACTCTGGCATCCCCATCGTTCGCTTCGGTGGTATGTGATGAATCGTATGCTTACGACTACGGTGATACCACCCGTCAGGCGGAGGCTGATGCCTATACGGTTACGGAAAACTGTCAGCCAGGTGAGTTACATCGCGCACCTAAGCCATTTGTGGCTCTTAGAGTGATGGTTCCGTCTGGAGATGTTCAGGAAAATATCCAGGACGTTGAGCTGGTCCCGAACCAACAGACGGTGGAAAGTGACAGTTTTCTTGGGACTGTTCGGTTCAGGTTCGACAGTGCTTTGTTGAGTGCTGACGAGAAAAGGAAACTGAACGCCATTATTTCGAAGTTGCCTGGCAATGCCAAGCTACGAGTGACAGGCTACACCTGTTCTATTGGGACCAAGGGTCACAATATGAAACTTTCTAAGCGTAGAGCGAAAGCAGTAGCAGATTTTTTACGAGCGAATGAAATAGATGTAGTTCGCATTGAGGCAAAGGGTGAATGTTGCCCCGTGTCTGTATCTACCAAGAAACTCAACCGGCGAGTCGAGATCAACAAGGAGGGAGGGAAGTGATGCGTAAGGTTTTTGTGGGATTGGTGGCTGTGGCAATGGCGGTGGGTGCTACGGCCTGCTTTGGCAAGGCGCCGGCCACCAGTGAAGTTGAGGCCAAGTTCAGCAAGATTCTGCGGAACACAAAGGTTACGTCCGTTAGAGAATCCGGTGTTGTAGGTCTTTATGAAGTAATCGCCGGCCCGAATGTCTTCTATTACTCTCCTGAGGGCGAGGGGCATCTTATTTTCGGCCAGATTGTCAATAAAGATGGTCAAAACCTTACGGCTGCCGTGCAGCAAAAGTTAAGAGATGAATATGCAAAAGTTCAAGAGGAACGGGCTGTGGAGATGCTCAAGTCTCTCCCGCTCGATCAGGCGGTAACTGTTGGGAATGGTCCGAATACGATAATAGAGTTCACTGATCCGGATTGCCCCTATTGTCGGAAAGTCGATGAGTTCCTGAGCAAACGTACAGATATTACCCGGCATGTATTTTTATTCCCACTTGAATCGATACACCCAGCTTCACGTGCAAAGTCCGTTTTCATTCTGAGCAGCAAAGATAAAGCGAAAGCGTTTCGTGAAGTTTTCGCTGGGAAATATGATCGGGCACTCCCAATTTCGGCATCAGACCTGAGCAAGTATCCGGCCGAGAATAACCAAGTAAACGCCGGTATCAAAATTGGGCAGGAGTTAGGAGTTCAAGGAACTCCAATGCTATTCGTTAACGGGAAAATGGTAAATGGTGCCGACTTCAATAAAATTCAGCAACTGCTGAAATCCAAGCCGTCATAACGGCAATAAAGAGAGGAGATATCAATGAAGAAAAAGTACTTTGTGATGTTGGCGGTTGTAATGGCCGTAGTTGCGATGGCGGGAGTTGCTATGGCGTTTAACGCAGGAGCCTCAGGTGACGTTGGTTACGAACTCTATGACTTGATTGTGAACAAATTCATCAAAGGGCCTATCGGTGCAGCTGGCGGAACAGGATTGCTGGTAGTTGGTGCTGTTATGGCAGGCCTCGGAAAGATATCTGGGGCTGCGTGGCCGCTGGTTGGGGGCGGAATTCTTGTTTCCGCGTCGGCACTGGCTAATTCGTTGGGTATGACTTTTTAGGTGGAGGGCAAGATGTCATACGGCAAGCAATTCCCCCAGTACTTATCCAAGCCATATCAAGTCCTCTGGTTTGAACCCGACGATATGGTCGTCATGTTTGTCAGTGGGATTATTTTCGGCATTCAGACTGGCGGTTGGTGCTGGTTGTTGGTGTTCCTTATCCCGTATGGCTACCAGCGCTTAAAGAAGAATTACCCACGCGGTTTCGTAAAGCATGTGGGGTATTTCCTTGGAGTCAGTAACTTCAAGGGCTACCCCTCCTTTTTCCAGCAGAAGTTTTTGGAGTGATCGATGCTTTTTAAAAAGTATTTCCAGAACTCAAGCAATCTGTTTGCCGAAAATCGTCTCCTGAAATTCTGCGTGATTGTGTTGACATGCGGATTCCTGTGGTTCGCTCATCAGGTGAATGAGTTCAAAGATAAAGCGCGGACGGTGATAGTCCCGCCAAACATAAGCTCTAAAATCGTGATCAGCGGGAGTTGGACTTCAGATTCATATGCTAATGAATACATGAGGTACGTGGGGTCGTTGTTGTGGAACTACTCTCCGGCCACCGTTCGGGAACAATTCTCTGAGCTTTTGGCTTCCTTTCACCCATCGACTTTTCAAGCTGCAAAGGAACGACTATACATTTTTGCTGATCAAGTCGAGCAGACCAGAGCCAGTAGCGTCTTTTATATCAATAAGATCGTACATAACCCGGAGAAAAAATTCATAGAGGTTACTGGTACTCGCCATTTGAGCCTGCAAGATAAGACCGTCGAATCAACTGTAAAGACCTATATGGTCCTTTACAAAATCGAAAATGGCAGGTTTTGGCTATTAGGAGTGGAAGAAAAGGATGACAAGGCAAAACGGCCAATTGGAGCGAGTGTCCCAAATGTTGCGGCAGTTCAGCAGGGAGTTACAGGGGAGCATTAGGAAGGGGTTATTGATGTTAATGCTAAACCGTAGTTGCAGGTATACGCTAACAGCTGTTTTGCTTCTTTCAATGGTCTCAACCGCGAAAGCTGGAGAGATAGAAATGGAAGAAGCTACATCTGCGGTGAGTCCACTCCCTAAGTTGTCTTTGGCGCCGGCTCAATCGGATACCTTGCCTGATCAGCCTGCGGCTGACACTGACAGCTTGATGCAGCGCATTAGTCCCAAGCCGCCTGGAACTATGCAGCGCTATCCGCAGCCACCGGTCAGCGTATCCGTTAAGCCTCACAAAGTGCCCCATGGCAAAAAGTCTTCGGCAAATCGGAAGAAGTTGGATGGCCAGGATATCTACGAATCCGGGGCGTCCAAACTGGAAGTTGGGAAGGTGCTTGAGCAACCGCTTGTTGTTCTCCCCGAGGTAACAACAACGGTTAAGTTGTCATCTTCCGACGTCAACAGGTTTGTTTGTACTTCGGGCGAAATAGATGATGTTCCCCTTTCTAGTGAGGAAAAGGGAGTGGTCATTAAATATTCGGGAAAAGATGTTTTTGTTAAGTTCAAGGTTTCAAAAGATAGCAACGGAGATCTTGGTTATTCAACAACCCCGACTGAAATTTTCATCGTTTGTGGTGGGTCAACGTATAGCGTTATCGCATTCCCGTCGCGAGTGCCCTCACAGACCGTCCGTCTTGGGACCGGGGTAGACAATCGGGTTCAGGAAAATCGATCTTTATATGCAGGGCTGCCATTCGAAAAGAAGGTGATGCGGATTATCAAGGAAGCGTATACGGACAATATCCCTGAGAGTTATACGGTTGCGAAACGCGACCTGGTCGATAGCAGCTGGAAAGGTATGTACGTCACACTTAAACGCGAAATTGATGTCGATGGCGAGGGGTTGCATCTAAAGGAATACCATATTGCTCACAAGCCCGGGCAGTTGGGCATCATTAAACTTTCGGAGAAGATGTTTCTGCGGAAAGAGTTTGCCATAAACCCCCTTGCAGTATCGATTGACAAACATAAGCTGAAGCAAAATGAGGTTTCTCGACTCTTTATCGTGGAACAACGGGCCGAACAGCCTCTCGGTGGTAATGGGTTCCAGTTGATGAGTATTGATTCCGGTTCGCCCTCTCCCACACAGAGTGTTGCGCCCACAACACCCTCGGTGCCTAAAGACTCGCAGTTTCCGAAAGGCAGTAGTTTAAGGTCGAGAATGCCTCAGAATGTATCGGAGGGCGCAGAATGAAAGAGAAGTTTCTTGGTTTTTTTAAAGGACTCAAGCCTAACCAGAAGGGAATTGTAGTTATCCTTGGCATAGGGGTTTTCCTGACTTTTGTGGGTTTAATGGCCTACTTCAGCAACGCAAAGAAAATGCAGGAGGCTAAGCCTGATACTGTAAAAAGTGCAAACAACGTGATTGCCATGGATAGTTGGCTCATGGAGAAGAGCGAGTTGCTGGAAGCACAGAAAGAGGCCCAGGTAGCAAAGGACACACTTGCAGATAAACTGAAAGCCGACGAAGAGCAGAATAAAACAGCAGCCGCAATTGCATCGGGGCTTGTTCCCCCTCAAAATTTACCAAATCCAGCCTCTAGGGGATTAGCCCAGTTGCCACCACCGCCACAACGGTCATCAATGCAACTGCCGCCCCCCCCGCCTCTTTCCTCGCGTCAAGCTGCCGGCCCTGCCAGTCTGCCGCAACCTCCAATGCCGCAACCAGCGGTTTCTGTGTCTGAAATTGGAGGGATTTATATGGGTGAGCATTCGACAACCAAGAAGGAACAATCGGTCAAAGACGATAAAAAAAAAGAAGAGAAGAGATCGGTTTATCTCCCAATTTCCTATATGGAGGCGACCCTTCTTTCAGGATTGGACGCCCCGACTAGCGCTGATGCCAAGGGCAACCCTGTCCCAGTGCTGATTAGGGTTAAAACGCCGGCAGTACTCCCGAATGATGTAAAGGCTAACCTTCGCGGATGTTTTGTTGTTGCGGATGGCAAGGGGAACCTGGGTACCGAACGCGCTGAACTAATACTTGTCTCTCTGTCGTGTATTGACAGACGGGGGAGATCGGTAATTGACCAACCTCTTTCCGGCTATGTTGTGGATGCCGATGGGAAAGCGGGGCTGCGTGGGAGGGTTGTTACAAAGATGGGGGCTATGATCTCACGGAGTATGGTGGCTGGCCTTTTCGGCGGATTCGGTGAAGCTCTGAACTCTGCAAACACTACGACGTCTTTGAGCTCGATTGGTTCTGTTTCCAGCGTAAAACCCAGTGACGTCGGGTGGACGGGACTAGGAAAAGGTGTGTCGAATGCTTTCAAAGAGATTCAAAAGTTTTATCTGGAACTCGCACATCAGACTTTGCCTGTCGTTGAGGTAGGAGCTGCACGTCCAATAACGTTGGTTGTTACCAAGGGGGTCAATTTGGATATCAAGAAGATCGGGGGCATGAGATGAAACTACGCCATTTTGTGTCATTGCTGCTGCTCTCTGCGATCTCAGCGGGCTGCAGTACGTTGGGCGTATATGAAAGTGAGTTTTCCTGCCCCCAAACGTATAACGGTCGCTGCATATCCCTCCAGGGGGCTTATGACTTGGCATTAGAAGGGAAAGACAATCCTCCGAAGGAAGCTGCCAAACAAGAGGAGCAAAAAGAATTGGCTCCACTGCCGAATCCCGAAGAGGCGGCTCACACTTCGTATAAAGAATCCCTGTACAAGCGCTTTGATGGACTTCTTAAAGAACCGTCAACTCCCATGGTTGCCCCGCCACAAGTTATGCGTGTTCTCCTCCTCCCGTACAAGGGTGAAGGGAATGAGCTGTTCATGCTGCGCTATGTTTATTTCTTTGTTGACGAACCCCGGTGGGTACTCGGCGATTCATTAATCGATAATGAGGAGGAGTAGCCATTGTTTGACAAGCTAGGCGCATACCTTAAAGCCATTCTCTTCGGATCCCGTGGTGGATTGACTGTTCGTGATTGGTTGGAGATGACTGAGAGAGATCAGTTTTCGAATTACCTCCCATGGGTATCCTACGATCCACAAATCAAGAAATATCATCTGCTAGACAATACCGTTGCGTTTATGTGGGAATGTGCGCCGCTGTTTTTTGCAGGAGATAACATTACTACGACCCTTGAAGGTCTGTTCCGACAGGGTTTGCCTGATAAAGCGATTCTTCAGTTTGTCCTTGTAGCTGAGCCCAATGTCTCCCCTGTGCTGAATCATCATGTGGCGACTAAAACGCGCAAAACCCATTTGATCGAGCATATGGGCAAAAATCTTTGTGGTTTCTACGAAAACGGCAAGACCGGGATGAATGCGTTGGGTGGGATGCCGTTGCGCAATTTCCGGCTGTTTTTTGTAGTTAAATTTCCAGAAGCAGATGCGGAGCGGCTGAACCTCAAAGAAATCCATGTAAACATGCATGAATTGTTGAAGGGGGCCAGACTACACCCGACGCCGCTGGATCCTCGCGTGTTGTTGGATTTTACACGACGTCTTTTTAACGATGAGCCAAGTGGGAACAATTTTTCGTGGGACGATGCTAAACCGCTCAGGAAACAGAGTATTTTCGGCGGGACAGAAATAGATATTGGCTTCGACCGGGTGAAGGTAGGGAAAAAGATATTCAAATGCTGCACACCTCAAAATTTTCCTCAAGAAGTCTACGCATTTCAAACGAATCAGCTTTTTGGCGGAGTAATGGGGATGGTTTCGGATGCCGAGCAAATCAGGTCCCCCTTCATCTACAGCCTAAATATCCTCGTGCATGACATGAAGAAATCACTTCACACGAAGTGTAACTTCATCCTGGGGCAACAGGGTGTTGGTTCCTTCGCGCCCTCTCTTCAGAGGAAAAAGAATGAACACATGTGGGCTGTTGACGAAATTGAAAAGGGGACCAAGTTCATCCGGGTCATCCCTACCCTATGGGTATACGGAGAGGACGAAGAGATGGTCACCGGGGCGCTGGCCCGTGTTAAGCAAATGTGGGAGGGACAAGGCTATGTGATGCAGGTTGATAAAGGCATCCTTTGTCCATTGCTGATTTCGTCTCTCCCCGGGGGGCTTTACGATATTAAGGGGTCGGTGAACCAGCTCGATCGGGACTTTGTGGCGCCGGTTGATGCTGTGGCCAGTATTCTGCCGGTTCAAGGGGACTTTACTGGATTCGGGGAGCCTGTCATCCCGTTTATCGGTCGGAAAGGCCAATTATTCGGCATTGATATGTGGGCACACAACAGCCAGAACGCCCTGGTATGTGCTACCACGGGTGGAGGGAAGTCCTTCCTCTTAAACTATATCCTCAACAATTATTATGGGGTGGGGGCGAAAGTACGGGTTGTTGATATTGGGGGTTCGTACAAGAAGATGACCAATCTCCATGGGGCGAGATTTCTGGACTTTGCGCCTGGTAGCGACATTTGTCTGAACCCGTTTACCAATATCAGCAACAATCTGGATGAATCAGACGATACCGAAGGGGATTTGATGGCGATCCCAGGGATTATAGCTCAAATGTGCTACTCGACAGGGGAAGGCGCACCATCGGCAACAGACATGACGCTTATAGAATTTGCTGTAAGGTGGGCGTTCCAGACAAAAGGCAGAGAGGCCGGCACTGACGAAGTCAGAGAATTCTTGTCGAATTTCCGCAAATTCACCCCAGACGGGTCCGGAGGCAGAGAAGCTGAAGAACGGGCACTGATGCTTGCATTCAATATGGCAAAGTTCTGCACCGGTGGCGCTTATGGGAAATTTTTCAACGGTCCTTCTACCTTCAACATTGCCAATGATGACTTTGTTGTCTTGGAGCTCGAGCATCTTGAACAGCATAAGCCTCTTTTCAAAGTCGTTACCCTGCAAATCATCAATGCGGTTACCCAGGATCTCTATCTAGGCGACAGAACTCAGAAGAAACTGATCGTGTTCGACGAAGCCTGGAAATTTCTGGGCGAGTCAAGCGCGATCAAGACGGTCATAGAAGAGGGATACCGGCGGGCGAGAAAGTATAACGGATCGTTTACCATTATCACGCAGTCAATCCTCGACATGCTGCAGTTCGGTTCCGTTGGCAAGGTTATCAGGAACAACTCTGCATTCAAATTCTATCTTCAATCTGGAGACTTCGAGCAGGCGTTAAATGAAAAGCTGATAGATTATTCACCGTTTGTAATGGACATCCTGAAATCCTTAGCTTCCAACCCTCCGAAGTATTCAGAGATTTTTATCGATTCTCCGTTTGGTGTGGGCGTTGGCCGGTTGGTTGTTGACCCTTATAACTACTACGTCAACACTTCGTCGGCTACAGAAGTTCAGGAAATTGATGACTTGGTTGATGGTGGTATGCCGGTTGAGGATGCAATCGATGCGATGGTTCAGAAATACCCGCGAGGCTAAGAATTTATTTTACCTCTGTTCGACCGCGGCCATTGCGGTAACGAATATTGCCTGGGCCGAGTCTTTTGATACGGCAAAGACCGCCGGCAATACGTCTGCAGGGCTCGTGCAGGGGCGATTTGGTGATGCGAAAGCGCTTAACCAGAATCTAAATGCGCCTATGACTGATAGAAGCACCCAAATGACTACTCTGGATGGTAGTAAGTCTTTTGGGGCAGCACTAGGGATTCCGTCATCAAACAAATTTTTGGAAATCGTTATTCAGCCGTCCAGTACGGGTGATCTTTCGAATGTCATCGTAGCTCAGGACCTAAATGCTGATGGGAATTTTGATCATACTTTCAATTTAGGCATGCCGGTCTCGGGCGCATGCTCTAACGGCTTTATCTCCTGTTCTCCTGGGACATGGAATAACTGTCTATCCTACCAATGGGTTTCCGATTCAGCGGGGAATCTCTCGGTGCAGCCAGTTGAGAGCATGACACGCCTTGCAGGATGTTTTTGCATTAACTCCTCATGTGGCAGCAACCTGGCTTGGACCAATAGCAGTATCGTGCTCCAGGCCCTGGGAGGGGGGGCTGTTGCCTCCATCCGGGTTCAAGACGCTACAACAACGATTACCGATGTGGCAACCGATCCGGTCATGATTACCTATTATGGCCAGTTGATTCGTAACGCCGAAAGTGCGGCTGAAACTGTGCCGGCTACAGCGGCCATGGCTGGGCCCCAAAACCAACAGAAGTATTACACCGATTGGTCCGGGTTGGAAGCACAGAAGGATAATATCTCCCTTACACAGGCATCTGATCCGGACAGTCTTTACTACCAACTTACTAATTCAGCGGCGTCCACGAATGCAGAGGTTCGGCGCTGTAACGTCACAAGGGTTGAATCTGTGACACCACGGGACCGGCTGCTGGGTTACAGGGTAAAGGCTTATTTGGGTTGGGATGCGGACGGCTCCAACAAGGAATGCTACTGGGGGTTGGACGGTCAATGCAAGGCGGTGTTCGCCAGGACGTCCAGTTGGGATCAGTGCCGTACATTATTCCGCAGCAAGTTGAGTGATGTGATCCAAAGCCTCTATGGTGTTTCGTTTACTTGCCAGGTCATAAAAGAAGATAGCGTGACGAGTGCTTCAGGGCCTCGGTGTTACGGCTCGGACGGTAGTGATCCCATCGCATATTACAACGTCAGGTGTTACCAAGATTTACCAGAGCAAGGTGAAATTGAGATCGAAGAATATCCTGAGTTTCGGGGGAAAAAAGATTTTGTTGGTGAAAC
>Ga0074197_1001058_pt1 | contig 26259 bp, 27 predicted proteins | sample EPASupsiteSAE305_FD_64526 | JGI IMG/M metagenome (GOLD analysis project Ga0074197, IMG submission 64526) | Bioremediated contaminated groundwater microbial communities from EPA Superfund site, New Mexico - SAE3-05 reassembly with SPADES | ecosystem: Environmental > Aquatic > Deep subsurface >...
GAGGTGGACTGGACTGCGGCAGGGAGAATGGTGGAAGTCAAGCCGCGACCGCCCAGGCCCATCCATCCCTCGGGTACAGCTTCGACCTTGGCGCTCAGGTCCGACATGTTCACACGAAAAATTCTATCAGCCATTTGATAACTCCTATATGAAAAAGAGAACAAACGGGCTCCACCGGGAACCCGTACCCGTTAGAAACGATGGTGGGGGGCGTGGTGCAAAAAAAGCTAAAATTCAATGAGTTGTGAAAAAAATAGCTCAATTTCCCATTTTTGTCAATACTTGTCCGTTTTGGGTGCTTTTAGTTGGATTTGGATTGGAGGAGCAGGGTAACAAGGAGAAAAAGCCCCCGCTCCTCCTCTCCAGGGGGAACGTGAAATGCGGGACGCGAACATGCGTCCCGCAACGCCAACCACAGCGTACTTTGATCGTATTGGGAGAAATCCGGTGAAGCCCGCACAGGCCAAGTCAGGGAAAACAGGGACGGGCCCCACCGGGAATCTTTTTAAATCTCCTCTGCTTACAGCGCGGCGGTGTAGATAGCCTTGACGTCCGCATCCTTGGGACAACGCGGATTGGTCAAGCCGCAGGCATCCTTCTGGGCATTGCCGACCATGGTGTCGATGTCCGAGGCCTTGACATCCTTGCCATACCGCTTGCCCAATTCGATTAGGCCACCGGGGATGCCGATATCGGCGGACAGTTTCTTGATCGCCACCAGGGCCAACTCAGCCGCATCGCGCGGAGCCAGGCCGGCGGTGTTCTCGCCCATCAACTCGGCGATCTTGACGAAGCGGTCCATCTTGGCAATCAGGTTGAACTTCTCGACATGGGGCAGGAGAATGGCATTGCACTCACCATGCGGCAGGTCATAGAAACCGCCCAACTGATGGGCCATGGCATGGACGTGGCCGAGGCTGGCGTTGTTGAAGGCCATGCCGGCCAGATACTGGGCAAAACACATGCCTTCGCGGGCTTCGATATCCTGGCCATTGGCCACGGCCGGGCGAAGATACTTGGCGATCAGCTCAATGGCTTTTTCGGCGGCGGAGTCGGTCATCGGGTTGGCGATGGTCGACACATAGGCCTCAACGGCGTGGGTGAGGGCGTCCATCCCGGTGGCAGCGGTCAGGGCCGGCGGCATGCCCATCATCAACAGCGGATCGTCGACCGCGATGCCCGGAGTGACGCGCCAGTCGACAATGGCCATCTTCACATGCCGCGAGGTGTCGGTGATGATACAGAAACGGGTCATCTCCGAGGCAGTGCCGGCGGTGGTGTTGACCGCCAGGTAGGGCGGCATGGGCTTGGAGGATTTGTCGACGCCTTCGTAGTCGTGGATCTTGCCGCCGTTGGCAATCACCAGGCCGACGCCCTTGCCGCAGTCATGGGAGGAACCGCCGCCCAGGGTGATCAGGCTGTCGCATTTCTCTTTCTTGTAGACGTCAACGCCGGCGTGGACGTTCTTGTCGGTGGGGTTGGGGATGGTTTCATCATAGACCACATATTTCATCTTGGCGGCATCGAGCAGATCGGTGATCTGTTTGGTGATGCCGGCACCGGTGATGCCCTTGTCGGTGACGATCAGCGGTTTGGAGCCGCCCAGGGCCTTGATCTTGTCCGGGATCTGCTTGGCGGCACCGATGCCGATCAGGGTCACGCTGGGAATGAAATAACCGTAGACTTGTTCTCTGACTGCCATAATCACACCTTCCTTTGCTCAATAGCGGGTTGTTTTAATATGCTGCAAAATGATACGGCTGTGTTTGGATCCAAATGTGCGCACTCTTGCCAAAGCAATGGTCATGCCAAAAAAACATCATATTTTCAGTATATTAAAACGCATTTTCCATATCCAAAAACCTCCATATACTGACCAAAATCAACAAGCTGGTCCTGTGAACGTGTCAGAGTGACCTTGAAAAAATGGAGTTTGGGCCAAAAAGCCCCATGGAGAAAAAGTTGCGCAATAACAGAGGAAGAGGCCAAGAATAATGGCACTCGTGATAAATGAAGCAAGAATGAGAAAAATCAGACCTGAATCGATAAATTATGGTTACAAATTAGGATGTTAAACAGGTGGGTCAAAAAGATACGGTAAAAACGGGGAATGGGTCAAAAGTGGACGGAGGCAGCACGATGTACGTATCGAGCATAGAGAAAACGGCTCGATTATTTTTTTAGCTGGATGCCCGCAAGAGATGGGGAAGTCCCACAAATCTGACCCGCTTTTTCTATCTATTCAGATTGAAACTAATCGGCAGAACGAGACGGGCTGGTGCAGGAGGTCTAGGGAAGGGTGCAATCCTGCGGATAGTGGTGACAACAGCGTTATCCAGGACTTCGTGACCGGAACTGGTGGCAATGGTGATTTCCTCCACCTGGCCATTTTCCTTGAGAAAAAAAGCGACCACAATCTTTCCGGATAATCCCATCTTCCTGGCCATGGCCGGGAAGCTCAGATTGTTCATGATCTGTCGGCGCACATATTCGTAGGTGTCGGGCATGCCCCCGCCGCCATTTCCGCCTCCTCCGGATTGTGGCCCGCTCGTTGTCGCCCCCTGGCCTTGATTCGATCCGCTCTCCCCCTTGGATGGGACGGCGGCGGTAGCGGTCTGGTCGGATTGAAGGCCATCAGCTGCGATGATACTGGAGCTCTCTTCAGTTCGTGCCGCAGGGGCCAGTTCCTGGTTTTGCTGCGGAGCCGGTTCTACTTCGTTTAGCTCCTTCTTTTGCGGCCGTTTTTTGGGGAACGGCTTTTTCTTTGCTTCTTTCGGGGCAGATTTCGTCGGTTGCTGTACTTTTTCCTCCGCAACCTTGGCAAGGGATTCCGGTTTCTGTCGCTCCCAGCCGGGAGGTGGTCCCGCTTCGGCATGGGCAGTTTCAACGCTGACGAGGGAAAAATCGATCACCAGTGGAGGCGCCTGGGGCACCGCATACCGGCTGAACAGCAGAAGGCCAAGAGCAAGGACGGTGTGCAAAACGAAAGAGAGCTGCGTTGCTTTGGCCTGGTGCGTCATGGCTGCTGCTCGGTTTGCAGGCTGAGATGGCCGAAACCGCACTGCTTGATGACGGCAAAGACGTCGACAAACCCTTGCAGCGGCAGATCCTTGTCGGCTCGTACCAAAATGGGTGTTTCCCGGTTCAGCCCCTCCAAGGCAACCGCCAGGGAGGGAAGCGCTATCTCGCTCGTCTCCAGCCAGATCCGCCCCTCCTTGTCGATGGCTATGGTCCGGGGATTGAGGTCCGTCACCTGCTCAACGGTGCTTGCCTTGGGCAATTCAACCTTGATGCCGCCGGTGGCGATGAAGGTCGAGGTGGTCAGGACAATGGTCAACAGGACCAGCATCACATCGACCAGCGGGATAACATTGAGATAATCAAATTCCTTTTCGTCCATGATGGATATCCCACTGCATGAGCAGCACTTTGCATTTGCGGAGCAGTAGATTGTAGAGGGTAACCGCCGGGATGGCCACCAGCAGTCCCAATGCCGTAGCCTTGAGCGCCAGGGCGAGTCCGGTCATGATTTGGGTAGTGTCGAATCCCGCCGCACCAATGTTATAAAAAGTGAGCATGATCCCCAGTACCGTGCCCAGCAGACCGATGTACGGAGCATTGGCGCCGATGGTGGCAATGAGGTGCAACTTGTGGGTCAGGTGCAGCTCCAGCTCCTTGCGGTCGGCAAAGGCCTCGATCCGGGTGGCCCGGTAGACGAAAAACCGCTCCAGGGCCAAGGCGAGGGCCAGGATGCTGAGCAGGATGAGGAGCCCGAGTACGCCGTAATCAATCAGTTGATGCAACCAGTTCATAGTCTCCTCACATGGCCCAGGAAGGGACGCACACCCGAACCGACCCGCTTCTGCCGGGAAGGCTGACGACCTCGACCTCGACCCGGTAGAGCGTCTGCAACATTTCAGTGGTCATGACCGTTGCCGGTGCACCATCGGCCAGCACCGTTCCCTCCTTGAGCAGCACCACCCGGTCGGCGGTCAGCAGGGCATGGTCGGGGAAATGGGTGGTCATGATGAAGGTCAATCCATCGCTGGCCAATCCGTTGATATCGTTGAGCAGCCGCATCTGGTTGCCGTAATCGAGCCCATTGACCGGCTCATCCATGATGAACACATCTGCTCCCTGAGTCAGGGCGCGGGCAATCAGGGTCAGTTGCCGTTCGCCGCCGCTGATTTCGGTGTAAGGGCGGTCGTGCAGGTGCAGGATACCGAGTTTGGCCATGGCCATTCGGGCAATCTCACGATCCTGGCCGGAAGAGGTCGAAAAAAAGCCGTGGTAGGGCATCCGGCCCATCAGCACCACCTCTTCCACGGTATAGGCAAAGGCTTCACGATGGACCTGCGGCACATAGGCGATCCGTTTGGCCAGCTCATTTCTCGGATATCCCTGGAGCAGACGATCCTCAAAATGGACGAATCCGCTCTGCGGCACGAGCAGGCCAAGGAGGATTTTCAGCAGGGTCGTCTTGCCGCTGCCATTGGGGCCGAGCAGAGAGACGACCTCTCCTTTGCGGAAATCGAGCGAGATTTCATGCAGCACCTTCCGGCCCCGATAGGCGAAACTGACTGCCAGTGCCTGCATGAGCGCGCTCATCGCCACCCCCTGTGCACGTTATTCAACACCAGGACAAAAAACGGGATGCCGATCAGCGAGGTGACGATGCCGGTGGGGATCTCAAAGGAAAAAAGCAGACGGCAGACATTATCGACCACCAGCAGATAGGTGCCCCCGAGGAGTGCTGCCGCCGGGAGCAGCAGGCGGTTGTCCGGTCCGACCAGCATCCGGCAGATATGGGGGATGATCAGACCCACCCAGCCGATAATGCCGCCGATGACCACGGTCAGGGCACTGATCAGGGTAGCCAGGAAGACAACGGTCATGCGCACTTGGCCGACATTGACTCCCAGCGCGCTGGCCTCCTCCTCGCCCATGCTCATTACATTGAGCCGGCCGCCGTTGCATATCAGCAGCAGGATTCCGAGCAGCATGGGAGTGCCGACGGTCATGATGGTCCCATGATCGGCAGCCGAGAGATTGCCCATCAGCCAGTAGACAATCGCCGGCAGTTGATTGGTCGGGTCGGCGACATATTTGGCGATGGAGAGCAGCGCGGTAAAAAAGGCGCCGCTGATGATACCCCCCAATACCAGCATGACGATCGTGTAGGAGCGGAAGAGGCGGGCAATACCCACCGCCACGCCCACGGCGGCAAAGCCGAACATAAGGGTTGAGCACTGCACGATCAACCAGTTTTTCGCCATCATCATCCCCAGAGCCGCGCCAAAGGCTGCACCGGCGAGCACACCAAGAAGGCCTGGCGAAACCAGAGGGTTGATGAACAGGGCCTGAAAGGCGGCTCCGGAGACGGCAAGCGAGGCGCCAATGAGGAGGGCGGCGAGGATGCGCGGTAAACGGATCTCCAACAGGACGTTGGTCAGCAGGCTGCGGCTTTCTTCCGTGAGTCCGGACAGGCCAAAGAATTTCCAGCCGGCAAAGGCAAGGATATCTTCAAGCGGTACCCCGTACTTGCCCAGACACAGGGAGACGAACACCGCTCCAACCATGAGCACGGCCAAAGATGGCAGGACCAGCCGTTTCATCGATTGAGCACTTCCCGGACCTGCGCCTCGTTCAGGTCCACGCCGAGGAACAGTCTGTAGAAGGATCGGGTTTCGGCTGCCATGTCGACCGGATAAAGATCGGGGTGGAGAAGATTGAGCAGCCATTTGATCCCTAAAAGCCGCATGAAGGACGGCGGCCGATCAAACCAGTTGAACGGTTCGTAGGGGATGAGATAGACTCGCTTCGTTTTGACGGCTTTCAGGTTGCGCCACCGGGCATCGGCATGCACTGTGGCGAAAAAAGTTTTCTCCTTGACCAGAATGACCTCGGGATCATAGAGGAGCAACTGCTCCATGGAGATCTTCTCCATGCCGTAATGGTCCACCTCTTCTCCCTGGTGAACGTTGACACCGCCGGCCAGCGGTATCAGCTCGGCATGTAGCGATGCGGCTCGTTCCGTGCTCAGGCCATCCGTGCCCTCGGCGTAATAGACCCTGACCTTGTTGTTCTCGGGAATTTTGGCGACGATGGCCTTGGCTTCATCGATGACTGTTTGCGCGTGCCGACCTAAGGTTTCACCGCGCTCGCGACGATTGGTCATGTCGCCGACAAAGCGCAACGCCTCCGGATACTCCAGTATGCTGCCCAAACGCACGGCCACCAGGGGAAAAGGCATGGACGCCATGGATTCGACGAACTTGCTGTTGGCCGCATCGTCCTTCCACGCCCAATGCAGCATGAAATCCGGTTTGACCTGAAGCAGCACCTCCCGGTTGAGCGTCCTGCCCTGACCGGCCAGGCCGCCGATGACCGGCAGTTGTCGATACGTCGGCACTGTGTATTTCTTCTCGATTTCCCTGAGCGGGAAATTGATGCCGGCAAGGATGGCCGGATCGATGGCGTAGAGCAGATAGGTTCCCGGTGGCGACACCGCCGCCACCTTGGTAATGGTGTCGGGCAGGATGACCCTGTTGCCGCCCATATCGACGATCTCCCTGGCCGGTAACGGCAAAGCCGCTAAAAGCAGGAACAGCATCGTGCAGACTGACCGGCGCGACAGCCTGAAAATCGCTGCCTTTTGTGCAGCCCGATAGGCTGGAGAGGGAGCAAGCCAAGTTTTCATACAATAGCGCCTCCTCAGCCAACAATCCGATAATAGTCAGTTGCTGCGGCACAGGGTGCACACAGCAACTGTTCACCGGAGGGCACTTCTCGGCCATCCATGATGGTTTCACCGCACCGAGCGCAGGGAATGCGAGAAAGCGGCTTGCCGGGCATATCCTCAGGCCGAAGCGCTACTGCCACCTCGCTGATGGTGAACAGTTCCTCCTCGGGAAGGGTGGCAAAATCGGGCTCCTCGCCACTGCCGTTTTCACCTGGTTTCCGGTTGCCCTTGACCACCACCCGGAAAGCCTTGTTGGTTTCCAGATTGATGAAGGTGGCCGCCATCTTGCCGTAGTCGCGGATTTTCATGGTCCGCTTGCCCGGTCGGCAGCCGGTCAGGGCCATGATGGCGTCGGTGGTGCAGCGGTCGATTTCGACAAAGACCATCAGCTTTTTCCGATCCACTCCCTTGGGATCAATGATGCCGATCCGGCGCAGGCCACTCATGGTCATGCGGGTGCCAATTCTGATACCATGACAGATGTCGCCGTGAAATGTTCCAGCCTGTTGCACCAGGTTTTCATAGGTGTCGAAATAGTTGTTTTTCATACATTCTCCTTTCTATGAGCAAGAACTCGTCATCCCCAACTGTTGCAGTCGCGGGACATTGAGCAGATTGATCTTCCGCACACTACTCGTAAACAACCGGTAACCGCCCCCGCCCTCGGCCAACAATTCCAAAGCGCGGTCGCTGTTGGTCACCACGGAGGTGCCGACCAAGGCGACACCACGCCGAAACAGCGGTTCCGGAACAAAACCGGCGGTCGGGCCGACCACTGCGATGGCCGCCTCCGGTGGAACCATGTCGATCAGGCTTTGAATGCTGCCGTTGGCGACAGCGGCGCCCGTGAAAACAGCGGTTTCGCAATGGGCCAAGGCGAAGGCGGTCTGTTTTGACGACATGAAGGTGCCGTATCCGGCATCGGCTTCAGCCTTGGTCTCCTGTTTATGATCGATGATGGACACGCTTGTTGGCCGCAATTCACGTAAGCGCTTGAGCAGTGGGATGATCGCTCCTACCATGCAGACCCGGCGTCCTTGAAACAGCGCCTCCATGCCCGAAAGATCTTCTCCGCAGCCCATCCGGTACCGGCCCTTGGCAAACAGATCACCTGAGAGCGCATTGAGAGTGGCCAGGCGGATGACTTCGGCAAAGGGATGCATCATGTTTCCCCGGATGACCTCACCAACCTGCATCCCCCGAACCGTAGGCGAGTTGCCCTTGAGGATGCGTCGACCGGCAGTCCGGACCACTTCCGGCGGGGTATAGGCGACGCCTGCCTGATCATTGCTGAGCTTGACCCCTACAAAAAAGACGCCTACCACCAACCGTTCGATACAGAGCTCTTCCAAGGTCCGGCCATAGTGTTCTTCAAGGACGCTGGCGGCTTCATCGAGAATTGGTGTCGCCTTGCGATCTTCCTGCCGCATAAAGGACCGTTCGTCGTGTGCTCCGGGCATGCGTGTTTTCATCGTTAAGGCCTCCATGGTTACTCCTTACGGAAAATGATCCACAGTCCCTCGTCACTGCGGTTGACCCAAAATGGATCGATCTGAGCGGCTGTTAATGCATCGGTATACTCGTGGTTTGCGCGTTGCGGTGGCCGGCGGTTTTTTCTCCCCCATTCCGGATACCGGCGATGCAGTCGTTGCTCCAATTCTGCCCGCATGGCGGGGTCGCCCAGCCCGCCACCGATGTAGGCAAAGCCTCCTTGACGAAGGACCCGATGGATTTCGCCAAAGGCGGTGGGGAGATTGTCCCAGAAGGGAAGCGAGCCCCGGCTCACCACCAAATCAACAGAGTCATCCGTCAGGGGAATGGCCTGGACGTTGCCGCGCAGAGGGCGAGCGCGGCGGCCGAGTTTCAAATGGACGATGTTGTGTTTCGCGCAACAAAGCATCTCTTGGCACCGATCGAACAGAACGAAATCGAGCTCGGTTATTCTGGCCAGCGCCAGCCCCAGGTAGCCGCCTCCGCAACCGACATCGAGGCAACAACCGCTGACCACCCCGGTCCGTTCCACGATCCGGTCGGCATAATAGGAGTAAATGGGCGCATGCACCCCCATGGCCACTTCGTTGTAGGTCTGCACGTCATTTGGATGCATGGTTGTCGCCATCAAAAGGCCCAGGACAATTCCAGGCCGATGGTTCGGCCTCGATCCGGGTAAAACCCGGTGACGTAACGGCTGGAATAGTTGTCGTCGCCGAGATTACGGCCAAACAGGGTCGCGGTCAGCAGGGTCTCGCCGAGCTGAAAATCACGCTGGATATTGGCATCCACCCTGGTGTAGTCACCAATACCGTCGACGGTACTGACCCCCATCGGACTGCTGGTGCTGGTCCACTCATCCACCTGTTTGACCGACAGGTTGAACCGGTACGGCTCCCAGGTATGACTCAACACGATGCCGAACAGGTTCTCCGGTGTGGTGACGCCGAGGGCATCGGTGGTAACGCCGTAGCTGGTGGTCTCGCCGTCCACCATGCGGGTCCAGCTCAATTTGTAGGTGGTGTTCCTGGCGATGGTGCCTTTGATCATGAGTTCCAAACCACGGCGCAGCTCGTCCGACTGGGTGTAGTAATAGGAGGTGGCGCCGTTGGCCACATAGGTGGTTGTGGAAGCGGTCTTGGCGTTTTCCGTATCGATGTCGAACCAGGTGAGTGACGGCTGGAACCAGGGCACGACTTCCGCTTCCAGGCCGATCTCGATCCGCTCCTGCCGCTCGGGCTGGAGCGGACCGGTTTTGGGAAGGGGGCGCATCTCAAAATCCCCGGATGTCCCCTGATCGCCATGGTAATACCGGCCGCTGAGGGCAACCATGTCAGTTATCCGCCAGCGGCTGCCCAGGGCATAGACCTTGGCCGGATCCATGTCGGCATCGTTATTGGCCCTGTCGGATCTGGCCTGGGTGCTGGAATAATCGATGTGTTTGGTATCCTGACGGTAACCGCCATCCAGCACCAGTTTTTCGTTGAAGAGTTTTTGTTCCACCGAGGCGGACCAACCGCTGATCGAGGTGTCGTAGCGAGTATAAGCGTTGCTGAGGTTCGGGCCGAAGCCGCTGCTGTCGGACACCTGCCATCCCGCCTGCACCAGGGTGTCGCCAAAGCGGGCGTTGTGGCGCAGGCCGAAGCCGCTGGTCTCCTCGTCGTATTCGCGGATGGAAGCGGCGCTGGAGGTGAACGATTCGTTATGTTCCTTCTGGTCGTAGAGGGTTCTGAAGGCGTTGAACAAGGTGGTCTGATTCGGGGTCCACTGCATCGCCATATCGGTGGAATAGATGGTGCTTTCCAGCGGGTCGTAGTACCACTTATCCGCCATCAGTGCCCCGGCGGTCGAGATACCCCGCTGCATCTCCAGGGTCCCCGAGTCCTTGTAGGCCATCATGTTGACGTTGAATTTGCCGAAGGTCAGGCCGGCAGTGCCCATGCCGCCGTCCGAGCTGCGGCCATCAAACCAGGTGTCCTGGCTGGGACGGTCCATCTTGGCGGCCAGTCCGGCCAAATAGCCTTTGATCGGCCCCTCACTCTCCCCATCCCGGCTTGCGCCGTTATCGCCGTCGCCGAAGCGGGTTCCTGCATACAGGCTCTCGCTGGTTTCCACCGGATGGCCGCCAATCGCCTTTTCCGCCGAGCCCGTCAGCACCGCCTCCGTTTTTTTCGGTTGTTTGGTGCGGATGATGATGAAACCGGTGTTGAGGCCCGATCCCGAGTTAGAGGCGCCGATAGGGATGGACGGCCCCAGGGTCAATGAGGTCGAACCTCGGACGATCTGCATTTCCTCGATGGCGGCGACGGGGAATTTGTAAAGGATTCGATTCGAAGACGGCGGCAGCACCGCACCGTCGATGATATAAGTGAAGGTGCCGCCGCCGCGTTCTTCAACAATGAAGGGGCTGCGACGACCCTGATAAATCAGGTTGATCCCTGCAGCCTTGTCGAGGAGGTCAAAGACATTGTCGGGATGCAGCGCCTTGATATCCTTTTCGGTGAAAACCTCGGTGCCGAAACGGGCACTCGATTCGACCCGGTAGAGGTTGGTGGGGCTATCGGCCTTGAGATCGTCCCGCTGGCGCTCTTGCTCTCCTTCGACGACAATGGGTTTGAGCTGTTGACTGGCTTCCGGTTGTTCCACTTTCGCGGTCGCACCGGAGGCGGTCCCCGCAACAAGCAGCAGGGTTGCGGCAATCCGGCCGGTTCTCGGCCATGTGCAATGAGGGTTCATGGTTCCTTCCTTTTCAATTGTTCGCCTGAGCGATGGGTCATTAAGCCGCTGGCGGCTCTTTTTTTCTTTATTTGTGGATAGCTATCCATAGGCCGATGTCATCGCTTTGGATGATCTCGTACTCGGGGATGTTGGCCTCCTGGAGGGCTTCCTCGAAACGCCCCCGCATGTTCGGGCCGAGATTGCAACGCATCTTGGCGCCAAAGGCATCGCCTCCCTTGTTCCGCTCGGCCATCTGGCTGCGAATCGATTCCTTCAGGAAGGCGTTGCCGAAACCACCACCGATCCAGGTGCGTCCGCCGGGAGCCAGAATACGGAATATTTCGCGAAAGGCTTGGGGCAGATCTTCCCAGAAAAAGATCGATCCCCGGCTGACGACGAGATGAACGGAGCCGGTCGGCAGGGCGATGGAGCCAATATCGCCCAAGAGCGTGCCGGTCCGGCCCCGCAATCCGTTCTCTTCGATGGTTTTTTCTGCAAGCGCGAGCATCTCCTGGGATGCGTCGAAAAAGGTCATATGCAGATGGGTTATGCTCGCCAGGGCCGCGCCGAGATAGCCGCTGCCGCAGCCGGCATCCAGGCAGTGGCCTTTGGTAATGCCGGTATGCTCGACGATCTGCCGGGCGATGACCGGATAAACGGGCGCAAAGATGGTGCGGGCGATTGCATCGAATGCTTGGGCATTGATTTTCATGGTCGCTTGCTCCAGGAAATGACGGCCCAGCGGACGGGATGGCGATAGGAAAGGGTCCAGCCATCCGTAGTCTTCTGGAGATGCCGCTCGAAATACGTGTGGAGACGATCCGATTCATCGGGGGTGATGTTGTCGATCATCCAGTGAAATTTCTCCATCGCGTCATCGAGATCGCGATACACCCTGCCGCCATCGCCGTTGATCACGAAGCTGACATCGGCGTGGATGCCCATCTGGTGGAGCAGGTTATAGACGTAGATATAATCCGGGCCCCGGTCGAGATCGCGGCCGATTGCCTCGAATATCCGGCGGTCAAAGGGACCGTCACCGACCAGGGAGACGACAAACACCCGGTGGCGCGCCTTGGTGTTCAGCTTGGTGAGCGCCATCCTGAGGTCGTCGACAACCAGGGACCGTGAGGCAATGGCCACATCGTGCTCGCCGATTCCCGCCTGCTCCCAGTCGTCTTCCCAGCCGACAACCTTGGCACGGACGTTCGTTATTCCATGTTCGACACAGTGGGCATGGAGGAGTGCGATCATCGCATCGGAGAAATCGATGGCTGTCACCTGCCGCACCAGACCGGCAAGGGGAAGAGCCAGGGTGCCGGCCCCGCAACCGACATCGAGCACGGTCCATTCCGGATGAGGTGCCATCTGACGAATAAAATCAGTGGGGTAGGTGCTTTTCCTGGCGTGCTGGGCAAAGGAGGGCGCCCGTTTGTTCCAGTGCTGTTTGCCGCTGCGGTCATGTTTTTTCCGGCCTCGCGCTTCTTGCCAGGCCGCATTCCAATCGAGAGGAGTCATGGTCTTCAATGCCGGTTGCCGTTTAGAGGATTGATGCTTTGATCGCGTCGTCTTCGCTTGCCGTTTCCGGGAGATAGTACGTCTTCCCCGTGGCGCAAGGGCGGCAATAGACCTGGCCGTCATGCTCCACATCCCGGTTGTCGAGCACCATCTCGCCACAAGCTGTACACCGGACCTTTCGGGTCGGCCGTCCGGGCATGTCTTCGCACTTGATCACCACCCGAACCGGCCCGGCCTGGAAAAGGTCGTCGTCGTCCATCTCCCGGTAGGCACGCATCTGGGCCGCCTTTTCCCCCAAATCGGGGTAAAGAGCCAAGGCCTGGTCCTGGGCATCCGCGCGGGAAAAAATTCTCACCGCCGCACCGGTTTCCAGGTTGACGAAGGTGGCCGCCATCTTGCCGTTGTCAACGATTTTGAGACTCCGGCGACCGACTCGTGAGCCGGTGACGGTCATGATCGCATCGGCGGCGCACCGGTCGATCTCGACAAAGACGATCAGTTTCTTCCGATCCTCACCCAAAGGGGCCGTGATGTTGACGAGGCGCAATCCCAGCATGGCCAGCCGTACACCGATCATCTGCCCAAGGCAGAGATGTCCATGGAACGCCGCTGCTGCGTGCAGTTGCCGCTCGAATTCGTCGATATCGCGCATGGGGTTTCCTCCTTTCAGAATGTGTAGCGAAGATTGTGGCATTCCTGTTTCCCGCTGTACGTTATTTCAATTTTGAATAACGAAGGGCAAATAATCACGCGACCATGACAATTTCGACGGTCTTCAGCCGGCGGACATACCTGGGACCACTCAGGTGATCAGAGGCAGAGAGCAAGTCGACCTCGCCGCAGCCATCGTACAGGGGGCGGCCATCTTTTTCGAGAACCACCACAATACCTTCTCCATTGGGAGAATTGAAAATCTCCTGCCAGGAAAAGACCGCCTTGTAGCCGTCATCCGATGCAGCCACGACAAACATTTTCTTGGTGTCATTGTGCTCTTTGACCAAGACCTCGGCCCGGTTGATCACCTCGGCCAACAGGACTCCCCGGCATTTTCCGACGCGCCCTTTAGGCTCCCCACTCCCGCAAATCATGGGGAGATCCCCTATTTCCAGACTGTCCATAGCGCGGAGTGTCTCAATCGGCACGGAGAGGGGGGCCGTTACCCTGCCGATGATGCACATCGATGCCGTCTTGCCGTTTGTGTTCAATTCAGTGTCCATATATCCCTCTTTTTTGTTGGTAGAAGCCGGTTTGAGATGGCGCAAAGAGTGCGCCTTCATGATCGATCATAGCCAATTGTCACAAGAGCATCAGGTGAGCACTTGCATGAGCACGAAAACGAGTAAGGCAAAACCCCCAATGACCGGCGCCATCCGCAGGAAAAAATCGGCGGCCGGCATTTTTGCTGCCGCTTCACATGTTGCTTCGTATCCGATTTCAGCGTTGTAGACGCCGATGCTGGATCCGAAAACCGCTTCTATAAGGAAGAGCGCCACGAAATATACTGAAACAAGAAGAAGCATGAGATATCTCCAAACGATAGATCAATTGCAACGGCCATCATTCCATCAGAGCCACCGATTTCACCTGCACCCATATCTCTTGTTCGGCTTCCAGGCAGAGTTCCGCCACCGCCCGTCTGGTCAACCGCGCCAGCAGTTTGACATTACCAATCCGTAGGCGTACGACGGCAAGGCCGGGATGCTCGTCCTCGCCGATAGCCTCGACGGTGCCGGCAAGCACATTCTGGATGCTGCTCTGTTCGGGTGTTTGCCTTGATAGGCTGACATCCCGGGCAAAAACGCGCACGCGCACCTTGCGGCCCACAGGCAGTCCGGGATCGCGGAACCACAGGCTGCCACCGGAAAAATCGACCCTCGCCAGATGCCACTGAGTGTCTATTGCGCCGATGCTCGCCTCAAGAACAGCGCAGGTGTCTTCCCCAATGCGGATGGGCAGGTCGACCCTTGTCAGGGTTTCCGCCAATGGGCCCTGGGCCAAGGCCCGTCCGTCTTCCATGGCCACGATATAGTCGGCCAGCCGTGCCACTTCATCGGGGGAATGACTGACATAGATGATCGGTATTTCCAGTTCGTCGTGCAGCCGTTCAAGGTAGGGCAGGATTTCCCGCTTGCGTTTCAAATCAAGGGCGGCCAAGGGTTCGTCCATGAGGAGCAGCCGAGGGCTCACCGCCAGGGCGCGGGCAATGGCGACCCGCTGCCGTTCGCCGCCGGAGAGCAGGTCCGGTTTTCGGTCGAGCAGGTGCCCAATACCCAGCAGTTCGATGGCCTGCTCTAGGCTGACCCGCTGCGTGTCCTTCACTCGTTTCATACCGTAGCGGAGGTTTCCCCTCACCGAAAGATGGGCGAACAGGCTGGCCTCCTGAAAGACATAACCCAGCGGTCTTTTGAAGGTCTGCAACCAATGGGTCGCATCTTGCCAGACATCGCCGTTGATGGTCAGTCGACCCTGCGGCGCCCGTTCCAACCCAGCCATGCAGCGCAGCAGGGTGGTCTTGCCGGAGCCGGAGTGGCCAAACAGGGCCGTGACTCCAGTGGCGGGCAGTTGCAGATCGACATCCAGGGTGAACCCCGGCCAGTCGAGGCGAAACTGTGCGTGTATCCCGCTCATATCAAGCACCTCTCTTTGGATTGGGGCGCCAGGCATACAGCGTCAGCAGCACCAGGAAGGAAAAGATCAGCATGATTGCCGAGAGGTGATGAGCCTGAGTGTACTCCAACGCTTCCACATGGTCGTAAATCTGCACCGAGGCGACCCGGGTCACGCCCGGAATGTTGCCGCCGATCATCAGCACTACGCCGAATTCGCCCACCGTATGCGCGAAGGTAAGGATCGAGGCGGTGAGAAAACCGGGCAGCGCCAAGGGGATCGCCACGGTGAAGAAGGTGTCGAGCCGGGAAGCGCGCAAGGTAGCAGCCACTTCCAGCGGCCGGTCACCAATCGACTCAAAGGCGTTCTGCAGCGGCTGCACCATGAAGGGCAGGGAGTAAAACACCGAGGCGATCACCAACCCCTCGAAGGTGAAAGGCAGGGGACCGATGCCGAGTGCCTTGGTCAGATGGCCAACCGGCCCGTACGGGCCCATTGCCAGCAAGAGATAGAAGCCGAGCACCGATGGCGGTAGCACCAGCGGCAGGGCGACCACGGCCCCAATCGCACCTTTCCATCGGGTACGGGTACGTGACAACCACCAGGCTATCGGCGTTCCCAAAACCAGGAGAATCAGGGTGACGATACTCGCCAAGCGAAGCGTCAACCAGATAGCCTGCAGATCACTCCCGGATAAAAGCATGGTTGGTCCTCAATCAATGGGCGTGTTGAAAGGTTTTTATCGCTGAAATAAACAGGACCACGCCGAGCAGGTCCATCGGCAACCGGGCCGAAACGAGGCCAAGCATCATACCCCCGATGACAACGCCAAGAAGGGCAGCGACTACGCCAATGCCGAACCCGGCGACCATCCCGGCCACAAATCTCGCGACACCCTGCTGGAAAAGAGGGTTGTCTTCTCCGTGCATGCCGAACAGGGCTTCCGAGAGCATCACCAGGGAGAGGGCGGCCAGCAGCACCATGACGACCCGATTGAGCCATATGCGCGGCAGGGTAATGGCATGCCCTTCCGCCCACCAGGCGCCGATGAGACTCCCCGCCAGCAGGTTGAGCACCATGTTGGCATGGCCAAGCAATTGACCTGGGAAGATGGCAGCCCCCCGAAAAAGCAGGGCTGCCGCCACCACCACCAGGCTCATGGCCTTGTTGAGAATGATCGCTTCCAAGGTCCCCAGTTTGAACAAACCAATCAACACCGGCAGGCGAAATTCCGCGCCTCCCAGGCCGATCAGGCCACCCAAGGTGCCCATCAGGGTTCCGGACAAGGCGCCATACCAATTGCGCGTACCTGCTTTCATTGATATTGTCCTTAGTTACCTGTCGATTCGCCGGGGAGGACAAAGCCGTATTTGGTCATCACCGCGCGGGCGGGCTTGCTTCCCATATAGTCGGCAAAGCGTTTGGCCAGGCCATTTTCCGCCGCACGTTTGGTGATGATGTAGCCCTGCTCCAATGGTTCATGGAGATTGTCCGGGATCAACCAGTAGCCACCTTTGTTCGCCAGTTCTGGGTTGACCGCCAGCGACAGGGCGATGATGCCGACCTGGGCGTTGCCGGTTTGAACAAACTGAGCGGTATGGGCGATGTTCTCACCATAGACGAATTTAGGTTCAAGCTTGTCCCAAAGCTTGGCGGAGCGCAGGGCCTCTTCGGCGCGCTTGCCGTAGGGGGCGTGTTTGGGGTTGGCAATGGCAATTCGGGTGATGGCCGCATCGGCGAGGCTCTCCAGGGTCATCTTCGAGGCGTCGAGAGTCGCGCTCCATAAGACGATCCGGCCTAAAGCGTAGGGAGTGACCTCGGAGGCCGCGAGGCCGTTTTTGGCGAGTTTCCTGGGAAAGGCGATGTCGGCGGAGAAATAGAGGTCATACGGGGCGCCCTGCTGTATTTGGGTGTGGAACTTGCCGGAAGAACCGTATATTACTTCAATTTCATCAGCCGGATTGGCGGCCTTGAACGCGGCGGCGATTTCATCCATGGCGAATTTGAGATCGGCGGCGGCGGCAACGGTGACTTTCTCCGCCCGGGCCGATGCGGTTGCCAGCAGCAGGGAGCAGAACAACAGAAGGGAGAGTATTTTTTTCATGGTCCTTTCCTTAAGGGTGTTGAGATTACAGGCTATAGCCAAAGGAGCGGATAATCTCCCTGGCCGGATCGCTTTGCAGATAGTCAAGCAGGGCGCGGGCGGCGGGATTGTCCTCGCCGCGTTTGAGCAGGACGGCATCCTGCTTGAGCGGGGGATAGAGTTCGGCAGGCACCAGCCAATGGGAACCGGCCGCATACTGGCCATCCTTGTAGATTTGAGAGAGGGCGACAAAGCCCAGATCGGCATTGCCGGTGGCGACGAACTGATACGTCTGGGTGATGTTCTCACCGAGCACCAACTTGGGCTCCAGGGCGGCTTGGGCCCCCATTTTCATCATGACCCCGACGGCAGCCGCGCCATAGACGGCCAGCTTCGGGTTGGCAACGGCAAGATGCTTGAAATCTCCCCGTTTGAGGACCGCGCCCTGCTCGTCAACAAGACCGGGTTTCGTGCTCCAGAGGACAAGCTTGCCGACGGCATACGTCATTCGGCTGGCGGCAATGGCCAAGTCGTCTTCCTCGAGGCGACGTGGCGTTGCTTCATCCGCGGAAACGAGTACCTCGAAGGGCGCGCCGTTTTTGATCTGGGCATAGAATTTGCCGACGGTCCCATAGGCAACAACTGCCTTGTGCCCGGTCGCCTGCTGGAAGAGGGGAACAATCATTTCCATCGGGCCGGTGAAGTTGGCGGCTACGGCCACCTGCACCTCGGCGCCATGCGCCGTGGCGCTGGCCATGGTCATAATCACGAAAATAATGTGTTGCCAAAAGGTCCTCATAGCATTTGCTCCTGGTAAAGGTGAAATCCACGATGTCTGCCCGGTACCCAGCAAGACGTTTAAAAACGTCGTTTATCTCATCTAAGCAAGAGGGGTGCCAGGGAGGTCTCTCTAGCGGCACCCCTTGCTGCCGATCGAAAAATATTAGAAAAAATATATTGGTTTCAGCATATTACAATAGATTAAAATATTTCCATTCTGGCCGTTATTCTTTTATAAGTAATTCGAGGCGACTATACCGAGCATATTTATACACGTCAATCCTTGTAAGACCTGCGACAATTTTGCGCTTTTTTATACAATTTTGTAGGGATGTGATGCAAAACAGTGGGATACAAAAGAAATGCCTCTAAATTCCGCAAAAGACAGCGTTCTCTGCAACGTCAAGGCCTTTCGGCTCGCCAAAGGAATTTCACAAAAACATTTGGCCGAACGGGTCGGAATCGGCAGGCAGGCAATGTACGATATGGAATCAGGCCGCTATGTTCCCAACACGGCGGTGGCGCTTCGTCTGGCCAGGGAACTTGGATGCAGGGTGGAAGATCTTTTTCATATGGAAGAGCCCCCCAGGACACCCCCGGTCACCCTCGCGGAAGATGTGGACCGACCGGGAACCAGATTGTCGATCGTCCGAATACAGGAACAACTGGTGGCCTATCCCCAGGACGGCAAATGGTTGCTCGGCGAAGGCTTTCATTCCGCCGATGGCCTGTTGGAGGAGACAAACCGCAAGGTACGCCTGCTCCGGGATGAGGAACATTTGGAGAAACGAATCCTTCTTCTTGGCTGCGATCCGGCTTTTTCCATCCTCAACGCCCACATCAATCGCTACGGCAAGGGGGCGGAACTCCTGTGCAGGTTTGCATCGAGCCATAGAGCATTGGCAGGATTGCATACAGGGCACGCGCATCTTGCGGCCGCTCATTTGCACAATACCGGCCCGAAAGAAGCCAACCTGGAATTGGCGAAAAACGTCCTGAAGGATGCAAAGGCCTTGGTCATGGGCTTCTCGCATTTTGAGGAAGGGTTGATGGTGACACCCGGAAATCCCTACGCCATCGCCACCATCGCCGACCTGACCAAAAAGGGGGTGCGATTCATCAACCGCGATCGGGGCGCCGCCATCCGCGATCTTCTCGACGATCAGTTGAAGCGATCAGGGATTTCGCCAGAAACGATAAATGGATACGACAAGATTGCCTCAAGCCACGTCGAGGGGGCTCAGATGGTCGCTTTCGGGTTGGCCGATGCCGCCTTGGGTTTGCGCGCCATAGCCGACACCTACGGATTGGATTTTGTCCCCATCCAGTTCGTTCGCTGCGACCTCATTATTCGGCATGAATTTCTTGAGCATCCGGCGATGAAAATACTGCTCGATGCGTTGCAAACAAAAGCATTACGCAACGACCTTTCGTCCCTACCCGGCTATGAGCCGTCGATGATGGGAAAAGTGATTGGAGAGCTCTAGGGGCAAGCAAAATTCTCAACAGAAGCAACTCGTCCCCTCTCAGACTTCTGTTATATTACGAATTCGCTCCGCTGAAACAGTCCGGAGGGTTGCATTGCACCACATGCCGACTCAAGGCTGAACTGCAGGGATAGCATGATTGTCACTTTACAAAGCAGGAAGAATGGCGTATTTCGTTATTCTATTAATGAATAACGAAAAAAGGTGCCCCTTATGACAACCCAACCACCCTCACCCGCTTCAGACTCACTTTTCCTTCAGCATATGCTTGGCTCTTCGAACCGGAAGAACCCGGTGGTCACCTTGCTGGAAGAGATCGATCGGTGTGGCTCGATCAATCAAGCAGCCAAAACCGTGGCCATGAGCTACAAGGCGGCCTGGGAGAAGATTGAAAATGTCAACAATCTCAGCCCCGAACCGTTGATCAGTCGCCAGGTGGGCGGCAGCGGCGGTGGCGGCACCGTGCTTACCGAGGCCGGCCATGCGTTCATCCAACGGGCCCACACCCTTCAGCGTGAATTTGCCAGCTTTCTCAACTTCTTTTATTTTTCGCCGGATGAAGCATTCAACACCCTAAAAACCCTCAGGAGAATTGAAATGAAGATCAGCGCCCGCAACGTCTGGCTGGGCAATGTTGCTCAAATAGAAAAAGGAGCGGTGAACAGCGTGGTCACGGTGTCCCTCAAGGGTCAAGATACCATTGTCTCGGTGATCACCGACAACTCGGTACAACGACTTGAACTGGAACCGGGATCGGAGGTGCTGGCCATTGTCAAGGCACCGTCGGTAATGCTGGCCCTGGATGTCGACCGCAAAAAAATCTCGGCCCGCAATATCCTCGAAGGTACGATAAACCGGATCGTTTCCGGCGTGGTCAACGACGAGGTGATCATCGACCTGGCCGGCGGCAACACAGTCACTTCCATCCTCACTTCAGCGAGCGTCAAACGGCTCGGGCTCAAGGAAGGGATGTCGGTGGCGGCGGTGATCAAGGCATCGGACGTCCTGCTGGCTGTCGCCTGACGCGAGCCTCTTGCCCCAACCAATACCTATTCCGTTCCGCTTGTGATCGGAACCCACTTTTTCCTAAAAGGAGCATACTATGAAACAACTGCAGACCTTTGTTGCAACCCTTGCGGCCAGCCTTCTGTTGACCGCCAGCTTCCTCCACGCCGCCGAGGAGATTAGAATCTCGGTGCCGGCCAGCATGACCGATGCCATGAAGGAGCTAGCCGCCCAGTTCGACGCCTCGGGTAAACATGCCAAAATTGTTCCCAACTACGGCCCGTCGGGAACCCTGGCCAAGCAGATCGTCGAGGGTGCGCCCGCTGATCTGTTCATCTCCGCCAATCAGAAATGGATGAACTACCTCCGCGATGAAAAACGGATCGACCCGGCCACTGAAAAGATTCTTGCTGCCAACACCCTGGTCTTTGTCGGCATGAAGAATCCAGCGGTGACCAAGATGGCTGATATCACCGGTCTCAAGCAGATTGCCATCGGTAGCCCCAAGAGCGTGCCGGCGGGTGAGTATGCGGTCCAGGCCATGGAAAAAGCAGGTATCTACAAGCAATTGGAAGAGGGACAGAAATTGGTCATGGCCAAGGATGTGCGTCAGTCGCTGGTCTATGCCGACCGCGGTGAAACCGATGGGGCCTTTGTGTATAAAACCGATGCCCTGATGGCCACCCAGGCGGTCATGCTTTTTGAGGTGCCCCAGGACCTGTATGCTCCCGTCACCTATCCCATCGCCCTGACCGCTGATGGTGCAAAGAATGCCGAGGCTAAAGCCTTCTATGCCTTCCTCACCGGTCCGGAGGCCCTGAAGGTCTTCCTTAAATACGGTTTCAGCGCGCCGAAATAATTCGACCAGACCACCTCGGCGACACCATGCTCTTCCTGCAACCTTCGGATCTTGATGCGATCCTACTCTCCTTCAAGGTTGCCTGTACAGCCACAATGCTGTCCACCCCCTTGGGCATCGGTGTCGCCTACCTCCTTGTCCATACCCGCATCCCCGGCAAATCAATCATCGAGGGCATAGTCAATCTGCCGCTGGTGCTGCCGCCGGTGGTTGTCGGCTATCTGTTGCTGGTCCTGTTCGGTCGCCGTGGCTGGGTCGGTTCGTGGCTGCTGGAGTACAATATCCAGATCATCTTTACCCTGACCGGCGCGATCATCGCCTCATCCGTGGTCGGCTTTCCCCTCCTGGTTCGCTCGATCCGCCTGGGTATGGAATCGGTCGATCCCTCCTATCGCCGTGCCGCCCGAACTCTGGGAGCCAGCGCCTGGGATGCTTTTTTCACCGTTACCTTGCCGCTCTCCGGCCGGGCGGTTTTTGCCGGCATGACCCTGATGTTTGCCCGCAGCCTGGGGGAGTTTGGGGCCACCATCATCCTGGCCGGCAATATTCCCGGTGTTACCCAGACCATCCCTCTGGCCATCTATGAATACACCAGTTCCCCCGGTGGTGACCGGATGGCGCTGTCGCTCTGCCTGGTGTCGATCCTGCTCTCCTTCGTTGTCTTGTTGGCGAGTGGCGCGGCCAGCAAATCGCTGAACAGGAAATAGCATGCAGCTCGCGGTTTCGGTGCGGAAAAAACTAGGTGATTTTCACTTTACCGCCGAATTCGACCTCTCCGGCCAGCGTATCGGCCTATTTGGCCCGTCGGGCAGCGGCAAGTCGACCCTGATGCATCTGCTGGCCGGGCTGCTCAAGCCGGACAGCGGCTCCATCCAGCTGGACGAGACCGTGTTGTTCGACAGCCAGGCCAGAATCAACCTGCCGCCGGAGCAGCGCAGGATTGGCGTGGTCTTCCAGCACAGCCACCTTTTCCCCCATATCAGCGTGCGCCGCAACCTGCTCTACGGTTGGCGGCGGACCCCGGAACAGGAACGCCATATCAAACCGGAAGCGATTGTCGAGGTACTCCATCTCGGCCACCTGCTCGACCGCGGCGTGAACCTCCTCTCCGGCGGCGAGCGTCAACGGGTGGCTCTGGGCCGGACCATCCTCACCTGCCCTCGGCTGATTCTCATGGATGAACCGCTCAGCGGCTTGGATGAGGAGCTGAAGTTTCAGATCATGCCCTATCTGAACACCGTCTTTTCCAAATTCGACATCCCGCTCCTGTTCATCAGCCATTCACTTCTCGAAATGCGATTGATGACCGAACAGGTACTGGTGGTTGATCAGGGCGAGGTCACTCGGCAGATGGCCATCGAGGAACTGGCGCAATCGGCCTGGGCCGCACCCCGGCAGGGCTATGTCAATCTGCTTCGCCTGGGCAGGCCGCAGCCTCAAGGAGATCTTTGGAGCTATCAGTGGGGCGATGTTCGGTTGGTGCTCACCGAACATACGGAAAACGACGAGAATGTTTTTGAACTGGATGCCCGGGAGATCTTGCTGTTCAAGCGTCATCCCGAGGCAACCAGCGCCCGCAACCTTCTTCCCTGTACAGTGCGCAAGCTGTTCACCGTTGGCAACCGGGTGCGGGTGGAATTGCAGTGTGGCACGCAGCAACTGACCGTACAGGTCGTTCCGGAGTCGATGCGCGAGCTCGAACTTGCGGAGGGCAAGGAGGTGATAGCGGTAATCAAGGCCTCAGCCTTCCGCCGGTTGATGTAATCAATTGTTGCAACGTTACAAAAACAATGAAACAAGTGAACGAAATGTTCCTTGTCTAAATCTACATATAAACAGGTAGTTCGTTAAGAAAACTGTGCAATTCATCGGTATTTGGTTGGCGTTTATTTTGCGAAGAATGTTCACGGAGAAGTTGTAAGACAGCTTGCGCTCTTCTCTCATCGATGGAAATTCCAAGTTGCCGGTAGGCCCATTGAATGGCGGCTGTCCCGGAATGCTTTCCGAGGACGAGACGATGGTCGCGCCCCAGTTCTTTGGGATCTATACTTTGATAATTAACTGGGTCACGAAGTAATCCGCTGACATGAATCCCCGATTCGTGTGTGAAAACGGCTTCACCCACCACAGATTTATTGACCGGTATGGGACGGCCGGATGCCTCGGCCACCAATTGCGACACCTCGGGCAGGTAACGTGGAGAGACGCCGGTGGCAATTCCATAAATATGCTGCAGCGCCATAACGACCTCCTCCAGGGGAGCATTGCCGGCACGCTCCCCTAGTCCGTTTGCCGTAGTGTTCAGATGGCTGGCTCCCCCCAATACTGCGGCCAGGGTATTGGCAGTGGCCAGGCCGAGGTCGTTGTGCGCGTGTATCTCCAATTCCAGTGAACAGGATTTTCTCAACTCACGAAAAACATCTCGAGTCGTAAAGGGGTCGAGCATGCCCATGGTGTCGGCATAGCGATATCGTTTCGCGCCAGCACGTTCAGCAATGGTGACTACTCGAAAGAGAAAATCGAGATCCGCTCTTGAACTGTCTTCGCCTCCGACACACACCTCAAACCCCATGCCTAATGCCTTGTCCGTCATGGTTGCAATGCGTTCAAGCACCCATGCACGGTTCCGCCCAAGTTTATGGGTAATTTGCTGGTCCGAGACTGAAATGGACAAATTGACCGTATCGACACCCAATCCTCGCGCGGCATTCAGGTCGTCGTCATGCATTCGGCACCAAACCACAAGCCGGGCCGCGAGACCTAGTTCCGCTATGGCCCGAATCTCTTGTTGCTCTTGCCGCCCCATCGCGGGAATGCCTATCTCGAGTTCCGGAACACCTGCTTTGTCAAGACTGCACGCTATGGCGAGCCGTTCGCGCAAGGTGAAAGCAACGCTAGCGGTCTGTTCGCCATCTCTCAGTGTGGTGTCATGGATTGTCACTGAGGATGGTTTGCAATGTTCAATCATTTGCGGCCTCCTTGTCGTCAAAAACACCATGTTTATAGCAAACAGTATGCCAACGGGACAGATGGTTTTGAGTCAAGGTCTATTGGGAGCAAAAGAGGGCACAAGATAATCAATGCGTTAAACAACCATATCAGAGCATTACCCCTGGGTTGGGCGTTTCGGAAATTTTGAGAAGAAGCAATCAGATGATTGTGTATTTTTTGTTTGAGCTCATGCGTATGCAATTTTTTGTACCTTTACGTGCTCTTTCTACGCTTTCATACGATGTGGTAACAAATCGTCGAACGGGTTGAGAGGAGGAATGTTTTTCATTTCGGTATGGCGCCCGTGTAAACACGCTGTCTCCTGTGATGGCACATCTTTTGCTGGGTTCATGTATTGACATGCGATAACGCTATTCCTGGTGTTGATAATCAGCATGCAATCATTGCCGCCAAAACGGTGAAAGAGTGGGGGGCCTGCTTAAATGTGCCTGCCCATGCTTCACAATGGCGGCACTACAATCAACATTATTGCGGTACGGTCTCAGGAGCAAATGAATCGAGTGCGCAACGAGGCGGAATACCTGCGCAGGTCCAGCACCCGTTGTTAGGCTGACGCGGTCGGCCTGCTTGGTCATACCACATTGAGGAGATGCGCGGTTTCCACAACTCCTACTTTCAAATTTGAGGGGAAGAAAAACATAAGGACAAGGCTGACAAAAAAATCGGTTTGCCTGGAATCATTTACATGAAAGCGAACAGAAGCTGTTTTGCAGTGCTATGAGGATCTATGTGCACTTCCACTAAAAAGGTCGCACCTGTCGAAGAATGCTATGCGGGTGTTTTCAAACACAACGATCCTCGCATAAAGGAATGCCATGCCGGAGTCTGCCGGGGTAGAATCGTGCCCTTGCTCTTTGCCATGGGCAAAGCCTTGTCCGAGCAAAACGACCTCGCCCAGGCCCTGGAGGCCTTTCTCGACTATATGCGCGACGAAATGGCCATGGATCGGGCCATGGTCAATTTGCATCATCGCGAGACTGGCCGGATCTTTATCCATAAATGCATGGGGTTAACCGATGAGGAACAGGCTCGGGGGATCTATTTCCCCGGTGAGGGCATCACCGGCCAGGTGGTCGAATCGGCAAGCCCCATCATTGTGCCGCGAATTGGCGACGAGCCCGCCTTTCTCAATCGCACCGGCAGCCTTTCCCGACCGGAAGATCGTGACCATGCCTTCCTGTGCGTGCCGATCTTACGAGGGAAAAAGGTGCTCGGCAGCATCAGCGCCATCCGCCATTACGACAACAACAAGGAACTGCTGGCCAAACATGTCGACACCTTGATGGTTGTTTCCTACATGCTGGCGCAGGCTGTGGAATTGTACCTGGTTGAAAACGTGGATAAAGTGCTGTGGGAACAGCGCCACCGGCAATTGTTGGAGGAACTGCGGGTGCGGTTCAAACCCTCGAGCATCATCGGTTCTTCCAAGGCTATGATGGAGGTCTTCGCGCTGCTGCATAAGGTCGCCAAGAGCAAGATCACGGTGCTCCTGCTCGGGGAGAGCGGGGTTGGTAAGGAAATGATCGCCAATGCCCTCCACTTCGACGGGCCCAATCCCGATGGCCCGATGGTGAAATTCAACTGCGCCGCCTTGCCGGAGAGCATTCTTGAAAGCGAGCTCTTTGGCCACGAGAAGGGCTCCTTTACCGGTGCAACCCAACTGCGTAAAGGCCGCTTTGAGGAGGCGGACGGGGGGACGATTTTTCTAGACGAGGTCGGGGAATTGTCGCTCGCCGTTCAGGCGAAACTCTTGCGCGTTCTCCAGGAAAGGGCCTTCGAGCGCGTGGGCGGCAATAAAACCGTGACGGTCAATATCCGCATTGTGGCCGCCACTAACAAAGATCTTGCCGAAATGGCGGCCAACGGAACTTTTCGGCAGGACCTCTTCTTCCGCCTCAACGTCTTTCCCTTGCTGATTCCGCCTTTGCGGGATCGCGGCAGCGACATCATCACCCTG
>Ga0074197_1001059_pt1 | contig 26252 bp, 22 predicted proteins | sample EPASupsiteSAE305_FD_64526 | JGI IMG/M metagenome (GOLD analysis project Ga0074197, IMG submission 64526) | Bioremediated contaminated groundwater microbial communities from EPA Superfund site, New Mexico - SAE3-05 reassembly with SPADES | ecosystem: Environmental > Aquatic > Deep subsurface >...
AAGCGCAGGAAGCGTCCCTTGCCTGCGGAAGGGCGAGCGAGAATTTTTTTGGGAAAACCGCTTCGGGAAACATAGATTTGGACAAACTGTCCGACATGCTGTCCCTCTGCGCGAAAGAAACGGCAATTTACAAAACCATGTCCGGCAAACTGAAAAAGGGGGCTCCCTCGGCGTATTTCCGCTCAAACGGGGCAATACGCTCCGGCGCCGAAGCCGCATACGAGGCAGCTTCGGCCCGCGACGAGAAAATGAAGACCCTGGTGGCGGACTGGCGCGACAAAACGGCCTCGGGTGAAACAGCGTCCTTCCCTGTGGAAGCGGCCAGAAGTATAATGAAAGGAACGATTACTCAGCCCGGGAAAACCGCGGACTGGAACAGGCTTTTTCTTGAAGACAGCGAACGCTACTTCGACCGAAGCATCCAACATGGAGGATAGAGCATGAATATTTGCGACGTGATAATAATAGGCGCCGGCCCTGCCGGATGCACAGCGGCCATCTACATCACCAGAGCCGGCTACAAGCCAATGGTCTTCGGCGGGGCCGCTCCCGGCGGGCAGCTTCTCCTCACCAACGAAATCGAGAATTTCCCCGGCCTGCCGGAACCGGTCGCCGGCTATGAACTCATGGACAGGATGCACCGCCAGATAAAGCGCCTGGGCGCGACACTGCTCACGGACGATGTGGCCTCAGTAAGCCTGTGCCAAAAGCCCTTTGTTGTCACCTCCTCAAGCGGGGAGCAGTATTCCTGCAGAGCCATCATCATAGCCACCGGCTCAAAGGCACGCTGGCTTGGCATACCGTCGGAGGAAAAACTTCGCGGGCACGGCGTCTCGGCTTGCGCCACATGTGACGGCTTTTTCTTCAAGGGCAAGGAAGTCTGCGTGATAGGGGGAGGCGACACGGCTCTCACCGACGCGCTTTTCCTCACCAAATTCGTATCGAAGGTAACCGTGGTCCACAGACGCGACCAGTTGCGCGCCTCGGCCGTACTGGTGGAAAGCGCGAAGATGAACTCCAAAATACACTTCGCGTGGGACAGCATTGTTGAAGAGATAGAAGGCTCGGACAGCGTTACAGGCCTCCGGCTGAAGAACGTAAAGACGGGAATTGTGTCCACCGTTCCCTGCTCCGCCGTGTTCGTGGCGATAGGCCACGAATCCAACACCAAGATGTTCGATGGAAAGATAGACATAGACAGCCACGGCTACATAATCACCGACAGGGCCAAGACCTCGGTGGAGGGCGTCTTCGCCGCTGGCGACGTGATGGACCCGTATTACAAGCAGGCGATTACCGCCGCCGGCAGCGGCGCGGTGGCCGCCATAGAGGCCGAAAGGTTCCTGCACACTTTCGAGAAGGTCTAACTTGAAGATAGCGGGGCGCCATTATTTCTGCGTGTTCGGGGACTGCGGCAAAAATGCCGCGGCCCTGGACCACCCGCGCAAGCTGGAAGCCGCGGTAAAGACAGCCATACGCCGCGCGGGAATGACGCTGTTCGGCGTCCACTCAAAGCACTTCAGGCCGCAGGGGATAACGCTCCTGGCGATAATAGGGGAAAGCCACGTCTCGGTGCACACCTACCCGGAAAGCAAAACCTGCGTGATAGACATACTCACCTGCGGCAGGGAAGGCGACCCCGAAAAAGCAGCCGAAGCCCTTAAAAAATTCTTCAGACCCGCGTCCGTGCGGGTCAAAAAATTCTCCTTCTGACATGACAGGCAAAACCCGGAAAGAAACGACGCAAATATCGGCCCTCAAAGACCTCCAGCGCATACCCGGCATAGGCCCGGAAATGGCAAAGGACCTGCTTAAGTTGGGCATAAAAGCAGTCAATGATTTGCGCGGCAAGAACCCGGAAAAGATGTATGCCCGCCTGTGCGAAATGGAAGGACAGCATATAGACCGCTGCGTGCTGTACGTCTTCAGATGCGCGATCTATTTCGCCACGGAGAGCAGGCCCGACAAGGAATTATTGAAGTGGTGGAACTGGAAAGACTGAAAGCCCTTCTTCCGGGTGACCGGACTAAACCGACAAAAAATCAGACGGATTTATGGAGTTCTCGGCAGGCGGCAAGGAAGCGCCTGTAGGCGGCAAGTTTTGACTGCGCCTCCTGCGGTGTTATTTCAGGGGAGAACTGCTTTTCCGGCAGGAGCATGGACCAGTCGCTGAACGGGTCGGCCCCGTCCTGACGGGCGAGCAGGGCTGCCACGCCGAGGGCGGTACCCTCGCAGTTCGGCGTCCGGCTGACTATCCTGCCGCACAGCGAAGCCTGCGTGCGGCAGAGAAAATCGCTCTGGGCCAGCCCGCCGGTGGTTCGTATGCCCTCTACAGGAATGCCGCTGTGCTTTTCCGCCAGTTCGGCTATATCGGCCACGAAAAAAGCCAGCCCCTCAAGAGTTCCGCGCAGCAAATCCTCTTTTTTAGTGAGGGGAGAGAAGCCGGCCATGACCGTTCCGGTCTTGAAATCATAGTAAGGGCTGCCCAACCCGCCAAGTGCTGGCAGGACCTTCACGGGGTTGAGCGATTTCAGGCATAGCGCGTCCACTTCGTCCATCGCAAAATCCACGCCTATCTGCCTGAGCCAGTCCAGCATGGAGGACGCGGCGTTTATCACCCCTTCCAGCATATAGAAACGCTTGCCGTCCGCCAGCATGGCCCCCACCGTGGTGAGAAGCCCCGGCGCGTAGACCGGGCTTTCGCCGCACTGCGCCAGGAAAAACGCTCCGGTTCCATATGTAAGCGCGGCCGCGCCTTTTTTTATGGCGCCCGCGCCAGCAACGGCGGCCTGCTGGTCGCCCACGACGCAGCGCACCGGTATGATGTGCCCGCCGAATTCAAAACAGCCCAAATCCCCGCAGGTGGGGCCGACCTGCGGAAGTATACGCTCCGGTATATCGAAAGCGGAAAGGAGCTTCTCGCTCCAGCGCATGGTGTTTATGTCCAGAAGAAGCATGCGCTGCGCCAGCGTGGGGTCCGCGACAAAAGATTTTCCGGAGGTCAGCTTCCACAAAAGGTACGTGCCCACCGGTCCGCAGAGGAGCCTGTCCTCGCGCAAGGCGGCCTGCACTTCCGGGAAATTCTGCATGCACCATGCAATCTTGGAAGCGGAAAAATAGGGGGTCTTGTAAAGACCGGTTATGGCGTGCACTTCCTCGTTGGAGAGAGGCCGCTGCTCGAGAAGGGCCGCGCCGCGTCCGTCCTGCCAGCTCAGAACCGGGCAAAGGGGCATCCCGGTGGTCCTGTCCCACATGACTATGGTGGAACGCTGGGAGGCGATACCGATGGAAGCGGGAACGCAGGAGGGGGGAAGGGAGGAAAGAAGCTCGCAAAGTGCCTCATACTGGGCGCGGTAAAGCTCCACGCCGTCGTATTCCGCCAATCCCCGGCCGGGATAGGAGGCGCGAAGGGTCCTGTGCACCGACAATATGGCCACGCCGTCCGGTGAAAATGCGAAAGCCCTCGCGCTCGAACTGCCGTTGTCGAGGGCTATGTAACACTTGCCGGGAACAGCGTGTTTTTCCATATCAGTCGGCCACCTTGTAGCATTTAATCACGCTTCGTTTTGACGCCAGCGCGACAAGTTTGTCCTTTACCGCCTGCGGTACGGTTTTGTCATCCAGAAGACGGGCCACCGCCGGAACAGAAAGAACAAGCGCCTTTTCATAAAGGCCCGCTTCCTTCAGCGCCGCCGCAACCTGCGCGGCCTTCTCTTTGGCGAAATCATAGCCGGAGGAGAGCTTCAGTTCATAACCCTTGCCGAATGCGGCGGAAGTTCCCTGCCCGGCCATAAGGGCGGGAATTTCCTTCTCGAGCTTTTCGAGTTCCTCAAGCAGTTCGCCGTAACGCGCGGCGGCGGCCTCAAGCGAAGAGGCGGCCGGCGCGGAAGCGGGTTCCTTAACGGTGGAGACAGCTTGCGGAGCGGAGGTCTTCCAGGCCGGGCACATGGCCTTGTAGTCGCAGAATGCGCAGCCCCTGTCGGAAACTATCGGCTCGAAATTCTTTGCGCGGATGTCCTCCGCCACTGAGAGGACTTCCTTCCAGAAAGAATCTATGTCCTCATCCGGCGCGCGGGAGTAGACCTGCTCCTCAAGGGTGGGAACGTGGTAGAAGGACAGCCGGTCAACCGTCAGCGGAGCGTCGGCCTTAGGCGCGCCTCCTCCGAAAAGATCGTCCCCGTCGCCCGCCTTGGACAGCGCGGGCCCTCGTTCGGCCACGATGCTCTTCATGGCCGGGGAAAGCTCCAGAATCTTCTGGTACATCCGCAACTGGTAGGGTTCGTCCGGAACGGCCTTGCCGGTTTTGTAGTCCACTATGCCGATTCTGTTGGGGCCCAGATAATCTATGCGGTCCACGATTATTATCACCGCCAGCCCATCCACCGGCACCACGGTCTTGAATTCCGTAGCCAGCGGCACGTGCAGCGTTGGAAAATGCTTGTTGTAATATTCCTTTACCTGGCGCACGCCCTCGCCGTAATCCTGCTCCGCCTTGGCGAGGGAAGTGTAGCCCTTCTGCTCCGGCGTCTTGCTCTTCCAATCCTCGTCAAAAACGCGCAGCACTTCCGCAAGCGAGGGGAAGGGGGGCTGCTTTACGCCGTAAAGAAATTCAAGGGCATGGTGAACCGTGTGGCCGAAAGCGAAATAGGGCTTCGGCTTTTCCGGCAAACGGTCTATGTACCGGAACTGGTATTTTTTGGGGCATTCCCGGTAAAGACTGAATTTTGAATAGGAAAAATCAAGTGGTCTGGCTGTAGCCATCTTACCGCCGTTTCATTGTAAATTTACAGGTAAAATATAGCATTTTAGGGTGGAGGCGTTCTGTCGCCACGAGCGGAGCTAATTGTAGAATATCATTACATTCCATAAACCGCTGACGGAGGACATTCGATGAAAGCGACAGTGCCGGACTGGGCAAAGGACGCCATATGGTACCAGATTTTTCCAGAACGTTTCGCGAACGGCGACGCCGCCAACGACCCAGGCCCCGCTTCGCTTGAAATTCCCGCCCCGGCAGGCTGGCGCATAACGCCGTGGACCTCGGACTGGTACGCCCGCGCGGAATGGGAAAGGAATCTTGACCCGGACTTCTTCAAGACCGTGCTGCACAGGCGCTACGGCGGCGATATTCGCGGAATAATGGAAAAGCTGGACTACATCCGGGACCTTGGCGCCAACGCAATATATCTCAATCCCATGTTCCGCGCCGCGTCGCATCACAAATACGACGGGGCGTCATTCCACCACATAGACGAGCACTTCGGCCCCGACCCGGAAGGCGACCGCAAAATGTTGGAAGCCGCCCGCGAAACGGCGGACCCGAAAACCTGGGTGTGGACCTCCGCGGATAAGCTCTTTCTGGAACTGGTGAAAAACGTTCACGGCATGGGCATGCGGATAATAATCGACGGCGTTTTCAACCACTGCGGACGGCAGTTCTTCGCTTTTCAGGACCTGCTTAAAAACAAAAAGGACAGCCAGTATCTTGACTGGTACCACGTGCTAGAATGGACTGACAAAACCCCGGATGGGTTCTATTATAACGGCTGGTGGGGGATAAACGAACTGCCGGAATTCCGGCGCGATGAAAACACCTTCAATCCGGGCTACAAAAAGTATCTGTTTGACATCACCCGCAGATGGCTGGCCCCGGATGGGAAAATGGAAAACGGCGCGGACGGCTTCCGGCTGGACGTGGCCTTCTGCGTTCCGCACGGCTTCTGGAAGGAATGGCGGGCTCACGTAAAATCCGTAAAGCCGGAAGCATACCTTACAGCCGAGGTGATAGACCTCGACCCGAAATACGTTTCCGGGGACGAGTTCGACGCCATGATGAATTACCAGTTCACGATGGCGGCGGTATGCTTTCTGGCGGACAGAGAAAAGAGAATCCCGTCCGCCGAGTTCGACCGCAGACTGGCGAAGATACGCGCCGCCTACCCGGAAGATGTCACCTATGTCATGCAGAACCTCATGGCATCGCACGACACCCCGCGCCTGCGCAGCATACTCGCAAACCCCGATCTGGACATATGGGACTTCACAGGTTTCCACCATCGCTCAAAAGCGGAACTCAATAAAACCTATGACACGGGAAGGGGGGGCAAGCGGGAAGGAGCCCTTCACCGCCTCTGCGCGGCGCTGCAGATGACCTATGTTGGCGCCCCGATGATTTATTACGGGGACGAACTTGGCATGCCCGGGGCGAACGACCCGGACTGCCGCAAGCCGATGCTCTGGCCAGGAATGAAATTCGAAAACGAATCCCTGCCGCCGGGGCGGACAGGCCGTCCTCGACCTAATACGCCTGAGCTTGAACTGCTCGAATGGTACAAGAAGCTGGCAGCCGTAAGGCACAAACATGAGGCACTCAGGCGTGGAACTTTTGAAACGCTTTACAGCGAGGAGGACGGACACCTGTTCGCCTTTGTGAGGCGGAACGGAAAGGAAGCCGTCCTCTGCGTCATTAACGCGGACGACAAACCCCGTTCCGCGGTCATCGATGGGGCGGGGACGTTCACATTGGCAAAGGATGTTCTAGGCGCGGGAAGGATATCCCCTTCCGGCAAAAACGCCGGGCTGGAAATGCCTCCGCTGTCCGCCGCAATTTTTCCAATAGCCCAATAACTTTGTAAAATATACAGACGGTTGTTAAAACTGTTCGGAACAACGCCCCCATAGCTTAATGGATAAAGCACCAGCCTTCTAAGCTGGTAATCAAGGTTCGATTCCTTGTGGGGGCAGATTTATGCGCGAAAGCCATGCAATGGCTTTGTGTTGCCGAATGTCCCCAAGCAAGCCAACTGCTTGGCTTGCGTCAGGAATCGAAAGACGGAGCGTTGCGCGAGTTTGCCCGTAGGACGAGGCGAGCGCCGCGAGTCGGGGCGGCGGAAAATCATCGTCAGATGATTTATCCGTGGCCGATTCCTTGTGGGGGCAGATTTATGCGGCAAAAGCCGCAGGCCTTACACTTCTCCGCCTTTTGTCCCTGAACGACGCAGCGGACCCCCGGCCGGACACCATTTGAGCCGATTTGAACAACCCCGCAAGCAAAACAACGGGGACATCCACAGCACGCATATCGAAGGACCCAAGCGCTTTCCGCCTTGCCTGACAACATCTATGGACTCCATACGCGAACTTTACAAGATAGGGATGGGCCCCTCCAGTTCTCACACCATGGGACCGCGCAAAGCGGCCCTTATCTTCAAAGCACGGCATCCCGGCGCCGCCAAATATATCATAACCCTTTACGGGAGCCTGGCCGCCACGGGCAAAGGCCACATGACGGACAGGGCCGTAAGCGAACCTTTCGCACCCGCGCCAGTGGAAATAATATGGAAACCGGAAGAACTGCTGCCGCGCCATCCAAATGGCATGTTGTTCACCGCGCTGGCAGCTGACGGCGGCGAAATGGGGAAATGGCAGGTCTACAGCGTAGGCGGCGGAACCATAAAATCCGAAGAAGAATGGGGAAAGCAGTCAGCCAACCCGGTATACAAACTGCGCCAGATGCAGGACATACTGGACAAGATATCCGCGGAAGGCAAGGGCCTTTGGGAATACGTGGTCGACTGTGAAGGGCAGGATATATACGACTACATGGGAACGATATGGTCTTCGATGAAGGAAACCATAACCCGCGGGCTAGACACCGAAGGCGTGCTTCCCGGAGGGCTCGGACTCCCGCGCAAGGCCGCGTCCTATTACCTGAAGGCGATGAACCAGCACGAATATCTTCAGCGGCTGAACTTGATTTTCGCCTACGCTCTGGCCTCGGCCGAGGAAAACGCGTCCGGCGCGACCGTGGTCACAGCGCCGACCTGCGGCTCCTGCGGCATACTGCCGGCGTCTCTCTATTTCTACCAGACCAACTACAAGGCAAGCGACAAGATGATTTACAAGGCCCTCATGACAGCCGGTATAGTCGGCAATCTGGCGAAGCACAACGCCTCCATATCCGGGGCGGAAGTGGGCTGCCAGGGGGAAGTTGGGGTGGCCTGCGCCATGGCCGCCGCCGCGAGCGCGCAGCTTATGGGCGGCACGCCTTACCAGATAGAATACGCGGCAGAAATGGGTCTTGAGCATCACCTCGGCCTGACGTGCGACCCGGTCTGCGGACTTGTGCAGATTCCCTGCATAGAGCGCAATGCCATGGCCGCGCCGCGCGCCATGGACTGCGCGGCCTACGCCCTGCTGTCGGACGGAAGGCACCGCGTCTCCTATGACGCCGTGGTGGACACCATGGCGCAGACAGGCTGGGATATGAAAAGCATATACAGGGAAACCTCCAAAGGGGGCCTTGCCAAGGAACTGGGGGAAATGATATATCCTTCTTAGGGAGAGCGATGGGACAAAGGGCCCAAGACAAATAGGTCCTTAAATCCCATGACAGGCAAACGCCCCCTGTGTATAATAGAAGTGAGAAAGGAAAGTATCTTTCCATAGATTTATATTCCAAAAGCAGGGGGATGACGATGAAAACCTTGACCCTCAAAAAGACAGTGCTTCTTGCTATTCCGCTGATTTTCTCGGCGGTGTTCGCCGCCGCTGAAAACCTTGAAAACGATGTCGCGGTCCAGAGCAAGAAATTCGACGGCGCGCTTATCTCCAAGCAGCCGATAGTCCAGGTTGACGCCACTTTCGCGAAGAAGGGCGAAGTCGCCCCGACGGTAACCATACCCGCCGCCACAAAGGCCGGAACTACGGCCCCCGTCATCACCGCCACCAAGACGACCACCCCCGCCAAGGAGGAGCCAAAGCCTCTCACGCTTCAGCAGAAGCTTGAAAAGGCCCAGCCCTGGATTGTGACCGGCCTTGTTGGCGGACTTATGGGCTTCCTGCTCGGCGGCCCGATAGGCGCGGTAATAGGCGCGGCAGCCATGATGGGGTTCGGCTACGCCTGCAGAGAACTCTAAAACAAACCAATTCGACAAAAAACCACCCTCGTCTGAGGGTGGTTTTTTATGTCCCTATTGCAGGAACAATACTCGCGTCAGGGCTGACCGGACAGGAACTTCTCCATCCAGACCACATCGAATTCCCGGCCAAATTTTAGCCCTATTCCCCGGAAACGTCCGCACTCCACAAAACCGCGCCTGCCGTGGAAACGTATGCTCCCCTCATTGAAACCGGAAATGCCGGCAAGAATGCGCGTAATGCCACGGGAAACGGCCTTCTCCTCAAGGAACGCCAAAGCCTGGCCGCCGACCCCCCTGCCGGTATGCTCCGGCGCGATAAAGCAGGTAAGCTCGGCGGTCTTCCGAAAAACCGGCAGGGCGTTATAGGGACACAGGAACGCAAATCCGGCTACGGAGTCCCCGCACAGAATAACGCCAGAGGGATAGTCCCCAAGCGAGGCCAGAAGCCTTGAAAACATCTCAGGCTCTATTTTGCTTTCCGGATATGCGGCGAAGCTGTTTTCCACTTAATGATTGAAAATGGCAAGCATCGCCGAATAATACTTTTCATGCAAAGGAAACATTTTGTAGTCCATGACTACCTCCATAAGACCATTCTAAACGCTCCGACAAAACAATAACAGATACAGAAATGCTGATATAATACATATACAGATTGATATGAGCGAAGATTTCAAGTACGAGGACATTGCCGGCGAGATAAGACGGGCCGTAGCCGGAGGGACGCTGCTGCCCGGGGACAGGGTCACTTCCCTCCGTGAAACGTGCAGGCAGCACAACGTAAGCCTTGCCACCGCGCTGCGCGCCTTCACGCAACTGGAGGCGGAAGGCATACTGACAAGCAGGGAGAAATACGGCTTTTACATAGCTGAACGGACCGGGGAAACCCCCAGACCCCGAACGCACAAAAATTCAGGACGAGCGCAAAAGGTCACGGCATCATCGTTCCTGGGCGAAATTTTCGCGCTGCGCCCGGATGCGCCGGGACTGGAAACCTTTACACAAGGTTCCCCTTCGTCGGCGCTTCTGCCGCAGGCCGCGCTGAAACGGACAATGCGCAGGATATTGCAGGAAGAACCGGCAATCAACTCCACTTACGGCAATCCGCACGGGGACGAAGAACTCCGCAGGATTACGGCAAGACGTTTCATGGCATTCGGCAGGGCAGCGGCACCGGACTCCGTGGTCATCACAAACGGCGCCATGAATGCCCTCGCAATCGCGCTGGAAATATTGGCAGGTCCGGGGGACGAGGTGGCGGTAGAGACCCCCATATTCCCCGGCACGCTCCGCCTGCTGGCCCTTAGAAAATGCAAGGTCCTTCAGATACCATCAGACCCCGATTCCGGACTGGACCTGCGTTCCTTCGAGAAAATCGCCAGGACGCGCCCTCCGGCATGCCTCATCACCTCGCCCAACTTTAACAATCCCACGGGCGGACTCATGCCGGACGAAAACAAGGAAAAACTGGCGGAACTGGCGGGAAAATACGGCGTACCGGTGATTGAAGATGACGTGTTCGGAGATTTGCACTTTGGACCGGCGAGACCGACTTCACTGGCAAAATTTGACCGGCGCGGGATGGTGATTCACATCGGCTCTTTTTCAAAAACGCTTGGCCCCGGACTGAGGACAGGTTATATGATTTCCGAACGCTACGCCGACAGGGCCGTGGCCGTCAAGCAGTCTTCCACGATGGGAACACCGCTCCTCCAGCAAAAGGCTTCGGCAGAACTGTCAGGTTCCATTAGGTACGACAGACACCTCCGCGACATGAGAACGACTTTCGCCCGAAACATGACAATTCTGTCACCGCTTTTGCGGGAACATCTGCCGGAGTCCCGTATATCCGTCCCGCAAGGCGGTTTTTCCATGTGGGTGGAGCTGCCGGACGGGAAGGAGATGCTGTCCAAAGCCGTCAGCGCAATGCGGCAGGGCATACTGCTCATGCCGGGGGAAGCATTCTCCTGCGGCGGCCTGTACAAAAACTACTTTCGTCTCTGCGCCGCTGGAGAAACCTCGCCCGATACGGCAAAACAGGCCGTTAAAAAGCTGGCCGGAATCCTGCTGGGCTGAAAATACTCATTCGTTGAAAGCGTCCACCGTATAAAGCCAAATTTCAGCCGAACCGTCCTTCCACGCGGATGGATTAAGCCCCGCTTTTTCCGCGCAGAGTGAGGAAAGGAAATCCTCTTTTTTATGGAAATGCTCCCACACCTGCGGCAAATAGGTTCCCCGGCGCGCGCCGTCGGCCACCACTACGCCATGAAGTCCTGGAATGACCTCCTCATGCCCTGAAGCTTTCCTGAGAGGAGAAAGAACGGATATCTCTATGCGGATGGAATCCAGCTCGGCAGGAGAAAGCGGGTCGAAGCGGGGATCCTCGAACGCGCTTGAAACAGCCAGAGAAGCCACCGCGTCCTGCAGAATCTGGCGCGGCTCAAGATTTCCTATGCAGCCGCGAAGATTCCCATCCCTGGTCAGCGTGACAAAAGGCGCGCCGGGCAGATTGAGTGCGGGGGAATCGCTCAGCTCCGGTTTAGGCAATGGCTTTCCCTCCAGACGGGCTTTTATGGAACGTCTTGCAAGCGCAAGCAGCGCGGCTCCTTCCGCTTTGGAAAGCTTTACCGGGTCCTTTTCCTGCGGCATCGAGGAAAATATCCCGGACGCATAACCCACGCATTGAGAGGCGGAACCGCCCTCTACTTCGCCGGAATTCCGATACTCAAGCAGCCGCAAACTTTTCGCGCCAAGGCCCATGCAGGCGAAGGCTCCGGCAGTTACGGCCGCCGCGCCGCAGCAGACCGTATCCAGATTGGTTTCCCCGCGCTCAAGAAGCATCTGGTGGGCAAGCTGGAAAAACTCCACGTCCCCGCGCATTACGGCGGACTGAAGCGCCGCTATAAGCGTCAGGTCAGCCCTCCGGGCGGTTTGCAAGGGGGGATAGTGGGACCAGTCGGTAGAGACGACAACAAGCGCACGGCGGCCCTTCAGCGCGGTGGCAAGGGCATCTCCAATCCGGGCAAGAGTGCCGATATCATGTGTATTGAGCAACAGGGGTACGATTTTCGCGTCTCCCCTGCCTATTCCCTGCATAAACGGAAGCTGGACTTCTATGGAATGCTCCGGGGCATGCGCGGCTGGGGAATCAGCGATGAGGGAATTGCGGCGCAGCTCCTCGCAAACGTCCATATCTATTGCAATTTCTCCGAGCGGCGTGGCGAAGGCCGTGCCGGGATACAGGGCTGCGCCCTTGACGGCCACTGAATGCGCCGTAGCGAGGAAAACAACGGTGTCGAACGGCATGCGGCGCACCGCGCTGAAAGACCTGGCGGCCAACGCCCCGGAGTAGTAATAACCGGCGTGAGGCGCGATTATCCCTATGGCGTCGGCGGCCCCTGCCGAGGCAGAAGCGGCCAGCAGCGCGGAAATTTCACCGCGGAGAGTCCTCTCGTCCGCGGGATAAAAAGAACCGGCGACCGCGGGCGAACGCACCGTCGGAGAATTGTCCTTTTTGGATGTCATTGTCCTACCCCCTGATTCCGGCTGTTCCTTGCCGAAAGCTCATTAAAATCATAAAATATTCTAACAGAATTACGGTGGTTGTAGCTCAGTGGTTAGAGCGTCCGGCTGTGGCCCGGAAGGTCGCGGGTTCAAATCCCGTCAGCCACCCAGTTTTAAGGCACACAAAGCCCTTGCGGATTTTTCAATTATCATGAAAAGCGCGCAAGGGCATTTTATTTTTTAAGATCCCTTAAAGCGACACCGCAACCTGCCTGCCAATAAAACAGGCGGAATGGAATGCGCCGGAATCATTACTCGTCGAAGATAAAAATGACACCCTTTTAAAAGAAGCCGTAAATCCACAATAATGCACACCTCAAAAGGAGAGCGATGACCAGAACAACCCGCCTGAGCAAAACCGGCATTTCCGGCAAAACGCTGACACTGGCGCTGTCATTCGCCGTGACCTTGTTAACACCTGCGGCCGAAGCCTGCACGAACGGATTTTTCATGTCCCCGGGAAGGAATTTAATAGGGCGCAATTTCGACTGGCCATTCCCCAACGGCTATGTCGTAATCAATGAACGAGGAGTTCCCCGCTTCTCCTTCATGGTTACTCCAGTCGACGCGGCGCATTGGGAGACCAAATACGGCTATGTCGCCTTCGAGCTTACCCAGCAGGTGCCGGGAATGGGGCTGGTTTCCGGCCCTGTCGGAGGGATGAATGAAAAAGGCCTTTACGCGGCTTCCCTTTGGGGTCCGGAAAGAAAGTATGACGTTCCATCATCTTCCGACACCCGAAAAGCCATAACCATAGGGGAAGTGGTCGCTTTCGCTCTGGCGCAATATGAAACGGTGCAGGAAGCCGAGGACGGCATAAAATCCATCCAGATACGGGCTTTCGAGGGCGTAAATCTCCACTGGTTCCTGGCCGACGCGAAGGGGGACAGCGCCTACATAGAATTCGAGAACGGCAAGGCGGAGGCATACATGTCGCCTCAGCCGCTGGTAATGGCCAACGATTCCTACGCAGCCGAACGCAAATCGCTGGAGCAGTATAAAGGTTTCGGCGGTAAAAAGAAAGTACCGGCAAAGGTGGACCACTCCAAAATCAATTCACTGGACCGCTACCTTCTGCTGTCCAAAGCCATAAAAGACATGGACACCCCGAAGCATCCGCTCACTCCGGAACTGGTGTTTTCCATGATGGACGGCGTCAGGCACACGCACGACAAGACGTTGCCGAAGGAAGCGTGGGAATCCAATACCCAGTGGACGGAAGTATACGACTACAGCACCAGAACCATATACTGGACCTCCGCCGCGACTCCGGGCGTGAAAAGCCTTAAGCTGGACAAGATAAACTTCGTCAACACGGGCACGAAAAGGCTGATACCGATAACTCAGCCGGGCGAAGGGGATATGCTGGATAAAATCTCGCTGATCTACTGATTCCCTTGCGGCATACCGCGCGGCGCGCTTTCTAATGCGCCGCACTTTTTATTTACCGGGGAAAAATAACCCCCGGCTTTTGGCCGGGGGTGAGTAAAACCTGTGGCGGCAAAGTCATTGCGCGGCGTATTTATCAAGGAATACTATTGCGACCTTCAATTCTCCTTCAAGTTGTTCCACAAGAACGCTCATTCCCGCGGAAGCGCCCGCCTCGGCCATCATTTCCAGACGGGTACCGATAAGGAATATGTTTCTCAGACCCACGGTGGAACTGTTGCCGCGCAAACCGTGGGCGGAGCGACGCACGGTCTCCATATCGCCGGATGCTACGGCCTGTTTGATGCTGGACACATGAACCTTTGCCCTTTCCTCGAACGAGGACAGGAAGTTTGAAAGCTGATTCTTGTCACCGTCGAACACTTCCCGCACGGAATTAAGGGAGTCCATGTTAACGGCGTCAGTCATCCTTTCGAGTATTCCTTCCAGGTCCTTGGCGACGGAAGCCTTGGAAAGCAGATAATCCATACCGGCAAGAATACAGCGTTTGTGGTCCGCGGCTGAATCGGCCGCGGTGAGGGCAACGATAGGCGTGTAGCAGTCTTTGGACTGCTCCCTTATAAGACCGGTGGCGGTATACCCGTCCATTTCCGGCATGTTGCAGTCCATGAATATTATGTTGTAACGTCTGGCCTTCGCGGCCGCCACGGCTTCTTTTCCGTTAGAAACCTGATCCACGGAATACCCGGCCTGAACCATTTCCGCGCCTATCACTTCCCGGTTGAAAGGATCGTCATCCGCGAGGAGTATGACTCCGCGTAAAGAAGACGGCTTCCCGGCCGGAGACGGCGTATCCGCCGCGGCGGGAGAAGGGAGATGATCCGCGGCTTTGGCGCTAAATTCCACAGCGTCCAGCAAAGTTTCCAGCAGTACGGACGCGAGGCGGTGGTCCGGCATCACGGGGAGTTCCTTCCTGTAGATGTTGCGGTACAACTCTCCGCCGAGAACTATATGCGGATAAAGATGCAGTATCTTGAGCAGAAACCCGGCTTCAAAAAGCGTTTTATCAAAAGCGGCCACCAGCGTGGCCTTGTTAAGAGGAGCAAGCGCGGAGGCCAAGCCGGTGAGCGCATCCGGCGAGACCACGGTATTGGGCAGAGAACCCATGTCCAGAAGGACCGTCAGGCCGGAAAAACCGGCCTCGCCGGCTTTTTTAGATGCCTCGGACATGAAATCGGGCAGGCGGCCAAGGGAGGAGACCGCCGCCGCGTCCGGGCGCTTCATTACAAGCTGCCCCCTGCTTACCCAGTTCCCTGAGGCCTGGGAAGCAAAATACCTCTGCACGGCCAGGGACTTGGCCGCTCCCGCCAGATAAACCACCTGCTGTCCGGAGTTCAGAAGATCGGCTGTCAATCCGAACGCCGTCTTCTGAAATCCGTTTTCCCCGTCGTAAATGCAACAGACGTTGAATTTCCTGTTTTCTTCAGCCCTGTAATCGCTCATCGCATTCTCCCCGGTCCACCCATGTTCTATTTAACAAACTTTGAGCGGATGGGGGAATAATCCGATTGCGGCACCGGAAACTTACCGGACCGATTCCAGCCTGGCCAGATACTTATCAAGGAAGGAACCCGCGCTCTTTATCTCCACCTCCAGCCTGCGCAGAATCTGTCCTGAGCCGTCGAGGCTTCGTTCGGCTGACATCGCCTCAAGCCTGGCGCATAGAAGGCCGATATTCCGCATGCCGACAGTAAGGCTGCTGCCGCGCAGCGTGTGCGCGTTAAGCTTAAGGGAAGCGGCATCCCCGCAAGCCGCGGCGGCCTGCATGGCGGAAGCCTGCCGCACGGCCGTTTGAAGCATGGAGGAGAAATATTCGCGCAGGGAAGGGATATTGCCGTCAAAAGCGTCGCGCACCATGTCCAAAGCGCTTATCCTTACTACCGGGGAAAGCGAGTCCAACACCGCTCCCAATATGGAGGACACCTCGCCCTTGGATATCAGCCGGTCCATCCCGGCCAGTATGCACCTGCGGCAGTCGGCGGGGGAGTCATCGGCAGTAAGTGCCACTATGGGGGTATAATAATCCTCCTCCGCTTCCCGTATCCGCCGCGAAGCCATGAACCCGTCTACCTGAGGCATGTGGCAGTCCATCAGAATGAGGCTGTACCTTTTTTCCAACGCGAAGGAAACGGCCTCCTCCCCGCCGCCGGCTTCCTCCACCGCGTAACCCATGGATTTCAGCCGTCCGGACATGACCCGCCGGCTGAAAGTATTGTCGTCCACCAGCAATATGCGCCCTTTGAAGCGGGATTTGGATTCCCTCGGCGACAACGGCAGGGGAAAGCACTCCCCGGCCATACGGGCTCCGCTTTCTATCGCGGAAATGCAGGAGGAGAGCATCTCATCGCTTTCGCTGTCCGGGTCGCAGACGTTGAAAATATCCTGCCCGCCCAAATTGCGGCACAGCGTGCCGTTTATAAGGAGAAAAGGATAAAAGCGCAGAGCCTTGAGAAGGGAGGAAGGGGGGAAAAGGCGGCGGTCGAAAGCCGCCAGAACGTTGCACCGCTTCTGGGCGTAGAGACGGAAGGAGAAATCGGCCAGGGCGTCCGCGGAACAGAGCGTTCCGGGCAGGGAAGACATGTCTATGCAAACGGAGAAGTTTCCTGCGGCGTCGCACAGCCCGCCGAGGAATTCCGAAAACTTGGCGGGCGAGACGCAGTACGCGGCGTATGGGGACTTGAACAGCAGATTGGGCCTGAAGGTTCCCGGCTCCGCCGCGAATTGCTTCTGCAGCGCAAGCGATTTTTCAGGCCCGGCTATGCAAAGAACCGTTTCCCCGCGTTCAAGCGGGCCACGAAGCAGTTCCTTGACGGCGGCGACAAGCCCGCCGTCGTAGATGCAGCAGACACTCAAGAAATCGCGGCTACTATCAACCCTCTGTCCAGGCATAAAACCTCCGCCTTCAGGACACCCTTTAGACAACCGCCCCCTGAGACTCCGCCCGCGTACCGGAAACGGCAAATACCGCAGTCGTTCCGGACGAGGTCATGACCACCCGCAAAATTATAAGCTTGATAACCTTTTCAGTGTTGCGCCAGCACTACAAAGCGGCTATAATACTTTGTAAATAAATCCCGCAGGTGAGAGGTTGGCGACCAGCACACCTGCGGGGGGGCAGAAACGACAAGCGGGAAGCTTATCGTTCACAACATCGAAAGCGTTTCCCCTATTAATTCTGCCAAAACAAACGACAGGTAACCGATAATATCCTATAGTAACGGTTACAATTTGTCAAGTCCTTTCTATTCTCTTGAGAGGAGCCGGTTTTGCTTTGTCCCGGTTTTGCCTTGATTAAAACTGCAAATCGCACAAGGCAAAACGGACCCCCCCAGACACCTTTCGCAGACAATCCTGCGCGCAAGCTTGGAGACGCAGGCATCTAAACAGACACGCACGACGTCCGAGAGTGACCGATGACATTCAGCGAACTACTGATAAAAGCTAATGGGGGACAGGCCAGAGGCGCGCTGGAAGCGTTTCAGCGCAGACTGAAGGTGGTAAACAGGAGCGCGATATCCCACTGGAATTCCGGCCGGAGCCTGCCGTCAGAAAAGCTTCGGCCGCAGATAGCGAGGGAGCTGGGGGTGACGGTGGAACAACTTATGCACTCGCTTGAGGAGTGCCGCAGGCGCAAGCGGGAAACGGCGGATTCCAAGCACATAACACAGGCCGCGCATATACCCGTTCTAGGTACGGCGAATGCCGAAAGCTTTTTCTTCTCGCCGGACATAATAGCGGATGAAACGATACCGGTCCCGGCTTTCAAAGGATACAGAACATATGCCCTGAAGATATTCGGGGACTGGCTGGAGCCGTCGGTCCACAACGGGGAATACCTTGTGCTGGTGGCCACCAGGCACTTTGAAAACGGCAGGCTTGCGCTGCTTTCTTTGAACGGAATGCACTCGCTAAAGCGCCTGTTCAGAACGGCCCGGGACATAGAACTCCGGCCTGAAAACCCGAAGCATCCTGCGATAAGAATCGCGCCGGACAAGCTGCAAATCGAAGGGCTTGTTATAGGGGTCTGGCGGCGGGTTTAGGCTTTCCCCTGCGCAGCATGCCGGCCAACTCGGCTCTTTCTTCCGCCCCGAAAAAGTGGGCGGGAAGCAGAGCGAGGGGGAACAGCATCGCGATACCGACCTTGCACACAAACAGCAGTTTTCCCTCGAACATCCCGCCGCATATGTAGTACGCCAGCCCGCACCCGGCAAGAACAAGATACAGGTAGCCAAGCCGCCGCCACTCATACGGCACGGGATACAGCCTTCGTGCCACGACAAACATTGATATGGTCATAACTGCATAGCAGGCGAACATCGTCCATGCCGCGCCCATCATGCCGAAGCGCGGAACCATTGTCAGATTCCCGCACACGCTTATCACGCCTCCGGCAAGCGTCGTCCAGATAAGGCTCTGAGTTTTCTTCGTAATCACCACAGAAACCATGAAGTTGATGTACAGGCCGTACAGCATATAGCCGAACAGAATCACCGGGATTACGGAGAGGCCCTCCCAATAGGACTGATGGATGAGGGTATAGCCCATTATCGGAAAACGCACCGCATCGCCGATAAAGAGTGACATCACCAGCGCCAGCCACATGGAAACGACCGTAAAGTAGGTGAAAACGCGGGCGAAAACTTCCTTCGCATTATCCTGTTTCGCCCGTTCAAGGAAGAAAGGCCGCCAGGCCTGGTCGAACATGGTCACCACCATCATCATGATTATGCCCAGTCTGTAGTTGGCCTGATAGATGCCGACCGTTCTGGCGTCGGACACGAGCATCATTATCGGCCTGTCCAACACCTGCACCATCATGCCCGCCAGACCTGCCGGAACAAAAGGCCAAGCGAAGGCGGAAAGCCGGCAGAACATTTCCCTTGTGAAAAGCGGGGGGAAGGCGTCCTTCATGTGCGGAAGGAGGAGCAGCGCGGTAATGGCCGAACTGATGACGGAGGCCACCATGACGCCTTTTATGCCCATATGGAAATTGACCAGCAGCACGAAGTTGGCTATAAGATTTACCACGATTCCGACAGTCCTTATTCCAGCGAAACGAAGGGGACGATGCTGAAGGCGCAACTGGGTGAACGGTATCATCGTCAGGTTATCCAGCAGCAGGACCAGTGAAGCGTAGAACAGCAGGCCGGAATATTCCGCGCCCATGCCGGTAATAACGGCCACCGGGGTGGAAAACAGGCATATGACTACCGAGAATATGATGGAAGCGGCGAAGAGCCACAGAAAGGAGGTGGAGAACGCCTCCCGCTCCCGCCCGTCTTTTTCGGACGCGAAACGCATGTACGCCTGGTCCATGCCGTGGCGGTACACGATATTGGCGAAGGCTATATAGGCGAAAACCGTCGCCACCACGCCGTAATCCTCCGCGGCAAGGACGTGCGTGTAAAAAGGCGCAAGCATGAAATTGAGCAGGCGGGCCAGCACGGTGGACAGGCCGTAGATAAGGCTCTCCTTGCCCAGTATCCTCATTTCTTTAAGCACCATTAAAGTTTATCATTTTGGGCGGGAGGCAGTAGTTTGGTAGAATGGGGGTGGAGTAACGAAAACCGAGGTGATGGTATGTCATTTGCAAAAAAGGACGTTCCCGACTGTGACGTCTGCGCCGCCAAAGCCAACTGCATCTACAATTATTTCGACAGGCAGGCGCAGCGCGTCTGGAAAGACCTGCGGACTTCATGCAACTTTGAAGACGGAGAGCTTCTCTTCAACGAAGGGGAAAGACCTCCCGGCCTTTTCATCGTCTGCAGCGGCAGGGTTAAGATATGCAAGACCAGTCCGAGCGGTCAGCAGCTCATCTCCCGCATCGAGGAAGCGGGGGACCTGGTCGGACACATAAGCCTCTTCGCCGGCGGAAACGTTGAAGCCAGCGGGGAAGTGATGGGCAAGGCCCTTGTCTCACTGATAGACAACTATCAGTTCATCGAATTTCTGAAGCAGCACCCCAACGCAAGCATCGCGCTCATGCAGGCCCTCGCGCGCGACGTGCGCGCCGGGGATTCCAAGGCTCGCGACATAGCCTACAAATCAGCCAAGAGCAGAATGGCGGACGTACTGATGAAGGCTGTCGCCAAATCGGCCAAGCCGGCCAAGGGCGTGGTGACGGGAGTAAAGCGCCGCGAACTGGCGGAGATGGCCGGCCTCACGGTTGAAACCGCGGTCCGCATCCTCGCGGAATTCGAAAAGAAGAAAATCATCAAGCGCGACGGGAAGGAAATCATCATCGTAAGCAAAGACAACCTCGCAAAAATCGCCTCCTCCGACGCTTAAGCGATAACAGCTTCACGAATCAAAAGCCGCCCCTCCCTTGCAGGAGGGGCGGTTTCAATTTGTACCGTCTGCCCGCCAGCTGATGTAAATGCCGGATTCAGGCCGAAACGTCAACACCATCAAGCAGCAACGGAGGATTGTTATCGCCGCAGGCATATCTATCCGAGCCGACTGCTATTGTCCGCCGCAGCACATCATACACATTCCCGGAAACAACCGCACCTGACGCGCGGCCGGCGAGCCTGCCTTCCCTGACCACAAACCCCGGCCCCACGCCTATCGAGAAGTCCCCGTTCTGGATATTGGCGCTATGCGCGCCAAGCGCTCCGAAGACGACAATACCTTCGCCCATCTCACGAAGCAGGGCCGAGAAATCCTTATCCCCCGGGTCGAAGCAGGACCTATAGTGGGAGGGGACAGGCTTCAGCGAAAGCGGGTCTCCGCCCCACATCGTCCGGCGATAACCATGCCCCGTGGGCGCTATACCCAGCTTTCCCGCGCAGAACAGGTCAGTATAATAACCCTTGAAAATCCCTTTTTCAAACATCACGAAATCACGGCACGGAACGCCTTCGTCATCAACGGGCCGTGCGCCTGGAAAAGAGGAATCGAGAGGATTGCTCCGCACCGTAAGCAGCGGGGAAAGAACTTCCGTTCCTTCGCGTCCGGCGAGAGGACTGGCGTTCTCCAACAAGGTTTTTGCGGAGGAAGCGGTATTGAGCCGCCACAAAATCACATACATGGCCTCAGGCATGAAAAGCACCTTTTGCCTGCCTGAAGCCGGTTTTATGTCATGACCAAGAAGGGCAAAACGCTCCAGCATGACATCCATGTCGGCAGGGACCATGCAAGCCGAGGAGAGTCCGGCCCTGCCGCTCTCAAGCCAGTCCCCGGATGAGGACTGAAGCAACACATAAAAATCCACCTGCGAGGATTTCCACGACACATCCAAACCCGCGGAATTAGAAATACGCCTTTCGACGCGTTTGCAGCCCGCAAACACGGTGACATCGCCCCCACAGCGGGAAGACATATATTCATACGCAGAAGACATGGCGTCTGACACTGCTTCTGGCGTAACTTGTTCAGAGCCGGAATCCCATGCGCGCGGCGTCGGGGGAAGCGCATCATTTCGGAAGGAAAAAGTAACCCGCGGACCGGCTTTAAGAGACAAAAGCGCCGAATCCACAAACATTTGGGGACGGCGCATACTGTTGCCATAGGAGAAACCGATTCGCCCGTCCTTTATGAGGCGAAGACTTGAGCCGGAACTTAAGGAGGACTCGATATCCCGAAAACCGGTCTTGTCAAATTTCATGCTCCACTGGCGGGAATTAATGGAGAAAACCTCGAACTGGTCTCCGGCGGTTGCGGCACGCTCGACAAGTTCCTTCATTTTCTGCCTCCAATCACCATGTCTCTTACCAGAATATGAGGTCCGCCATGACAGGAACGTAAATTTATCTGGCCCTTGCCACAGCCCCCTATTTCGGAATACTTCACAGTGTCTCCGACCGCCACGATATTGGCCAGAGTCGTGAAAAGATTGCCCATTATGTTCCCGTCCCGGACCATTGCGCCCAGACGCCCGTTACGAACCTCATACCCATAAGCTGTGGCAAAGGTGAAATCATGCCCGGATGTCTGTCCGCCGCGCGGCGCACACAGATAAAATCCGTCTCCAAGCCGTTCCAGGAGAGCCTCAAAAGTGTTGGCCGGATTCGGCTCGATTTGTATGCAGCCCATGCGCACTATGGGGGCATATCTGTAATCCTCGGCCACACAATGCCCGTCAGGCGTCTCGCCGAAGGACGCAGCAGTGCGGCGGCCGTGGAGATGCCCTGTCAGCACGCCGTTTTTCATCAGCTCCACTCGCCGGGCAGGAACACCCTCGTCATCATAGCGGTAGAAGCCGAGTTGTCCAGGCACAGTCGGGTCGTCCGTTATGCTGACGGCCTCGCTGCCAAGACGCGCGCCTATTGCCATCCGCTTGCGAAGTTCAGAACTGCACTCGAGCAAATCAGCCTCTGACGAATGCCCGAAGGCTTCATGCGTGAAAACACCGGTCATGGCCGGATCCAGCAAAATATTGAATGTCCCGCCTGGAAGCGGCTTGGCGGACAACAATTCTTCGGCTATACGGACACGCTCCTCCAAATAATCCTCCCGCCCGCGCAGACGGGCGAATCCGTCGCTGCCCCCCATGGAAAAGCGGATATTCTGGATGAGCGAACCATCCCGTGCGCTCAACATGCCGGATATTGAAACGGTTACCAGCTCTTCCCGGATAGCAGTGCCTTCGGTGGACACGAAACGCCGGTCGCGCTCAGTTTCCTGATAAACTATTTCCTGGCAGGAAACCTTCCCTTTGCCAGAGGTAAAGTTCCGGTAACTGCGCACAAGATCTATTTTTTCCTCCATAGGAACGGAGGAAGGATCCTCATTAAGAACAGGACTGACATTATCCTGAACAGGAGTGACTGGGGCCAACCGGATTGGCGTTCCGCCCTTTCCAGACAGCAGCCGGGCATTGGAGCAAGCCAGCGCGGCGGCCTCCTCGAAATCCTCCGGCCGAGTAAAAGTTACAGAAGCCAGACCGCCGCGCACCATGACGCGCAGCACGAAACCGCCGGACGTGTTGGATTCCACACCTGCGAGGTCCGCCCCGCTGAATTCCACCCGCGTCTTGCGCATGTCTTCATAGCGGAGGTCGGCGTAATCGCCCGCCACGCGGCCCAGCATTGCCTTCAGTTCTTCAATCATGAAAATCCCCTCACAAAAAAACCGCTTCGTCCGTCAGTGAAGCGGTTTTTCAATCAGCAACTTCTGCGGCGGACTATATGGTGCCGAACATCCTGTCTCCGGCGTCGCCGAGGCCGGGGACTATGTAGCCCTTGTCGTTAAGATTCTCGTCCAGAGCGCCGGCGAAGACAGGCACGTCGGGATGGAGGGTCTGGAGGTGCTTGACGCCGGGCTTGGCGGCGATTATGCAGGCGAACGTCAGGTTCTTGACGCCTCGGGCCTTGAGTATGCTTATGGCCTCGGCCGCGGAACCGCCGGTGGCGAGCATGGGGTCCGCCAGCAGCACGAAATGGTTCTCCAGGTCCTTGGGAAAGCGCGCGTAATAGCGCACCGGCTCAAGGGTGTCCTCGTTGCGGTAAATGCCGACATGGGCGAGGCGGGCCTCAGGCACAAGCTGCATGAGGCCGTCCGTCATCCCAAGGCCGGCGCGGAGTATTGTGACGAAAGTTATGTCCTGCGCGGCGCGCTGAGTGGGACATTCCCCGACGGGCGTGTGGACAGTTTCGGGACGGAGCCTCATGCCGGCGAGGGCTTCAGCGCCTACCAGCATGCCGACTTCCGACGCAAGGCGCCGGAATTCGGGCGTGAGGGTTCTCTTGTCCCTCATCCTCGCTATTTTGTCTATCACAAGCGGATGCCTGGAGACAAAAAGCTTTCCTGTCGTCATTTAATTATCTCCCTGATGAGCGGGTGCGGGGAAACCGGCCTGTCGGACAGTTTCACCGCCTCGGCGAATTTTCTCTTTCCTTCCATGAGCATTCGCGAATCCGACGAATAGAGGCGGGCGATGACGTCGTTCGGCTTCACCTGGTCGCCGACCTTCTTCTCAAATTGTATGCCCGCGCCGAAATCTATCTTGTCCTCCATGCGGCCGCGGCCGGCGCCCAGAAGCACGCACGCGAGACCTATCTTGCGCGCCTCGAGCTGCGCCACGTACCCGGCCTTGGAGGCCTTGTACTCGAACACCAGTTTGGCCTTGGGCAGATGACGCTCCGGCGCGTCCACCACTGCGGGATTCCCGCCCTGCCACTCTATCATCTGGCGGAGCTTGTCGAGAGCCTCGCCGTTCTGGACCTTTTTCTCCAGCATGGCGCGCGCGGCGTCGAGGGACTTGGCCTTCTTGGCCATGAAAACCATCCAGGCGCCGAGCTGGTACATTACCTCGACGTAGTCCGGGGCGGAGGTGTCGCCCTTCAAAACGGCTATAGCCTGCTCCATCTCGTTGGCGTTGCCGGCCACGCGGCCCAGCGGCTGGTTCATGTCGGTAAGCAGTGCTACGCATTTCATGTCCAGCAGCTTGGCGGTCTTGACCAGAGCCTGCGCGAGGAGCTTCGCGTCCTCGTATTCGGTCATGAACGCGCCGCTGCCGTACTTGACGTCCATTACAAGGGCGTCCACGCCTTCGGCGTACTTTTTGGAAAGGATGCTGGCCACTATAAGAGGGCGGCTTTCTACGGTGCCGGTGGCGTCGCGCAGGGCGTACAGTTTCTTGTCGGCGGGAGCGAGCTCCTTGGTCTGTCCGAGCATGCAGACGCCGAGCGCCTTCATCTGCTTCTTGACGTGCTCCTGCGAAAGACCGACCGTGAAGCCCTTTACTGCCTCAAGCTTGTCCAGCGTGCCGCCGGTGTGTCCGAGGCCGCGTCCGCTCATCATGGGCACGGCGACGCCGCAACAGGCCACGAGAGGGGCAAGGGCGAGGGAAACGCCGTCACCTACGCCGCCGGTGGAGTGCTTGTCAACCTTGGGCATGTTAAGCTTGCCGAAATCTATGCGCTTGCCTGAGAAAGCCATAGCGCGGGTGAAATCCGCGGTTTCCCTGTCGTTAAGCAGGTTGAAATAACAGGCCATCAGCCAGGCCGAAAGCTGATAATCGGGGATATCGCCCGATGCTGCCCCGCGGGAAATGAATTCAAGTTCCTCGCGCGTCATCTCCGCGCCGGAGCGTTTTTTAAGTATCAGATCGAGCATTCTCATGGCGGTTACCCCCTGAAGGCCGCGGAGGCCGTAAGGTCGTCGAGCATGACTTTCATGCGCTTGGCGGATTCCTTGCCGACTTCAAGCACTTCCTCATGCGTGAGCGCGCGGTCGGAAACGCCGCTCGCCAGATTGGTCACCCAGGAAAGTCCCAGCACCTTCATGCGGAGCTGGCGCGCCGCTATCACTTCCGGCACGGTGGACATGCCGACCACGGTTCCGCCAAGCATGGCGAAAGCCTTCACTTCCGCAGGGGTCTCGTAAGAGGGGCCCATGCTGGCGACGTAAACGCCTTCGGCGTGCGGGATTTTGCGCTTCCTGCAGATGGAAACGGTGGCCTTGCGGAGGGCGGCGTCGTAGGGCTCGGTCATATCGGGGAACATGGCGCCGAAAGAGTCGTCGTGCACGCCGCGGAGGGGATTCGCCCCCATGAAGTTCATATGGTCGTTTAGTATAACGACGCTGCCGGGCTTTATGTTTTTCTTGACGGAGCCGACGGCGGCCGTAACCACGAGGTGCGTTACGCCGAGCTTGTGCAGCATGCGTATCGGCAGGGCAAGGTCGTGCATGGCGTGGCCTTCGTAATAGTGGAAGCGGCCTTTCATGAAGGCGATTACGACGCCGTTATGCGTGCCGACAACCAGCGTGCCGGCGTGTCCCTGCACGGTAGATTTAAGGAAACCGGGGATATCGCCATAAGGGATGGTGACGGCGTCGTCCATCTCCGGCACCGCGCCGGACAGGCCGCTGCCCATTATCACGGCGACGGTGGGGTTGAGCCCTTTGAGTTTTTTGGAAATCCATGCGGCGAGCTTGTCGGTCTTGGCGACGTGGTTATCAAGCATTGTCAGGCACCTCTGTTGTGATATGCGTAATATACTTATTAAGCACATTATCAAATAGGGCGCCAGCTGTTCAATAATCGCGGGCAGTAAAACTGCCGTCAATAGGAAAAACGGGGGGGAATGAAGGCGTTTTCGATATGTTCCGGCTCCCTGCCGGCGACTATCGCGACCACATCGAAGCGTATGGACTCCGGCTTGACGCCGTTATCCTTGATATAGGCGAGAGCCGCCTCGGTTATGCGGTTTATTTTCGCCCGGCCCACGGCGGCCGCCCGGCCGCCGCAAGCGGCGGACGAGCGGGGCCTGACCCCGCCGAAGACGGGAGGGCCGCCCTTCCCCGCCCCCACATCCCCACCGCCCCCCCGAGGCCCGCCACGCCGAGGCGCAACACAGCAACCACTCCCTTCCA
>Ga0074197_1001062_pt1 | contig 26158 bp, 22 predicted proteins | sample EPASupsiteSAE305_FD_64526 | JGI IMG/M metagenome (GOLD analysis project Ga0074197, IMG submission 64526) | Bioremediated contaminated groundwater microbial communities from EPA Superfund site, New Mexico - SAE3-05 reassembly with SPADES | ecosystem: Environmental > Aquatic > Deep subsurface >...
GAATGCTTGGCAAAAACACCGGAACAATCGACAGTCCAAAGTAAACTGGCAATTCACAACGAAGGATGCGCGGATAAAGCTGGCGCGCCTCTATCCGACACTAGAAAGTTGACAAGACACTAGGGTGGGGAGTGATGTATCATTTGCTGTTGGTCCCCCAGAATCGTCAGCATCCGGAAATCGTAATCGAAACCGGCGCCAACTCCGGCAGAGGATTGGAAGTTATGAATATATAAATTATTTGTTACCTCTGGAAAATTTGAAAATAGTAAACCGAGGGCATCATGCAACCATTAGAGGAAAAGCAATCGTTTGACGGAGCAACGGCATTTAAGATAGCTGACCATGAGGATTTTGTCCGCCTCGTGCAACGGCATCCCGAAGGAGCTTTTACGGAAAAAGATTTGCAACTCCTTCCAAGTTTATATCCAGGACAAAGTATGCCGGAAGGGATGCAGTGGGGATTGAAGCAAATCGGAAATCTGCATATTCTGGATTACATAAAAATTTGGGGGTTGGTTGATATTCTGGAGATGGGGCCAGGGTTCAATTTCTACTTTCCCAATCATCTGCCAGCATGCTGTGCTTATACAGGGATTGATAAAGAAGGTTTTTACGATAGTGGCATTCTCCTACAGGCCGAAACGGTTCAGGGGCGCTGCAATATGGTGAGGGGGTTGCTAGGGAAAGAGGATCACCAGAGGTTTAATCCTGCTGCATTTGACGCGTGTATTTCGGTTTCGGTTCTTGAACATGTAGAGGATAACGATATCGACGCTCTCTGTAAAGAAATGCATGAAGTTTTGCGTCCTGGGGGATGGGCTTTGCATTCTATCGATCTGCCAATTGGAGCAGTTGAAACTAAAGGTGCGAGCTGGCTTCAGGCAATACGCAAAGCGGGTTTTCAGGTTGCGGATGCTTCAATATCTCTAGAGCCCAATGTGATCGAGAAAATTTTTTATGAACCGTTGTCCATTGTCATGACCTTCTATGGCGGGTACAAAAGTACCATATGGAGTGGTGATCCAGGAATGGCGCCAGTGCATTACGTGACTATCCTCGTTGCCGCCCGAAAAACTAAAGAGGTGTAGGGATGTGGGATAGATGAGATCCAGGGTTCTGGTCAAGGGAGAAATGTCGGTGGGGCAAGTCCGCTGGCAACAGGCTGGGGGATTTGCGTGACAGTTGACGCAAGAATAACGATAAAAAGCGTCGATTTTCCTTGCCTTTATCCGTTGCCGGATTTATCCGGCAACGGTTTGCAGTTGGCTATATACGGAACCGGTGTGATCGCTGAACATTACGTCCGGCAGGTGCGACGGCGTTTTGGCGAGGACGCGACCCGCTTTTTTGTCAACAGCTCCCCGGCATCGGCCAGGTATGCCGGCAGGCCGGTCTTCACCCCAGAGTCACCAGAAGTGCGCCGGTTTAATGGTTATTTTCTGCTGGCATCAATCGAGTCTGCCCAAGTTATGCATAATCGGCTGGCAAGTCTGGGGATACCGGAGGAACGCCTAGTTCACCCCCTTCCTCCCATTTGTAATCCGAGGATAGATGATAATATTGCCGGAATATTAGAAATTTTTGTCGCTCCTGCTGTCGCCTGTCCTGCGGAGCTGGAGGGGTTGCTGGAGCGCTTGCGATGGTATTTGCCCCGACACGACCCACCGACGGTTGCGATCCAGGTTGCACCTGGGTTTGTGCCTGCTTCGCCGCCTCCAGCAGGATATCGTTGGATCGATGCGCTGCCTGACAGGCCGCCCGGGCCAGCGGCGCGGTCCTTGCTGCTGGTGCGAACCGCAGAGCTGCTGGATCAAGCGTATCTTGAACCTTGGCGATCTCGGCTGTATTGCATGGATCCAACGTTTTGTTCCACAGTGGAATCCCAGACCCTTGCCGGTCTGGCCATGGCGTGTCTCACTCTTCCGGGCCGAGAAGAACTCAGGGAACAATCCCGTCGCAATTTTACAAGGCTGCTGAGCGAAGTGGCCGGCGCCAGGGCAGTCTATGTGTTGGGCACAGGGCCATCCGTGGAGAGCTTGGCGCGCCGATCACATCGGGATCATCCGGCCGTGGTGTGCAACAGTCTGATCCGCAACGGCCAACTAATGGAGCAACTGGATACCCGAGTCATCGTTTTCGGTGATCCGGTGTTTCATCTCGGCTGGAACGACTATGCCACCCGCTTCCGTGAGGACATGCTGGCCGCAGTGGAAAAACACGATTGCTTTGTGGTGACGCCTGAACACGCTGGGCCGTTGCTGGTGGCGCATTATCCACAGCTTGCGAACCGGTTGATAGCCATGCCTTCAGGCGATGAGCTGAATATCCCCGCACCGGAGCGATTTTTCGTCAAGCCCAGCGACAACATCCTTACCTATCTCATGCTGCCGTTAGCCGCCGCCCTCACCCAGCGGGTGATTGTCGCCGGCTGTGACGGGAAGAAGCCAAAGGATACGGGATTTTGGAGGCACGGCGCTAATGTCCAGTATGGAGGTTATTATGATGCGGTTGTTGCCACCCATCCTTCATTCTTTAGGGATCGGGACTATGGCCAATACTATGCGGAGCATTGTCGATGCGTCGAGGAATGGTTGAATTACGGGCGTGCGCAAGGCCGATGCTTCATTTGCGCCACAGCCAGTGTTATTCCTGCCTTGGCCAAGCTGCCCGGAGGACAAGTTGATGGAGGATGAAATAACCATGAATTGGTTGGTCGGGCCTTACACGCGGAAAAACCATGCCCATTTGGATGAGATGACCGTGCTGCATCAATGGATCGGTCACTTGCCAGGGCTGATAGTGGATGTTGGCGCCTGCCAAGGGAGCTCCTTGATCTCATTTCTGAAAAGTGGTTGGCGCGGCATTGCCTTCGAGCCGGATCCGAAGAACAGGGAGCTGCTTGTAAACAACGTCAGCCATGCGGCTCCCGGTGCGCAGGTGCGGTTCGATGGCCGGGCTGTGAGCAATCAACGTTTGGATGCCGTTCCATTCTACGTTTCCGACCAAAGCCAAGGGATTGGTTCATTGTCCGCTTTTCATGAATCGCATAAACCCGGATTGGTTGTGGAAACCATACCATTGAGTGAGGCTTTGACCGAACAGGAACTCAGTGCGACCGCATTATTGAAGATCGATGCGGAAGGGCACGACTTTTTTGTGTTACGTGGTTTTCCTTGGGGCAAGGCTCGTCCCGAGATCGTGATTTGTGAATTCGAGGACAGTAAAACGATCCCGCTGGGGTATCAGGCTGAGGACATGGCGAGGTACCTTGTCGAATTAGGGTACGAAATTCTGGTGAGCGAATGGCATCCGATTATCGCCTATGGCCAGCGTCATGATTGGAAAGGGTTGAGGCGCTACATTCCAGGGGGACTGAAGGCGTTGGGTTGGGGCAATATCATCGCTGTCTGCGGACAATTTGATATCGCTCAGCTGATTCGTCTGGTGGATTGTTCTCTCAACTGCCCTGTCCGGCAGCTGGAGAGCATTCGTCAGGCCTTTTGTTCAATGAGACCAATTTTCATATGGGGTGCCGGGGCGGCGGGCAGACATGTTGCCAACACCCTGTTGCATGAAAATATAACTCCAATGGGTTATATCGATAGCGATACCGCGAAACAGGGAAAGTGGGTAATGAATCTGCGGGTTGGATCGCTCGATTCATTGAAACAGTTAGCCATGGGAGATGTTCGACCTTTTGTGGTTATTTCCAGCATGTGTTGGAAGGAAATCGAGAGGGATTTGAATGAAATTGGGTGGGTTCAGGAACTTGATTATCTTGTTTTTGTAAACTTGATTCCGCACGATAATTTTGCATGCAGTGGCTGAAGACTCAGATTTGTTTGACGGCAGTAGATGGAAGTCGATCAGATTATTTTACATAATAAGTACATGAATACTAGATGGATTTTGTTATCGCTTCAAGCGTCGCTTTTGAAAGTGTGAATTGCCGATACATCTACTTAAAGTGTGTTTGGCGTACACTCTGATTTAACTGAAAATCAGGTTGGGTCACATAAACAATACAAACGTCGATTATTCCATCAAACACGGTGAAATATTTCCATGCGAAAAGCTACGATAAAAGAAAGTCTGGCTTTGCTGAAAGAGATCGGCTTGCCAATATGCGACGTGCTCGACATAGGTGTCCTTCATGGTACTCCGGTGCTCATGGAATTATTTTCCGACAAAACTCACTACCTTTTTGAGCCGGAAGACACGCACTTTCCCAAGATCCGTGAAAATTATGCTGCCATTAAGCACCGGATTGTTCACGCTGCCGTATATGACCAAAATTCCGATGTCTTTATACATTCTGAAAGAAAGATTGGCGACGATCAGATTTCACATTGTTGGATCACCGATACGGCTACGGCGTCGAGCCGTGTGGTTCCAGCCATCACGCTTGATACCTACGTCGCGAGGAATCAGCCAGAGCCACCGTTCCTACTGAAGATTGATGTGGATGGATCCGCTGTTCCGGCGGCCATCTTGCGGGGCGCGACGAATACACTTGCCCTCTGTTCGGTTGTCGTCATCGAGATGACCGTGAACCGCTTCTTTGAGCGGGCAGCACTGCTTGACGTGGCCGGTTTTGATCTCTGGGATTTAACGGCACTCTGCTATTACGGTGAATGTCTTTGGCAAGCTGATGCTGTTTATGTGAAACGAAGTTACAAGGAGAACTTGCCCAGCCTGCAACCCATGCTCCAGCAGCCCTTTGAAGTGACCCGTTGGCAACAAGGGTAAACTGATAATCTTCACCAACCTTGGCCTGCTCAGTGTAGCTGAAATGAAGAAAATTACCACTGTCCCTCCGCTCAAGATTACCATTGTCACGCCCAACTATAACGACGGACCGTTCATTGAAGACACAATTGTTTCTGTTCTATCGCAGAATTACCCAAACTTGGAATACATTCTCGTCGATGGTGCCAGCACTGACAACAGCATGCAAATCGTTGAGCGCTACTCGCGCCACTTCACACATATCATTAGTGAGAAGGATCAGGGGCATGCTGATGCGTTGAACAAGGGATTTGAGCTCGCCACCGGTGAGATCCTAGCATGGATAAATTCCGACGATTTGTTGCTGCCCGGCTCTCTGCAGAGCGTGAATGAAGTGTTTGGTAGATTTAAGGATGTGCGATGGCTCACGGGCAGACCCACCACTGCAGATGAATCTGGTCTGCTCCATCCTTCACGTCCCTTGCGGATGTGGTCGTGGATCAGATTCTTATGCGGGGACTTCAGGCATATCCAGCAAGAAAGCACTTTCTGGCGACATTCACTATGGCAGGAAGCAGGTGCCCGTCTCAACACGCGGTATCAGTTAGCCAACGACTTTGAGTTGTGGTTACGATTCTTTCAAAGGGCATTATTATACACCGTAGATGTACCGCTTGGCTGTTTCCGTTTTCGTGGCGGACAACGTTCGGTTACCCATGCGATTGATTATGATAATGAGTGTATACAGGCTCTTGAAAGCTTTGTTGATACCATACCGGCCTCGTTGCAGGCACGTTACTTCCACCTGATGGACTCGGAGCAGTTGCGCTTGCGGAGCATGAAGCCCTCATTTTTTCCCTTAGGACTCGCAGCCTCTGATCCGCCATTGATCACTTTCGACACCATTACAGGCGATCTTATCATGAACGCCCAGAATCCCCCTGATATCCCAATTGCTTGCAGAGCCGATGTTTCCGTTGAGGAAGACTTAATCTTTGATGGTTTTGACCGCATCGTATGGTCGACCGGCCCCCAGTTTTCAGTTTGCGATTTGACTGCTGTTGAAATTGAAATTGCACCCTTTGCCCCAGGTATTGCGGTGACGGAGGGGCTGGGTGAAGTTTCTCCTCCCATGGTGGCGTTGGTCGGGCCGCTTGCATTGTCAGACTGGGGCAGCGGCATGATGATATTAGAGATACGTTTTTGCGATGGCACGGTCAAGCATGAGCTGAAACTGACCGACGCAAATCGTATCTACCGTATTAAAGTCTTGGTTGTGGGTGACAGATACGTGCTCATCCTCGATGGACGAACTATTGCCGTCGAACCTACAAAGGGCTCACAAATAATGCAATCGTTCTGGGTTGTGCTTGGAGGAGGGCACGCGCAGCGTTTCTGGATAGGGACTGTGCAGAGAGTGGCGGTCACGGTCTTGGAACGCTCGCGGGGCGATTCGCACATCCAGGCATCGTGTACTTATATGCTGACACATAAACCGGGAATCATAACCTTGCCACGTCAGCGATGCATGCGATTACCTCCCGTGAACTTCAGCGAGGCAATGTCGAAGACGCGACCGACGCCACTAGCCGTGTTCCGCAATCGCCACCATCGGCAACGATGCTTCATCATGGGAAATGGTCCATCGTTGAACCGAATGGAGTTGGAAAAGCTTGCCGGTGAAGTGGTATTTGCCTGCAACGCAGCGTTTCTGCTTTTTGAGCGAGTATCGTGGCGACCCCTTTATTACACATGCGTTGATACTCGTGTCATTCGCGACCGGGCGGCTGAGATCACGCACATGCTGGATACGTATCCGTCAATCACCGCATTTTTCCCCACCGTGGTGCATTTGCATGATGGTAGCGGAACCGATTTCAGTGGGCGTGAAATCATTCCCCCAGGACCTAACCGCTATTACTTCAATGAGGTCGGTAATCGCGAGTCGCATCAGGTGGAAACAATGTTCTCACTGGATGCCGATGATTATGTGGTGCAACCGTATACGGTTGCCATCACCATGCTGCAATTGGCAACATACATGGGTTTTAGTGAGATTTTTCTCATCGGTTGCGACACAACTTATAAGATTCAAGAATCAGTGAGGCAGGAAGGCCAGCAGATTGAAGGGGTCGGGCTTTTTCTTACGTCAACTCGAGACGATGACTGCAATCATTTTGATCCGCGTTATTTTGGCCAAGGGCGTGCATGGCATAACCCGCAGGTCAGCCAAATGATCAACCATTACCGCTGGGCGCAACTCGCAGTTCGGCGCAGTGGCACAAGGGTTTTCAACGCCACGGTCGGTGGTCAGCTTGAGATTTTCCAAAGGGTTGATTTCAAATCACTCTTTGCCCCGCAGCCCAATGGGCTCCTTCCCGCCACGTTTGTGAGGCAACGTAAACTTCCGCTGCTGAGCGTGGCGATTCCCGCGTATGACCGCCCAGGCCCGCTGCTGCATGCGCTAAAGGTTTTCATTACACAGATCGTGGGGAAATATGAAGACGAGATTGAAATTGTTGTCAGCGATGATTGTTCACCCGACGACAGCCTACAACCCGTGCGAGAACTGGTTCGAAAGCACCAGTTTCTCCGTTACCGCCGCCATACAACAAACATTGGGCTTGAGCAGAATCTGCTTGTTTGTGCTGAGGGTTGCATAGGTGAATATTTATGGATATTTGGTGACGACGACTTTTTAGAGACCGAAGATGCCTTAAGCCGTATCATGCCACTTCTGCGCGAAGGTCGATACGACGTGTTCATTCTTAATCGTACTCGACGCAACACTGACCTTTCGCACCTTCAGACGCCTAATTGGTTGTCCCTCGAAGAAAATCTTAGCCAGCCTTATGCAGGTCTTCGCGAGTTTTGCCTTGACTTCGGTTTCATTAGTGTGCTGGGTTTTATTTCAACCAACATTGTTCGGCGTCGACTTTTTCAGCGAGTGGATGCGAGCAAATATATGGGAACAATGTACCCGCAATTAGGTGCAATGGTCGAAGCCTTCCACGATAGACCGACATTACTGTTAGGAGCCCCTTTGGTGTGCCAGAGGACCCTGACGCAAGAGGAGAAGCGCCATGCACTCGGTTCCAAGGTAGGTGAAGCCGATTTTATGGCCGACACCCGATGTCGGAAAGCTCTTTATTTCAGCCATCCTCACATAGCAATGCTCGACGAGTTGGTTGCGTGCGGTGCTTTTAAAAATGAGGACTTGATGCATCTTCGCGAGAACACTGTCATTGATGGTCATTTGGTTGATTTTTTGATTGATTGTCTGAAACTGAGCGATGAGTTAAGCGTGCCGGTGACCAAAGAACAATGGGCGCGGACCGAGAGTTTTTTTGCATCACTGCCACTCTCCGCGATACAAAAGGATCGTGTGGAGCAAATTTTTGCCAACCGCGGGTCGCTTTTGATAGCTGATGCCCCGCTCACAATTTCCGTAGTCACACCCAGCTTTAACCAAGCTGAGTTTCTTTCTGATTGTTTGACGTCTGTTCGTGATCAAACTTACCCCGCTCTCGAGCACCTCGTGTTTGACCCAGGTTCAACGGACGGCAGCCGGGCCATAGCAACCAGCTTCACCCATGTAATGTTGTTCGCTGAGCCTGATAATGGCCAGTCAGATGCACTCAATAAAGGCTTTACCCGTGCCCGAGGCGACATTGTTTGCTGGCTTAATTCAGACGACCAACTCATTGACCACGAGGTCTTCGCCCAAGTCGTTCAACGCTTTATGAAACCCGATGCTCCTGACATCGTCTATGGCAAGGGAATTTACATTGACGAAACTGGCACTTGGCTTCGCGAGGCTTATATCAATAAAGATCCTGATTCGTTGTCTTGGCGCCTCGCTCAAGAGGACGGCATTATGCAACCATCGTTATTCATGCGGCGATCAGTCTTTGAGCAGGTCGGTCCATTGCGTGATGATCTCCATTTCACGATGGATTACGAGTATTGGATTCGATGTGTCAAGGCTGGGATTCGTTTCGCGTTTGTATACAAGAATTTAGCCGCGGCACGCTATCATGCCAAGAATAAGACCTACGGCCAAAGGGAAGCGAGTTTTGCTGAAATTTGTAGAATGCTGAAGGAGCATTTCGGTTATGTTCACCATTTATGGTTGAGGCGTTACGCGGAATTTCTTGTGGAAGGATATGACGGGGTGTTAACGCACAGTGGTAATGCCGGTATTCAGCATAGAGAAGAATTTGAAGAGAAATATCAAGAATTAGCCAATGAGTATAACTGTGAAATCAACATGTCGCCGTGTCATTCAGGAAAGCCACGATTGAATCAGGCTCGCGTTGAACATGCGGCAAACAGAATCGAAACGGTTTCTGTCATTCTTTTCGGCACCGGTTCCATGGCTGAGCGGGCCCTGTCGTTAATCGAGTCGCGTGGTGATATCCAAGTGGTGGCTTGCGCGGATAACGATATTCGCAAGCAGGGCACGTCATGGCATGGACTTCCCATCGTCTCGCCCCCTGGGATGCAGGATCTTGCTTGGGATTTGATCTTGGTCGCGAGTTCCTTTGGTGGGGAGATTGTTCAAGGGCTTGTCGAGATGGGAGTGGATCATGAATTTATTATCGTTCTCGAACCTATTTATATCATGAAAGGACTGGACGATAGTATCAGCAGGATGCGGCAAAGAAGCGCCATCGAAGCAGTGGATGTCGGCCGAAGTGAACTCGATTGGCCTTCGGTTCTGATCCTGAGTCATGAGACCCTGAATGATTCACACGGCACAGGGGTGCTGTTACAGCGCTATTTTTCAGGATTTCCCACTTCAACCTTGTTCAGCGTTCACCAGAGTGGGGTGGGAATGTCCGCTGTGCCGCAGTGTTATCGACCACCGGCCGCCATGGATTCCTCGAGTTTGACGAATGCGTTGCGAGAGGTGCTGACATCTTCCGGTTTCCAGCCCGATTTAATTTATTCCACAGCCTTTAACGAGACTGATCTGTCATTATTGACGGCTGTATTGAACGCTGTTCCGATCGGGGTACCGGTGGTGCATCATTTTCTTGATTACGCCCCTCATGACGATTTGAAGTTCTCTGCGCGTTTTTCTCTCCTGCTAAACACAGTTTCATGCCGCCATCAGGTTTGGGCGTTCACAGAAAGCTTGGCCACCGCTTTGGAACTTCGTCTGGCAAGGCCTGTTTCAGTGGTGTCGGCGCTATATCAAACCTTGCCGGCGGAAACCAAAACTAGACACCGCCCTTGGTCTCGTGACTTTCGAACTGTGATGCTGGGCAATCTCTGGCAACCCCACGCCCTGCCGATCATCAACCACATCTGGGCTCGGTGTCAAGCCGTGTTGCCAGGCCTACGACCCATTGATTGGTTTGTCCATCCCCTGCGAGCACAGGCCTTGGTCGAGGCTGGGTATGATATCGGCGATCAGGTTGTATGGCGTGGTTTTGTGCCAGCCTTGCAAGAGCGACTGCGCAGTGCAGACCTGGCATTCCTGCCTTTCAATGTGGAGAGTAGTGCCGTGAATGGGTACAGCCGTTTTTCTTTGCCGTCGCGGCTCACTGAACTCTGTGCAGCCGGGTTGCCTATATTTGCTTTGGCCAGCGCGGATACAGAGCTGGCTCTTTTCATCACCCATCATGGTAACGGCCGGGTTGCAGATGCCTCAGACGAGGAGGCCACAGTCCGGGCACTTGCGAACTTCATCCGCGATCAACCGGCTCGGGCCGAAGCAGGCATGCGGGCGAGGGAGACGGCAGAGCGGGAATTCGATTTGCAGCCCTTCCTTGTAAACTTCCAGGACAATCTGCGAGCCATTGCCAGTGCCGGAGGGTGGGGGATGGGACCATGCGACGTCCAAACCTGACGATACTCATTGCCGCCCGCGATGCAGCTGGAACTATCGGGCGGGCTGTTCGTTCCTGCCAGGAGGAATCCTGTGAAATACTTCTGGTAGATGATCATTGCTGCGACGACACTGTGGGGCAAGCGCTGGCTGCCGCCGGGTCGCATCTGCGCGTGGTTAGTGCGCCTGATCCAGGGGGGGTGGCTCTGGCCAGACAATGCGGGCTGGATCACCTGGACACCGAATATGCCGCCTGGTTGGATGCGGACGATGAATGGTTGCCTGGACGGGCGGCCCGACTGTTGGCTGCGCTGGGTGCCGGCTATGACGTGGCTACCGAAGCCATAGATTTGCATAGCGCCGATGGCCGTTGGTTGCGCCGTCTGGCTATGCCTGGTTTTTTACGTAGGCCAGGGGCATCGGTGCGGTTGTTCGAGCGCAACAGTCTGCCTGGCGATTCTCAAGTGGCTTTTCGCAGCCAAGCTTATCAATCTCTCGGTTATCAAACAGCGTTATGTGGAGGGGAAAGTTTCGATATATTATTGCGTGGGGTGTGGCAAGGAATGCGGTTTCATTACGGCATGGAGGTCGGATATCGCATGTACGCGTATCAGGGCAGTGTTTCCCGCAATCTGGAACGGCAACGGCGCCATTTGGCCACGGCCCTGCGCAAGTTCGATTATATCGGTGTTCGCCAACGCTATCAGGAGGCGGGATATTCAGATCGTATCGCCTATTGGGGTTTAGGCTCCTTTGCTCTCTTTTGTAATGATCCGGGGTCGGCTCTTGATTTTATTGCAAAGGCGAGCCCGCTCTCTGCCGATTCTGATGAAATTCTTGAACCCGATGGTCCGTGGCCTTTCCCTGAGGGATGGCGGCGGAATTTTGCTTTAGGTACGGTGTTGCTGATGTTGGGAGGGGAAACGCAGGCAGCGATTGAGCACCTTCTTGATGCTGAAGCAGTTAGGCCGACCGCCGAAGGGGCGAATAATCTTGGCATTGCTCTTTGGCATGCGGGGATGCGAGAGAAGGCTCGGCATTATTTTAACTTGGCTCAAATACGTTTTCCGGGCTATCGGGATGCATCACTTAATCTTCTGCAAGATATACCCAGCCAGATTACGACACATCCGCTCAGATACTTTGCCAGTCGTAGCGAATATTGAAGATGGTTGACATGTTGCTTCATTGGCTTGCATGGCTCTGCGCGAAACTCCTAATCATTGTACCTGATTCAGACCTGCTGGCCGCTCCGGTGCAGAAGTTACTCAAATCCACTTGATTCGTCGAAAAGCCTCAAATCCACAACAAATGATGATGAGCCTTTTAGCTCCCCGTCTCGGGCGTGGCGCAGTCTCGAACATTGGCAATAACTGCCGATGCCTTTAAGGCACTATGTGCTCGCTGGTTAGCATGTTCGCCAGTAAGAACTCTGATGGTCCTCCATCCCCGCCTGTTGGCTCCGATGAAATCCTTTGATGGATTGTCGGCAATATAAACAAGTGCTTGCGCTGGAAGATGGAAATGATCTTCAAACCAGGTAAACAATTGCTCCGCCGGCTTGGAGAGCCCCAGAGATTCACTGTAGAGTATAGCCTCTACAAGCGGCTCAAGTCCGAGTGCTTGCACTTTTGCTTTTTGGACCTGCAGTCGACCGTCAGTCAAAATACCGAGCTTATACCTTTTCCGCAAACATGACAACATTTCCCGAACTCTCGGAAATAGGTTGATGTCTGGCGGGTGCTGGACAAGCACCTGAACAAGTTGCGGCGCCAGAGTGTCAGCTAAGGCTAACCGTTCGACTAGCCGGTTGAACATATAAGGATAAGATGGGCCATGTTGCTCAAGGATGGTGTGCAGTGCCGCCATGACAACTGGCTTGGCGGCGTATCCGTTTTTCTCCATCCATCTGGCAACAGCGTGAAATCCACTTATCTTAAAATCTTTTTGCAGGTAGAGGGTGTCGTCAAGATCAAAAATAATGCCCTCAATCCCGTCGAGAAGATCTTTTTTTTGCTCCGTAATCCGCATAGCATCAGTCCATAAGGAGCATGTCCCAGCTTAAAGGGGTTCCTGCCTGGATGCCACGCTTGATCTTCTTGCCGAGCACAAGGTCAAGATATTTAGGGAGAAGGCCGCCTCCAGGGCGGATGGATCGGCAATTTGAATTTTCAAGCCGGTCACCGGCCTGCAAATCCTTGGTGACATAGAGCGAACGACGAAAGCCCAGGCTTTCCAGCTCTGTTGTAGTGACGCCGTAATGGATATAGCCGATGGCATTCTCTACTATGCGCACCTCTCGGACCATTGCGGCAAATTCCTCTGGTTCAAGAGAAAAACGAGCATCGGGCGTAGATCTATTACGGGAAAGAGTCAGATGCTTTTCAATGATGCATCCACCTAGGGCAACGGCGCTGATCGGTACAGCAAGGCTCAAGCTGTGATCGGATAGACCGACCGGGCATTGAAACATATCGCCCATGTGGGTGATGGTTGCCAGATTCATATCCTCGGGCGCCGCAGGGTAGGCGCTTACGCATTTGAGCAGAGCAATGTTATTGGCGCCGCCTGTTCGCAAGGCTTGCACAGCCTCGTCAATCTCGGCGATGGTTGCCATTCCCGTGGAAACGATGACTGGTTTGCCGGTGGCGGCAACATGCTTAAGCAGGGGAATGTCGATGATCTCAAACGAGGCGATTTTGTAAGCTGGGACAGCCATGGATTCCAGAAAATCCACAGCTGAAGCGTCAAACGGGGAGGAAAAGAGGTCCAAGCCCAAGGCGGTGGCTATATCTTTTAATTTTGGCTGCCATTCCCAAGGTGTGGCGGCCTCCACATAGAGATCGTAGAGGGTTTTATGCGCCCAAAGGGAAGAACTGCCATGGCGGAACTGTTGGGCATCCGAGCGCAGGGTCATGGTGTCGGCGGTGTAGGTTTGCAGTTTGACCGCATTCGCACCTGCTTGGGCCGCCGCTTCGACGAGCCTGACCGCTGTGTCGAAATCGCCTCCGTGGTTGGCGGACAGCTCGGCGATGATGTACGCCGGATGGTCTCGACCGATCAGGCGATTGTTGATGGCAATGGTTGGAAACATAGTTATGCCGGGAAGATGTGGGCTGACGCCGCTTTCACTTGTCGCAGTTCACCCAGGCAGCGGGTAAAAGGATATTGGCTCACTTCCTGCCCCATGCTCTCCAGAAAGAACCAAAAGAACGAATCCAAACCAGCGGCGACGGCAAGGGTAGATGCTCCACCAAAACGGCAGTTGCATTCAATGATGTGGAAAATGTCGCGAGCATCACGAAGGGCCTGGAACACCAAATGGCCCTTGAGCTGCAGATAACGTGCAATTGCTCTGCAAATCATTTCCAAGTCTTCCTGACGCACTGTTGTAGAAATCTGCGATTCTCCGTTTTGCACTTGATCGCGGGTTCTGGCCACAACTCCTTTGCATCTGTCCTGCATGTCAATATACATGTCGACGCTGTATTCCGTCCCTTTGATGAAGGGTTGGAAAATAGGGTCGGACAAGGTTGCGGCATGCTCAAGTGCATCTTTCCGCGAAAGGTCGAGTCCCACATTGTGCGATCCCGCCCCATACCGCTCTTTGACGACAAAGCGGTCGGCGACCAGTTGGTTGATGTCCAGAACGGCGGGAATAACCGACAGCTCAGGTTTCGTCCGACACGTTTGATAGAACATGAGCTTGTCGACACAGGCGGACACGCCCTGGGGCGGTGAAAGCATCACGCTGATGCCGTGCTGTTGCAATACTTCGTTCATGTGGGCATACACGAGAAGTTCGGCGTCACGGGTCGGGATAATGACGTGAATCCGGTGCTGCAAACAATAGCTGAGGATATCTTGCGCCGTTACCTCCGCATCACTTTTCATCGGCCAGAAAACATCTGCATGATATCGGGCCAGGCACCTGTGGTCATGATCTCCACCATGAATCGTGGAAGAGACGGCTACCCTTGCGGCAGCATGACGGACTGCCTGCAAAAGCGATGTTTTTTGCCCAATGGAAGTGACAAGAATGTTGATTTGAGGGGACAAAACGGCGGTTTTCAGGCAACCGTGCACCAGTGAGTCAACAAAGCCTTCTCTCTGCCGGATATGCTCCCGCAACCTACCCTCTTGTACGAAACCATGCTGTTCCAGAAGAGCAAGGGTCCGGCGCCGGAAAGCAAAGGTTTCGGTGGTGAGCCGATGCAGTTGCACATGCTGAAACGCCAGGTTCTTGATCAGAGAAAAAAAACCATGGAAATCGTTTCGATAGGTTTCTGTTTCTTTTCTTCTTGTGGGGGCAACCAGAAAGGAGACCTCGGCCCGTCGAGACGGCCAGTTAATGTGGACAAGGCCGCCGTAGCCGATCAGTTCGCCCTCAAGCAGAAATGAAAATAGGAGCATATCAGGTTGTTGGTCGGAATAGGTCGGCACAATAACCTGCTCGTAGTAGCGTTGCTGGTCCTGATCCGTCAGCGGTTTTTCTTGGCGCAGCACATCTATCTGAGCATTGCGCCATTCCTTGATAGCAAGGACGTCACGCTGTCTTAAGGGGACTAGTGTGTATGCCCCGAAGGCAAAAGATTGCTCGTCAAGACAACGATAGTGCTGGTCGGGATTCATGCCTGATGTGCCCCTGCAGCGATTTTTTGCAAACTGCTTAAAATCAGTTCAATATCTTTGTCGCTTGAATGAACAGGCGAAAAATAGAGGATTTTTTTGTCTTCATCGGTGTGATGTGATTGGTCAAGGTACACCTTGAGCAGATCCTGGGGAAGTTGTCGCCAAGATGAGGGGGCCTCGCCATCCGTGACAAGCACGAGCAAATCGAAACAGCCTCTTGGGTTGTGCGTATCGGAAGAGCACAAAGGGAGCGTTGACACGGTCCTCATGCCTATTTCTTTGATTTGGTCTGCATATTCATCAGCGTTGAGGAAGGCAATCGGCCAACCAAGCCGGTCAATGATCTGTAGGGCTAATTTTTTATAGGCTGCAAAAGCTGTTAGAGTTAGAGCAGGAGAAAAAGCCAGCAACAGCCGTTGGGTGTTTTCGATCAGTTTTTTTTGATGAACATGTTGATTGATTGTTTTTAGGTGCGGTTGTTTTTTGAGCAGATCCACCACGTTGGCAAGGGTGAAGTCTTTGTTTTCTCCCTTGAGCAGGTCATAGAGCCGGTTGCAAAAGCTCAGGTCAGACCAGGTGTCGATGGACAGTCGATGATATAAACCATACAGGGCCGGATCAAGCCAGCAGGGAAGCGCTGTGAACAGATCCGGCCGTAAGCCAAAAACAGGGAAGTGGTGTTCCTTGAGTTCCGGCCGGTCCGATACATCATCACCTCGTTGCCAGCTGTCGCGGGTGGCAACGAGAACGCCCTGCAGCATGCAGGATTGATGGTCGGCATCGTTTGGCGTCACGGCGTAATCAGCGCCTGGAGTCGCCTTGAGGCTCCGGATAAGTGCGTCGATTGCCTGGGGATCTAACAGCGGGCAGTCGGCGCTGATCAAGATGCAGACGTCGGCTCCATAGTGTTCCGCCGCCTTGCGTAAACGGGTGGTTACGTGATCTGTCGCCCCTTCGTACCAAAAGCAGTCGATAGTTTGGTGTCCCGCCCATTCCCGAAGGGGTTGGTTTTCCACCTCGGCAACAGTGGCAAGGACGATCCTGTCCACCTCCCGGCACCGCTTGAGCGCACTGAGAATCCACTGCAAAAGCGGCGCGCCGCCAATGGTCCGCAGCTGTTTTCCCGGCAGGCGGGAGGAACTGAGCCGAGCAACGATAAACGCAACACTTGTGCAGGTGTTCATTGCAACTCCTCGCCGCCATGTTTCCGAACAGCCTTCAGCAGGCACGCTATCACGCATTCGATGTCGTTTTGGCTCATTGCGGGAAAGAGCGGTAGTGAGAGTATCTGCTCGTAGGCATTTTCGGCAATCGGACAGTCGCCTGGGCCGGTGTCGAACCTTTGTCGGTAATAGGGCTGCAAATGGATGGGCAGATAGTGGACGTTGACCCCAACGTTCTCTTGCCGCATGGCGGTGAAGACCTCGGATCGATTGGCAACGCGGACCACGTAGAGATGACGACTGTGCGTGACGTCAGGGCGGCAGGTCAACGGTTGAATGGCGGCGTGGCGTGCAAATGTGTCGTTGTATTGCGCGGCTATCTCGTTTCTCTTCGCCGTCCACAGATCAATTTTGCTGAGCTGTGAGAGACCAAGAGCGGCATGAATGTCGGAAAGACGCAAGTTGTAGCCGAGATCAACCATTTCGTACCGCCAATGTTTTTGTTGCTGACGTGTGCGAAAATCGCCGGCAATGCCGTGGTTGCGGAATGTGCGTATTTGCTCTGCAAAATGTTCATTGTCCGTCAGCACCATGCCGCCTTCGCCGGTGGTGATCGGCTTGACCGGATGAAAACTCAAGGCCGTCATTTGGGCCAAGCTGCCGCATTTTTGTCCCTTGTAGCCACCTCCTAAAGAATGGCAGGCGTCAGCAATGAGCAACAGGCGGCGCTGGCGGCAAAGCCGGCGCAGTTCGTCATAATCACAGGGGTGTCCCGCGTAATCCACTGCGATGATCGCCTTGGTTCTGTGGGTAATCTTTTTTTCAACCTGAGTCGGATCCAGAAGCAGTGTGTGTGGCGCAACATCAGTAAAAACCGGAGTGGCCCCTGCGTACAAAACCGCATTGGCCGTGGCGACAAAGGAGAGGGGGGGGACGATGATTTCGTCGCCAGGGCCGAGGCCGGCAGCGTGAACAGCGGCGTGCAGGGCTGCCGTGCCACTGGCAACGGCAATGCCGAAGCGTGCCCCACAGTAGGCGGCAACAGCCTCTTCAAATTGGCAAACCATCGGTCCCGTGGTCAACCACCCCGATTGCAGTGTGCGAATCACCGCATCAATATCTTCTTGGTCGATTGATTGGGTGGAATAGGGGATGTAGTGTTCTGGCACTATTGGAAGTTCGGGTCCAAATGAGTTTTGATCATCGCTCGGATCTCCTCAACCGAGAGCCAAACGTCATTTTTGTCACTGGCGTATTGAAAGTTTTGTCGGCATGGTTTTCCAGAGAATTGCTGGATAAAATTATCCACATCCCAAAGCTTCGCGGTCGGCAGAATGACGAAATAGTCTGAGAATTCAACTGCGTTCAGGGCGTCGGTGCTGGTGATCATCTCTTCATGGAGCTTTTCACCGGCCCGCAGGCCGACAACCTTGATTTCTTTGCCGGGGCAAATGGCCTCGGCAACATCAAGGATTCGATAACTCGGTATTTTTGGGATGAAAATTTCGCCGCCCTGCATGATGTTAATTGCCTTGAACACTGTGTCCACCCCTTCCTCCGGGGTGATGGAAAAGCGGGTCATGGTCGGATCGGTGATGGGAAGCAGTTTGCCGTCTCGTCGGCACGACAGGAAAAAAGGGATGACTGAACCTCGGCTGCCGAAAACGTTGCCGTAACGAACAACGGAAAATTTGATGTCGCGTCGGCCCTTGAAGGTGTTGGCAGCTACAAAAAGTTTGTCGGAGCAGAGTTTTGTGGCGCCGTAGAGGTTGATCGGCGCCGCCGCTTTGTCAGTGCTCAAGGCGATCACCTTATGCACCTCCAGATCAAGGCAGGCTTCGATGACGTTCTGAGCTCCAACCACATTGGTCTTGATGCATTCAAACGGGTTGTATTCCGCTGCTGGAACCTGTTTCAGCGCTGCGGCATGGATAACTATGTCTATCCCTTCCATGGCCCGTCTCAGGCGATCAAGATCACGGATGTCGCCCAGGAAGTAGCGCATGGCCCTGTAGCGTGATTCTGGAAATTCATGAGCCATATCAAACTGTTTGAGTTCGTCTCGGCTGAAGACGACTAAGCGTTTGACGTCCGGATATCGCTCTAGCACAGCTCTGACAAAAGTTTGGCCGAAGGTGCCTGTGCCGCCGGTAATCAGGATACTTTGGTTGCTCAGCATCTTTGTGTTGGTTGTCTGCCGCTGTCTAATGGAGCTCGGCTGGAGAGATGGAAATTGCAAGGTATGTGGTCAACAGCACACCGCCATTGTGGAAATTCTTTAATCGGTATGATTATACCGTTTGGAGATCATGTGGGTCAATACATTCCCTTGTCGGGCTGGAAACAGTTAAACAGTTGCTGTGGAATATATGTTTGCTGGAGCAACACAGGGGCGATAGGCGTGCTGCTTCTCCCATTGCAGGCTCTAAAAGTTTATGAAAGAAACGGGCAGATCCGGTGTTTGCGGCAGAGCGAACAAAGGTTATTGCCAAGCGCCAGATATCACGTATTCACGTTTTTTTTCGGGGCGTAAAGACGCCGCCTCCTCCCAGAGGAGCCGGTCTTCGTATCCGCTGGCGGAAAAACTGTTTGCGGCAAGTCGGTTCTTGGTGCAATGCTCCTGCGACATTGTCTTTCCCTGAACGATTGCAGAGGATTCCGTATTATATTGAAACATAATGATTTTCATTGCGAGTACCTTGGTCGTGGAACCGGGAACGGCACCAGTCCGTCCCCGGTTCATTGTTAGTTCGGGAGAGAGGATCAACCCTGGAGCAACTGCAACGCGAGCTGCGGCGTCTGGTTGGCCTGAGTGAGGATGGAGACGCCTGCCTGCTGGAGAATGTTTGCTTTCGTCATCTCCGAGGTTTCTTGGGCAATGTCCGCGTCCCGAATCCGCGACCTTGCGGCGGTCAGATTCTCGGCAACATTTTGCAGATTGGAAATGGTTGATTCAAACCGATTTTGAATCGCGCCAAGATTGCCTCTTTGAGAATCGATTTTGCCAAGGGCGGCGTCAATGATTTTAAGGGCGTCGTTTGCTCCCAAAATTGTGCTGATGTCGACGTCTGTTACCTTTTCAAGTATGGCAATTTCCACGGTGCTGGCATTGGAACTCAAGATGCTGCCTGCGGTTGGGGCGGCATCGGAGGCAACGGTATAGGAATCCTGCGATGAAAATTCCACCTGCCCTGCTATGTAAACATCACCGGTAAAGGGGGCCAACGATTGCGCTAAACCATTGTTGCCGGTCAAGGTCATTGCTGTGCTTGTGCCACTGTGGGTATAGTCGCCCAAGACGATATCTTTACCTTCTGCTTGGATCAACGTCAGGGTACCGCCGCTCACTTCAGCCGAGATCCCTGTGGTGCCGCTTTGATCGTTAATGGCCGTAGCCAGTTCAGTGAGATCGGTGGCTGTTACAGAGGCATTGATTGTTGAGGCGTTGCCGCCGCTGCCAACGGTTAGGCTGACAATTCCGTCTGAGGTGAAACCGGAAATCGTTGCAGTTGTTCTTGCCGTCGCCGTCACGCCGGTGAGAGCGGAATTGTTGTTGACTTGGGTTGCCACATCATAGGCTGTGCTGCCGCCGGAGATTGTTACGGGGGCACTTCCGGTCGAACCGTTGATGGTCAATGTTTGCGAGGCAATAGTGTTGACCGATACACCAGTGGCGGAAACGGAACCTGTTCCAGAGTTTGCGGTAGTATTGACGCCGTCTATTGCGTATCTGCCCAAATCTTCGGCTGCAACCGATTGAATGGAGACTCCAATGGTTTCATTGGCATTGGGACCAACTTGAAACTGTTGAGAGACAAAAGTTCCGTCGATAATTTTCAAACCGTTGAAGGTTGTGGATTGCGCAATGCGGTTCATCTCCGACTTTAGCTGGTTGACCTCGGCTTGAAGAGCAGCGCGGTCAGCGGCGGAGTTGGTGGCATTGGCGGCCTGGACGGAAAGTTCTCGCATGCGTTGCAGGATGTTGGTCGATTCCTGCATCGCGCCCTCAGCGGTCTGGGCAAGGGAGATGCCGTCGTTGGCGTTGCGGGAGGCCTGATTAAGGCCGCGAATCTGCGAGGTCATCCGGTCGGAAATGGCAAGACCGGCGGCATCGTCCTTGGCGGAGTTGATACGAAGTCCTGAGGAGAGTCTTTCCATTGAGGTGGCAAGATCTCCCTGGGAACGGGATAAATTTCTCTGGGCGTTAAGGGACGCGACGTTTGTATTGATCGTTAAAGCCATGGTATCCTCCATGAATTTTTTAGCCACGGTCGTCCAATGGTTGACCTAGGGGCTAACGATACAAACGTAACTGCTCTCTCAAAGCTCTGTGCTGTCTCTCAACATACTCTTCGGAGATTTCTGCAAGAGGCTTTAGTATTTTTTGCAGGAAATAAAAAAAGCCGCTGAATACATTGTATTCAGCGGCCTTGGAAAAAAGGCAGGGTGTAGAGAAAGGCTATTTTTCTACTGTGGGAAGCGGGGTCCGGGTGTCGTAACGGGGATCTTCAAGAATCACCTGCAGGCCTTTGTTGGTTTCCGGGGCGTAGAGAATCGGGCCGGAGAGGTTCAAGGTGATTTCTTTGTGCTCGGACACCGACACGATCGACAAAACAAAACATGCGCCGTTCTCCGCAATGCCAAGTTTTTCTCGTTCGTTTTCGTCGGGCAAGACAACGTAGTCCAGAAAAAAGTTGGTCGGATCGGTGACCAAAAACGCGAAGGCTGGATCGTCAACGCATTGAATCCAGAAAAGTGGGCCTTGCTTTTTGTTGGGCATCACCAGAAAATTTTTCAATTGGTCAAGGCCGACGAGTCCTTCCGGAAAATGGATGATGTGGGACGGATCGTATTTTACCTCGCCAAAACGAGTATTGATGGTTTTCATTTTTTCAACGTCCTTCCTGCAAGCTTGTCACTGAGGATATCGAGGTCGGTCATATCCCAACCGGCCGCTGCTTCAATATTTTCCTGACGGATGCGCTCGTAAACCTCTTGACGGTAGATCTTGGTGTCGCGGGGCGCGTCAATGCCAATGCGAATGCCGCCGCTTTTCATCTCAATGATTTTGACGACAATATTGTCCCCGATGATAATGCCTTCACCGGGTTTTCTGGTCAGAACCAGCATAATCACACCTGTAAAAAAAAAAAATCGGGGCAAGCCCGCAAGAATATAAGAGAACGAAAAAGAACCTGCGCGCTGGCAAGATTGCTTCGGCAATGCTGAAGGCAATCAAGAGCGGCAGCAGGAATTCTTTATCGATAGTATCGTGTAAAAGAAGATAAAAGGCAAGCAGTTTGAATTGGTTGGCGCACTTAGATGAAATCTAGGATGGAGAGTTGCGAAACCTTGGCCGTTACACTGAGCGCGGCTTGGAAGGCTGTTTCCTGTTGAACAATGGCGTTAAATGCCTCAATGGCGTCGGCGTCCTCGTAGCGGGAGAGGATTTGTTTGAGATCGACGCGTACGCCTTCCTGGTAATCCATGGCGGTTTCCACCCGACTGGCCCGGTTGCCAAGTTGGGAGCGCAGGCGGCGGTTCTGTTCGGCGGCGCCTTCCAATTCATCCAAGCTGGTCTGCATGGCGGCTTGATCATTGGCGCGGATAGCCTCTTCCGCCTGAGTTAGTTCTGTGAAGAGGTTGTAGCGCTGTTCGGGCACGCTGTCCGGCACTTGCGTGGTCGGATCGGCCGGATCCCAGGCTGAGGCCCCGAAGAAAAGATCACTGCCGGTCAGGTTGACTTGAATCAATTCCCCGGTGGTGATTTCCAGAGAGGTGGCGTTGCCGTCGCCGTTGTACGAATAGGGCCAAGTCGAGGGCACTGCCGGATCGTACCCAGCGGCGGTGTACCCCGAATTTTTGGTAAAGGGTTGGACGTCTTCCTCGTATCCGGCAAACAAGTATTTGCCGTCGACCGTGCCGTTGGCCGCGTCAAGCAGTTCTTCTCGGATTTGCGCGAGTTCGTCTGCCAGAACGGTCCGGTCCGCTTCGTTGAGGGAGCCGTTGACCGCGTTGGTCATAATCTCTTTGGCCCGCTGCATGATGTTTTCCACATGCGCCAGATGCCCGTCGGTGGCCTCCATGGTGTCCAGCGATTTGCCCATGGTTGCCATGTAGCGGTCAACATTGGAAATTTGCTTGCGGGTGTTGAGCACCGGACGGATTGCGGCCGGATTGTCGGAGGGCTTGTTGAGTTTTTTGCCGGTAGCGCCGATCTGGCGGAGTTCTTCCAGTTGCGAAGAGACGTCGTTCAGGCGCGTGCCCAGCATTCGATATGTTGTTCCCTGTGTGGCTTTCATGGCTTATCCTTTGAGCTGGAGAAGTGCGTTCATCATTTCATCGACGGTGGAGAGAAATTTGGCTGACGATTCAAAACCGCGTTGATATTGAATGAGATCAATCATTTCCTCTTCCAGGGAAACCCCGGAATAGCCGTCTCGGAGATTTTGCAGCTGCACCGTGGCGTCTTTTGCACCCGAGAGGGCCAGTTCATTGCGGGCCGCCTCAATGCCGACCGATGAGACCATCTTGCTGAAATAATTGTCAAAAGTGTCGCCGGTGGAGCCAACCTTATGGGTGACCTCCAACTGAGCGATGCGCAACGCGTTTTCATTGTCGCCGGGAGCGGCGCCGCTTTGGCCTGCGGCCGCCACCTCGGAGGCGTAGCCGATGGTGACGAACACGTTGCGGCTCGGGACTTCGCCAGGAAGCAGGGTGGCCATGTCGAGAAAGAAATTTCTTCCAGTCACGCCGTCCGAGCCATAGCCGGCGGCGTGTTCGGTGTTCACCGCAGTGGTCAGGTCGGTGGCCAGCGTATTGAGATTGCTGCGCAGATCGGCAATAAAGACGTCGCGCATTTCAAACATGCCTTTGAATTTTCCCCCAAGATTATCAAGGGTGACGTCGAGGGTTGATCCGGCGACTTCGAGTTGCAGGCTGACGTCCGTACCCGAGGTGACGGTCTTGATGGTCGCGGCAAGATTGCCTTGCACCAGCGGCATGCCGCCTGGCAACTGCACGCTCAGCATGCCGCGATTGTCGGTGTAGGTCTGGATGCCAAGGGTTTCGGAGAGATCCTTGACGATCAGGTCGCGCTGGTCGCGGGAGGCGTTGGCTGTCTGACCGGAAATTTCGATCAAATTGATCCGGTCGTTGAGCTTGGCGATTTCCGCTATCTTTTCATTGAGGTAGTCGACCTCGCCGATGATTTCGGTATTCATGTTCGAAACCACGGTGTCCATCTCGTCGGTAATGCCGCGAAAGGCCTCACCCAACAATTGACCTCGCTGCATGACCACGTCGCGTTCCACCTGGCCGCTGGGGTTGGCGGTCAGTTCCTGCCAGGCGTCAAAAAAATCGTTGATTTCCGAGGCCAGGTTGTCTTCCGAAACATTAAAGATTCGTTCCAACTCCGCCAGCGATCCGGATTTTCCAGTCTCTTCGCCGTATTCAATCGATTTGTCCTGGAGTTGGCGGTTGATGAACACGCTGTAATCCCGGCTGACGTCGGACACCGTCACCCCTTGGCCAATAAAGAAGTCGCCAAAGTTGACCGCCGGGATCTGCATCAACTCGGCGCGTTGCCGCGAGTAGCCCTCGGTGTTGACGTTGGCGATGTTGTTGCCGACAATCTCTATGGATTTCTGATTGGTCAGCAGGCTGGTTTTGCCGGCATTCAGTGCGTTAAGAAGACTGGTCATGGGCGTTGTGGTTTCCCTGGCGCTCCAATGGGGGGTCTTAGGGGAGCTGTTTGATTGTTTTGCATGCGGTTGTAATGTTGTGCCTTGGCAACAAACTGTTACGTTATGATACTATCGGCACAATCGGGGAGTGAGTTTAGCTGTTGCGGGGAATTTCTCGACGGGTTGCGAGATGAGGGCGATGCTGGGGGAAAGAAGAAAAGCCGCCCAGGGGAAGGGGGGGCTGGGCGTGCAAAAAAAGGGAATGGAAGTGAGGCGAAAAACTCAGATGCTGCCGGAGAGCAGGCGACCGTTGATGGTGGTGTTGCTTGAAACGCCGTATTGGCTATAGGTGACCGGCACCGTCTTGCGGCCAAAAAACTCCATGGTGTCCTGGATCCAGTTCAGAGTGGCGCGAAAAAGAAAGGCGTTGCGCCGATTCTCCTGCTGAATCTCCCGGGCGTACTGCTGGTCGTCCGGATGGAGTCGCTCCACCGAATTCAACACGTTGAGCAGGGCTTCTTTGTGGCGGACGTCGGCCATCATGGCAGGCAGATCAAGCGCTTTGGCGTGCTCGCGTTCCGCCTGGATGGTGTCGCGCAACTGAAACAGCAGTTCACGGACGGTTTCGCGTTCCATAACGTCAACCCTCAACCAAGAATTTGAGCAGACTGGATGCAACCTTGTTCAGGTCCGGCTCATACTGGCCGTTGGCAACCTGGGCCTTCAATTCCTGCACCCGGGCGGCGCGTGCGGCGTCTTCGGTCGATCCGGCTGATTGGGCGGCAGTTGCGCCCTGCAGCGCCGACGAAAAAGAGACGCTTTCCTTGCCTTCGGATTTTGACGATTTCTGCGTCTCACCGGCCTGGCCGATTTTGTTGAGACCACCAATCTGTCCCATGCCTCGCACTCCAAAAAATTCCACAGTCATCACGTTCACCTAAAGGAAAATGTATCAGGCTACAGCCTTTGATTCCGCTGCCCAGTCATCGAGTTTTTTCATCACCGCATCGTAGGTGTCGTAAGAGATGTCGGGCAACCAGTCGCCAAAGGCTTTTTTTGCCTCGGCAAATCCCTTGTCAATCCCTTCCTTGATTGCATCAATGCGTGACGGATCGCCTCCGGCAACTCCAACGGCGAATTGAAAAATTCGGTCGGATGTCTGCTCCACGCCAAAGTAACCGTTTTCGCCGATGAGGTCTTGCGCTTCTTCGGGAGTAACGGCAGTGAGGTCTATTTCACTTCCGCCGACAGCTATCTTGGTGTTGATGCCCTGTTCCTGCAGCAGATTGGCCACCAAACTCCGCAACATCCCGTATTTGGATTCGTCGCTTGCACTCAGTTGCATGGAACCAGTGTAGGTGACGGCCAAGGTCGATTCACTGCGCAGGCTGATCGTGTCCGACGAAGTCGTCTGCGAGTCTGCCGATTGCACGGTAGAATTCCTGGAGACGTCCACACTTGTGCTCTGGTGGGCAAGAAGCGTGCTGTGAGTCTGGTTGTTGCTGATATTGCTGACCATTTTTCTGCCTCCGTGCAGTTTTTGCGGGCCATCCTGGCTCGATTTAACAGGAGTTTCTCCTTCCTGTTAGCTCTTTATCGGACGCGGCGGCGAAAAACTTTACAAAAAAAACACTCTTTTTTTTCAACAAAGATGAGCTGACGCAAAATCATTTGGCGGGCGGCAGTTTCTTTTCCATCTGGCGATACATCTGCTCGGCCAACCCTATGCTCTGTTTCTGGGATATTTTGGTGGCGATTTCCTGATCCAACATGTCCTGATACATCACGGAGGCGTTGTTTTCTTTAAATAATTCGCCTTCGGGCACGGTTTTGCGCATTGCTTTGAACATGGATTGGATGAAAATGGCTTCAAAGTCCTGACAGGATTTTTTCAGCGCCTTTCGGTCCTTGGGCAATGGTTGCGTCTCCGAGGTCTTTGCCGCAGCGAGCAGGACGTTGGAATCAAGATTCGTTTTCATGGGTGCAATCCTAAAAAAATGCAGCTCGTTTTAAAGGACGACCAGTTCGCCTTGCAGGGCGCCTGCCGCCTTGATGGCCTGAAAGATGGCGATCAGGTCGCGCGGGGTGGCGCCGATGGCGTTCAAGGCCCT
>Ga0074197_1001063_pt1 | contig 26144 bp, 24 predicted proteins | sample EPASupsiteSAE305_FD_64526 | JGI IMG/M metagenome (GOLD analysis project Ga0074197, IMG submission 64526) | Bioremediated contaminated groundwater microbial communities from EPA Superfund site, New Mexico - SAE3-05 reassembly with SPADES | ecosystem: Environmental > Aquatic > Deep subsurface >...
TGCGCACAACGAAAAAGGAGTAGTAACAATGGCTGAAGGAACTGTAAAATGGTTTAATGATTCTAAGGGTTTTGGCTTTATCGAGCAAGATGGCGGCAAGGATGTGTTTGTGCATCATTCTGCTATCCAGGCTGACGGGTTCAAATCTCTCCAGGAGGGAGAACGCGTGAAGTTCAATGTGGTGGACGGCGCCAAAGGCCCGTCGGCTGAAAATGTCGTAAAGCTCTGATCCTTAAATCTGTCGTCATATAAAAAAACCCCGCCTTGTGCGGGGTTTGTTGTTTGTACATTTCCCCCCTGTTACACTCGCCCTCTGTCCCATACGCACAGCTATCACTCCGCCTCTGGATTCCGTTTCAATTTGGCCCACTCTCAGTATTATTCGTTCCAATCCATGCCTGGTAGTTTCGCTGAAACTTGACAGAAGACAGGGGGTACTCTTCCTGTGCCGCCACCGTCCCAATTCGCCTCAGCCAAGCAGGGCAGCAAACGGCTTTATCGTTTGCCCGAACCACGAATCAGGGTCAATCTGTTTGCCTTTTCGGTGAAATGACCATGTGAGGAGCCGTGTGCGTAAATAGCGCAAGCACGGTTCAGGGAGGGGCCGGGGCCAACGAGGTGTGAAAGTCAACATACTCTGAAATATCCTGACCTTTGGCCGATGGGAATTTGTTTCGTATACCGGTCAGCAATCTTGTCAGGAAACATATCAATTTGACTCGTCAGGCATCCACCTTACATTACCAATAGAAACATCATGGCGCGCCACCATGACCGGTCCTGCCAGGGAGGCGGCCACTGTTTGCGTAATCAATTTTTAAATTTTTCACGAAAAGGATAAGTGCACCGGGTTTTTTGCTTTTATCGATAATTTCACCAATATCCTTTTGAGCTGGATGGTTGCTGTTCAACTCATCTCTTGGTGAGCGCGCATGACCCGCCTCACCACAGGAGTGTTCCCATGAGAAGGCTCATCGTATCTGCGTTTACGTCGCTGGACGGCATCATGCAAGCACCAGGGGGACCGGAAGAAGACCCCACTGGCGGTTTTACTCTTGGCGGCTGGACGTTCAACTACTGGGACGACGCCATGGACATCTCGGCATCGGGTTTCGACGGCAAGGATCGAGAACTGGTGCTCGGGCGCAGGACCTATGAGATATTCGAAGCGTACTGGCCATACCAGCCCGATGACGATCCGGTTGCAAGCACGCTCAATGCAGCGAAAAAGCATGTTGCTTCGCGCACGTTGACGATGCTCCACTGGAACAACTCGACCCTGCTCCACGGCGATGTCGTCTCGGCAGTCATCGCTCTCAAGGCCCAACCGGGCCCTGACCTGCAGATTATCGGCAGCGGCAATTTGATTCAAACGCTCCAGGCCGCCTCACTGATCGACGAATACAACGTCTGGACTTTTCCAGTGGTGCTTGGACAGGGTAAGCGCCTTTTTGGCGAGACCGCCAAGCCCTCCGCGTTGCGGCTCGTTCGCTCTCAGGCTTCGACTACTGGCGTTGTGGTGAGCATCTATGTGCCCGATGGCGATATCCGGCCCGGTTCGTTCGCGAGTGTCGAGCCCAGTGAGAAGGAGTTGGCTCGACGCAAAAAGATGGCAAGTGAGATGTGGTGATGTGAAGAAGGACAGGGCGCGCGAACAATGCATTCAAGCCGACCCCGTGAGGCGTCATCCAAGCTGAGGCAAGGGAGACATGAAAATGACGAGAATCCGAGTTGAGAACTTCACCATCTCGCTTGACGGCTACGGAGCGGGTCCGGATCAAACTATTGACAACCCGCTTGGCATCGGCGGTGAGGCCCTGCACGATTGGCTCATTTCCACTCGCGCCTGGCGCAAGATGCACGGCATGGAAGGCGGCGCGAGCGGGATAGATGACGATTTCGCGGCGCGGGGGCTCGATAATTTTGGCGCCTGGATCATCGGCAGGAACATGTTCGGCCCCGTTCGGGGCCCCTGGACCGAGATGACATGGAGAGGCTGGTGGGGCGACGAACCTCCATTTGATTGTCCGGTGTTCATCTTGACGCACCACCCCCGTCCACCGATAGAGATGAAGAATGGCACAATCTTCCACTTCGTAACAGAAGGAATCCACCAGGCGCTTGCATTGGCCCGCCAGGCGGCACGCGGCAGGAACATCCGGATAGGCGGTGGAGCCGACACGATCCGGCGATATCTTCGCGAGAGCTTGATCGACGAACTGCACATCGCGATTGCCCCGGTATTGCTAGGCCAGGGGGAAGCACTTTTCCGGGACCTTGACCTTCCGGCATTGGGCTATCAGTGCGCCGGCCATACCGGATCAAAAGCGGCAACACACGTCATCTTGAAATACAAGGAGGAACGTGACGCCTGACAATTCGCATGGAGGTCTCTCGACATACCGATGCTATTGCGGCTTGATTGGCCGTCCATGACGGTCAAGACAGTGAGCGTATGAGATGCTTGCAGCGTCGGGGTCATCACGAAGGAGAAGTGACATGGAAAAACAAGCAAAGAACACGATTTGCCTTTGGTACGACCGCGACGCCGAGGACGCGGCCCGGTTTTACGCCAAAACCTTTCCCGATTCATCCGTTGGCGCGGTGTACCTCGCGCCGGGGGACTATCCGTCCGGAAAGAAAGGAGATGTGTTGACGGTCGAGTTTACGGTGATGGGAATTCCCTGCCTCGGGATCAATGGCGGACCCGAGGTCAAGCACAACTGGGCATTCTCGTTTCAGGTCGCAACCGTTGACCAGGCTGAAACGGATCGTTACTGGAACGCCATCGTCGGCAACGGCGGCCAGGAGAATGCCTGCGGCTGGTGCCAGGACAAATGGGGAGTATCCTGGCAAATTACGCCGATCGCCCTGACGAAAGCGATCACCAATCCCGATCCGGCTGTCGCCAAGCGCGCCTTCGATGCGATGATGCAGATGACAAAAATAGACATCGCTACGATCGAGAAGGCGTGCCGCGGTTGAGGTTGCAATCTTTGCAGCGTCCACCCCGCGCAAGACGCGACGTACCCCGCTGTTTTCGCTGGACCGCGGCCAAAATCATCAATCCCGTTAGATCATGAGAATCATTCGGCAGATGAAACAACCAGAGGAATCGCCATGGCGTACTGGCTCATGAAATCGGAACCGGATCTGTTCGGGATCGACGATCTGCAACGGGTGGGCGTGGAACCTTGGAACGGGGTCCGCAACTACCAGGTGCGCAACATGATCCGCGATCAGATGCGGGTCGGTGACCTGGCCTTTTTTTACCACTCAAACTGTACCCTTCCAGGTATCGTGGGGATCATGCGCATCCATAGTGCCGGCTATCCTGACCCGACTGCCTTCGACCCGGGACATCGGTATTATGACCCCAAAAGTAATCCGGCCAGCCCGCGCTGGTACCAGGTGGATGTCGCCTTTGTGGCCAAATTTGCGGAGGTGATCCCTTTGAGTTGGCTCAAACAGCAACCGCAAATGGCCGAATCCCCCTTGGTGCGACGCGGCAACCGCCTGTCGATCATGCCCCTCAGCGAGCAGGAGTGGGCCTTTATCAGCCGCCATGGCCAACAGGCATGACCGGGTTTCACGATTCTTGCACAACAGCCAGGTAGAGCGACGCCGGCGCCTTCAATTGCCGGCTTGTTTTTCCCAATCCGTTTCGTCCGCAGCGATGTCAGAGGTTGTTCCTCTCCTGCGATGTTTTTATCAGAAGGCGAAGCAGTCGCAGCCGATCCCCCAAAACCGAGACTTTTTCGGCGACCAGACCTGTCGGTGTGTATGATGGGCGCATTCATTACGATGTGTCGCCGGGCCGCGGTGATAGCCTCCGTAGCGGGCGACCGGCGACCAGTCGGGGCTCACCGGTGGCAAGGGAGGGGCGAGGGGCGCAAAATAGGCGCTGCCATGGACGATCTTCCCTCCCATCAGGGTCAGCACTGCCTCGATCCCCTTGATCTCTGCTTCAGGGACAGTGAGGTAATCCCTTGACAGTACAGCCAGATCGGCAAACTGTCCCAGTGCAAGCCTTCCCTTCTTCTCCGCATCACCGGAAAACCAGGCGCTCCCTTCAGTAAAGAGCCTGAGCGCCGCTGTCCGGTCGAGGCGATTCTTTTGGTCATACAACGGCAGACCTCCCACTGTCCTGCCGCTCACCAGCCAGTAGAGGGCAACCCAGGGGTTGTAGCTCGAAACCCGCGTGGCGTCCGTGCCCGCGCCCACCGGTATCCCCAACTCCAGCATCCGGCTGATGGGCGGGGTTCGCCCGGCCGCCTCGGCGCCATACCGGTCCACAAAGTATTCTCCCTGAAAGGCCATCCGATCCTGGATGGCGATCCCTCCCTTGAGACGCCGCACCCGTTCCATGTTTTTCTCCGAGATGGTCTCGGCGTGGTCGAAAAACCAGCGCAATCCCTGAAACGGCACCTCGCGGTCGACCGCCTCGAAGACGTCGAGGAAACGGGAGATGGACTCGTCGTAAGTGGCATGCAGACGGAACGGCCACCGCTTTGCCACCAGCAGGCCGATCACCTTCTTCAGTTCCGCTTCCATCACCGGCTGCAGATCGGGGCGCGGTTCCAGGAAATCCTCGAAGTCGGCGGCGGAGAAGACCAGCATTTCGCCGGCGCCGTTCATCTTATAGATATCACTCCCTTTCCCGGGTTCGGTCATGCCGATCCAGCGGGCAAAGTCGTCATATTCCTCTTTCGGCTTCTGGGTAAAGAGGTTGTAGGCGATTCGCAGGGTCAGCTCATCTCTCTGGGCCAGTTGCTCGATGACCCGGTAGTCGTCGGGGTAGTTCTGGAAGCCGCCTCCCGCGTCGATACAGCTGGTAATCCCCAGCCGGTTCAGTTCGCGCATAAAGTGGCGGGTGGAATTGATCTGGTCGACAAAACCGAGTTTCGGTCCCTTGGCCAGGCTGGCATAGAGGATCAGGGCATTCGGCTTGGCGATGAGGAGCCCGGTCGGATTCCCCTGCTTGTCCCGCTGAATCCGCCCGCCGGGAGGATCGGGGGTATCCTTGGTGTAGCCGAGCGCCCGCAGGCCGGCCTTGTTGACCAGGGCCCGGTCGTAGAGATGGAGGACAAACACCGGGGTCTCGGGGGCCACGGCATTGATCTCCTCCAAGCTCGGCATCCGGCGTTCAATGAACTGGAACTCCGTCCAACCGCCGATCACCCGAACCCATTGGGGCGGCGGCGTGCGGCGGGCCTGCTCGCGGAGCATCGAAAGCGCCAGGGACAGCGAGGGGACACCGTCCCAGCGCAACTCCAGGTTGAAGTTGAGGCCACCGCGGATGACATGGATATGGGAATCGTTAAGCCCCGGAATGACCCGACGGCCCTTGAGATCGATCCGCGCCGTTTGCTCGTCGGCAAGGGCCGTGAGCTCTTCCCCGCCGATCGCCTGTATCCGACCGCCGGATATGGCCACCGCCGATACCTGGGGCTGGGCAGGGTCAAGGGTGGTAATGGTGCCATTATGTAAAAGCAATTCAGGTGCGTTCATCATTCACCTCGCAATACGTTGTGTCCGGTCACGGCTTGATGATCCGTAACCAACCGGCATGCCTCATCTTGACTGGAATCGCAACTCTCCGATTTTCCGTGAAATAAATTGGTCATGCCTCTCGCCGACTCTCACCTTTTGTTGCGCGAGCCATGCAGCCAGGGTTTGAGGATGCGCACCAGCACCGGCATGACCGCCCAGGTGAGCAGACTGACGATGCCCACGGCCATGCACAGTGCCTGCAGCACCAGTGGCAGCTTGCCGACCAAGGGATTCAGCAGCCACGAAACCAGCAGGCTGACCGGCCAGACTCCGAGGACCGTGACCAGGGCCATCTTCCAGCGAGGCGGCGAAACCGGAGCACCCAACGGGGCGAACCAGTATTCCAGGCCGCTCTCCATGCGGTAGGCGGGTTCGCTCTCCCTGAAGGTCTCGGCCTTTTTCAGCAGGTCACGGCGGATGTCGGATTCCATCCAGGCCCGCAGGTGCGGGTAGGTGTCGAAGCGAAAGACCACCACATATTCCCCCGAGTTAGCGCCTGAGGGATTGACCACAATACCCATGTGGCCGGGAAAAGGGAGCGCAGCGGCTGAGATCTCGCGCCGCCAGGCCTCGAACTCCGGCTCATAGCCCTGCCGCACCCGCCAGGTGACGACCACCGTGAACGGGCCGCTCTCGGTTGCCGGGTCAGTCATGGATTAATGGCCCGCGCCGCTCCGGCTGGGTGGCGCGCCGTGCACCATGGTGTATGCGTATTCCACCCCCTGGCCATAGGCACCGCAGTGTTCCTTCACCACCGTCAAAACATCGTCATAGGTTTCCTTGTGCGCCCAGTCGCGCTGGTATTCAAGAAGAATCTGCAATGCGGTCATGGGCACCGCGCCGGCCTGCTCGATGCGGCGCATCGCGGCATTGTGGGCAGCGACCGTGGTCCCCCCGGAGGCATCCTCGACGGCGTAGACGTCAAAGCCCGCCTTGATTGCTTCCAGTACGGGAAAGGTCAGGCAGACCTCGGTCCAGAGGGCGGCCATGACCAGCTTTTTTCTCCCCGTGGCCTTGACGGCGGCAACGAAGTTCTCGTCTTCCCACGAGTTCATTGAACTGCGCTCGACGGGTTGCTGGTCGGGGAAGATATCAAGTAACTGGGGCCACATGTTGCCGGAGAAGCCTTTTGACTCCACTGTGGTCAGAATGGTCGGCACCTTGAAGATCTTGGCCGCCTTGGCCAGGAGAAGGACGTTGTTGAAGAGGGTCTGCCGGTCGATGTTGGCCACGCCGAAGACCATCTGCGGCTGGAAATCGATCAAGATAACAGCGGAATTTTGCGGGTTGAGCAATTCGGTATAGTTCATTGTGAGTCTCCTTTGCGGGGTTGGTTGTCAACTTTAGCTATAGAGACAATTGGTTGAGGCCTGGGGTGAGACAATGGAGAAATATATGATAAAAAACAGATAGAATTAAGCATCGTGGAAGGAGCCTTGCGTGGATTTTCCCGGATACCGCGGAATACCGCCGCCTGGATGATGATACGCCGGCAAGGCCAAGGCGGCGGCCTTCCCGCCTATCTCCGTAATGATATGTTATATACCCATTGTTACTGAGAAATTACCCTGTTGCCATCATCCCTGGACATGGTCATTATACCTGTACAAATTTGAATAAATCCCGAGGGACCGATGACTGCGATCAAGCGAGCCAAGCTGTCGCGAGCCAAGCTGTCCAGAGGTGCTTAGGCGGGTTGGACCGGAGAATCAAAATGGGAAAGACTGCTGAGGATTACGGGAACACCGGGAGCTTGATACGTGTCGCCATCTTGAACGATGACAAGAAAGAAATCGGCAGCACGGCTCGATTGCAGGAATTGACGGAACAGCTCCGTTTGGCGGAGGTCGATGTTCTTTGCTGTCAGGGGATGGAACGGACCTTTGACGGCAGCCGGGATCCGGCCAGGGAGATTGCCGAATCATTGCGTATGGCCTACAGTTTCTCGGCCACCGACTGCAGAGTAGATACCAGCCTGAGCGGAAAAGAAACGATCATGACCGGTCTGTGGATACTCGCCGGCGCCAAGACGTGGATCCTCAATGGCGGGAGCTTTTTTCTTTCAGAAAAAGATCCTCTCAGGAATCAAGTTGTCCAGTTTGCGGTCATCCGCAAAAACTGCAACTCGGTGCTGGTGATTAATACGGACTTTTCTCCATTTCCTGCTATCCAGCGGCAGCAGCTGCAAGCCCTGTTCTCGCATGCTCTCCTTAGGGATCAATACGATGCGGTTGTCCTCTGCGGCAACAGAAAAATCGCCGTATCCAAACGGGATATCCAAGCCGCCACCGCCTGGTCGGGCTATAAACTCACCAATAAAACCAAAACGATCACTCCCCGGGGAGAGGCTGCCGCCTTTGGGATTTTTTCCGGCAGATCGATCAGCGCCGGCCCATTCCTTGACAAGGCGATTTTCACGCTCATTGCCAGAAATTCGGCCGAGGCTGCCGTCAAAATGCAGGGGAGCTCAACGGTTTTCCTCCTGGATTCGGTCTTGATCTCAGAGTTTGCATTCAAGTCGATTGCCGTTGAAGAGAAGCACAAATTCCTCTCCCGCTCTTTTCTTTGGAGCGAAAGCCCCCAGCAGCTTCATGAGCATTAAATCGGATACTTGCTGTGGAAGAAGGGGGAGATTTTTGAACCCGTTATCCAATGCGCTCATTCGTGCATGGTGCGCCAAGCCCTGATGTGCATCCGGCAGCACCAATTTTAAAACCCTCTAATCAACCCCTGAAAGGAGTAGGCCATGAAAGCGATAATTACCTACAGATTCGGAGAGCCTGAAGTGATGACGATCGAGGAGGTCGCCGATCCCGTCCCGAAGGAGGGACAGGTCCTGGTCCGGTTGCATGCGGCCGGCGTCAATCCGGTGGATTGCTACATCCGTTCCGGCTTGTATGCGCAACACGGGCACCTCCCCTACACCCCCGGGTTCGACGGCGCCGGGGTGATCGAGGCGATCGGGCCCGGCGTCAAGCATCGCAAAATCGGGGATCGGGTCTATGTCGCCTGGTCATTGACAGGGACCTATGCGGAGAAGGTGCTGTGCACCGAGGCCCAGACCCATCCGCTTCCCCAGGGGATATCCTTCGCCCAGGGAGCCGCTATAGGCATCCCGTACGGGGCAGCCTTTCGCGCCCTGTTCCAGAAGGCACACGCGCTGCCGGGCGAGAATCTGCTGGTTCATGGCGCCAGCGGCGGCGTCGGTATCGCCGCGGTGCAGATGGCTCGGGCGGCGGGACTGCGGGTGATTGCGACCGTGGGGAGCGATCAGGGACGGCAGCTGGTGCTGGAGGCAGGGGCGCATGCAGTCCTTGACCACCACGAAGCGAACCACCTGGCCAAAACGGGCGAGCTGACCTGCGGGATCGGTCTCAATATCATCCTGGAAATGCTGGCCAATGTGAACCTCGGCGATGATCTCGGGGCGCTGGCCATGGGAGGCAGGGTGGTGGTCGTCGGCAGCCGGGGCAGGGTGGAGATCGACCCGCGTGATGCCATGGGAAAGGATGCCAGCATCATCGGCATGTCTCTTTTCAATGCAAACGAACGCGAATACGGCTGTATGCACGCGGCCTTCGCCGCAGGACTGGAAAACGGCACATTGCGCCCGGTGGTAAACCGGGAGATGCCACTTGCCGATGCGGCCCGTGCCCATCGGGAGGTGATGGAAACCCACACCCTGGGGAAGATTGTTCTGCTCACGTAGACTTGGAGTTCGCAAAAAGTCGATTTTTGTTCATTTCGAGGAGCGTAGCGAGAAATCGCTCTCTTGTCCTCGATATTTCTCACTAGTCTCTTGATGATTTCTTGATCCCGTCTGAAAATTCTGTCCATGTCTGCTAATGCCGTTAGGAACTGCCACTAAATAAACTTTACATATTGCTACACCGTGCTTCCAAGCAATGTATTGAAATTCCTCATGAAGCGTAAATGTTATTTTGTGGCGAATCCTTATTGGTGATAGTAAAGTTGGTTGTCTGAATAGCCTTTAAAAAGCTATCGGTACTGACCTATTGAGAGAGGATCGTTGATGAACATTCCAAGAAGATACTTTTTGAAGTGCTGTGCCGGCTCTGTAGCCGCTCTGGGGCTGGATTTTTCCTTTCTCGGGAGCGTTGGGAAAGCGCTTGCTGCCGTGGGAAACCTTCGTAAACCCACGTACCCCATCGCTTCGCGCGTCATCACGACCCTCGATCGGACGGTCACGGCCTTGCCCCATGGCCCCAGGGTGCTGACGCCGGGCCAGGTTGCCGCCTACAAGGCAAATCACTACGGGGAATGGGATGGGTGCAGGCGCGGATTTCCCTACCTTCGTCCCGAGCTGCGCGTCGGAGGCTATGTTGAGCCGTCGGACCCGGATCCGTCGGCCACGCCGCTCCTCTCTTTCTTTACCATGAGCGACGTCCATATCACCGACAAGGAGAGTCCGGCGCAATGTCCCTACCTGGGCTACAACTATCCCGAGCCCAGAACGCCCGATGGGGTGCCCGTAGGGAATTCTTCCGCCTATTCCGCGGTCATCCTCTATACGACCCACATTCTCGATGCTGCTGTCCAGACGATCAACGCCCTGCACAAGAAAGTACCCTTTGATTTCGGCATCGCTCTTGGCGATGCGACCAACAACACCCAGTACAACGAGCTGCGATGGTACATCGATGTCCTCGACGGCAAGATGATTACTCCGAGCTCCGGCGCGCACCAGGGTGCGGGGATTATTGATTACCAGAGCTCCTACCAGGCCGCCGGGCTCGATAGGTCCATCCCTTGGTTTCAGACCGTCGGCAACCACGATCTGTTCTGGATGGGCTCGGCCCCTCTGAATGATTACCTCCGGGAGACCTATGTGGGGTCCCAAATCCTGAACATCGGCCCCATAACCACGATACCCCCGCATTGGGCTACCGTTTTCAGCACCCAGGGCCTGTACATGGGCGTGATTGATGGCCGGACGAAGTATGGGAGGCTGATCAATGCCGGGTCTGTTACCGATTTCCCCGCCCCCCCGGAAATCGTCGCCGACCCTAATCGCCGCTCGCTGTCAATGACGGAATGGATGGGCGAGTTTTTAAACACTACCTCCTCTCCGGCGGGGCATGGGTTCACGCAGGAGATGATCGACGAGGGCTTTGCCTGCTACAGCTTCCACCCGAGAGCGGGGATACCCATCAAGGTCATCGTTCTCGACAACACCGACAAGGTCCTCAACGGCGCGGCGGCCGCTCTCGACCAGAAGCGCTATGACTGGCTCGTCCAGGAGCTGGATGAGGGGGAGACCGCCGGGGAGCTCATGATCATCTGCGCTCATATCCCGCTGCGGCCCTATGCCCACAATCCCTCGTCGCCCACCAATCCGCTCTATCCCCTGTGGTCTCTGTGGAGCCCGCTTTCCGAGGTCACGGAAGACGAAGTGCTCGCCAAGCTCCACACCTACAAGAACCTCATCCTGTGGCTCTCGGGACATGTGCACCGAAACGCCATCACTCCACAGCCCTCGCCGGACGGCAATCCCGAGTACGGCTTCTGGGAAGTCGAAACCCCGTCCCTCAGGGATTTTCCTCAGCAACTGCGTCGCTTCGAGATCGTCCTCAACAGCGACCATACCCTTTCCATCTTTGCCCTCGATATCGACGTCGCGGTCAATCCGGCCCCCCTTGCCAATGGATCGGCCTCCCCTGCATGTATTTCGCGTTCCTATGCCGTCGCAACCCAGCAGATTTTTCAGACCAAGGTACAACAGGGGCCCAATGTTGACCCGTATTCGGGTGTTTACAATGCAGAGCTGGTCAAGCAGCTCAGCCCCGCCATGCAGACGAAGCTTGCCAGCCTGGCGCCGGTTGTCAGCTCTCTCAGAATCAATGGCGGTGCCGCCTTGTCCATGAACCGCATGGTCACTTTGAACAACATGGTACTGGCCAGCCAGCCCACACACTACAAGGCGAGTGAATCAGCCAGATTTGAAGGCGCTGTGTGGCGGCCCTACTCGGAGGCCCCGTCCTTTATCCTTAGCCCAGCTGTGGGATCTGGAAGCAAAACCGTTTACTTTAAGGTTAAAGACCGCTTCGGAAGAATATCAGCCACCGTGCGCGATACGATCCGGGTGTGAGCGAAAAATGCCCGGGCATAGCCCTCAGGGATAAGCGGGGAGGAAGTTTGGAAACTAACCGGGGTCACCCATTAAAAGGCACCTCGTCAATGAAAAAACTCCCCCGTTCAAGGAAAAAACAAAAATCTTCCTTGCGAGATGAGCCTGTCGATTTCGCCAGGTGTTTTTTCCCGCTCCTTGCTGCGCCCGATATTTCACTCGTGTGTGTCGGCGGTTTTTTCACCGCACCAGTCACCCATCAGGATCAAGGCCTGAGACGTTGCGTGGTAACATTCCTCCCCGCTACACTCTGTGCCCCTTCCGCCAACCGGCGGTCCAGAAAATCAGCGGTTCCATACCGTGTCCAATCGTTTTCTTTCAAATCAAATGGTTTTGAACCAACCCCTATATTGGTTCACCGCCCCGTCCAACTCCTATGCGAAAAGCTTCCGATGATCGAATGCCACACCATCCTTCATGATGTAATAGGTCGCCCGTGCCAATTAGTGTGCCAGTGCGCTGTGGGCAATCATCCGATTCGTCCTGCCGGATTTGCGATTATAGAAGGCCTTCAAAATTAGGGACGCTTCCCAGTTTTTGTGCGGGGCCGCCCCGGTTTGCCCGGCCTTATTGGCTGATTCAGCTGTAATTCAAGCAGATCGATAAATGGTTCCGACCCAAAGGGACGCCCGGTCCTGGTAGCCCGACGGATTGCTTCATCAGTCTCCTCGTCGTCTTGGCGGGCAAACTCCGCATACGCCCTCTGTTCCTGTGGAGAAAGCCATGAGTTTGCAGACAACAGCGGATCGCTTGCACCAGAAATATGGGCCTTGGCGCTGGACCAGCGATACGTCTCCACGCTCGTCGCCAGGCCGACCTTCAATGGATTGCGCTCGATATAGCGTACTACCGCCCAAAGATACTGCTCGCTTTCAACCACGCACGAAAAAAAGCGGTTTTGCCAGACCCGCCCGGATTGATTCAGCTTCCGGTTCAGATACTGGGTGTACATCAGGTTGGTAAGGCCGATGCCTCGGGACAAAGCTATTTCCGTCTCCGGCACGGCAAGGAGATGGATGTGGTTTCCCATCAGGCAATAGGCCCAAATCTGGGCATGAAATTTTTGGGCATACCCTGCCAGCAGTTTCAGATAGGTCTGCCGGTCTTCGTCATCAAAGAAGACGGTAGCGCGGTTGTTGCCGCGCTGTGTGATGTGATGAGGATACCCAGGGGCTATGATGCGTGCGATTCGTGGCATAGGACGAATGATACCGTCAGCAGTGCAGGTTGGCAACTTAAAATATGGGAAGTGTCCCCCCTTTTCGTTGCGCTCGATATGATCAAACAGCTGTTTTTTCGTTTCTTCAAGGCTCTCTTTTCTTGCCTTGCAGTCAACCGGGATCCCCGGGGCAGCTTCTGCCGCTTTCGGTTTCGATCCGATTCCGGCCCTTCCTTTTAGCCGCGTAGACGGCTTCATCGGCGGCCTTGAGAACTTGGCTGATTTCCGATTCGTTGCCGAATTCCGCCACCCCAAAGCTTGCGGTTATGTGGATTTCCTCTCCATTGGCATAAAACGGGGCATCGGCGATGCGGCCCCGGATCCTGTCCGCCACGATCCTTCCGTGGCACAGCTCGGTTTCAGGCAATAAGATGACAAACTCCTCGCCACCCCATCGGGCAATCGCATCCTGACTGCGCAACATGCCTTTTATCCGCACCCCGGTTTCAACCAGGATACTGTCGCCGGCATCATGGCCTTTGGTGTCATTGACGGTCTTGAAGTGGTCCAGATCGATTGCCAGCACCGTAAACGGCACTCGGTTTCTTCGGCTGCGGGCGATCTCATGTTCGAATCGTTCCATCATCGCCCGGCGGTTGAACAGTCGGGTCAGGGGATCGATGGTGGCTGCTTCCTGGAGGGCGTTCTGGGCGATTATGCGTTGAGCGATTTCATGGCTGAGCTTGCCGTTGACCTCGTTGAGATCCGCGGTCCGCTGCATGACCCGGATTTCAAGCTCGTCCTTGGAATGTTGCAGCGCAATGAAGGCCTCCTGTTTTTTCTGTTCCGCCAGGGAAAGCGAGGCTGACATCGTATTGAATGCAGCCAGCAATTGATTGAGTTCGTCGTTGGTGTGGATAACGATCCGTTCATCCAGCTTTCCGTCTGCGATGGCCGTGCAACGGTCGATGGCCAAGCGGATGGGACCGGTGAATCGTGCCGCGAGATATTTGGCAAACAAAAAAGCCAGGGCAATCGAGGCGAGCAAGGAGCAGATTCCCGAGATTCTCAACTTTTTGGATTTATTATGGACTTTATCGGCCCGCATGTCGATGCCCACCAAAAACTCACCCCTGCTGTTTCTGATGGGTGCGTACCCGGAGAGGAACGACCCCCATTCGTCCGCCACAATCTCGCTGTCAACCGCGACGCCGGAAAATCCTTTGACGAGGCTGGGCAATTGGAGCGGATATTCCCTTCCCGGAAGGGCCTGTTTCTCGGTTTCGTCGGAGTCGACCACAAAGAAGATTTTTTCTCCTTCCTGCCTCATTACATACAAAAAAGCGATATCCGGATTCATCCGTTTTAATGCGCGTAACTTTTGCAGGGTATCGACATATGCAGGCTGGGCGATATCCGCTGCGGTAAGAATGTTGCGGAGCGTATCGGCATCAATGGTTTGGCTGATCAGCGCGGCGCTGGCCTGGAGCCGCTCCTTCAATCCGTCCATCAGGCTTTCGGCGGCGCTCGCGTAAAAATAGGTGCCGATACTCCCCGAGACAAGAAGCACGGCGAGCACATGGCTCAAGAAGAGCTTGAGACGAATAGACGATCTAAAATTCATGGTTTCCTGTTATTGGGGGTTCTTTGTTGTTCGCGGTGCTGATCAAACAAGGACAGGAGGGGCGGCGAGTGAAAACAGCCTGAAAAAAACGATATCCCGCTGAATATATTAAAATTTAACCGGTTCCCGGAGCCTGGGCAGACCCTGTTTCATGCAGTCAAGATCGCTCACGTCCCTCGTTTTGATGCAGGATCGGCACGAACCGTTCCATGTATTCGGAACTCATTACCCCGAGCCGCACCGCTGCCTGGGTTGACATCGCAACGAATTTTCCCTGGGCCTTTGCGCAGAGCATATCTTCATCAGAGTAAATCTCGCCTGTCACCATCACATGCCGATCGGAGTGCATTTCCTCAATGGCGCCGACCACGGTAAGCCTTTTTCCCACCCGTACAGGTTTGATGAAGTCCACGGTGATGGATTTCGTTACCCCGATTTTCTTGAGCAGATAGATTACCGACCAACCCATGATCTCGTCCAGGATGGTTGAGAGAATCCCGCCGTGAACGGTTTGATCCCATCCCGCCATTGTCGGGGGAACGGTGACGAAGGAATAGACCCGCTGCCCGTCTGAGAGAAATTGCATCTGCAAGCCGATGGGGTTGGTTTCGCCGCAACCGAAACAGGTCTGGCCGTCCAGGTTCGATATTTTTTTCAGGACTGCATGATTGATGATCATCAAAGTATTCTTCTCATTATTCCGGAGCGAAAAACGATCCGGCTTGATTTACAGAGGCTTGTTTTTGCGGATTCCGCCGATGGGTTGGGCGGAGCGATGCAAACACCCGGTCCGCTGCCCGCAAAGCAATTTTTTGCGGCGATTTCATTTGCCCGGCAGGGCGTAGTTCGGGGCGAGCCAATCCCATGGGCACGGAGCCGGGAAGGTCCCGTCGCCCTCTCCCGGCTCTTCCCCTTGTTTCTCGTTCCCCGAACAACCTGCGTGGTCTTGCCCGATCCTTATCTCAGTGGCCGGCGGTCAAGGGGCGCGACGACCAATGAATCGCCCGGATGATCCATCCCTGCGCAGTTCTTGACAGCACCATCAGCTCAGCGCCGGCTAGATTAATGGGACGTTCCTTATAGGTCCCCTGGGTGACGCTGGTGGAATTTACCCAGGCTACATCGCCGCTGACGATAATTTGCAGTTCGCTTCGGCGCGTCGGTACCTCCTGGGCGAATTGCATGTCCGCTTGCAGATGATGCGCGCGGTAGTCCTCGCGGGTTTCGCGGCCACCGCTTTCGAGGATCACGGCGTCGGGAGCCAGGAGTCGCAGAACTGCCTGCGAGTCACCGGCCTCGAGCGCTTTATGGTAGCCGCGGACCGCCGAGGCTATGGCTTTCGAGTCAGCATCCGGCGTCTGGGCGTGCAGGGGGAGGGTTGAAGCCGCGACGAGAACGGCGACCATGAATGCAGTGCGAATCAGGGTGAAGTATTTCATTGGGTTGGTTCCTCCTGTCTGATTTATCGAGAGCAGCGGGCCGCGTATTGTCCTCGAAGAACGCTTCGTGTTTCCGGGAACAAGCGGGAGGTCTCATAATTCCGAACCGCTCGGTTCAAGAAGAAGAGGCTGCCTGCGGCTATAGTTAAGATTTAAACTAAGCCCGTCGATGCGGGATGGCAAGTACCGCATCGTATGAATGCCGACGGCTCGTTTCAGCCCGTCAGACAGGTGCGCTACGCCAGGAATGTGGCCGGGATTTTTCAATATTGATCGAGGGGCAGGAAGCCGTTTTTTCGCGGGGCGGCCTTCATTTCGGCAAAGGCGACCACCGCATTCTTCCCCCTTCTTTTCGTTTCAAACAGGGCGTGATCGGCATCGCCGAGGAGATCCACCAGGCTCAGGGCGTCATCGGGATACGATGCCACCCCGCAACTGACGGTAATATGGATGGCGAGGCCTTGCGGGTTGAGGAAACTGTGGTCCGCAATCGCCGCGCGGATCTGTTCGGCCAGCATCTTTCCGGCCTTGCCGTCGTGATCTTCAATCACCAGGACAAACTCATCGCCGCCATAGCTGACCCCATAGCTTCCCTTGGGGAGAAGGGGCTTGATGACGCCCGCCAGTTCGGCAATGGCGCGGCTGCCGTTGAGATGGCCGTAGGTGTCGACCACCTGTTTGAACTTATCGATATCGATGAAGATAACGGCGACCGGCCGGTCCGGAGATTTGTCGAGGCGCGTCTGCAGGGTCTGGTAGAGATAGCGGGTGTTATACAACCCGGTGAGATCATCCAGAAAGGACAGCTCGCGATAGCGGGCCCGGCTCGCTTTCAATGCCTTCTGGGTCTTGCACAGCGCCAGGTGGGTCCTGACCCTGGCGAGCAGTTCCTCCCTGGTCGACGGTTTGATGATGTAATCCTGAGCGCCTGCCGAAAAGCCGGCGACAATGTCGTGCCGATTGTCGCTGGCGGTGATGAAAATAACGGGGATGTCGGCGGTACGGGGATTTTCCTTGATGATCCGGCAGGTTTCGATTCCCGATATGCCCGGCATGTCGATGTCCAGAAGAATAAGGTCCGGCAGGAGGGATTCGAGCAGGGTCAACGCCCGCTCACCGCTGGCGGCCAGGACCACTTGGTAGCCGGCCTGGGTGAGCATCGCTCCCAGCAGTTTGACGATGACCGGATTGTCGTCGACGATCAGGATGGGGTTATCAGCTGTTTTCTCTTTCTTCGACATGCCTCCATAGTGAAGGAAAACGAGGCGAAAGTCAAGACGGCAGGTCGATCATGGAGTTGCTTCAGCCTTGGAAATAGAGCCCGTAACTATTCAGGTGGATAGCCATTGTCGACCGGGTAGCCATCTGCCGGAAACGCGTCGACGTGCTCTGCGACGGCCATCTTTGTAGGGCTAATATCGCTGAAGCACCTCTAGAATTCCCAAAAGGAGCTGAAGCGGGCTCGGTGGACAGCCGCGGATCACTGCATCTACCGGAATGACATTGGCAACAGCACCGCAGCTGGCATACGAAACACCAAACTCGCCTCCATCCGCGGCACAATCGCCCATGGCAATAACGATTTTGGGATCAGGCATGGCATCATGGGTGCGTTTGAGTGCAGCTTGCATGTGTCGAGAGACCGGACCCGTTACCAGCAGAAGATCCGCATGCCGTGGCGAAGCGACAAAATGGATGCCAAAGCGTTCGATGTCGTAAAAACTGTTGTTCACCGCATGCATTTCCAACTCACAGCCGTTGCAGGAGCCGGCATCTACCATTCGGATTGCCAGGCTTTTTCCAAAGATGCGGGCAATCTCCTCTCGGCAGGCTGTTCCGAGTTGAACCGCGGTTGTGTCGCGGGCAGGGAGTTTTTCCGTCAAACAGCCAGTTTTAAAGCTTTTACCAAGAACGCTGAACATTGAAATTACCTGAAGAGCAAAACTTATTTAAGAGTTGAACTGAAAGAAACACAGCATTTACCATGCACTCTTGGCCGTAAAGAACCACATTCCTCGCATGTGCTTTTTACAGATCATGTCCGGAGTACGAGCCGTTTACAGATTTGTTGCAAAGTGGAAAATCAGGCACGATTTCCCCCAAGATCAGGGTTTCCAATGCCGGCCAATTGAGCCAGCTAGGATCGCGGGGAAAATATCTGGAAACGGTTCCGTCCGCTTCCAATCGAACGTAGGCAATGATTTCTCCTCGCCAGCCTTCAATACATCCCACTCCGCAGCAGGTTGTTGTTATAGGCGGCAAAGCACTCCAGATGTCCCCTGTCGGTAGATTTGCTAAAAAAGTATCCAGCAGGTCGAGGGAAACAAGGATTTCGCCGCCGCGGACATGCACCCGGTTGGATGAGGCTCCTCCGGATGAGAAGGGAACGGCGACCGTAACTTTATCATACGGGGCATAGGGCGAATCCCGGCGCAGATCCCAACACTCTCCGCTGGCTCTTGCCACAAAACCAAGAGCCCCTAGGGTTCTGGCTTTGTCGAGGGATAAAATACCTGTCGTGCGTAAACGATCTTGCAATGAAGGGTATTCATAGAGCAAAGGGAGCAAATCATCCAATTCCTGGCGTAACTGCTCGTCAGCCACCTGCAGCATACCAATTTCCACCGGGCCGATATCATGAGTCACCCCGCCGGGGATCACGACGTCCATTAACAGACGATGCCCGAAGACAGCGGCGTTGTGTCTTTGCCAGAGTTCGCGGAGACGGCTGAAGTGCACCTGGGCAAAGGCAAAACCGACATCGTTGCAGCAGGCACCCATATCTCCGAGATGATTGGCTATCCGCTCCCTTTCCGCCAAAATTGCCCGAATCACCAAAGCCCGTCGGGGTACGGTAAGGCCGATAGCCTTTTCACAGGCTTGGCAAGCCGCCCAGGCATGGGCTACCGTACTGTCTCCCGAGACGCGTGCGGCGAGGCGGACAAGACCACCGATATCCCGGCCCTCGGCACATTTTTCGATGCCTTTATGAACATAACCGAGATGCTCTTCAAGGCTGAGAATATCCTCACCCATTGCTTGAAAACGAAAATGGCCAGGTTCAATGATCCCGGCATGAACCGGACCAACCGGTATTTCGTAGACACCTTCGCCCTCGGCTGGAATAAAGGGGTAATCACAATCAGGTGGCGTTTGCTCCGGTGCGGTTCCCTCCTTAGGGAAATCCTTACGCAAGGGGTACTGATCAGCATTCCAGGCTTGGTGACGCATCCAGCGACGTTGATCGGGATGGTCGGTGAAATGCATACCGAACATCTCCTGCATATATCGTTCAGGCCGGTTGGCTGCTGGAAAAGAAGGGGTTTGCGAAGGAAGCTCGCCCCGGGTGTCGGGGATGGTGGTTTGAATCAGAAGATGTCCATCTTTACCTGCCAGCAGTGCGAAGATATTGATCTCCGGAGGCCGGTGTTCTCCCCAGCCGGCAGACCAGCGAACATGGTTAGCCGCGGCAACAGCGGCGACTTTTCCCCAGAAACGGGCCTCGATCCCCAACGCCCGGATGGGGCCTTTCATCTCGGGCAGCTCTCGTACAGGTATGCCGGCTTGCTCAAGCAGCAACGGAAGAGAATCGACAGGAGGAGCTGCGAGTTGTCCCTGATGCATTTTGGAATTCATAGGACCCCCTTGCCGATGATCATAATGGTTGCCTGATTGAGCCAATCGGCCAAGACGGTCGGAATCGATATACCGAGCCAGATTACCAGGGCCAGGTGGATGATAACCGGCCACATATTGGCGGTGACTGGTTGCTGGCCGGGCGGGGGTTCGCCAAACACCATGGGTTGAAGATTTCGAAACAACCCGGCAAAAGCGATGGCCAGGCCAACGAGAAGCGGGGGGACCAGCCACGGATAACTTTTAATGGTGGCGGTAAACAACAGAAATTCACTGGTGAAGACACCAAAGGGCGGAAAACCGGCAATCGCACAGGTTCCAATCAAAAAACCCCATCCGACAAAGGGTTGGGTCCGAATCAGGCCACGTATCTCGATTATTGCCTGCGTACCCGCAATATGAGCAGCGTGGCCGACGGTGATAAAAATCGCTGATTTTGTCAGCGAATGAACAATCATATGCAAGAGCGCTCCAAATGTGGCCAAGGGGCCCCCGATACCAAAGGCAAAGGTCATCAATCCCATATGTTCAATGGAAGAATAACTGAACATTCGTTTGACGTCTGTTTGGCGATGGAGCAAGAGTCCGGCCACTGAAAAGGAGAGCATGCCAAAACCCATCATCAGATTTCCGGCCAGATGATTGCCCAGAGCCGGATCGACCAGCATTTTAAAGCGGACTATGGCATAGAGGGCGATGTTGAGCAGCAATCCCGAGAGAATGGCCGACATGGGGGTCGGGCCTTCCGAGTGGGCATCGGGCAGCCAGTTGTGCAAGGGAACCAGGCCGACCTTGGTTCCATAGCCGACCAGAAGAAAAACGAAGGCCAGGGCCATGACACCCGAATCCATCTGGCTGGCATGCTCCTGCAGCACTGTCCAGAGCAAGCCGTCATTTTTTCCGGGGATTGTCTTTGCCGCGGCAAAATAGACGAGGATCGTGCCAAAAAGGGCCTGGGAAATACCGACACCGCAGATAATGAAATATTTCCATCCGGCTTCAATGGATTCGCGGGTCCGATACAGGCTGACCAAGAGGACAGTTGCCAGGGTCGCTCCTTCAATGGAGACCCAGAGCACACCAAGATTGTTGGTCGACAGGGCAATGAGCATGGTGAAGAGGAAGCCTTGATACATGGAGTAATACAGCCGCATTCGGCCGTCATCCACTCGTCCTATTGCCATTTCATGAGCCATGTATGGGCCGGAAAAAACGGCGGTGGTCATGCCGACGAAGGCGTTCAGCACAATGAGATAGACGTTGAAGGCGTCAATGAAGAACAATTTGCCGGCGGAAAGGATCGGGCCATGCTGAAATATGTTAATGGCCAAAACCAAGGCTGCCGCGAAGGTGATGATGCTGATCACCAGGTTGACAAATCCCGCGCATCGCCAATGGCCGATGCACCCCAGCAAAAGAATTCCCACAAGAGGAAAAAGCAAGGTCAAGCCAAGAGCGATCATTTTTCGACCTCTGTCAGACGATTGAGGCGATCGGTATCAAGACTGCCTATTTCTGTGCGAATGTGAAAGAAGAAGACGCCAAAGAGGATAGCGGCAACGAGCACATCAAAGGCTATCCCCAGTTCCACGACCATCGGCATACCGTTGGTGGAGACCAAAGCCGCGAAAAACAGGCCGTTTTCCATGGACATGAAGCCGACTACCTGGGTGATTGCCTTGCGCCGGGAAATGACGATCAACATGCCGATCAAGACGACCGCCAGGGAAATGGCGATCGTGTTCCGTGTTGATAAGAGGGATAAGGCGCGAATCGGCAGGGCGACGTAATAGCTGAAGAGCACCAGGCTGGTGCCGAAAAGCATAATCAAAAAAGGATTGCCGAGAACCTCTACCTCACGGCGGACATCAAGATCAACGACCAGACGGCGCAATCGGATGGGAATAAAGAAAACCTTGAGGAACAAGGTCAAGGCGGCAGAGATGAGAAGATGATATTCACCGGAAATAACCGCCATGAGCACTGTCGTAAAAAAGAGCAACAGCCCTTGCATGGCAAAGGTATTAATCAGGCTGTCAAGGCGCACTTGCGCCAGCATGATAAAAGAAGTCAGCAAGATCAATGCCGCCAGGGTCAGGACCAGCTGTTCAGGAAAGGACAAGGTTGTAATCAGCATTTCAGCGCACCTCAAGGACAATGTGGCTCATCATGCCCAGCAAAGAAAGAATGAAGGCCAAGCCCAGGAAATGGGGGGCGCGAAAGAGTCGCATCTTGGCTTGTACCGTTTCGGCAACAGCTAAAAAATATCCCAGCACGAGCAGCTTACAGATGACGCTGTACACGCCGAACGCAACGGCTCTTGGTGCAAGGGTCATGGCCACTCCCCAGGGGATGATAAAATTAACAATTAAAACCGAATAGATGGTGAGCTTGAGCATGGCGGCCCATTCCATCAAGGCAAGATGGCGGCCACTGTATTCAAGGATCATGGCCTCATGGATCATGGTGAGTTCAAGGTGTGTGGCGGGGTTGTCGATGGGTATACGGCCGGTTTCAGCGAGCGCGACAAGGATAAAGCCCATCGAGGAAAAGATGAGTGAGGGGTACAGGATAAATTGAGATTGGGCAAGATGAGAGATTACAGTCGATAAATTGGTACTGGAAGCATTCATGGCCAGCGTAAAAAAAGCCATCAGCAAAGCAGGCTCTGCAAGAGAGGAAATCGTCACTTCACGGGAAGAGCCCATGCCGCCGAAAGCTGTTCCTATATCCATGCCCGCCAATGATAGAAAAAAACGGGTCAGGGCTAGGAATCCGACCAGCACGATGACGTCCGCCAGGGCTGCCGTCGGTATTTGGACGGAAAATATCGGCACAATAGAGGCGGCCACAACGGTGACGCTAAAAACTATATAGGGCGCCATTCGAAAGATAGGTGACGCCGTCTCTGCCAGGACCACTTGTTTTCTGGAGAGCCGAAGCAGATCTCGATACGGCTGCCAAGGAGCCGGTCCCTGTCGATTCTGCAGTTTGCATTTGAGCCATTTGACCCATCCCGCCATGAATGGAGCAAGTAAAACCACGCAGATGGTTTGAATTATTGCGAATATCCAGCCGGTCATACGATCACCCAAAGCAAGAACAGTAAGGTAAAAAAGGAATAGGAGAGGTAGACACGAAGATTTCCTCCCTGAAGAAGAGATGCCCTCTTGGCAAGGTGCAAGATGAGTTTGCCTATGGGGACATAGATGACCAGCCATACCCAGTCATGTATTTTCAAAGAGTACCGTGGCCCCTTGCCTTGACGCGGTGGTTCAATCTTTTCAACAATACACCATACATACGAAAATATTCGTCGGATCGGCATGGCAAATGCCGAGGCAGTGTATTGCATCCGAGGGGTCAGGGGCCCGAATCCGCAATCCCAGGCAGGAGCAATGCGTATCCGATTGTCACGTCGCAGGGGGTGGAGGAAAAAAAACACAATCAGCCAACTCGCCAAAAGTCCAAAAAGGATAGCGAGCGCACCATATGAGGCGGTCTGTTTACCGATGGGAGTCAGCCATAACCAGCCATCGCCAGCAGCCTTGGCCAAGCCCGTCCCGATGAGATTTTCAGCGATGACATTGATTACACTTACCACCCAGGTTGGAAAGATACCAAAAATCAGACAACAGAAAGCGAGCATGACTTGCGCAAACTGCATGCCAAAAGACGCTTCTTGTGCCCCTGCAGCTTGAACAGTTCGGGGAAGTCCAAGGAAAACGACACCATAGACCTTGACAAAGCAAGCAGTCGCCAGTGCTCCTGTCAAGGCAAGCATAGCCGAAGCGACGGGAATCATTGCTCCAAGAATGCCGCTCCGCAGAACCGGCCCTTGCAATGCCGCCTGATAGGTCAACCATTCCGAGACAAATCCATTAAAAGGAGGGAGGGCGGAGATACTGATGCAGCCTACCAGAAAGCAGACGGCGGTCACCGGCATTTTTTTGATCAGTCCCCCCATCTTTTCCATATCATGCTGATGGCTCTGCTGCAGCACGGCACCTGCCCCCAAAAAGAGCAAACTTTTAAAAAGGGCATGGTTCAGACAATGATAGAGGGCGGCGATCAAGGCTAACGCGGCAACCTCCAGATGGCCGGTTGCATGGAAGATCATGGATAAGCCAAGGCCTATATAGATAATCCCGATATTTTCCACGCTGTGATATGCCAGCAACCGCTTGAGGTCGTGCTGCATTAGAGCGTACAAGACTCCAAAGACGGCTGAAACGGCTCCAATCAGTAATACCAGAACGCCCCATTGCCAATGCATAACGCCCAACAGATCATAGACAAAACGAATGAATCCATAAACCGCGACCTTAAGCATCACGCCGGACATGAGGGCAGAGATATGTGATGGGGCCACCGGATGGGCTTGCGGAAGCCATACATGCAAAGGAATGATGCCGGCTTTCATGCCAAAGCCAATGAAGGCAAGCAAGAACGCGATGGTTGCCCAGGTCGGGCTCAAATGAGCAGTAGCCATTGAGGCAAAGCTGAAACTGTCGCTAAATCCTGCAAGAACACCATAGGCAAGCAAAATGAAGGCTCCACCCACGACTGCCATCAGCAGATAGATAAAAGCAGCGCTGCGATTCTCGACTTGATCATGCTGGAATGCGACAAGAAAATAACTGGCAACAGACATAATCTCCCAGGCGATCATAAAAGAAAATGCATCTGCTGCCAGCAACACCAGCAGCATCCCGCAAACAAAAAGCCCTGTGAAAAATGTTAGGGTGCCGATGGGGTGCGGACCGCCAATATGTTCCCGTATATAGGTGGGGCCATAGCATGCCGCCGTGAAAGTAATAAAGCCGACGATAAGGAAAAAAAAGCCGGAGAGTGGATCGATGCGTAAAAAAATATGGAGCCAGGGGAGACCAATCGGAAGGACAACCTGCTCGACATGGTTTGCCAGCAGTGTCATTCCTCCTGCCCAAACAGACGCAATGCCGGAAACGCCAAGCAAAAGAAATGAAATTCTGACAAGGAGATACGGTTGCCGGAGAAATAACAAAGGTACTATTGCGGAAAGGAAGGATAAAAAAATCGCGGATTGAGCAATAGTTAAAACCATGTTTGTATCCATGTTGGGCCTGTAAATGATTTTCAGCAAGTGGGCTTCCCTTGCCGAACAGATGGAATAGCGGCTTAAGGCAACCTTTTGGTCCTTGATCGGTAAAGTCTATTGCTTGGCGACATTGTTTCCTGAATTCTCAAAATGTAAGTGCGACTCATTGAGGTCGGCTTGAGAAGGTGGCCATGATCAAATGATCATAACGGCGGAATGCTTCGCAGGTAATGAAGAAGTCGCACCACGGAAACAGAGAAGCGAGGAAAGCTAAATCGGTCCTGGGACTCAATTAAATGAGATTGCACCAGGTGGTGCATGGCATCTGGATATTAATGAGTAGTGGCTGGCGGGACAGATGCTGCTGGAATGGTACGGGGCTTGTTGGTTCTCAGCAATGTATACCGAGGTACGCCCTGTTTTTGAGGATAAATGGCGGGCAAGACGAGCTGCGGAAAGTTTGTCGGTGTCACCGCACCCGACGTCGGTTTTCAGGCCGACGTCTCGCTGATCGCATTGGGGCGTCATTTTTCAAAGGAAAAGCCGTGCCAGGGGAGATGCTCATCCTCGGGTCCGGCCGGATCAATTATTGTACAGTCGCTAATTTTTTCAATCAGCTCCTGCTGCCAGAACAGGGCGTCTTCCTTCGATGCAAAAGGACCGACCGCGGTGAGCGTTCCGGCATGGATCCCCATGGATTCATAGAGTTTATCCACCTTGTCCTGGTGCTGATGTATACCGATCATTATGGTCATCGCGTCCCTCTTGGTGCAGAGCCTTTTGGATAATTAAACGGCAATATACCTCGATATCAGTGAGGTATCCATCAAAAAAACAGGAGAAATGTAACAGTTATATTGATGGAAATCGAGAAGTATGGGGTCTTTTGCCGCAGGTTCGAAGACCCCGTCTTCCCGATGGGACTCTTTACACGGCGGGTTCAGGCCCGTTCGAGATTGATTGTCCGCCGCCCGATCCGATAGGCGCCGTTTTTCGAGAGCAACTTGCCGACCATCTGCTCCGGGACATCAACCATGGTGGTGTTCGATTCCAGGCGGATTTTACCCAACTGGCTGCTGGTGATTCCGGAATAATGGGCCAGGGCGGCGACCACATGGTTGACGCTGATGCCGTCGTCCCTGCCGATATCCAATCGAACGGGAACCATGCCCTTGTCGCGGTCGGATCCACGGCGGCTGCCGCCGGCAGGGCCTCCTTGACCGGCGCGCTTGGGGAAGCGCTCGTTCTTCCGGTCCCGGTCCCGAGAGGAGAACTGTTCCTCCTTGATCGGGGTGATCGGATCAATGGGCCGTTTCTTCTCGTCGCCCCGCGCCAGCTTGAGGGCCGCACTCGCGATATCCTCCGGTGCGAGCCCGGTCAGCATCAGCATATCCACCACTTCCCGTTCCCGACGGCAGCGGCCGCGCTTGATCCAGACCTCCAGCTGTTCCATCAGCAGGGCCTGGCGATGATTCTCGCTCTGGGCAATGGTCGGCAATTCCGCC
>Ga0074197_1001065_pt1 | contig 26040 bp, 20 predicted proteins | sample EPASupsiteSAE305_FD_64526 | JGI IMG/M metagenome (GOLD analysis project Ga0074197, IMG submission 64526) | Bioremediated contaminated groundwater microbial communities from EPA Superfund site, New Mexico - SAE3-05 reassembly with SPADES | ecosystem: Environmental > Aquatic > Deep subsurface >...
GATAACGGCTCATCACCTCAAAAAAAGGTTTGTAGCATACCTCAATCGCATGATCGATTACCCAACCGAAATTATCGACCGGCTGATGCATATGTATCCCAAATAGTAGTGTAGTTTTAGACATCCCTCTTCCTTTTCTCAAACAAACCAGTTGGCGGCATAATGCTCATCCAAATTAATACACAGCGCACCGTTTCCGGGCATCGTTTGAACTATTTGCGTATGGCGTACCAATTCAAAGCGTAAATGGAATAACCGCATATCACCGAAATGGAGCCGCGAAATTGCAATTTCGAGCCGCTCATCAATGGCTACCCTGTCATTGTCAGGCGACGTTAGATTTTCTAAATCATACTCCAGTGTCTCCCCGTTCTCTTCGAGGATTACCAGCAGTTTTAAGCCGCGTCGATCGACACGTGCTATCTCCCCCTCAAACGCAATATAGATCGCTTTTTTATCATGCCCGTAATAGAAGAGATCGATAGGGCCACGTACTCGGTCCATGGTCGAATAGAGCTTTCTTTCATCTATGATTCCGCATCCGAGCCACTCAAAAAATGAGGAGTATTTACCGTCAATCACGGGTGTGAGGGAAGATGAGGGTTTCACCCAAAACGCAGAAGCGGTGTTCATCGAGATAATTGCCTGAAAGAGGTTTGCGGGGGGTGCAATCCCTAACAAATCGTAAATAGCGATCAAGCGACCCCGAAACAGCAGATCAAATTCACTCGCAAAATCACTCGCATGATCATCACCGTACCACCAAAACCAATCGCTGCACTCTGAAGCCAAAAAGTGTTCTTCGATTTTTTGTTTCGTCTCTTCACTAACTGAGCCGTGAAAATTCTCCACATCCCGTTTGGTCTGATAGATCAATTCCCACGCACGATTTTTTTGAGGATGTCCGGACCATGTATCAAACGTTCCGTGAATCCAGCTTCCGGGATGAAGTTTTTCAAGTTTGCGGTGGGATTTAGTATCGGCTGTTTCATCCATTGTGACCGTTTTGCACCATGAGCTCATCTCCAAACGCGAGTACAATGCGTTAAAAAAATCAAAGCCGTTCTTCTCGTAAAACTCCCAGGCATTCTCCCCATCAACGATTACGCATACACTCGGGTTATCGTTCTCATCATAAATACTCTCAAGATTTTGGAGAAAATGATTTGCCGCATCTTCAGCACCTTTAAACCGATAGGTAAATCCGATCAAATCGCTCAGAGCGTGATCGCGAAATCCGATAGTTATCCCCTCGTAATCGTATGTTTTATAAAGGTTCTTCCGATCTTCATTGCCTAATGAGCGAAAGAGTATCGCTTCATCGGTTGCAATCCATTTGAGACCGTATTGACGATAAAGTTCCACACTTTTAGGATCAACCGCCCCCTCGGCAGGCCAAAATCCGTTCGGTTTTTGGTTGAAATTTTGCGAATACAACGTGATTGAGCGTTCTATATGTTGATGCGCGTCCTCCGTGAGTGACATAGCTCTTTGGGGAGGTGTAGTATGGGAATTAGCCACCATCGCATTCTCCATATCGATTAACAACGGCAAAATCGGATGATAATAGGGAGTTGTCGAAACCGAAATTCGCCCCTCATTTTGTAATCGGGCATAAAAAGGGATTATTGTTTGGATAAAAGTACACAGGCTCTCTAAAAGACGTTCTTTATCATTTTGGCTAAAATGTTCGCCCCTTTGCAGCATCTCTTGGACGACACTGTTTTCTTGGCGAAGATAGTTCCCGCACCATACCACAACAAATACGACTTCCAAATTAATCAGTTCATCGTCGCTGTACTCCTCTTTGCAATAAAGCCATTCATAAGAGGGCAACGGTCTCACCATTGTCTCAAATTGACTTGATTTACACAGTTTAATGAGCCATTGTCGCTCTTGAACATTCAGCTGTGAGGGGTGTTTATTCCATAATTGTAAAAAATAATCGTATTTAAGGGGATCACGATACAGTGACAACTGCTCCATCAGCGTTGCCGTAAGGTTGAAGGTCGCCTTGAGATTCGGGTATTGCGTTAGAAGCCACGGCATCTCATAATAATCTTTAATGCCGTGCAAAAAAACCCACGGCATGCTCATCACACCATCCGCTCCGCGATAATCGGGCTGATGCATATGCCAAAAAAAGGAGAGTGTGAGAAGCTTGGAATCCATTAAGAGTGCATCCATTCCTCTATTTTAGCCGTGTAGGTCTGACGGATCAGTTCCCCGTTACTCTCATTTTTAGCTTGTATATAAAGATTGAGGTGATCGCTGTATTGATCGGGAATCATTAGAATCCAATCTTGCTTATCAAGCCATATTTTTACCCCGTCAAGCGTAGATGATTTTTTCCCTTTGGCATCTTCGAGAAACATCCGCATCATCTTCCCTTTTTTCGACTGCGTACATTCAACATGGAAAGAGTGGTAATAAAATCGAGGAAGCGCATCAATCAGTCCCGAGAGTTTTACCCTGTGGCTTACCAGCATTTCCAAAATTTTTAAAGTAGCGTACATCGAATCACGGTGGGTCGAGAATTCGGTAAAGGCGAAGTTCCCCTCCCCCGTCGTAACCAAATCATACTGTTTCATCTGTTCGCTTTTGAAATTGGCGTACTCTCCATGCTCGATTTTCAGATGATCAAATCGGACGAAATCAGCCGCCCACGTCGGGAGAAATACCCTCTTCACCATTTCTTTGGATTTGGCCTCCATATTCAGCAACGTTAAGACCACAAATAATGAGGCTTGTTTGCTCAACAAAATCCCCTTATCGCATAAAATATCCAATCTCTGACCGTGCGGATAGATCATAAATCCGGCATCCAAATCCAACGCATTGATAACCGCACTCATATCTTCGTACGAACGCTTTGTCAGAGTATTGATGTTTTCAAGACGCTGATCGTCCGGATGGGCATTAAACATGATATTATCGACACCCATTTCATTGAGAATATCGGGGAAAACTTCGGATGCGACTCCATGCATCATATCTACGGCGATACGGCAATTAAGACATTTAAACATATGCGATTGGAGCAGCTCCTCCATCCCTTTTTTATATCCTATATACTCTTTCGTATGATCCGATAGATAAATTTGACCGATTCGAGAATAGTCTACCCGTCGAAACGTCTCTTTGAAAAATGCTTTTTCAACTTTTTTGGCAACATCATTATTGATGCGAAGCGCTTCATGATTATAAAACGTAATAACACTGCTGGTAGGATCATCTAGTTTTTGATTGAAATGTATCCCTGCAGAATATTTATCATGATACGACAAACTGCATCGCATGACCGCCGAGGGGATAGACCCGTAATCGATCACGTCCATTCCTGAAGAGAGCAATCCTCCTAAAAATGCCCGTTTGAGCATTCGAGAACTTTTAGAACTGTCACGAGAGACAAGAACCGTTGAACCCACAGGAAGCTGCGCACCGAATGCTTCTGCAAGTTTTGTCGCCATTTCACACGAAAGCTCGACATTACTTTTCCCGATCACCAATCCGTTTTCAAAAATCGAATTTTTATATTTGCTTCCCAAAATCACGCTTCGGCTGACAATCGCGGCATCTTCGATCACTTTATCCGGCCAGATCGTGACATCTTTTTCGACCGTCACCAACTCGCCGATTTCACACCCTTCCGCTAAAATCAAACCCGATTTGGCGGTTACATTTTTACCGATTTTATTGTTATTACAAATAACGCAACCGTCAAGTTTCGCATTTTTGCCGATCTCTACGTCATTCCAAATCACACTGTTGCAAATCTTTGACGATCCGCCGATAGTCACATTGTCACCGATAACAACGTTGTTGAATTTCACCCCTTTTTTGATCGTGACATTGTTTCCAATCACAACGATACCTATGATTTCAACACTCTCATCGATATTATTATCTTCTTCGATGATTAAAACACCGTCGGGATATTTGATCGCTTCGCCGCCGAGGTGTAGTTTGATTTTTCCGCCTAAAATATCATCATACACATCACGGTAACTCTCAGGATTTCCGACATCGCGCCAGTACCCTTGCGCGTACCCCGCCATCAGATCGATCCCTTTACGCATCAACATCGGAAACAGATCTTTAGCAAAATCAAAATTTTCATTATTGGGGATGTAATCCAGAATTTCGGGCTCGATAATATAGATACCGGTATTAATCGTATCGCTAAAGACCTCCCCCCAACTCGGCTTTTCGAGAAACTTTTCGATTTTTCCCTCATTGTTGGCGATTACTACCCCGAATTCAAGAGGATTTTCGACAGAAGTGAGGGTAATAGTGAGTTTTGAGTTTTTAGAGGTGTGGTAATCAAAAATGGCTTGGAAATCGAAATCCGTTACCAAGTCTCCGCTGATAATAATAAAGTTCTCGTTTCCGATATGTTCTTGCGCACGTTTCACGGCCCCTGCGGTACCGTAATCGTCATCGGGAACGACATAGGTTATGTTGATTCCCCATGCACTGCCGTCTTTAAAATAATCTTTGATAATCTCAGGTTTAAAATAGAGTAAAACAATGAATTCTTTTATCCCCAAATCACGCAAACTGACGATAGTATGTTCCATCATAGGACGATTCATAATCGGCAACATCGGTTTAGGAATTGAATTCGTGAGCGGTTGTATCCGCGTACCAAATCCCCCTGCCATCACAACAGCTTTCATCGGACTCCTTTTAAAAAGAAAAGCATAGCTATATGTACTAACCGTACGGTTTAAACTTACTTTTTGATATCTCCCTAAATCATAACACAGATTTAATACAAATCGATCACTTGTTTATAAAATATTAAGAAATGTGATATTTTTTCTCTCCTAGAGCGTCAAATTATTAAACTAGCTGAAAAGATTTGGATGGCCATAAATGCTTATAAAATTCTCATCCATATAGTGGCATACTACTTGCATTCCCTATCATAGAATGTCTCCTGTTTAATACGTTCCGTGAAGTGATCTTTCGTGATCACTTTCATTCATAAGCAGACGCTGTTTATCACCAAAGAGAGATCCTCTTTGTATGAAAGGTTACCTATGTTACGTTTTCTAAAAAGATTGTTTCGATTTCGAAGCAGAAGTACAAAAGAGTACCATATTACAAATATGGCGTTTGGATGCATTGAATAAACTTAAATCATGACATCCATACGGTTGAGTATCTCAAGTGTTTTAGTGACATCATAAACGGCGCTGTGGTACTGGTTTTCATCAAAATCGATACGGTAATGTCGGCAGGTTTCCAATAGTTTTGGATTTTTGAGACTCCCTCGGATATTGAGAGATCCTACAATCTTCTTATTGCTTTTCATCGTACAAAAATGTTTCTCGAATCGGACAAGTTCACCGAGATGACGCAGTTCAAACGCTATATTGTGCGCGATAAGTGTTTTAGCTCCCTGACAAAACTCGACAAACTCGCTATCTTCTGCAAAATACTCTGCGTAATCGACATTAGATCGCAATCTCTCGATTCGCTGCGGGGAGAGTTTATGGACGGCAAGGGCGTAAGGATTCACCTCATATTCAGATAAATAGTAGCGATGAAACGTATCGGCGATTCTATACTCACCCTCTTCTCTTTTGATCCGAAACGCCGCAACTTCGATCACGTCATGGATGTTGGCGGAGTTGGTTTCAAAGTCCAGAATGATCAATGCTTCTCCATCGGTGTGTGAATAGATTTTATTCGGTATTTTACCGAAAAGCGGTATATATCTATAGAGCTTTTTAGACTATCTTTCAGATTAAAATAAATTTTGATTCTACAAGAATATAATATAAAATTAAGCTACCAAAAAATATAATTACAATAATTATTATTATTATTATTATTATTTGATTTATGTCAATATAAATTTAGACTCAAATAGTGATTTAATATCTCTAAAATATAGGATGGATCAAAGTATGTACTCAAAAATTAGGTTAATAGCCAGTGTGTTGCTAATCAATTATATATTTTATACTGATTTATTCGCAACAACCAATGTTAGTATCTCGGATCAAAAGTTTTTATTCAAGGACACTTTAAGAGCAAGTGTATTGGATCACAATGAAATGCAAGAAACAAAAGGTAAATTTCTACCTATCATAATTGCACTCATTAGATTTCCTACTCCATTACAAGCACCAACAAATAATTGCAATAATTGTCACTAATGTTAATAAGTCTTTATACCTTAGTAATGTTAGTTACATATATACTTGAGCTATATATTATCTTTAATATAAAAAAAATAAAACGCTATCACGCTATGGTTGTTATATGTGGATTTATTATACATTTTTATCCTATATACAATTATGCTTCTTGGCAATCGCTATTAATACATATTATATATATTATATATCTCATATATTTAATCAAAGAATTATATATATTTGCCAATTCAAATACAAAGTGAGAAACAAATGAGAATAATAAAACTCTTACTATTTCTGTTAATATCGTTAAATTTAAATGCGAAAGCATTAACAGAAAGTCAATTAGACAAATTAAAGAAACCCATGATAACCATACACAATAATACCTATATTCTAGAAGAATATAATTTAATAAATCTTAAAAAAGAACAGCTATTTTTAGGGGAAAAGATTGAGCATATCATAATAAAACAAATATCTATAATGAAAGAAGATGTAATTCATAAAGAATTATTTATTGGACTAAGTACAACAATTTTTGATCAAATCATAAATTCAATATTGACTCCAGATTTGCTTGATAATATTGAGAACACTACTTTATTTATAGATAAACCATCTATATCGACTTTACATATTGAATTAAATTTTGTCCAAAAAGGGATTCACGTTAATATCAAAAGCACTAAAGAAGAAGAAAATTATTTTATTTACTATAGCCAAATATTTAAGCATTAAAGAATAGGACTATGAAAAACATATTTATTATATTGATATTTCCATTTATACTGTTTGGAGAAACCTTAAAAATTGAAGATGTGTTAACGGAAAAAAATAAAATAAAGTCTACTTTATCTGTTTCATATTCTAATATTCATCGAAAAAATAATAAAATCATTCCTATCACTTACCAAACAACTAATGGAGATTTTGTAAGTATACCTACATATATGGGTATATCAAATACAAATCAAGATTTTATAAATTATGGAATTAATGTAAGATATGGAATAAACAAAGATTTAGAAGTCTTTTCAAATTTAAATTTATTCACAAGTAATACTCGCTCTAGTGATTCTAGTTTTACCAATGATAGTAGTAGTGGTTTTAATAATTTATCATTTGGTTTGAATTATCAAATAAAGCAAGAGGATGAAACTCCTTCTATTATAATAGGAGCCAACACTAATCTCATTGAAAGAACTATTTTTATGAATGGTTCAAAAGACTCAAGCTTCAAAAGTTTTTCTCTATTTGCAACGAGTTATTCTTCTGTAGACCCTATTATCTTTTTACTTGATACTAGATATCGAGTAAATTTAAAAAAAGAAAATAATTCTCAAACCATAGAAAATGGAGATATTATCACTTTTAGTCCAAGTATTATATTCGTTGTAAATCCGTATATTTCATTAAATTGGGGGATCGATTATAATTTTAAAAATAAAGACAAAATGAATGGAATGACTGTATCAAATAGTGAATCATCTATTGGATATAGATTTGGCGTGAATTATGAACTCAATTCAAAAAAATATTTAAATATTAATATATCAAAAAAAGATACAAATGATTATTCAAGTAACAATGTTAGTTTGGCTCTTTCATATGAATTTTAATTTGAGATGTGCACTCTTAATATTAATATTGACTACTTCTTTAATTGGAAAAACAAATATCCATCAAGATGAATTTAGTATAAAAAAATCAATAAAATCATGGATAGAATATAAGGATGAAAGTCTTACTAGACAAATATTTGATTATAGTTGTGGCAGTGCTTCATTGTCTACAATATTTAAGTATTTTTATAACATTAACATAGAAGAAAATGATATTTTAAATCATATTTTAGAGTCTAGAGGATTAAATAAAAATGATAAAAGTAGCTATGAAGATAAAGATATTTCATTATCATTTTTAGACTTGGCACAATATACTGAAACGAAAGGGTTCAAAGCTATTGGACTGGCTCTTGACATAAACTCTCTTTCTGAGTTGCAAGTTCCCGTTATACTTTTTGTTAAAATACGTAAAAGTGAACATTTTACGATTTTTAAAAATATTGATAAGAATTATGTATATCTAGCTGATCCAAGTTTCGGAAATATAAAAATTAAGATTTTCAAATTTAAAGAGATGTTTTATCAGCGAAAAGATTTAATGTATCCCGGAAAAGTATTAGCTATAGTTCCTATTAATGATCAAGAAAAATTAAATATAAACTATAGTTTTACAAAAATACCAAAAAACTTTAACTTAATTAATGAAAATATTACAAATCGTATTTCTATTGAAAATTAGAAAAATGGAAAAATGGGGACAGGCTACTTTTTTCATACACTATTAGCCGATTTGAGTGCATAATATCAATATCTTGTGCGGGAGTAATACTATGAAATCATTATGGATTCTGCTCATCTTTACTTCTGTGATGGTGAATGCTTCGACTTTGTCAAAAGCCTACTATGCAGGGGGGTGTTTTTGGGGTGTTGAATATCATCTTGAAAAGCTAAAAGGGGTTAAAAAGGTCGAATCAGGATACATGGGGGGTCATGTTAAAAACCCTACCTATGCACAGGTAGTACGTCATACCACAGGTCATTTAGAGACCGTCGAAGTGATCTATGACCCCGCTCTTATCTCGTATAAAACGTTGACAAAAGCTTTTTTTGAGATTCATGATCCTACCCAGCACGACGGTCAAGGACCCGACATCGGTGAGCAGTATCTATCCGCCATATTTGTTAGCGATGAAAAAGAGCGCCGAATTGCCCTCTCTTTAATAAAAGAACTAAACGCCAACGGTTATAAGGTCGCGACGAAACTCCTCCCGCTCTCTACGTTTTATCCTGCTGAGGCCTATCATCAAGATTACTACGTCAAAAATGCTAAACAGCCCTATTGCCACGCGTATGTCAAAAGGTTTCGCTAAAGATCCCTATTTTTATACCTTTTTGTCAACCTGCAAAAATCGACAAAATCGCTCAACATCAAATAGCGAAATTCTATATCTTCAAATTGTTTCATCATGATCGGTTCGCCTTGCGAAAAGTATTTCACATCTTTTTGAAACTCTTTTGGATACTCTAGTTTTTCTGCACCCACCGATGAGAAACACTCTACGAAATCGAGAAAAAGTTGTGTCACGATCTCCTCTTGTTCTTGTGATCTGTGTGTGAGAAAATCATTAATTTTTTCAAATCTCTCACATATACCTACCAAACACTGATTCAAAATTCTCCCTGCAAACGACTATTTGAAACAATATACATAAAGTATTCTAATAAAAGATGATAAATTCCCATTTACGAGAATGCATGATTTAAGAAAGCTACTAGGTGAATATCTTATGAATCAGATGTTGCAGAGTGATAATATTGTCGATACAGTTTTAGGGCATATACCTAGCGGTATTGCATCAAGATACGCAACTATGAAAAATACAACAGTCGGTCCAATTGTAGATACTGCACTTGATGAACTTTTGGATGAAAATCAAGTTATTGAAGCAGATTATAACGAGATGAATACAATTATTAAAAATTAATATATAAATCTATACTAGAAAAGCATCTTGTATTTACAGATAATCCCAACATTAGTTTCCCTCTGTTTGACTATATGCTAATAGATTAGATAAAATCTATTACTTTATCTGTTGGAATACTTTGATTAAAATACTAAAATATCTTTTTCTCTTCTTTGTCGTATTTTTCATTCCATCACTGCATGCTATTCCGACTGTTGATATCACCCATTTAAAAACTTCTAAAGAGCTATTTGGACCATGGGCATATGCTCCTAATATTATCCATTCCAGTGATGACATACGTCTCCAGAAACAGCTTTTACATCTTCCGTTATTTTTTGAATCGATTTTAGGCAAATCTCAAGGAGAAGCAACCTTTACGTTGCAACTCAAAACAACACCTAATCTCCCGCTATCATTAGACGTGAAACATCCTTTTACAGTTTGGAAACTTTATGCAAATAACCAGTTAATTGCTGAATCTGGGAAATTTGGAAAGCTTTCTCATGAACATGAAGCAGATGTCTTTCACAAAATTGTTCATTTCACTCCGACAACTGATACAACCGTTCTAATATTTCATATCGCAAATTCGCAGCATCAGCATATTGGTTTTTACGGTGTACCTATTATTGCACCGCAAGGGATACTTGAACAGCATCAACTCGATTTGTTTACCTATGAACTAATCTCGATTGTGCTGATAACATTGATAGGGTTATACCATATTGGGCTGTTTGTTGCTTGGAGGGGGGATAAAGCGACATTATGGTTTGGTCTAATTTGCCTTATTGTGTCGGTTAGAGCCACAACTACTGGAGAGCAAATAATTTTAGACCTTTTCCCTTCCATTTCATGGGAGATGCTACTACGAATTGAGTATGCCAGCGGTTGTTTATCTTTACCTATCTTTGTTTTATATATCGGTTCCCTATATCCAAAGCATTCTTCTCGTTTAGCCGAAAAAATATACATTGGATTAGGACTTATTTTCTTGGCTCTTTGTACCGTATTTCCTACTCTTTTTTTCACCCCATATTTATTGCCCTATGAACTTATCTATGTAACGTTTATCTTTTATACCTTATATGTATTGTATCGCTCTATAAAAGCAGAAGAGGCAGGGTCATTGTTGGCTTTTACCGCTTTTTTTATTTTAGGAGTAGCAATCATTCATGATTTAATACGACTCCAAAATATGCTTCCCACTTCAACCGATCTCGTACCCTTTGGCTTTGTATTCTATTTGTTTGCACAAGCTTCAATTCTTTTACTCCGTTATGCCAATACTTTCCATCTGATCGAAAAACATACCAATAATCTTGAACAGCTTGTTGGGGAGAGAACCAAAGAACTCTCTTTACTTCTTTCTCAACGAGATTTATTACTACGTGAGTTAACCCATCGTGTTAAAAACAATCTTCAATTTATTGTTGGTCTTTTGTGGATACAGCGTAAAGAAGCGGATCCTCAAACCAATACCGCATTAAAAACCTTAGAATCTCAAATCCAATCCATCGCTGCTGTCCATGAATCTCTTTGTTCTCAAGATACCATTACTACAATTGAAATTCATGATTATATTCGCAAGTTAATCCTTTCACTTAAACGTCTTCACTCGGATTTAGAGATCTCTTTGGACTCTCATGAACCTATCTATATTCAAACCGATCACACCATTTCGTTGGGATTAATTATTAATGAGCTTATAACCAATCATATCAAGTACTCTAATTCATCCGAATCACGACCTATCCATATTTTCATCGAAAAATTGTTAGAAAATAATGTCGTTTTACATTATAATGACGGCATTGATCATCGTGAAACTTTTAAAAAAACTCAAACATCTTCTTCTTTCGGTTTACCTAAACTCGGATGGTCTATGATTAAAGAGTTTGTTAAACAAATGGATGCAACGATTAGTGTCTATCATGATCATCTTGATCTACATTTCCTCGCCTGTGAGAATATATAAATGAAACTACTTTTAGCTCCATTTATATTCTCTTTTCTTTATATTTTAGCCCCATATAGCTACGCCGTACCGATAGTTGACGTCACAAAAATAAAAGAGTCACAAAATCTTTTCGGGCCATGGGCATTTGCTCCCGTTTTCATATCCTCATATTCTGATCCAAAATTAGACAAAGAAGCTATCCTTTTGCCTCAATTTTTAGAAAACAAGATGGACAATCCTAAGGCGATTATTACCCTTGCCTTAACCCTTAAAACAGTCCCAAATCGACCACTTGCTATTAATCTCAAACAGCCTTATACGGCATGGAAGCTCTATGCTGATGGAAAACTCATCGGATCATCGGGAGAGTTGCACCCAAGTACCGGAATTCATAGTGCCCATCCCTCTTATCCTATCAACAATTTTACCCCTACCCGTGATAAAACTCAATTGCTCTTATATGTGGGAAATTCGCAACATCAACATATCGGATTTTACGGTGTTCCTATCATCGCGGAAAAAGGGGTACTGGAGAAACGACACATTCAATCAAGTATTATTGAAAAAATCGTAGTCACTATACTAGGGGTATTCGGCTTATATCATATCGGTCTTTTTTGGGCATGGAGACGCGACAAAGTTCCACTATGGTTCGCATTAGTCTGTATCTCAATCACGATACGTACCATGACGACAGGAGAAAAAATACTCTTAGAGTTCTTTCCTAATATTTCATGGGAGATGCTGACGCGAATCGAGTATGTCAGTGGATATATGGCTTTACCTTTTTTTGTTCTTTATTTTAGTGCACTTTATCCAAAACAAAGTTCCCGAACAATTGCATCGATTTATTTGTCACTTGGTATTGTATTTGCTATTTTTGCACTTTTCTTTTCAACGCAATTTTTTACCGCTACACTTCAATATTACGAAATTATTGTTGTTACTTTCATTGTGTACGTGGTGTATGTTTCATTGCTCTCTTTACGTGCAAAAGAGCCCGCTTCAGCTTTTGCCCTTATTGCTTTTATGATTTTTAGTGCAACAATCGTCCATGATCTTCTTAGATTTGAAAATCTTATCCCCTCTACTACCGATTTATTACCCTTTGGTTTTGTATTCTATTTGTTTGCACAAGCTTCAATTCTTTTACTCCGTTATGCCAATACTTTCCATCTGATCGAAAAACATACCAATAATCTTGAACAGCTTGTTGGGGAGAGAACCAAAGAACTCTCTTTACTTCTTTCTCAACGAGATTTATTACTACGTGAGTTAACCCATCGTGTTAAAAACAATCTTCAATTTATTGTTGGTCTTTTGTGGATACAGCGTAAAGAAGCGGATCCTCAAACCAATACCGCATTAAAAACCTTAGAATCTCAAATCCAATCCATCGCTGCTGTCCATGAATCTCTTTGTTCTCAAGATACCATTACTACAATTGAAATTCATGATTATATTCGCAAGTTAATCCTTTCACTTAAACGTCTTCACTCGGATTTAGAGATCTCTTTGGACTCTCATGAACCTATCTATATTCAAACCGATCACACCATTTCGTTGGGATTAATTATTAATGAGCTTATAACCAATCATATCAAGTACTCTAATTCATCCGAATCACGACCTATCCATATTTTCATCGAAAAATTGTTAGAAAATAATGTCGTTTTACATTATAATGACGGCATTGATCATCGTGAAACTTTTAAAAAAACTCAAACATCTTCTTCTTTCGGTTTACCTAAACTCGGATGGTCTATGATTAAAGAGTTTGTTAAACAAATGGATGCAACGATTAGTGTCTATCATGATCATCTTGATCTACATTTCCTCGCCTGTGAGAATATATAAATGAAACTACTAATTATTGAGGATGAGTGGCTTGTAGCCCATTTTATCGCAGATGTTGCGATGACGCAATCGATTGAAGTCATCGGTGTCGCACAAAGCTATAAAGAAGCAGTTGAAATTATCAATACCACATCAATAGACTGTGCTATCGTCGATATTAATCTCAAAGGTTCTCAACACGGAATTGATGTCGCCCACTATTTAAAAACCAAAAATATCCCATTTCTTTTTTTAACCGCTTACAAAGATATCGATACAATCCAAGAAGCCACCAATTTAAAACCACTATCTTATCTCATCAAACCGATTTCCGAAGAAAATTTGATTGCAGTATTTATGATTTTGAAAAATACACAAGAAGTTACCGTTGTAAAAAATCACCCATTTTCTATTGATGACGAGGGGATGGTTCTTAAAAATAATGAAATGCTCTCCCTCTCCAATGCTGAAAGAATTGTTTTCTCTCTTTTGATAAAAAATCATCGAAATGTCGTTTTACGCGAAACTTTTTTCGAACATTTATGGGATCACCCCAATGATATTAATGATGGAACACTGCGCAATATCATTTTGAAACTTCGAAAAAAATTCGACCTTCAAATCGATAATATCAAAAATGTCGGGTATGCATTTATCCGACATGATTAAATAGAATCTACCGCTCCTTTAAAGCATTGTCAAATGTTTTAGTAATCGGTTTTGTAATGTATTCGAGAACCGTTCTCTCACCTGTTCTAATATCGATGTTAGCACTCATCCCTGGCTCAATCACAATCTTCTTCCCATTTTTGCTCGCTAACTCTTTTTCAGTGATGCGGATATGAACTCTAAAATATGGTTTATCCCCCTGCTGTGTTTTTTCAATCAAAGTATCGGGGCTGATATAGGTCACTTCTCCGTGAAACATGCCATAAATCGTATAGTCATACGCATCAAGTTTGACCGTTGCAGGTAGTCCAATATGGACAAATGACACTTCACTAGGGCTGAGTTTAGCTTCAATAATAAGCTGGTCTCCCATAGGAACAAGTTCCATGATGACATCACCCGGACGTACACGTGCTCCGTTAGTACTAAGCATCACATCTTTAACAATACCGTCCATCGGTGCACGTATCTCTGTACGTTCAAGGGTAACACTACGGTCGACCAGCTCTTGCTCTTTGGTTTGGAGTTCTTCTTGAGCTTTCGTAAGTTCAGCTTGTGCATCTTGAAAATACTTATTTTTGACTTTTGATATTTGCCCCTTAAATTCAGCGATTTTACTATTAATACGAATAATTTCACTTTTACCAACATCACCTTGAGCCACAAGAGGCTGATTGAGAGTTAACTCTTCTTGTGCCAGTCTTAATCCCTCACGAATACTAGATATCTCTTCATTTAATGCTATTTTTTTACGCTCAAACAATGCTCTTTGATTGGAAATGTATTCAGGATAAGCGTAAACCTCTGGGGGAAAATTGAGCGGTTTTTCATACACTTCAGCTTCGAGACGTGCTACAGCTGCTTTGAGTGCGGATACTTTTGATAATGAATCTTTATGTGCCGCATCGGCTTGAGATTGAACTAGTAATACTAAGAGTTCATCTTTATGTACTTTTTTTCCTTCACGAACATAGACTTGTTCGATCACACCGTCATTGGATGCCTGAATCACCTGCGTTTTGCTCATGGCGATAACGCTTCCATTAGTACGGGAGATTTGGTCGATTGTGGCAAAGGATGCCCATAGGAGCAAAAGAAGAAGTATACTTAGCGCCAGTGTAGGTATCCATTGATAATTCTTTTTCATCCATTACCTCGATTTAGATTTTGTGGAACCGCTATTTTTTGTAATATCTCATCTTTGGGACCGTCCATAATAATTCCCTCATTTCCGATTATAATAATACGATTAACCATTGAAAGTATCTGAGGTTTATGGGTGACAACGATCATCGTATCGCTTTGCTTCATTTTTTGCATTAGCATTGTGATCAAATAGCGTTCGCTTCCCTCATCCAAGTTGGCAGTCGGTTCATCCAAGAGATAAACAGTTGGATTATTGAGGAGAACGCGTGTAAGTGCTATCAGCTGACGCTGACCTCCTGAGACAACATTCCCTCCCTCGGCAATAGGCGCTTCCAACCCTTTTGGGTGGGAATTAACATAATGAATCAATCCACTCTGTTGACATGCTTCAAAAATAACATCATCACTAATCCCGTTTAGCCCTAATGTTAAATTATCCCGCACTGTTCCTGCGAAGAGTTTGGTGTCTTGGGGTAAGTATCCAATCTCTTGGGACAATCGATCCCGCGAAATATGGGAAATATCTAGCCCTCCGATCATTACTTTCCCCTCGGTTGGTTTATACAGTCCCGACAACAATCGTAACAACGTCGATTTACCTGCTCCGATCGTTCCGAGAATCGCTATTTTCTCACCTGAACGGATAGTGAGGTGAGGAATTGTTATAATACGACGATCTTCAAAGCCGAATGTTACGTTATAAAGCCCAAAGCTATTGGTAAGAGTAACGGGGTTAAGAGGTTTAGAAATTCCTGAATTTTCCCCCTCTAACGCATAAATCATTTCAATATCGTCAATCGCCATCTTGGCTTTTCCCCATTGCACAAGCATATTTGGAATCATGTTCACGGGAGCGAGCATTCTGCCTGATAAAATCGTACAGGCGATCAATCCCCCCATACTCATCGATTGATCAACACTTACAGAATATGCACCTACTGCAACAATCGCTATATAGCTAGTTTGCTGCATAAATGCAGAAAGGTACATAGAGAGTTCACTGTAAAAACGGATTGTAATATCATCTTCGACACCAATACGGCTCATTTGATTCCATCGGTTCAAGAGTTGCCATGATGAAGCGGTTGATTTAATCGTTTCCGATCCCTCTATCGTCTCTACGAGAAGTCCTAGCTTTTTATGGCTGATCATATTTGACTCTCGACTTAATTTATCGATTTTGCTACGAAATAATACTCCTACAATAATAGAGAGGATAAAAAAGATCGCTGCGATAATTCCAAGCATTGGAGTTCCTATCATCACAACGACAACAACAAACAACAGTGCAAACGGCAAATCGACCAACAGATACAATGATGCAGAGGTGATAAATCCCCGTACTGCACTGTAGCTTTGTACTTTGGAGGAGAGAGTACCAACACTGCGAGGAAACCTGTCACTTCGTATATTGAGAAGACGACGAAATATCTCATGCGAATAGCTAACATCCATCGATTCAATAGCACGATCAAGTATTCGGGTGCGAACCGCTTTCATGATGAGTTCAAACACCATAGCAATAACAACTCCTAAAGTGAGAGCGATCAGGGTTTCCATCCCTTGTGTAGGGATAACACGATCATAAATTTGCATGCTATAAAACGAGGTTGAAAGGGCTATGACATTGATAACTATCGAAGCAAGTGCACCGTTAGCAAATACCCTCTTCTCTCTCCATGCCACGGTACGAAACATCTGTGAAGCTTTGCTAAAACCACGTGTCTGTTTCTTCTCTATCAGAGGAATAAACTGTGTGTCCTGTACAAAAATATCAAAATTATCTTCTCCTCTAAAACTACGTACTTTCCACTCACCGCTATGTTTTAGAGCATAAACAATATAGAGCATGTTTTCGCTGTCTATGGCGACCATCGGGAGAGATTTTGGGTCGGGAAAAGCATAGGGTGCTTTCTTCTCAAAGCCTGATAATTCGATCAAATTTAAAAGATGTGACAGTGGATCATGAAGTGGTTGTGTATCATTTAATGCCTCTTCGTAAATATTATGTTCATTTTTACCGATACCTCGAATCTGAGCACATTCGTCCAAAAACCAACGTACATTATGATGCATTATCATTGTTTCTCTCCGTTTAATGTTACGAGCGTTTTGCCCTGATAGAGTCTGAGTCTCTCACCCGATATTAAGGAAGATACAGACATATCGCTTTTTAGCTTTTGGTTTTCAGTAAGTTCACGTGCAGCATTCACCACATCGAGCCAACTGCGCTTTCCTGCGATAAAGAGGCGAGTGTAGGATTCTAACACCTCTAGCGAAGAGCGTATTGATTGATCAGCGATACGAATCCGCTCATCTAAGAGACGATAGTTGTCGTAATCGGATTCTATTTTTTGGGCAAGGTCGATTTTTGACGTTTCTAGATTTTGAGCAAGCTGATCAATCTTTAACTGTGCCGCTTGAATATTAGAATATGACGATAACCCTGCCCCGGTATTCATTGATACACTTAGAATAAAACGGTTGTCACTATAACCATCTTCATAAAGTGAACCAATTTGCCGTTCTGCTTTGGCAGAGAGATTAGGATAGAGTTGCGCTTTTGCATTCTCAAATTCATACTGTGCCACATTGATCTGTGCACGCTGCTTTTTAAAAATCGGGTAGGTTGCGCAAGCATCGTCAATGAGTGATTGGATTGATATTAAAGATGAATAATTGAAATTTTTAGTATAAATCATAGAAGATTGGAGATTCAAACCACTCAATAACCGTAGTTGTGAGAGAGCTGTCTTTTGTAATGTCGATTGATTCAGACGCTCATTGCGAGTTTGAGCAATACGGTTAGATATCAGTTCACCGTCACTCAGTGGTGATACACCCCCTTCTACGCGTCGGCGGATCATTGCATCGTACTTTTGCAACCGTTTTAGAGATTCATCGAGTGCATTGAGCCTCCCCTCCGTTTGGATAAGAGTACCGTAAAGTTCGATACATTTGAGGGCTAAGTCATAACGTGATTGTTCTAAATCAGCAGTACTTTCAGACTTTAATGCGGTTGCTTTATCGACTGCGGCATCCAGCTTGCCTCCTGTCCATAGTGGTTGTGAAATTTGGAAAAGTGTACTACGCCGTCCCTCAGAGTTATCAACAGATACCAATGGAGTTGGCCAATATCCCCATTTTGCACTATCAATTCCTGCATTGGCACCTTTGATCGCTAATTCAGCCGATTTCACACTGGGATGATGTTTGAGAGTAGCATCGATCAAAGTATCTAGGGTGAGCTTCTCATCACCCCATGCATAGAGCGAATAGAAAAAGAGTATGATTAATACGATACGTCTCATTTTTGTTTCCTAAAAATTACATATCGTAATTGTAAGATTACACCGTCATCAGTTTGTCATCAAAAGCCTACAACACCTGCGACAGAGAAGTGAGGATACAAATTAAAATCTGTAACAAAGTTGATTTTTATCAAGTCACCATTAACTGGGGTACTATGTTTTTTTTTGAAATTGTTTATTATCCTAACAGTAACAAATCTTTTCTAAATAAAGTCTTATTTTGATATTTATTCTCATTTATATTTTTGATGTTTGTTTATTGCTCTAGATTGATGCAAAAGTTGATTAATATGAAGTTGTCGTGATTGTCTTGTCTGGATACTTAGTCAAAGATGACTAGATTACTGAAAAATTGACGTAGCTCAAATCTTGTGGTTTATCGGCTAGATAGGCGAACACTATGGCTGTCCCTACTCCATTACCATCAGAATCATAATATAAATTACCATTCGTCGTATTGTACGCAATATAATCATTGCTGTCCATTGCCGTGCCTGTTGTATTCGCTATAAACATTTCAACTGACAAAGTACCATTTGTATTTTCTATTCCCTCAAATAACTCATCGGGAAGAACAATCTTATTTTCCATCAAACTTTCCAAATACGTGATTCTTTTGTCCAATGTTTCCTGATGCTGTGCATATATGTGCTCGTTATATTCAAGTGCGGCAAAATATTGCATGATACTTTCTGATGTTTCCATACAACAATAATCATTTGTCGAACCCATCATCAAACCCTCTAGCATACTGTCATCCATGATCTCGCCGTTTTGTTTGAGGGTAAACGCGTCGGTTGGTTCCGTTTGGATCAGCTCCAGTATCTCGTTCAAAGTTTGCTCATCCACTATCGAAAACTCACCGTTAACTCCCGTTTCGCTTTGCTCTTCTATCCATTCATATAGAGTATTATCACTTATCACATCTTCCCACACTCCGCTATCTGTATCAGACTCGGCATCATAGTAAAGGACATAGGTATTTGGTTCATTGTTGCTACTTGACGTGAATTCCCCGAACCAATCGGAGATACTTTGGAAGCCATCATTGAACCAATTAACCATTCCTTCCCACGTTTCACTACTCCAACTGACTGCACTGTTCCATGTCGCACTTATCCAGTTTAGGGTATTCTCCCCCCATGATGGCTCGTAGTTGGCGTATACAGTGATAGTATCAAGGGTTATAATATTGTCGCTAATGTCGCCATCTAGCCAATCTTTCAACTTTTCATCAAGTGCTTCCAGAGGAACGGATTGTGGATCAAGAGGCACTAAATTTTCATCCAGTTCTTTATCTGCCCCCGGTGTCCAATGATCGAAAGGATTAAAAAGATTGTCATCTTCCGGTGCATTTAACCCTGCACCTTTGAGCAGTGTATCTGCCAACGAATTAGAATTTTGTCTCAATGGATCGTAGGGATAAAGATCATCTTTAGATAACGCATTTTCTAGCATACCGTTCCAAACATCTGACAAATCATTCCCTTCTGTAACTGGTTCGCGGTATTGTTTTTGTTGCTGATTTTGTTCTGAGTAATCTGGGTGATCCGGATTGGCTTGATTATATGGCAAGTCAATTTCAACGTTCATATGACCATATGGTGAAGCTGAAGTCACATCATTGCCAACCCATCCGCTGATTGTAGATTGATTTCCATTACTATCCGTATAAATTAAAAATTTATGATAATACTCTACTCCGCCGATTGAACCTATATTTCTGTATCCTACTTCTATTGTTTCCATTTTAGATTCTCCCTTTGTTATTGTCGTCTAAAATAACGTGATTTAATATTTGTAAATTTGCTATTGCTATCAAATTCAAAAATCATTTCTACTGTTTTATCATCGTCTTTAGAAAACAAAGGATCATTCCCTTTTATGCTAAAAGCCACAATTCTGCCATCACTTTTTTTATTTGACTCAATTTTCATTTGAGATAGTTTTGCTGCAACCTCTGATCTACTTTCACCAATTTTAAAATACTTTAAAACTATGCTCGTAACATCTGCATTGTTCTCTTGTATTTTCAAGAAATAGTCCGGTTGAATTTTTGAATCATATATTTCATTCAACATCGATTTGTCTCCTTTTTCACTTACGTTATTTGACTGACTTGCAGGACTATTGCACGCACTTAATCCGACGACCAAGGTCGATTTCAAAAGTATTTGCAACAAACTCATTTTTAAATTTCCATTGTATTTTGACGGTGTATTCATTTATGCCATTCTCCTTGTATTGTTGAAGTTTTGATGATTCATATACAATTTTTCATTCCTCAACTTTGTATATAAGTTACCCATTCCGCCGTTGATAGTACTGACTATTATCCTAACAGTAACAAATCTTTTCTAAATAAAGTCTTATTTTGATATTTATTCTCATTTATATTTTTGATGTTTGTTTATTGCTCTAGATTGATGCAAAAGTTGATTAATATGAAGTTGTCGTGATTGTCTTGTCTGGATACTTAGTCAAAGATGACTAGATTACTGAAAAATTGACGTAGCTCAAATCTTGTGGTTTAATAGAGCGAATAGAAAAAGAGTATGATTAATACGATACGTCCCATTTTTGTTTCCTACAAATTACATATCGTAATTGTAAGATTACACCGTCATCAGTTTGTCATCATCCCAATACTTGTAAAGCCACAAACAGCCCTGAATTATAATCAGCTATAGCTCCAGTATTTCCATAAGTATCTACATATGAATGATCATAGGACGAGGGAGTTGAAGTCCAATAATAATCATTTGTCCATCCTGAAGGTACATAGGAGTTAAAAATTGCAGCGTAATCTGTACTATGGTTGACTATTGTGTAATCATAAAATAAAAATGTAGTACCATCCCCTATCGTCGGTAAAGCGACATTTATACCGTTTAATGTTGCATAGCGATAGGTGTTATCTGTATTTCCAGAACCACCCGTTTGTCCGGCTGAATTTTTGGTAAATAGCCCATCAAGAAAATCATGCGAAGTTACCCCATCATTATAATCAGCATTACTATCACCACTGACATCCCAAAAATAGTACCAATTCCCCGCTGCAAAATACGGAGCGATTAGTTTTCCATAGCCGCCTAAATCTATCACTCCCTGACCGAGGGTAATTTCACTGCTATTTGTTACCGCTATAGCGACGGATTGATCGGTATAATTACCTCCCGTATCTGTAGCACGGATAGAAAAATTATAAATATTATTGTTTCCGCTATCATTTGGAACTTCATAGTCCGGCGAAGTTTTAAATGTCACTGCACCTGTGCTACTATTTAAATTAAATAAGGCAGCATCTGTCCCGCTTATCGCATAAGCGATACTGTTTACATCTGTTGCGATAGCTGTATATACGACAGTTGACGTATTTTCAATCACCGATACAGATGTTGCACTGGTGAATACAGGAGCGATATCATCAACATCTGTAACGGTGATTTTAACATTCTGACTTGTAGTATTACCTGCGCTATCCGTAGCATTTAAGAGAAGATGATAGGTATTATTATGCTCCATATCAATAGGATTTTCATAATCTGCAGGAGTAGAAAAACGTAATGCTCCACTGGAAGTATCAAGTATAAACAAAGAGGCATCTTCTCCGCTTAAAGTGTAACTAACAGCTCCGCTAGCATTAGCTATATAAATAGTAGTGGCGATATTTTCTTGAATGCTTTGTGTTGTTACAGAAGTAAAAACAGGAGCTATTGTATCAATGCTATAATTTCCACTGACAGTGCTTGTACCTGTATTTCCTAATGAATCGGTGTAAGTGTTTGCAAGGGTAATGATATTTGTCATATCTTCGATTGCAGTATCAGGGGTAAAGGTTGCTGTCCATAGAATGTTATCCGTAGTTGTAAGAAGTGAGAGTGTTCCATTAGCTATAGTAAGATCGGAATTACTAAAGTTACTAACTGCTTTATTAAAGACAATAAAAACGCTGGCAGTCTCTCCTCCTTTTAAGGCGGTATCTCCTATAAGGATGGTAGCGGTTACAGCAGTTGTTGACTCAGTAAGGTTATTGACACTTACTTGAACTGCTTTATCTGTAGTATTTCCAGCTACATCAGTTGCGCGAATCGTATAATCATAAACATTATCCGTACCATTATCACTAGGAGTTTCATAATCAGGAGAGGTTTTAAAGGTTACTTCACCGGTAGTGGTGTTAATATTAAACATATTTACATCATAACCGCCGAATAAGCTATAGGTTACTGTATTAATATCATTGGCCAGCGCATCATATATAATGGTAGAAGTCGAAATGTTTTCATCAATGCTAACGGTACTAGTAGAAGTAAAGAGTGGTGCTGTATTGTCTAAGGTTATTGTTACACTACTGCTTTGTGTACTCATGTTTCCGGACTGATCTGATTGGCGGGCGGCATAGGAATGAGTACCGCTTATAGCATTAAAACTATTACCGCTTCCGCTAAGCCAACTTCCTCCATCGATACTGTATTCCCACATCAGCATCCCTTCTAACCCTAATGTGTTGATTGTTGAAATATTTGTGATTCTATCCGTTGTATTGCTTCCACTATCGGTTGCTAGGGTCAGGGAGGGAGCAATAGGAGCAGAGGTATCGAGTGTAACAAAAAAATCAGCAAAGATATTACTTATATTGCCCGAACCATCGGTTTGTCGGGCTTGATAGTCATGTCCACCTTCAAGCGCTATAAAACTTGTTCCGCTTCCATTTATCCAAGTTCCGAAATCAACACGGTACTCCCATGTAGCCCCTACTTCAACTCCGTTGATATTGATAGTAGAGACATTGGTCCGTTCATCACCATTGATAGTTCCGCTATCGGTTGCTAGCGTTAGTGTCGGTACGATAGGGGCGATTTCGTCGAGATTATTAATTGCTAAACTTACTGCTTTCTCACTTACATTGCCTGCATTATCAGTTGCAATAACAGTAAAAACATAAGAACTCTTTGTCTCATAGTCAGGATTAGCATTGAGTGTTATTTCTCCTGTAGTACTATTGATATTAAGAAGATTATAGTCTCCTGTGTTTTTAAGGCTATAGGCTGTAAAACCAGTAGAGATATCAGCTGTATCAGTTGAGGTTACTGTGTAGATAATTTGCCCTGCTCCTGAGTTTTCATTAATAGTTGTAGCAATAGTACTTGAAGTAATCGTCGGTGCTATTTCATCGAGGTTGTTAATTGCTAAACTCACTACTTGTTCACTGGTGTTACCTGCACCATCGGTTGCTATAACCGTAAAATTGTAGTTATTTTTTGTCTCGTAGTCAGGATTAGCATTGAGTGTTACTTCTCCTGTACTACTATTGATATTAAGTAATAAAGCATCGGCTCCGCTGAGGCTGTAAGCAATACTATTCCCATCAGTTGCTGTAACCGTATAGATTAATTGCCCTGCTCCACTGTTCTCATTTATGTTTGTTGAAATGGTACTTGAAGTAATTATCGGAGCTAAAGTATCAATTACATAATTACTACTGCTTGCACTTGTCCCTATATTACCTGCACTATCGGTATAGGTATTCGCAAGAGTAATAATATTGGTGGTGTCTTCGATATTAGTATCGGGAGTAAAAGTTGCTGTCCAAGTGATATTGTCTGTCGTTGCGAGGGTTGAAAGCGTCCCATTCGCTATACTAAGATCGGCATTACTAAAGTTACTAACGGCTTTGCTAAATATAACAAAAACACTGGTAGTCTCTCCTGCTTTTAAGGCTGTGTCCCCGATAAGGATAGTAGCACTAAATACGATTGTGTTTGGAACAACAGGTGTCGAAGGAGAAGAAGATTCTTCTCCACCTTGGCTTCCTACTGCGACTGCTGTTGCTCCTGCAACTCCTAATCCTCCTAATCCAACCATACTCATAGTAGAAAGTCCAGTTGTTGTCCCGCCACCTACTGCGCTAGTAGCAGCTACTGTTTCTCCTGCTGCAGGTGCTTCTAAAGGTCCACTTAGTAATTCGAACCCATTGTAGCTTTCATTAGTTACATAGGGGAAGCTCTCTCCGCTAGCATCCATTCCGCTTAGCTCTACGCCTGGCCCCTCGTAATAACTTTCCAAGGTTGCTAAAGGCTCTGTGCTTCCTTCTTCGAGAATAACTAGATCATTTCCCACTTTTTTCGTAATAAGCTTTTGGGATGATTGTCCATTTATGCTGTCAGTGATAACAATCTTATCACCGTTACTTACACCCACTTTTCCACTTATAGCTTTTAAATCAACAGCTTTTCCGTTCTTGATAATATTGACCATTGCGATACCTTTGGGAAGAGAGATAGCTTTCTATTCCGCTATTCTAGTTCCTTTGTGTCATCGTGGTGTCATTAATCTTTCTGCTCTCCTCGATGATGTTTTAATTTTTATCGAAGATGCACAGGCAAGATTTATTCCACACAATCCTTTGGTTGAGTATGGCAGAACGCAGGGGGCGGAGGCTATAGCAGAATAGGGAATTCAAGGGGTGTTGCCGCTGATGGTCAGGTTGGTGACCGTGTTTGTGGTGACGCCGGCATTACCGGCCCCGGTCAGGCGGTTGTTGATGATCCGGATATTATCGACCACGGCCAAATTGACGAGGCTGGAGCCGGCACCGCTGACGGTAATGGTGTTGTCCTCGACGGTGACATTGTTTGCATTGATGAAAACCTGGACGCCGTGGGCGGCGTCGCCCGCCGTTGACAGGATATTGCTCTTGACCGAGGAATTGGCGGAGCCGGTCAGGGCCAAAGCTATGGCCCCGCTGCCGGTGGTGGTGATCTTATTGCTGGTTACCGTCAGAGCGTTGGAATAACGCAGGTTCATGCCGGCACTTTCCCCTTTTGTGACGACGGTGTTTCCTGTAATCGTGGTATTGGCACTGCTTTCCATGAACAAGCCGGTGGCGGAGGTATAAAAGTTGGCTCCGGCAGTGGTATCGTTGGTGGTGATGGTGTTGTTGGAAACGGTGGAACCGGCGCTGTTGAGCAATTGCAAGCCGCGTCCGGCATAGCCGCTGGCAGTCAGGGTGTTGCCGGAGATGGTGACGGCGGCGCTGTTATCCACGTAAACGGTGCTGCCGTATTGGCCGGTGGTGGTGATGGTATTGCCGGAAAGGGTGGTACCACCGCCTTGTGTGACCCACAGCGCATAAGGGTTGGTGGTGCCATCGCCGTTGCCCGTGGTTGAGATGGTGTTGCCGCTGACCGTACCCGAGCTTTGATCCATGCGCACCCCCGCCGCCCCGGCGCCCGAAGCGGAAACGGCGTTGTTGGTCAGGTTCAGGCCAGAACTGTTGGCTACCGACAATGCCGTGCCATGCCAGCCTGTGGCGCTGATGGTGTTATTGCTGAAGGTGCTGTTGTCAGCGTTGTCGATCAACAAGGCCGAGGACTGTGATCCGCTTGCCCGCATGGTGCTGTCGCGGACAGTCATAGAGGACCTGTT
>Ga0074197_1001066_pt1 | contig 25947 bp, 27 predicted proteins | sample EPASupsiteSAE305_FD_64526 | JGI IMG/M metagenome (GOLD analysis project Ga0074197, IMG submission 64526) | Bioremediated contaminated groundwater microbial communities from EPA Superfund site, New Mexico - SAE3-05 reassembly with SPADES | ecosystem: Environmental > Aquatic > Deep subsurface >...
TTGAGTAGTGAGCAGCTGGACGCCTGACTCCGTCCCCCCTTCCCGGAAAGAATAGTGCTTTTTTTTTCTCCCCCGCCACTTGCTGGGCGGGTCCGAGCGAGCCACTTTTTTCCGCCTAGGGCGGATTTGCTCTTGCTCCAGGCAGGGTTTACCGTTCACGGCTGTCGCCAGCCGGAAAAGCGTGTAGCCTCTGTTATATGGATATCCATTTATAACCGAGACTTCGCGCAACTTTTCACCTTTCATCCCGATTGCTCGGGAATAGTATTGTCTCTGTGGCACTTTCCCTACCCCGCAATTGCGGGGTGGTGGGCGTTACCCACTGCCGCTACACCGACCCCGCATTTATGCGTAGCCGGGGGAGTCCGGACTTTCCTCCCCGTCCCGCAAATGCGGGACAGAGCAGCTATCCGTTTGCCCTGAAATTAATGGAATTTAAAGAACGAATAAAATAAAGCCAAATCGTTAAAATTCAGCTAATCTAACCTAATACCAGGATAACGCATTTTTGGCAAAAAGTCAATTTTTTGCAGCTGAAGAGCGAAGTTGTAATTTGCCATAACTGCGGCCGTATATTATAATAGAAAGACTCGGAAGAAATTAATTTATCGGTTGTTATGTCAACATACTAAGGTTGCAAAAGAATGCGGCTCAAAGCATTATCCCGCATTTAACAGCTTTGTCTTAGTATCGCCCTATGATTAAAATATTAAAATCAAAAGCAGGACTGCTTTTTTTATTTACGGCCTTTTTATCTGGTTCGGTTTTTGGGTCTTCATTCGCGCTGGCTCAGACCGTAATTGACCCGAACTTTAACCCGAACTATATAATCAGCGACTCGGAAATATTGAATACTAACGCCATGAGCCTTAGTGAAATTCAGGCATTTTTAGAAACTAAAGGCAGTTATCTCGCGCGCTATTCCTGCAAAAACTGGATGGGCGAAGTAAAAACCGCGGCGCAGATTATTTATGACGCCTCTAATAACAGTTACGACTGCTCGTCAAAACTTTCTGACGCGCCGACACCGGCGGAAATCAGCTCTAAATGCGTTCCGGTAAAAACTGTTAATCCGAAATTTCTCCTTGTTCTCCTTCAGAAAGAAATGAGCCTGATTGACGAAACCGCGCCAACCCAAAGCCAGCTTGACTGGGCGACGGGATACGGCTGTCCGGACGGATCAAAATGCTTAGAATACTGGCGGGGATTTGGCAAACAGATAAATTCGGCGGCGCTTCAGTTTAAAGATTATATTGTAAGCCCCGGGCTCTATAAATACCGAGCCGGCGAGACTTATACTTTTACCAACCCGTACGGCACGATTTCCAACGAGCCGATGAGCGTTACTCCGGCCAATCAGGCGACCGCCGCGCTCTACAACTATACTCCGCACGTCTATAATGGCAATTATAATTTCTATAAGCTTTGGCAAAGATATTTCGTTATTAACTATCCGGACGGCTCTCTTTTGCAGGCTGAAGGCGAGGCCGGGGTTTGGCTCATTCAAAACGGTAAAAGAAGGGCTTTTACCAGCCGCGGCGCTTTAACTTCGCGCTATGACGTTAGCAGGATTATCATGGTCAACCGGTCGGACATTGATAAATACCCGCTCGGGGATCCAATTAAATTCGCCCAATATTCTTTTGTCCGCTCGCCAAAAGGGACGGTTTATCTTCTTTTAGACGAGACAAAACGCGGCTTTGTTTCCCAGGAGGCGTTAAGGAAAGTCGGGATCAATCCGGAAGAAATAGAAGACGTGAGCTTTGAAGATTTGAACTTTTTCGCCGAAGCCGCCCCGATTACCGCGACCTCCACTTACCCGTCCGGCGCTCTCCTTCAAAACAATAAGACCGGCGGTATTTATTTTGTCATGGACGGCGTAAAAAAAGCCGTCCAGGATCGGGTGTTTTTAACGACTATGTTTAAAAATAAAAGACCCATTCCGGCCGCGCCAGAAGAGCTGGATAAATATACTACTGCCGAGCCGGTTAGATTCGGCGACGGAGAGCTTATAAAATCCCCTCTTACGCCGGGCGTATATTTAATCGTTAACGGAACGAAGCGGGCGTTCATTTCCGGAGAAGTTTTTGAAAAAATGGGCTATAGATGGCCGAACGTTATAACCATTCCGCAAAAAATTATGGATTCATACCCGCAAGGAGAGATGATTTTAAGCGCTAATAATCTATAACCAAATTTCAAATTCAAAATTTCAAACCCGAATTTTTGATTAGTTAAAATTTTGAAATTGCTTGGAAATTTGAAATTGGTTATTGGAAATTATTTATATGTCTCTAATTTTTTCCGCCATCGTTCCCCACCCTCCCCTGATTATTCCTTCGGTCGGGAAAAAAAATGCCGTTAAGCTGAAAAAAACCGCCGCGGCTTATAAAAAGCTGGAAGACGATCTTTACGCGAGCCAGCCGGACACTATTATTATCATTTCCCCGCACGGCTGTGTTTACGAAAATTCTTTTTGCCTGAACCAGAGTCCGGAGTTTATCGCCAACATGGAAAGCTTCGGCGATTTTTCGGTTAAATCTACGCTGACCGGCAATGTGATGCTTACCCATAAAATCCGGGAAAGGCTGGAATCCCGCGCTCCGGTTCAGATGGTTACCGAATCCAAGCTGGATTACGGGTCTTCGGTGCCGCTTCTTCTTCTTACCCCGCACCTGCCTAAAATAAAAATTATCCCGGTTTATTATTCCGGTTTAAGTCTTTTGGCTAATTTTGAATTCGGCCAGCTTTTAAAAAGGGAGATTCTTGTTTCAAAAGATCGGATCGCAATAGTCGCGTCCGGCGACCTCTCGCACCGGCTTTCAAAAGAATCGCCGGCCGGCTACTGCCGCCAGGGAAAAAAATTTGATAAAAAAGTAATTGAACTGCTTAGTCCGTTGAATACGAGAGAGCTATTAAAAATTGATTCTGAATTTGTCCATGAAGCCTGCGAATGCGGGCTTAAATCCATTGCCATGTTGCTCGGCATCCTAGACGGAATTAAAGCGCGGCCTGAATTACTTTCGTATGAATCCCCTTTCGGCATCGGCTACATGGTTATGGAATTTAAACTCTGAATATTTTAGTCGCAGGTTTGGGCGAGTAAGCATTGTATGCGTTTTACGCGAAGTTAAGTTTTTGGCGCCGGATCGGCGTCTTTTTTTGTTCCGGCGTTATAGCTGTCAATTATTTTAAAAAAGTATTTCCATTTTTCTCCAGTTTGGCAGAGCTCTTTGGTATCATTTAAAGCGTTTAAAACGGCATTTTTAGGGACTTCTTTGGCAATCTTAAAAATAGAACTTCTTTTAAAGCCCGGCACGCCAAGATCTTTAATAATCGTCAGGGCGAGATCCTGCCATTCGTAAGCCGGCGGTTTTTTCCGCGGCATTTTAGCGCCAGTAAGAAAGTCGCCAAGTTGTTGGAAACCATGGTCAATTTTCATATTTTTAAAACCCAAGATATTGGATTTCCTCCTGAAGCTCAATACCGAGGTTGTCGCGAGCCTGTTGTTTGATATAACTTATAAGCGTAACAACATCATCGGCGGACGCGCCGCCGGTATTAACGATAAAGTTGCCGTGTTCTTCCGAAATTTTCGCTTTGCCGATTGTCTTTCCTTTTAGATCAAGCGTCTTGTCTATTATCAGTCCGGCGCCGACTGCGCCGCGCTTTACCACTCCGGTTTGAATAAGCTTTTCCGCCAGTTCTGGATTAGCTTTTTTTATTTCGGCAAGGCTCAGGTTTTTAAAAACGCTTCCGGCGCTCGGGAAACCGGGAGTGCTTTTTCTTAATTTAAGATTATCCATGATCCGGTTTTTAATTTTTTCCGGCAAATCTTTTTTTAATTCCAGCTTAACTTCCCAAATTAAATAATCCTCTTTTTCTTTAAAAATACTTTCCCGATATTTAAAGCGGCATTCGGCGCGCGTTAGTTTTATAAATTTGTTTTTTTTAAGATCATAAATTTCCACGTTGTTTACGTTTTCATCCATAGACTTGCCAAAAGCTCCGGCATTGCCCCGGACTGCCCCGCCAATCGTGGCGCGCGGGATGCCGGCTGTCCATTCCAGGCCGGCCAACCCTTTTTCGGCCGCGGCTTTAAGCGCATCGGCGAGCTTTGCTCCGGCTCCGGCGGACAGCGCGTTTTTAGAGATTTTTACGCTGTTATTGGATAATTTTATTACCAGTCCGTTAACGCCGGAATCATTAACAAGCAGGTTGCTTCCGCCGCCGATAATGTAAATGTTTTCTTTGTTTTTTTTCGCGAAAGCAATCGCCTCTTTTAGTTCGCTTTTAGTTTTTACTTCAATAAAAAATTTCGCCGAACCGCCGATTTTAAAGGTCGTAAGCGGGGCGAGAGGGATATTTTTTCTGATTTTTAGTTGAACGCTGGAGGACATATTTTATGAAATAAAATTTTATATAACATATAACGCGAAACACGTAACAATTTTGTTCCATGTTATGTGCTATGTGTCGCGAGATTTTCTCCAATCCTGAATACGTCGCCGGCGCCCATTAAAAGGCATAAATCTCCGCGAGTAAGATGGCCGCGCAGATATTCTTCGCATTCGGCGAGCGCGGCGATATGGCGGACAGCCTGTTCTCTTCCCGCCTGGCAATTAACTTCTTTTATCTTTTCTAATAAATCCCGGGAATGGATGCCGCCCTGTTTTTCCCGCGCCGAGCCGTAGATGTCTAAAACAATAAGCTCGTCGGCCGGGGCGAAACTTTTGGAAAAATCTTCCAACAGGGCTATAGTCCGGGTAAAAGTGTGCGGATGAAAAACCACGATTAACTTTTTATCCGGATAGGCAACGCGCGCTCCTTCCAGAGTAGTTTTTATTTCAGTCGGATGGTGCGCGTAGTCGTCGTAAATTCTCGCGCCGTTAAACTCGCCTAAAAATTCCATCCGCCGATCGGTTCCCGTAAACTCGGCTAGCGCTTCCCTTACTTCCGCGAGCGGCGCTTCCAGTTCAACCGAGGCGGCGAGGACGGCCAGAGCGTTTAAAACGTTATGCCGGCCGGAAAGCCGGATGGAAAAAGCTCCGAGATCGTCGCCCTGCATTTTGACGCGGAAAAACTGGCGATCGTTTTTCTGGATTATTTCCGAGGCAATATAATCAGCCTTCGGGTCGTTTAAAGCGTAGCTTATGACTTTGCCTAAACAGTTTTCCCGGGCAATTTTCCGGACAACAGGGTCGTCAAAATTGGCAATAAGAAAACCTTTGCCGGAAATTTTTTTTATGAATTCAATAAATACTTTTTCGTAAGCTTCAACAGTCGGAAAAAAATCCGGATGATCGTAATCAATGTTGTTTAAGAGAATTGCCCGCGGCCGGTAAAACTGGAATTTGTTGCCGTATTCATCCACCTCGGCGACAAGATAATCCGAAGCCCCGCTAAGGCTCGTTCCGCCGAATTGGGGGACGTGCGAGCCGGCCATGACATTCGGGTTAAGCCCCGATTTCCAGAGGACATACCCGAGCCAGGCGGTAGTCGTTGTTTTTCCGTGCGAGCCGGAAACGGCAATGCCGTAATAATCGTTAAAAAATTCTCCGGCCGCTTCGCCGTAATTTAAAACTTTAATTTTTCCGGCGCGCGCTTTCGCGACTTCGGCGTTATTTTCCGGATTGTAAGCGAGTGAATGGATGATAAGATCAGCGTCCAAAGGAAGGTTTTTTTCGTCAAATTTTTCAATTACATGAATCCCGGCTTTTCGGAGCGCTTTTTCGGTCATGAATTTTTCAGCCGTATCCGAACCGCTTATCGCGAACCCTTTTTCCGCCAAAAACTGGCCGAGCATGGTCATCCCGACCCCCTTAATCCCGATCATGTAGATTTTTTTTATTTTAGAGAGGTTCATAATCTGATATTTGCGGATTTTAGCAAATTTGCTGTATAATAAAGACAGGTCTCAGCTACCCGCTACTCCCCTATTTTATTTAATTTTAGGCATTAAGTCAAATCAGTTCGCGTAAAAGGGGTTATGTGAAATGCATGTTTTACTTTTGGGCTATCGCCCAATTGTTTTAAAAAATTTTAAAATTTCTTTTTCATTAATTAAAGAGGGGTAATATGGTGTTTTCTCCGCTCCGTTACGAAAACGATTTATTTATAAGGGGAAAACGGATATAATATAAAATGTAATAAATACCTATGAATAAACAATTAAAACCTAGTCTATTTGGATTAAAATCCTCAAATCGAGACTTTTCTAAAAAAGACAATTGGGGAAAAAATCAATTTAATTCTTCTTTCCCCGCTTCTCTTGCTTGTTTTATGGCAAGCAAAAATATTGATCTCAAATACATCAAAATTGATAAACAGCTAAATGTAAAACACGAATACATAAGCACCAATTCTCTTTTTGGTATAGACTACGATTCAGAAGATCTATTTTTTGCTTTTGAAACAGACTATGCTCCGTATCAGAAATTGGTCATTGGAAATCTCCCAAGGATAGATTTAGTTACAATGAGCGCAAAAAGTGGCAAATGTCTGCGAGGAATTGAAATGAAATTAACTGCTATTCCAGATAACTCTACCTGCGAAAGAGATGAAGATCAATTTAGTTGCGAAATTGTCGTAAGGCCAGACACTATTGTTTATATGGTTTTAAGTATGATTATCGCATTTCAAAACGATAAAAATATACTCAAAGATCATTTTAAACATTTTTATAAGATCAAAGATTGGACTGATGGTATAAGCATTCTTCCTTACTTGGGAAAAATGATAGAAACCATGGATAGTCTTTTAACATTTGACGGCGACAGACAAAGCCCCTTAGTTATGCAACCGATTTGGAAAACAAATGGGAAAGCCGCGACTTTGGCGGAAAATTGTCTTGATATTTTTATATGGAGCGATTTCGCTTTTACCAGATTGTTTTTTGATGTTGCCAAAAAAGAGCTAAAAAAAGATCGTCATAAAATATCTAGGCAGGTTAGATCTGTAATATGGCTTACAAAAATGTTATCGGATTATTCAAAAGATGGTGTAGTTGACCATAAAAAAATTATCGACGAACTTTCATATAACACAAAAAATGACAAGGCTTTTGCAGTTAGCGGAAGAGTAACCTACCCATATTTGAAATCATCCGAACAAGCAAATCCCAGAATCACAAAATCTCAAATTAAAGAAATTATTCTTGGCGGGGGGCAAAACCTGTTAAGCCCTGAAAGACGATTGGACGGCATAATCCAAAATACCCCCGACTTATTTGATAATTAAAAGCAAAACTATGATAACAATAGATTTATTTGCAGGCTGTGGTGGATTATCGCTCGGATTTCAAAAAGCAGGATTTAATATTGTTGCCGGTTTTGATAATTGGGATCCAGCTATTGAAATATACGAAAAAAACTTTACCCACCCGATTATTAAATTTGACCTATCTAATACTGACGACACTAGTGTTTTTAAAAAATACTCACCCTCACTAATAATCGGTGGTCCTCCATGTCAAGATTTTTCAAGTGCTGGCAAACGAGACGAAACCGGAGGTCGAGCTGATTTAACTTTATCGTTTGCTGACATTATCAAAAAAGTGCAACCAAAATATTTTGTCATGGAGAATGTAGATAGAATTATAAAAAGCAACATACTAAAAGAGGCAATTAAAATTTTTAAAAAGGCCAATTACGGCATTACTTACCAAGTTTTAGACGCAAGTTTTTGCGGTGCGCCACAAAAAAGAAAAAGATTTATTATGGTTGGCGAACTGAACGGAGAAGACGGATTCCTAGACTTATATTTTGAAAAAAACTTTTCCAAAAAACCTACAACAATTAGAGATTATTTTGGCACAAGTTTAGAGATCAATCATTATTACAGACATCCACGCAACTACAGTAGGCGAGGAATTTTTAGCATCGATGAACCAAGCCCAACTGTTAGAGGCGTAAATAGACCACTTCCAAAAGGGTACAAAGGACACTCGACTGATTCCGCCCCAGTTTCAGAAGCAATTCGCCCACTAACCACACTAGAAAGAAGCTATATTCAAACATTCCCAAAAAAATTTAAATGGAGCGGAACAAAAACTGCATTAGAACAGTTGATTGGCAATGCGGTGCCAGTAAAACTTGCTGAATTTGTCGGAAATTGTTTACAGGAATACATACGAGATAAAAACAACGATAACGCAAGGATAAAACCACGACAGCTAAAACTTGTATCAATGCTCAAGGAGGATAAAAATCTTGTAGAAGCTTAACCGACAATAAAATGAGCCAAGAAATAAAAACAAATCATCTTTGCCTAGTTATCGGATTTTTTTGCGCCCGAAAATATATAAAATAATTGAACTCAAGCCCTTCGGGTCGCGCGCGGGCAAACCCTTGCGAGCTATAAAACTCACAATAATAATTAATCACAGCTATAAAATAAAACCCATGAAAACCCTCATCACCTACTATTCCCGCACGGGAATAACAAAAAAAGTTAGTGAATCCGTCGCCGCCGGATTGAACGGCGAACTGGACGAAATAGCCGACGGAAAAAACCGCAAAGGCGTTGTTGGCTACCTTTTATGCGGTAAAGAAGCCATGCAAAAAAATTTGCCGGAAATTGAGTTTAAAAAAGACCCGGCCGGTTATGACCTCGTCATTATTGGGACGCCGATTTGGGGCTGGAACATGTGCAGTCTGATCCGTTCGTACCTGGAAAAGAACAAGGGCAAAATAAAAAAAGCCGCGTTTTTCGCGACTATGGGTGGCTCGGGCGATGACAAGGCATTCGCCGCCATGTCCGAAATTATAGGGAAAAAACCGGTCGCGACTTTAGGACTAAAAACTGAGGAAGTTGCTAAGGGGCAGTCGGAAGAAGAAATAAAAAAGTTCATTGTTGAATGCGCTAAATAAGCCGGTTGATTATTGCGAAAATTTTCCCGCCCAACTCTAATTTTTTATTCTTATTTGGCCTTGACGGATGACTATTTTACATAATTTTAATTAATAGTAACTACAAGTCTATGGGATTTAAAAACGCCATAAAGCCCGGCATATCAAAAATAATTATTTCTCTTCTTGCGTCAATTATGAGGTAAAAATAAGAAAGTGTTTTTATTAAAATATCATCCATAAAACTGCCATGAATCCTAATTTTTACCATTCAAAATTTTTTATTTTTTTTATCATAGCGCTGATCTTGATTGCAGCGTTATTTTTTATTTTTTTTAAGCCGCCAGCCTCGCCGATTGTTGATGAAAACGCTAACTGCCACCAAACAAGTCTTCCCTATCAAAATCCGTCATTGCCGATTGACGAAAGAGTCGCCGATTTAATGAGTAGAATGACTGACTCGGAAAAAATCGGGCAAATGGTTTTAATTGAAAAAGGCAGCATCCATAATCTTAAAGATATTACGCGATATAATCTTGGGGCGCTACTTAGCGGCGGCGGAGCGGGGCCAAAACAGGATACTCCCCTGGCCTGGCTGGAAATGATAAACAGTTTTCAATCCGCTGCCAAAGATACCTGCCTGGGCATACCTCTTTTGTACGGGATTGACGCTATCCATGGCCATGGCAATGTTCTTGGAGCGACAATTTTCCCTCATTTCATTGGTCTGGGCGCTACCAGAGATCCGGATTTGGTTAAACGAGTAGCTGAGGCGACCGCCGAAGAAATGGCCGCGACCGGAATTTATTGGAATTTCGCCCCTAATCTTGACGTGGCAAAAGATATCCGCTGGGGCAAGACATACGAAACTTTTGGATCAGACACGGACAACGTAGCACGGCTAGGAGCCGCTTATTTAGAGGGAACGCAGGATTCGCCATACGGCTACTTTAATGTCCTGGCAAACCCTAAGCATTTTATCGGCGGCGGAGTTATGGAATATGGAACGTCCCGCAATAAAAAGTTCAAGGTAGAAGAGGGAAACATAACTATTGACGAAAAAACTTTGCGCCAGGTTCACCTGCCTCCTTTTCAAAAAGCAATTACCGCCGGAGCGCGGGTTGTTATGGTCGGTACTGCCAGCTGGCAAGGTAAAATAAATTCTGACAACTATCACCTTTTAACAGAGATACTAAAAAATGAGCTTGGGTTTTCCGGTTTTATTGTTTCTGATTGGTATGGCGTATATCAAATTGAATCAAGTAAATATAATTCAATAGTAAGGGCGGTGAACGCCGGAATTGATATGGTGATGACTCCGTTTGAATACAAGGATTTTATAGCTGATACGCGGAAAGCTTTATCTAATGGCGACATAACAAAAGAACGTATAGACGATGCCGTAAAAAGGATTTTAACGGTGAAATTTGAGACGGGTCTTTTTGACCGCCCAAAAGCTCTGAGGCAGGGATTATCGGTTATAGGCAGTAGCCAATATCGGGAAATAGCCAGGGAAGCAGTCCGTAAATCCCAGGTATTGCTAGAAAATAAAAATTCTTTATTACCCCTGCCTAAATCATTGAAAAAAATCATAGTGGCTGGTTCAGCGGCGGATAATTTAGGCCGCCAGGCAGGAGGATGGACAACGGAGTGGCAAGGCATAGACGGCAATTCCGGTATTTCAGGAACTACAATACTTTCAGCTATAAAAAATACAGTTTCCAAGGATGCAGAAGTTGAATACAGTAAAGAAGGAGAATTTTTTCTGAAAAATAATTTGGCGGATGTTGGAATCGCCGTTGTCGGCGAAAAACCTTATGCCGAGGGCTGGGGCGATATTGCTAATCCGGTTTTAAGCCCCGAAGATCTATTAGTAATAGAAAAAGTGAAAGCAAAGAGTAAAAAAATTGTAGTTATAATTGTTTCCGGCCGCCCGCTGGATATAAAGAAATACGCAAAAAATTGGGACGGAATTATAGCGGCTTGGCTCCCCGGGAGCGAAGGACAGGGAGTGGTTGATGTCTTGTTTGGAGATTTCGCTTTTACTGGAAGTTTGCCGGTTGATTGGGAATTATATTAGCGCTACTAAAAACTTAAAATAGAATTAAATTCTTCCAGAAATATTTTTTTTTACGATTTCAGCTATTTCTCCGGCGGCTCCCGGCTTCATAACCCGGCTTATGTTCGCGCTAAGTTTTTCGCGCGTTTTAGCGTCGGCCAAAAGTTTTTTTATTTGGGCAATGAATTTTTCCTTATTGAGCCCGGCCTGATCTAAAACTACCGCCGCCTCCCTTTCGGCAAAGTATCCGGCGTTATCAGACTGGTGCGAATCCGGAATCGGAATGATAATTGACGGTTTGCCTATAATTGAAAGTTCGGTTAGAAAGCTCATGCCGGCTCTTGTAATTATTAGGTCGGCTTTTTTCATGACAAGAGCAATCTCTTCGGCCGGCAGGAATTCAAAGGGGTAATAATTTTTGATTTGTGATTTTTGATTTGTGATTTTTGATTTGTTTTTTCCTGTTACATGAATAATTTGGCAAAAGCTTGCTAGTTCGTTTATTGATTCAGCCGCTAAATTATTTATAAATATCGCTCCGGTTCCGCCGCCGACAACTAATAAAACCGGCAAATCCGCGCCATTAAAAAAATTTTGAGTTACGAGTTTTGAGTTACGAGTTTTAAGAACTTTCCTCGCCGGATTCCCGGTCCAGACGGCTTTTTTTCCGTAGTCAGCGAGCGATTTTTCAAACGTTACGGTGATGATTTTAGCGAATGGCGCCATTAGCTTATTAGCCAGTCCCGGCCGGATGTCCTGCTGATGGATTATAATAGGAACGCGCAAGCACCAGGCCGCGAAAACGACCGGGACGCTAACAAACCCGCCGGCTGACATCGCGAGACTGGGGCGCCATTTAAGCATGATATAAAGCGACTGGAAAAAACCGAGCTTTAAAAAAAAGATGTCCGAGACATTTTTCAGGCTGAAGTAGCGGCGGAGTTTCCCGGAATGGATAGCTTTAAAAGGAATGTTTTCTTTCTCTACCATTATCCGCTCCACGCCGTATTTTGTTCCGATCCAAAGGAATTCATAATCGCACCTCACCCCGGCCTCCCCTCTCCATCCCGAGTATTCGGGATGGAGAGGGGTTGGGGGTGAGGTGATTTCATCGTAAATCGCCAAAAGCGGGCTTACTGAGCCCGCTGTCCCTCCTCCGGAAAAAAGAATTCGTTTTTTAGTTAATGAGGACATTCTGCGCCTTTATTTTTTCTTCTTTATAACCTCCATTCCCTCAGGCATGTATTTCCTTAATACTTCCGGGATAACAACCGAACCGTCGGCTTGCTGGTAATTTTCTAATATAGCAATAAGCGGCCGGACTGAGGGCAGAGCCGTATTATTCAGTAAAAAAGCAAATTTTCTTTCGCCGTTTTTGGTTTGGTATTTTATGTTTAATCTTCTTGCCTGCCAGTCAACGAAGTTGGATGCCGATCCGGTTTCCGCCCATCTTCCGGTTCCCGGCAGCCAGGCTTCAAGATCAAAAGCTCGGTATTTTCCCGGAGCCATGTCGCCGGTGCAAATCTGTAATTTCCGGTAAGGCAGTCCGAGGTCGCGGTGCAGTTCTTCGGAAATCGCGACCATTTCTTCCTGCAAGGCCGTTGAAATATCGTAATCGGCCGCGCTCACGACGACCTGCTCAATTTTAAAAAATTCATGCACGCGGTAAAGCCCTTTAGTATCTTTGCCATAACTGCCGATTTCCGAACGGTAGCAGGGAGAAAAACCGCAAACTTTAACCGGTAAGTCTTCTTCTTTTAAAACTTGATCGGAAAAATAAGCAAGCAAAGAAGGCTCGGCCGTTCCGATAAGGAATTTTTTTTCTCTGGAAACCTCGCCGCTTAATTCCTTGTCGCGGGTGGCTACCTGATAGATATTATCGGTTTCCGGATTATATTCCCGGCTTTCAAAATATCCGGAGCCGAAAAGCGCGAATTCGCGGATCATGGTCGGCGGAATAAACGGCGCAAACCCTTTGGCAATCATTTTATTGTAAGCAAACATCATCAAAGCCATGACGAGCGACGCGCCTTCGTTCTTCAGGTAATAACCCCGGTAGCCGGCGACTTTTGCGCCGCGCTCAAAATCTATAATATCAAGATCTTCGGCCAGCTCAATATGGTTTTTCGGCTGAAAAATAAACTTCGGGAGTTCTCCGGAGTTAAATACCTCAGTATTGCCGGATTCATCTTTCCCGACCGGCGTGTCGGCCGACGGGACGGTTGGCGCCTTAATCATCAAGGATTCGTATTCATCGTCCAAAATTTTTAAGTTTTCTTCAGTCCTGGCGATTTCTTCTTTTATTTTTTTTCCTTCCTCAATTTGCGCCGCTGTCGGTTTGCCGGACTTTCCGGCTTTGGCGATTTCGTTTCTTTTGGCGCGGAATTCATCGGCTTTGGCCATGAGCGACCGCCTTTTTTCGTCCAACTCCAAAAGCCGGTCAATGTCCAGCTTGATATTTTTGTCAGCGGCCGCTTTTTTCACCTTTTCCGCGTTATCGCGGATGTATTTGATGTCCAACATAAATAGATAGCAGACGACAGATAGCAGACGACAGATTTTTTCCGGATAAAGATCCTATTGTCTGCTGTCTGTTATCTGTCGTCTAATTTTTGATGATTTGTAAATTGACGGCTTAAACGGTTTTAACCGGATTACTTTTATGTTCAGAAATTTTTTTATTAGACCATCGGTGTAATTAAACTGGTCATACCCCAAGGCGATTACGCCGGGTTTATGTTTCCTGATGACGGCGTATTTATCGCTTAGATTGCCTAAAATTACCTTATCAGCCAGACCCGAGGACACTACATTTTTAAGCCTAACATTTTCCGGATTTTTTGGCAATTTGCCTTTTACCTCCTTTACCGTCCTATCCCGGGCGATAACCGCTATAAGATAATTGCCGTATTTTTTCGCCTGCTTTAAAAAATTTTTATGTCCCGGATGAAAAATATCAAAAGTGCCAAAAACCATAACCCTGCTTAAATTCCAAATTCCAAATTCCAAATTCCAAATTTTCTTTCTTTTGGCGTCTGGTCTAAGTTTGGTGCTTGGAATTTGGTGTTTGGAATATTTATTTTTATTTGTCATATTCGCTTTTCCACGGAAGATTGCCTTTTTCAAATTCTTTTTTCAGTCTTTCCTTCATGATCTTATAGGCGTTTTTCAGCTGGGGAAAATCGGCTACTGCCTGGTCGGCGTAGCGCGGTATTGATTCGGGGATGTCGTAAGTCGCGTGCCCTTCTTCAATCAAATGCGTCATACCTTCCATTTTATCCAGAGCGTTTACATACTTTCCTTCCGGGGTCGTTCCCTTTTCAAATTCAAGCCAGAGATCAAAAATTTCCTGTCCGACCGGAGAAGGCAAAGTATCCTTTATTTTTTCCATGGCCGCGTATTCATTATTGAATTTATCTTCGGGCGATACTTTTTTCAGCCAGATCAGCCGGTAATCAATATCGCCGGCGATCGCTTCAACAAGGTCATGCACCAAAGCGATTTTTACGGCTTTGTAAATATCAATATCCAATTTAAGTTCTTCGGCAAAAATAAAAGTCATGATGGCGACGCGCCAGGAATGGTCGGCCGATGAATCGCGGTGCACGCCGCCTTCCCTTTCCTGCGCGCCGTAGCGATAGGTCGTTTTCAGGTCGCGGATAAGATGGAGGAAATCAAAAATTTTAGCGAGATTGCTCATATCAGGCTTTTGCCAGTCATCTCTTTTGGCTTAGGGATGCCCATAATCTTTAAAATCGTCGGCGCTACGTCGGATAAGAGGGCGCGTTTTTTCTTCAGTTTTTCGCGCTCGGCCGATATTAAGATAAAAGGCACCGGATTCAGGGTGTGCGAGGTGATGGGCTGGTTTATCGCCGGGTCAAAAGTTTCCTCGGCGTTGCCGTGATCGGCGGTTATTACGACATCCCAGCCGGCTTCTTCCGCGGCTTCTATTGTCTTGCCGATTGCCTTATCTATGGCTTCAATTCCCCGGATAATAGCCGGCATATTGCCGGTGTGGCCGACCATGTCGCAATTGACAAAGTTGGTCGCGATAAAATCATATTTATTGCTTCTTAGTTCCTTAACAAGTTTTTCAGCGATGTCAAAAATTTTCATTTCGGGTTTTTCATCGTGATAAGCCACGTCTTTATTGGAATCAATAAGAACCCGGTCTTCGCCGGCAAAGGCTTCGTATTTTTGGGCGTTAAAGTAAAAAGTCAGGTGTGCGAATTTTTCGGTTTCGGTGATTTTTAGTTGTTTTTTTCCCGCGCGCGAAAGAGTTTCGGAAAGACAGTTATCAATCGTTTCCGGCGGAAAAGCCACCCGGACATCAAGCGAATCATAATCGTCGTCATAGCGGGTCATGGTTACGTATTTAAGGTTAGGGATTTTTTCTTCAAGGAATTTGCGGGCGAGCTGTCGAGCCCGGTCGGATCGAAAGTTAGCGAAGATTACGGCGTCATTCGGAGCGATTAACGTCGCTTCATCGGACGTCTCGGCGATCAGGGATGGCTCAATAAATTCATCCCCCTTCTCATTTTCGTAAGACGCCTCAATCGCTGATCGAGCGGTTTTAAATTTCGGGCCGCTTGCTTTAGTAAGGAGGAAAAAATGTTTTTCAATTCGTTCGGTATTATTATCCCGATCCATGCCCCAGTAGCGTCCGCCGATTGAAGCGATCCGACCGAGGCCTTCGGCGGCGATAAATTTTTCCAGCTCTTTAACATAATCCAAGGCGCTTTTTGGCGGCGTATCCCGGCCGTCGGTAAAAAGATGGATCTGGACTTTCTTCACGCCCGCGTCTTTGGCGATTTTTATGAGCGCCTTAAGATGGTCAACGTGACCGTGCACTCCGCCGGGCGAAGCCATGCCTTTAATATGCAGGGTGCTTTTATATTTTTTTACATGCTCAAGAGCTTCGCGAATGGCCGGGTTGTTCGCGAGTTCTCCGGACTGAATATGCTTATTGATTTTTAAAAGGTTTTGGTAAATTATCCGGCCGGAACCCATAACTAAATGGTTCGCTTCCGACGTTCCCATCTGCCCGGCCGGCAAGCCGATATCTTCGCCTGAAGCGCCTAAAAGCGCCCAAGGATAGTTTTTATAGTAGCTATCAAGGTTTGGTGTGTTGGCCTGGGCGATGGCGTTATGTTCTTTTTCTTCCCTATAACCCATGCCGTCGCAGATAATGAGTAATACTTTCTTATGCATGATAATTTTTTAAAACGGAAATTTCGCGTAAATGGCTTTTTCGCCGAGCTCTTTTTCAATCGCCATTAGCCGGTTGTATTTGGCTGCGCGTTCCGAACGAGCCGGAGCGCCGGTTTTAATTTGACCGGTTCCCATGGCGACGACTAAGTCGGCGATAAAAGCATCTTCAGTCTCAGCTGAGCGGTGCGATACAACCGCGGTCATCTTGGCCTCCCGAGCCATAAGAATAGCTCCGATCGCTTCGGATAAAGTCCCGATCTGGTTGACTTTAATAAGGATTGAATTAGTGGTCTTATTTTCAATACCTTTTTTTAAGCGGGAAATATTGGTAACGTATAGGTCATCGCCGACGGTTTGGATTTTATTTTCCGTCTTTTCAGTAAAAGCCTTAAAACCATCCCAATCGTCTTCGGAAAAATGATCTTCCATGGATTTAATCGGATATTTTTTTGCCAGGTTGAGATAAAATTCAGCCAGTTCCGAGCTGTTTAAGGTTTTTCCCTCTTTATTAAGCTGATAGGCCCCGTCTTTATAAAATTCCGACGAAGCCGGGTCAATGGCAAAAACTATGTCACGCTCTAACTCATAGCCGGCTTGCGCGATTGCTTCCGCGATAAGCTGGAACGGTTCTTCATTAGAACTTACCGCCGGAGCGAAACCGCCTTCGTCTCCAACGTTAATGTTCATTTTTTTCGCTTTTAAAACTTTTTTTAAATTCTGGTAAACCTCGGCGCCCATCCGAACCGCGTCGCTCATGCTTTTCGCGCCGATTGGCATGATCATAAATTCCTGGATGTCAGTCGCCCAGTCGGCGTGCTTTCCGCCGTTCATGATATTCATCATCGGCACCGGCATCTGGTATGTGCCATTGAAGTCCGGATTGAATTTGGTCAGGTATTCATATAATGGTTTAGCCTCAGATTGGGCGGCGGCCCGCGACGTTGAAAGAGACACGGCTAAAATCGCGTTCGCTCCCAGCCGGGCTTTATTCGGTGTCCCGTCCAGCTCAATCATTTTCCGGTCAATAGCATCCTGATCGCTCGCGTCCATTCCGAGTAAAGCGTCTTTTATCACTGTCTCAATATTTCTAACAGCGGTTAAGACGCCTTTTCCTCCAAATCTCGCTTTGTCGTTATCCCGGAGTTCAACGGCTTCGTAGGTTCCGGTAGAAGCGCCGGAAGGAACGGCGGCCATTCCTTTAATTCCGTTTTCCAGGATAACCGTCGCCAAAACAGTCGGATTGCCCCGGCTGTCTAAAATTTCCATGGCTTTAATGTCCTTGATTTTCATAAGTAATAAGATAAAACAAAATTTAATCTAAAAATCTTTTCTTAACGGCTTTCATGTCTTTAAAAATGTTTCTCCAATTTCCGCTTTCCTTTAAAATCCTTAAAGCGATTTCCGGATCATAAAACCCTTCTTCAAAAGTAATTCTTAAAAATTCCTCAAGGCTCACCGGTTCTAAAGATATTTTTTCTCCAGGGTCAAGATTTTGGGCGGAAACCTTTTTACAGCCTTTGGCAATAAAGCCATAAATCGCGTAATCAATCTTGGCGTTTGGCTGGACGCTGTACCAAAGCTCCATTCTTTTCGCCTTATATCCGGTTTCCTCAAGCAGTTCGCGATGAGCGGCTTTAAGCGGCGTTTCGCGACCGTCAATCCGGCCGCCGGCGACGCTCCAGCAAGGTTTTCTGAATCCGGGCTGGGATTGCCTTAAAAGGATTATTTTCCCGTCTTCGGTAACCGGAATAACCTGAACCGTATCCGACCGCTTCAGTTTTTCAAAAGTCGCGAAACTATTATCGTACATTTTCTGCTGCCACTGGTAAACGTCAAAAATTTCCCCTTTAAAAACCCGCTTGGCGTTTTTCGGGGCGATTGATTTTGATATCGGGCGTTTTATTTTCATAGCTCAATCATTCCTTCTTCTTTAAGCTTTTTATCATGTAATCGGCTAAAAAACAATAAGGCTGAAATCGCGCCGATCAGAGCCATGAGCATGTCTTTTTGGGTGTCAAAAATATCTCCCTGGGTTCCTAAAAATGCGTCGGCGCCACTCCCGAATATTATTGCCCCGACCCATTCTATAAGTTCATAAACCGCGCTTACGGCCAGGCAAAAAGAAATAATCGTAAACGCCAGCCAGCCCCCGCCTTTAAGCGGCGATTTTCGTATCAGTATTTCCCGCGCGACAAGAGCCGGGAGAAAACCTTGGGCAAAATGCCCGAGCCGGTCGTAGTGGTTACGGCTTAAATTAAAAATTTCCTTAATATATTCAAAGAGTGGATTTAGGGCGTAAGTGTAATGTCCGCCGACAATGAGGATAATCGTATGCAAAAGGATTAAAAAATAAATAAAAGTCGTGAACTGGAATTTCTTGTAAGTGAACGCCAAAATCGCCACGCCGATTACGGCCGGAAAAACTTCCAAAGCCCAGGTAAGATAATCATGCGGCTTATAAGCCGACCAGGCAAGAAGCAAAATAAATGTCAATAAAAAAATTAACAGCTTTTTTTGTTTGGACATATTATTCTTGCAATTGTTTGGTTTTTTTTTGCCATTCATCTTCCATAGCATTTCCCTCGTTATGGGTGTAAAACTCAACAGTATATGAGCCATGACCGGTATCCTGAATAGTGAAAATCCTATAATCGTTTGTCATTAAGTACGGAAAACTATTTCCGGCAGGAAATCTTGGATACTCATTTTCGCCTTTGGATTTATTATATTTTTCAATTTCTTCAATCGTCGAAGCCATGCTTATATCACTTATATTTTCCTGTAAAAACACAGCCAATTCCTCAAGGCTATTAAAGGTAATCGGCGGATCAGCTTTTTCTATCCGCACAGACTCGCGGAGATCGGCGCTTCGCATAAATTTGTTAACGCAATGCGGATAAATAATTCAGCATTGAGCTTTATTATAAATTATAATCCTAATTTATCCGAAATCCCCTGCAGAGCTTTTAAGCCTAAATTAAGAAATTCATCCAAAGTCAGCCCGCATTTTTCGCATTCCATGATAAGCTCGCGGTTGCATTTGGCGGCAAAGCCTTTGGTTTTATATTTTTTCTTTAAAGACTCAGGCCTGACGCTCGCTAATTTTTTATCCGGCTGCATCAAAGCAGTCGCGATTATTAATCCGGTTAAAGTTTCCGCCGCGACCAGACAGTATTCCAGCTTCGTAGAACGCGACTTATCCATTCCGGCGCCGCAAGTTTCAATGCCCCAGCCGTGCGAGACGATCGTATTAATTAAAAAATCAGTCGCTCCGGCGTCTTTTAAAATCTGAACACATTTAACGCAATGCTCTTTGGTATTATTTTTCGTTAAATCCCAGTCAATGTCATGCAAAAGCCCGACAATACCCCATTTCTCTTCGTCTTCCTTAAAATGCCGGGCCAGAGCGCGCATGATCGCTTCGGATTCAATAAGGTGAAGCCTGGTAATTTTATCAGTAATATGTTCGTCAACAAGGCTTAGAGCTTTGCTATAGTCTATTCCAAGATCCATTAGATTATAATTATTCGCGGCGTTATTTACTTCTCCGCCGCGGGGATGATTTTTGGCTTCATTAAGGGGAAAATCTGAGTTTCGCGCATGGATTTATCCATTAAAAACGCGAAGACCCGTTCGGACATGCCGAACCCGCAGGCCGGGGGCATGCCGTATTCTAAAGCTTCAACAAAATCTTCGTCATACATCTGCGCTTCTTCGTCGCCGGCCGCCCTAAGTTTAGCCTGCTCGCAAAATCTTTGCGACTGATCCAGGGGATCGTTTAGCTCAGAATATCCGTTGCCGAGCTCGGAACCGGCGATTAAAACCTGAAAGCGTTCCACCAGCGCGGGATTATTTTCCGATTTTTTCGCCAACGGGCTTACAGTGATGGGCAGGTTAACGAGAAATCCGGGGCCGCTCAATTTTTTCCGGCAATATTTCCAGAGGTTGTCTATGGCCCGGGTGATGTTGAAGCCTTTTTTGTCGTATTTAACTTTTAGCTCTTTTAATTTTTTTTCAATCGCTTCCATATCCGCCTGAAGGATATCAACGCCGGTGTGTTTTAAGATAGTTTCGCGATAGTCATAGCGTTCCCATTCTTTTCCAAGATCAATGTCAAAGCCGTTGATTTTAAACTTCAGTGTTCCAAAAGTTTTTAGAGCGACTGTTTTAAATAATTCCTCCACTAATTTCATTCCAGCTTCATAATCGGCGTAAGCCTGATAAAATTCCATCTGCGTGTAATCTTGCAAATGCTCGGCATCCATTCCTTCGTTCCGGAACTGCCGGCCGATTTCAAAAGTTTTTTCAAAGCCGGCGACGAGGAGCCGCTTTTGCCAGAGCTCGCCCATGGAAATTCTTAAATATACGTCCATGTCCAGCGCGTTGTGATGCGTTATAAACGGCCGGGCATCGGCGCCGCCGGTCGTAGTTTCTAAAACCGGAGTCTCAACCTCTAAAAATCCTTTTTCCAGGAAAAAATTCCGCGTTGATTGCCAGAATTTTGACCGTTTTTCTACGATTTCCCGAGTTTCAGGGTTAAAGAGAATATCCATGTATCTTTTGCGGAAGCGCTCTTCTTCATCCTTAAAGCCGGCATATTTATCGGGCAAAGGTCGGAGCGCTTTTGAGATTATGTTCCATTCCGCGGCCATGAGCGATTCTTCGCCCTTATGGGTAATAAAAGCCGTTCCGACGACCGAAATAAAATCGCCGATATCAATAAGTTTGATAAAATTTTTATAGCTTTCCGGACCGGTGTCTTTTTTTGAGAGGGCGATCTGGATTTTTCCGCTGCCGTCTTCAAGTTGCGCGAAAGTAAGGTTGCCGTGCGAGCGGACAGCCCGAAGCCGTCCGGCAATCGCGACCGGGGTTTTATTTTTTTCCAGTTCCCTAAATTTTTCAAAAACATCTTTTATAGCATGATCGCGCCGGACTTTTGAAGGATAAGGGTTAACGCCGATTGCCCGCAGTCCTTCAAGCTTTTTTATCCGGTCGCTTCGCTCGGAGATTTTTTCGCTCATAAACGAGTATATAGAAAGTAAAAAGTATTTATCCCGCTCACTTAAATTTATCTTATTTTACCCCAAAAGTCAAAAAAAACCGGCCCTTGGTAAAAATTGGGCCGGATGCGTGCGCGCTCAACTGCGCGCGGGTCCGGAGCGTCAGCTCCGATTTGTATTGAGTGGGCGACCCTTCTTTGTCTCTTGGAGCTCACGTTCGAGCTCCGCGATTGTGGGCTGGAGGCTTTCGTCCTCCAACGCCTCGTCGTCATCCTGATCCGGCAGGACGACGTCGAGGGCGTTGCCACACCGCTCAAGCACGGACGGGGCCGCTCTCCGCCGCTGACTCCACCGCGACAATATCGCGACACACTCAATGGAGCCTAAAACGAGAAAAACTAAACAAAGCAAGAAAACCATTAGTTTCAATTCACCATCCCCTTTCCGACTCAATGTTAGCGGGAAATCATCGGCCAGCGAGCCTCCTCTCGTTAGCTTCAAACTCCCGCCAATCACGGTTCAACCTGCTGAGGGCGTTGCAAACCCTCCTTCGCCGCCATTCACCCACTAGGGTGAAGACGACAACCAATAGTACAACGACGGCCAAGATCGCCGCCAAAATCCATCTTGCCTCCATTCAATCACCCCCTTCCTTGCGAAAATGTTGTTATGAGTTCTTCGGACGGTTTTGCGGATGACCTCATCCCCAAAACTGTCCAAAGAACTTTTTATGGCGTAATTTAAAAGGACGGTATAATTGATTATTATTCAATTTTTAAAATCTCGTACTCGGTCTCCCCTCTCGGCGTTTCTACCTTTATTCGGTCGCCTTTTTTATGGCCTAAAAACGCGTGTCCCAGGGGCGACTCGTTGGAAATTTTTCCTTCAGCCGGATCAACTTCGTTAAATGATACTATGGAATAAATTTTGGTTTTGCCGTCAAATTTTACCGTTACCCGCGAACCCATGCTTACGATTCCCTTTTGGCCGCCGTTTTTAACGACCGTATAATTCTTCAATATGGACTGGATTTCCTGGATTCGGCCTTCGTTAAAAGCTTGGGCTTCTTTCGCGTCGGCGTATTCGGCGTTTTCCGAAAGGTCGCCTAATTCTTTGGCTTTTTCAATCCGCTCGGCAATTTCCCGCCGCCGGACGCTAATTAGATTATTAAGTTCCTGCTGGAGCTTTTGAAAACCCTCGGTGGTGATAATTTGATCGGACATAGTTATTAGATAACAGACGACAGAAAATAGACGACAGTATTGTTTTATTTAGACATCCAAACAGATATCCTGCCGCCTGTTTTCCGTTTTCTATTTTCGTAAATAATTACCAATATACAATAAAATCATGAAATATGCAAATTTTGTCTTTTTTCTTCTCCTACATTGTTATCTTCCTGGCTCAGGCTCATGAAAGTTAGCGCGAGAATTAAATAGCCGATGCCGAGCGGATGGTTCATGTAAGGTGAAAAAACGCTTACCCCGCAGATTGATAAAAGGCCGATTGTTATTCCAAGGTTTATGAATTTATATTTTTCATACTCTGCTGACTGGCTTTTTAGCGAGCGGAAAGCCTGGAGCGTAACCCTTAGAATGAGAATCAGGTAAGCAAAGAGGCCAAATAGCCCGATTTTCAGCCAGATATCCAGCCAGCCCCATTCAAAGGCGTAAGTCGTATAGATTCCGTTCGGCGAAGTTTCTAAAATTCGCGGATCGCTAGATTTATAAGTAACCGTGGCGCCGAACCCGCGTCCGAAAATCGGCGCTGATTTTATTTTTTCCCAAAGCGGCGGAAGTAACGCCCAGCGCGAACTGGCGCCGGCTTCTCCGGAAATCTCGGTAGCGCGGTCGGCTAATGATAAAGCGTTAAAATCGGCAATAGCTTTTGGGAACGGAAATTTCGCGACAATGAAAATAATTAAAAGGCTCCCGACTCCGATTGCCGCGAGAACAGGAAAGATTTTTAAAAACATTTTCCAGCCGAAAGAAAATACAACGAGTAAAATTATTAGAGCCATACCTCCTGCCAGGCCGGCAAAATAGCTTCGCGAAAATGAGACGAGGATGACAGACAACGGAAAACAGACAATAGACAATAGAAGACCGTTTTCTTTGAATACTGATTTTGTTGCTGACAAAAAGCCGGCCTTTTTTTCCGATAAAACAGCGCTCAATTTCGGGAGCAGGCTGGCGAGGAGAATAAAAATCCCGGCTAAGGCGAAAATCTGCGACTGAAAGAAAATCCGGTAAAAACCGTTTGGCATTAAAGTTATCTCGCCGACTCCGGTATCGCGGATCCAGCGGTAATAAGGATAAATGTCCCAGGCGGAAAAATGGGAAAATATATAAAGGAATAAAAAGGTTTTCGCGGCAATAGAGATAGCGGACGCGATAAAAATATTTTGGATAGTTTTTAAGTCAGTTTTTTTAAATGTATCAAGGAGCGGCAAAGCGATTAAAAAATATAGCCAGCCGTTAAAATCGTAAAATATATTTCCTAAACCGTTTTGGTTATAAAGGCCGTTTAAAAGCCCCATGGCGATAAGCGCGAAAAAAACGAGCAAATCAATATTTTCCTTAAAGGCCTGATGGTTAATTACTAATTTCTTTTCTTTAGCGAGGCTGATGATTTTTTTCATTACCCAGACTCCCATAACAACGCCGAAGAGGGCGACGCGGATGGAAACGGTTTTGCCGCTAAAATCAAGAAAAAAAAGATAGCCTTTGGAGCCGATAAAAAGTTCAGTAAGAAGGATGAAAATTCCCAGTTTCAAATCTTTTACGGAAAGCGCGAGCGTTAAAATGATGAGCGCGCCGAAAATTATCGGTTCCAGGGCGGGAATAAAATAGCCAAATAAAGAAAAAATTTCAGCGAAAAGAATCAGGATAAGAATCGCGGAAATTTTTTCAGGATTAATAATTGATTTTAATCTCGTCATTCACTTTTAAATTATAGCTCTTTGAAAATCCGGCGTTTACTTCAAGAACATGGGAAACCTCGCCCGAGCTTTCGTAATTAACCGCCGGGTCGCGGCCTTCGGGCGGGAGATTTTCGTCAATTTTATCAATTTTCCCGTTATTAATCCAGATTATGTCAAGCTTAATTTTCATGTCGCGCATGACAAAAGTTCGGCGGGAGCTTTTGGGAAAAATAAAAAGCATTCCGCAATCCGGGCATAAATTTTTCCGGCCGGAAAGTCCGCGGTAAAGCGCTTCCGGAGTGTTGGCGAGTTCAACGCGGATTTTTGTCTCACCAACGCTTACTGTTAATTTGTCGCGGCGGAAATAGTAATTCGTAAAAAAAATTAACGCAACACATAACATAGAACACGTAACAAGTAAGATATTTTTTTTAGAAAACGCAAGAATTTGTTCCATGTTATGTGTTGCGGGTTGTGTTCTCGTTAAACATCTGCCTGATTACGTCGTCAACGTCAACCTCGTCAATCATGATATCGTCAACCGGCAGGCCGGAAGCGAGAATTTTCCGCGCCGTGTCTTTAACTTTTTCCCGGTTCACCTTTAACGAAACCGCGAACGGCTCATACCTCGCCACCTGGCCGAATTTTTTTATTTCTTCCTTTCGGACGCCGTCGCCGTTAAAGGTTAGGTTTAATTCTTTGTAAGGGGCGTATTTGGCGATCAGAGAATCAAGGCCGCCGTCATAAACTATCGCTCCCCGATCTATGATAATTACCCGGTCGCAGAGTTCTTTGATGTCTTCCATGTAATGGGAGGTAAGCATGATCGTAGTCTTATTTTCCCGGTTGTATTTTTTTATAAAGTCGCGGATATTTTTCTGGGCGATAACGTCAAGCCCAATAGTCGGCTCATCAAGATAAAGAACCCGCGGTTTATGCAAAAGCGCGGCCACCAGCTCGCATTTCATCCGCTGTCCCAGGCTAAGTTTTCTGACCTGGATGTCCAGGATGTCTTTTATGCCTAAAAGCTCAACCAGTTCGTCAAGGTTATATTTAAAATCTTTGTCCGATACTTCGTAGATTTCTTTGTTTAAAATAAAACTTTCCATGGCCGGCAAATCCCACCAAAGCTGGTTTTTCTGTCCCATCACCAGGGCAAATTGTTTTTGGTATTCTTTTTGCCTTTTCCAGGGCGTAAAACCCATGACGCTCGCCTCGCCTGAAGTAGGATACAAGATACCCGAAAGCATTTTCAGGGTAGTCGTCTTCCCCGCCCCGTTCGGCCCTAAAAACCCGACCAGCTCGCCTTCGTTAATCGTAAAATTAATATTTTTGACCGCTTCGGTAAACAATTTCTCCCGGCGAAAGAGTCCCTTAACCGAAGCCCAAAGCCCGGGACTTTTTTTATAGTACTCGTAGGTTTTACTGAGATTTTTTACTTCAATAATGGACATAAAAATAATTTTTAATTTTTAATTTCCAAACAATTTTTAATGGCAAAATGATACAATACTTGGTTTCATTAAAAATTTTAAAATTAATTCATTGTTTAAAAATTGAAAATTGAAAATTAAAAATTGGTCTATATCCCCACGCTCTCATACTTTCGGAGTCCCGCCCGCCAGACTATTTTTATAATACCATACATAACAAAAATCCATAATAGCTCAATAATAAGACCCTCCGCGGCTTCGCGGGTGCTTACTTTCCCAAGGACGATCTGAACCGGAAAGTAATAAGTATAAATAAACGGCGTCATAAGGGAAAGGTTCATGAAAAAAGTGTAAAGGCTAAGTTAAAGTGTCATAGTAGCGGGCAAAGTTAAAATGTCATACCCTGCCGCTTGGGCCTTTAATTTTGGCCGGCCATGGCCGGCAGTTTTTTAAACAAAAATTGCTTTCTCCA
>Ga0074197_1001067_pt1 | contig 25941 bp, 40 predicted proteins | sample EPASupsiteSAE305_FD_64526 | JGI IMG/M metagenome (GOLD analysis project Ga0074197, IMG submission 64526) | Bioremediated contaminated groundwater microbial communities from EPA Superfund site, New Mexico - SAE3-05 reassembly with SPADES | ecosystem: Environmental > Aquatic > Deep subsurface >...
GTTTCGTAATGCGTGTTGTGGAGATATAGTTATATCCGGTGGTATCAAAAGTTTTTGACATCGCATTTTTGAGAGATTCGTGGGGAGTAGCTGTCGTACATCCTCCCATCATGAGAACAGACATGAGTAATGCACTTGACACCAGAAGACTCTTCAAAAACATAAAACAACTCCTAATAATATACATACTTTTGAATTATAGCATTGATTAGGTGAAATGTATTTACAGATGATCTGAATAGTCGCACGAACTGTCGATGTCGATCATTTCACGAATTGATTTTTTTAAATCCTCTACATAACCGATCAACAATTCGCAATCACATCCGCATTCAGCGGCAATCACACAAATATCATCGCTTGTGAGGGATGGCTCGCGCAGATGTTTGAACTGATCTGCACTGATATTGATGTGAACGTTACCGGCGGCAGAACAAAGGGTGAGGATCATCCTTCCATACTCGCCAGTGCTTCGTCAATTTGCTCAACTGCCAATGATTTGGCATTTTCGACCTCTTTGTTATCCCACCAGTATTCGATGATAGCGTGTTCGATTTGCTCGATTTGCTCCATTCGGAGGTTGGCGAATATTTCATACGAGCTCACGTCATCGTTACTAATACCTTTTGAAACAGCAATTTTATTCAATGTCTCGAGGATGCTTTCTTCGAGTGGTTTAGGATTGATTTCTAAGCGCGCATGATCGATCCATGCACGGATCTCCCCTTCGAGGTAATCGTGTCCCCAGACTTGATAACACAAAATTCTATTAGGACTGTAGAGCATTTTTTCATCTTCACCTAAAACATCGCTGGTTTTTACCGCACCATCATAGAGGTAGACTTCGATACGTTCATTTTCGCGTAAGGTGCACGCATGCTCAAATGCATTACGGGCATGTTTTAGTACTTCACTTTTTAGGTTTTCATTCATAACTGACTCCTTAGGTTTATGTCATATAGGGGATATCAAGATTTGAATCCCGATCACTTGCTTCGTAATCGTAGGTCATTACTTCGCGTACGGAAGCAATTTTTTTCTCTAACACGATCCGCTGCAGGGGGTGAAGAGACGACGTATCGATTAAACGTTTAATACTATGACGATAATGCATCGTAACAAGAGGATGCCAACGGTTTTGATTCTCGTTTAGGCGTTCCAAAAACTGTTGTAAGGCATCACGATCATCACTCTCCAAACGCGGCAATTTACGCATCACATTGCGAACAAATTGTTTTGTAAAATAGGGTTCACCTATCTCTAAAAGCTCGGATGCCGCATCGATATCGGCACTGTTTTCGCTGTAACTGTAGGCATAGCGAAAATGTTCACATACCGCTTCAATGTATTTGGGATAGTGCTGCAACACCATCACCAAATGGGTCAAATCCTGATCGATGAGTACCTGAAAGAGAGTAATGGTATTTTTTCCCATACTCGCCCAGTGGGGTTCACCGCTTTTGATACTGTCTTTATCCAAAATTCTCCGGTACTGCTCAATCTCTCCAATATCGGTGAGAAGACGAGCAGAAGAGGAGAAAGTGCTCATGAAGCTCTTGATCTGCCGTTATGGTAATCCCATAACCGTTTATAGTGGCTATCCAACTCAGAGAGGGTCGAATCAACCGTGATCAGCTCATGGGTACGGTTAAAACGGCTTGAGTTTGTTTCATACCAATGTTCCATTTCAAGTTTGAGTGCATTGCGTTTGGCAACCGTTTCAGCGATAAGTGACCGAATTTCTACCATTTCAGATGTGATAATTTCACTCATGTGTACACCCGCATTCGCATGCACCCGCAGCAGTACCAGGATCGAGATAATCCGATGCATTTTCAGGGGTGACCTGGATGAGGCTTTGGGTGAATATTACATCGATTGCTTCGTTGAGCGGCATCGTCTCAGAACCTAGCCAATAAACACTCATCCCTCCGCGTACCATAACGTGAAACGGTCCATCTCCCAAAAAGCCGTAAACGGCAGAGGTTGCCCCATTTTCCAAAAGATAATTAGCCGTTTGTATACCGTTGCCACACCCTTCATTCGAGATGATAGTGCTTTGTTTTGTGAGCGGATCGACCAACGCAAAAAATTTGGCATTGCCAAACAGTTTTGTGCTCATCGTACCCGGTGAATCAGATTCTACAGGGATTGCTAACATCGCTGCTCCTTTGATGAATTATTAGAGCTTATGCATATTTTGTTCGATCATTTTAGAATGACAATTGCATTCTATCTCATAAAAAGAGCTACATATGGAAGACCTTCGAACTCATTATCACTATTTTAGTAATGAAGAGGGAGACGGTTATGAAATATACAGCTGTGATTTTCCAGAGCTCAAAGGGTATGGCGATACCTATGATGAGGCAATGAGTGATTTACGCAGAAATTTAAAACATCGTGAGGAGAAGAGCATGGAAGCACAACCATTAATGGAGACAGCAATCGCGGCATATGATAAAAAAGATTATATGGTGGCTAAATCGATTTGGGAACCACTTAGTGCTACGAATACGGATGCAATGGTAAATCTGGGAACCATGTATGTTAAAGGGTTTGGGGTAGAGAGAAATATTTCTATAGCCTTTAGCTTGTTTGAACGTGCAGCTGCATACGGGCATGAGACTGCTTCTTTTTATATGGGTGGAATGTATGAAAATGGGATTGGTGTCACTGCGGATAAAGCAGAAGCTATTCGTTACTACACAACTGCAGCAGAAGCCAACATGCCAACCGCTCAGCTTAAACTCGGGATTTTGCTCCGTGATGAAGATGTTTTAAATTCGATGAGTTGGATGATTCGTGCCGCTCATAGCGGAGAAGCACAAGCCCATGCACTTCTTACGTATGTCAGTAATATGTCAGAAGCGACCGACATAAATGTCGCATTTCGGATGATGGATGAATCCTCGCAACGTGCGAAAGTCGAAATGGTGATCGCTGAAAACCTCGCCCCAACGTTGGCGAGTGACGGTGGCGGAGTGGAACTGGTCAATTATATCGGCGGAGATACTCCTGAAATTTGGCTGCGCTATTTGGGAGCCTGTTCGGGATGCCATCTCGGGCCTACCTCGACGGCGGGGATGATTTTAGAGCAGTTTGAAAAAGTTATTGATAAAAAGATTGTTATTTATCTCTGGTAAGGAGTCTATTATGAACTCATTTTCTGCGACGGTTGAAGAGATTAAAAGTGATGAGTTTTTTAGCTGTATCACCGTTCGGACAAAAGAGACGGTATTAAAGCTTTTAAAAACTGAAGCTCCGAAATGGCTCCGAATCGGCGAAGAGGTCGAGTGTCGTATCCAAGAGGCGGCGATTGCGATTTGCAAGGGAACCAAAGAGGGGAGTGTTTCGATCGAAAACCATCTCTCCGGTGAATTGCAACATTTTCGTAAAGGTATTGTTCTGAGCGAAGTGAGTGTGGATACTCCGTGCGGAAAACTCAACTCTCTGATTACTACCGATGCGTTCGAGCGGATGGAGTTATGTGAGGGGTGTTCCGTCACATTGTTACTCAAAGCCGTCGATATCAAACTGATGCCGGTTTTGGATTCCACCTCGTATGAAAAATGCAAAGAGAAATTGTATCAGGGTCAAAACTGATAATGTGCACAAGAACATATGAGCTCTCTACTAAAGAGAACTCAGCGTTAGCGTAGTCAAGAGGGGCTTTGCTCCTTTGGCGTATTTAAAATAATGGTAAGGAGAAAATTATGGCTGTAATGATTACTGATTCTTGCATCAACTGTGATGCCTGTATCGATGAGTGCCCTGTAAGTGCAATCGCAAGTGAGGGAGATTCTCCGCGTGAGGATTGGGAATTTACCTATGTAAAACCGGAAAAATGTATCGAGTGTGTCGGTCATGCTTCAACACCTGCTTGTGCAGCGGCCTGTCCAACAGAGGGATGTATCGTTTGGGATATGCCATATACGGAAGATTACAATGATTATTATGTCAACAGTTCTGAGTATGTGATCAGCACCAGTAAAAAGCGTGGTCTTCTCTCACCGGAAGTTTCTCCGCAAACCTTCCGTGATGACATCACTATTGCAGCTCGCGAAGCGCGTGAAGCGGTAGCGGTTTAAAAGGATATAGGATGCTTATCGCGTTTGCTTCATCGGATGGTGTAACGGTCAATCAGCACTTTGGCTGGTCGAAGAGTTTTGAGCTTTATCGTATCACTGAGGATAACGCAGAGTTTATTAAAACGCTAGACAGTTCCCAAGATGCGATCGAAGACGAACACGAAAAGCTCGCCTATAAAATCAGTACGGTCAAAGAGGCAGACATTATGTACTGCGCTCAGATCGGACCAACCGCTTCTAAAATGGTATTAGCATCCAAAATATATCCGATGCGCTCTGGAGAAAATGATCGTATCGATGAGACGATTGTAAAGCTTCAAGAGCTGTTATTAGGCAATCCGCCGCCGTGGTTACAAAGAATAGTACACACCACAAAAGACAAGGAGATAAAATGTCTGTAATTATCGATGATACCTGCATCACGTGTGATGCGTGTTTGCAACAATGTCCGGTCAATGCGATCGTAGATGATATGAACAATCCGACAGGGAACAAACGTTATTACGTGGCTCCTGAGAAGTGTATCGAGTGTGTCGGTGTGTATGATGATCCGCAATGTGCGGCGATTTGCCCTAGTATCGGATGTATCACGTGGGATATGCCCTTTACTAAAGAGTTCGATGCACATTTCCTAAACGGTGAGATGTACAAACTCGCAGAGAAGAACGGTGTCCCTAAATCTCCGGCATTCCGAGAGAAAAAATACCGTAAAGATATCCCAAATGAGATGCGCGGTGTCGGGCATATCGTTCAAGAAGGTCCGGAAGATCTCGAAGAAGTAGGGTGAGTATGAAACCCATCGAGAAAGTGGCGTACGATCTCGATATCTTTGCACGTGATTGTGCCGTGACCGTTGCTCTGAAAATTACCGATGATTCGTGTAAGATGGATGAGGAACAGCGTTCTGTTTTTATGGCTTTGTATGATGCTTTGCCACCTTACATCAGTGCAATCTTTGATGAGGAAGTTTATCTCTTGATCCGTGAGGCGCGTGATACTCCTACCGCAACTCTTTTTGCACGTATCAAAAAAGAGCGGGAAATGGCTATGGCGATCATCACCCAAGAAAAAATGAAAACGTTTAAAGCTTCGGTGCGAGGCTCACTCCTCATAGCGGAACTCACACGCTAAGATTATAGTATTCACTCAGCGCTTGTGAATACTCGATATTCTCTTCTTTAATTACCCCGTTTTCAATCACTTTTAACGTATCATCCACCAATATTTTCCGCCCGTTTGGTGTTTGCATCACCGCGAGCTTCTTTTGGGTAAAAATGGTATCGGGATGTGTTGCGTTAAAATAGTTGGCGAGGCTAAATTCGATCCACTCCTGAGGGACAAGGGCAAAGCCGTATTGCAATGTCCATTCATGATTGACCCACGAACTGAGGACGTATTCATCGTTAGACAGCTCCAGACGAAATCGATCACCGTTTTGTACGGTTATGTTTCCATCTACTACCTCTAAGGGTTCTCGAATTCCATACCCACCGAATCCCGTATCACACAAATACTCTTTTCCCTCGATGGTGACGATGACGACGAGATGAGTTTTGGGACGGCGCGAGGGGTAGAACATGGGACGTGCCCCTGCAAAATAGTACTCAAATCCGATGGCATTGAGCGCCATAGCAAACAAACCGTTGACTTCGTAGCAATAGCCCCCGCGTCCATTCATGATAATTTTTGTAGTGATTTCTTCAGGGATGAGAGAGGGGATACGACCTGCTTGGACTTCGGTATTCTCAAACGGAACCGATTGGAGCTGAGCAGACATCAGTGCCGCGAGGGTTGATAGATCAGGGCGTGTTTTACCGTTGTAGTTGATACGGCTGAGATAGTCGGAGAGGGAGAAGTTGGATGCGGTCATTCTTCTTTATCTCCCGTAATACGATATCAGAGTCGATTTGGCGATCGTGTGCATTCCGAGCATGTATCCCACCAATGCGGCAGAAGCTTTATCATCTAAATCGAGATGGTCTACATCGAGGGCATGGACGGTGAACATATAGCGATGAGGTTTGTCCCCTTTTGGCGGGCAGGCTCCTCCGAATCCCGCTTTGCCGAAATCGGTGATGCTTTGGATTGCACTAATCGGTTGTTTTTTCGTAGTATCACCAAAGTTTTCAGGAATCGATGTCACGGATGATGGGATATTAAATACAACCCAATGCCACCAGCCGCTTCCCGTCGGCGCATCGGGGTCATAGACCGTTACCGCAAAACTCTTTGTCCCCTTCGGGGCATCGCTCCAGTGCAGTTCGGGTGAGATATTTTTCCCATCGCATCCAAATCCAGAAAACTCCTGAGTTTTGGTGAGCTGACCCAGTAAGTTTTCACTTTTTAGGGTGAAGTTATTGGCAAAGAGCGAAGAACCCCCCGCGATTAAAAGAGCCGAAATGATTGATAATAGGCGCATGGTATCCCTTTTATTGAAATGCTAAATTTTATCACAATAGAGAACGATTTTTGCTTGTCATGAATACTAAAATCACGTTTGGAGATTATCATGAATGTAGCCTCTGTTATCAATACGTCGCTCAATTCGTTACCCTGCATACCTAATGATGAGAGTATCGATCAAGATTATGCGGCATTGATTGCACAGTTTTATCCAGCACAAGAGTATAAAACACGCGATGAGATCAATGCCGAAGATAGTGAACTGAGCAAGTTTAAAGATGACTTGCGCACCAAAGGTGCCGCTGTTTTTCTCAAAGAACTGGACGAAGAGAAAATCAAAGCCCTCGTCGAAGAGTACCGAGAAAAACTGCTCAAAGAGAAAGAAAAGAACCCCGAAATCCCGATGGACATCAACAAAATGGTGAGTGACTTTAAAAAACAACTCATCGAGGAGATGATGGAGGCACAAAAAGCAGAAGAAGAGAAAAAAGCTCAAGAGAGTGAAATACTCATGAGTAGCGATATGTTAGAACAAATCCAAATGATCCGTAATGATGAGCAAAAATCGGGGATTGCTGAGATAGGCTTTTTAGAACAGATTCTGAGTGCTTCGAACGACGAAACAAAAGAAAAATCTTTTATTTCTGCATAGTTTTACAGTTCTTAATATAATTTCTAAATTAAAAATTAAATTCACCCACCTCAAAGCCAAAAAGTCGCACAATCACGCCATGAAAAAAGAATCTACAAATATCTATTTAATCGGCATGGTTGTCGCAATGCTCTTTTGGGGATTCGCATGGACGGCGGGGAAGGTTGCGGCGGAACACTCTAATGCGGAAGTTGCTGCTTTTTGGCGTTATGCGATCTCGTTTATCAGCATTATTCCTATCATTTGGTATTTAAAAACCCCCCTCAAAACAGACCGAAAAGGTTTAATGTACATGGTGATCGCGGGGATATTGACATCGTTGTTTAATTACCTGTTTTTTGCCGGACTTTCACACGGCGATGCGGGGTACGGAGGGACGATGGTTACGTCTCTTGCCCCGATCATCACCTATATCCTCTCGATCTCATTTTTAGGGACGAAGGTTTCAACCCGTCAAATCGGTGCCCTCTCCATCGGAATTTTAGGTGCTCTGATTTTACTTCGTGTCCCCTTTGATGGATTCGCATTTTTAAATATCAATAGCGCTTATTTTCTCGGATGTGCGGTTGTGTGGGGATTGGTGACGGTGGTTTCTCAAAAAGCCGCCAAGCGAGCCGATCTGATGTTTTATACGTTGGTCGTTTTCGGTATCACGACGTTTATCAATATGCTCTTTGCCCTGCCGCACCGTCCGTTTGATTTCAGGGCGTACGATGAGGTGTTTTGGTGGACGATCCTTTTTATCGGGGTGATTCCGGGGACGTTTAGCACGGCGCTTTATTTCGTCTCGGCGGGGAAAGTTGGGGCACACCGAACGGGAGTCTTTATGTTTATCGTCCCTGTGGGGGCTATCGTTTCGAGTTGGGTCGTGTACGGTGAAACGTTGGCAATTTCCACACTTTTTGGATGTTTGATGGCATTTATGGCGGTGATACTGTTTAATATGAGAAAAGCGAAAGGAGCTACGTGAGTATTTATGCTTTGCAATCTCCGGCAGGCGGGTTTTTGGATGAGGATTTAAACCATTTTAACAAAATATTTGATGATTGGTGTATACAGTTTGATAATTTTGAGGATGCTATGACCATTGCGAGTACGCTGGATAAAAAAAGATATTCTGAGGTTGTCGAAATCACTCCTCTGAGCTATCCTAAGTATTTTTTTCATAATTTACAAGGGATAATACATGCGACACGCGAAGTAGAGGGGAATATTGTCTGCATTGTGGAACCTTTTATGGGATCGAATTTTCGTATCGCGGTTTGTAATTTGGAAACAAAAGCGGTGAGATTAACGGCAACAAAGTATAAAAATACGATGAGCGTCGAAGGTGCATTTGCGAACTTTACGATCAGAGATGAAAAGGATTCTGAAATCTAGATCAAGATCGGGTCATCAAATAGGAGAATTTGCTGGTTTGTATGCTTTTAAATAGACTTTGAAGATTGAATACCTGACCCCTAATCTGCTAATCTGGAATACCTGACCCCTAATCTGCTAATCTGGAATACCTGACCCCTAATCTGCTAATCTCGAATACCTGACCCCTAATCTCCTAATCTCTAATCTTTCTAATCTTAATCTTTAATCTTTGCGTTGGCGGATGCGTGTTTGTTTGAGCGACAGATATGAATAATACCCGACAAAAATTTATGAATTTTAATTAGGAATAATTTTTGCTTGTATAGTTAACCAATTAGAAGGATAATTATCATGTATATTTCAAATTCTATGCAAACACCTTACACGTCGATACAAAAATATGGCAGTTCTTCAACTGCTTATAATGACACTGCCATCACTCAGACATCATCTTCTATTTCAAACAATCAAGAAAATAGCGGTGTAACGAAGTACGATTTTACCAATATGACCAAAGGTCAATTGCGAGAAACGGTAAACAACCTTATCAAAAACGGTGAAATGTCATTGGATGAATCAAGTCCACTTGTTCTTATGATGGGTCCGAAGCTAATGGTATCAGGGAATTCTATAGACTCATCAGATGAAAAAGTAGATGCTTTTGCCTTATTAAAACAATCGATAGCCTTTAACCAATCGATAGGGAATACTTCAGGAATCATCTACGATAACAAAGCTCTGAGTGCTTTGGAGAGACTGCAAGACAAAGCATCAAGGATCAATATTATTGCATAGAATCAGTGGATACCTAAATATCCATTTTTCCAATGGCACATGAGACAAAGCTCTTAGCACTGGTCGTCAACGTTTGGATTGTGCTCAGTTCATCCGTTGTTAACGGATAACCTAAACCTCTAAGTGTTAGTTTGAGTATTTCAATTTGATTCTCTTCGATATTCAAAGTAATTTTACGTGGGTCATACTCAAGATCAACATTGACTTCTCCGAATTTATCAGCCAGACTTTTAATAAGTGTGTTGGCACATCCTCCGCATTTGACATTAAGTACTTCAAACGTTTGTTGCATGAAAAAGCCTTTGTTGATTTTGAAGTAGTCTATCATAATGCACTAAAAGATTATTTAATCAAATAATAACGATATTAATGCTTTTTGAACCAATCTTAAATAAATATAGCGAGTTTCCATTAGATCAATAGAATTTATATTATTTTTACACTGCTTATGTAGACTCTTGTCCACAAAGGATTTGCAAATGTTCAAAAATGTTCTATTTAGCTCTTTAGCTTTCTCTTCTTTATTCGGAGGAGATATTATCCCCTCAAAATTAATCTCTACGGAATTTGCATTGGATATTGCTAAAGCAGCTCTTAGTGAATGTCGAAACAATGGCTATCAAGTGAGTGCTGTAGTGGTTGATAGAGCCGGAAATATTTAGCGAATCAACTTTTAAATGAAGCAGAATGAAATCTAGTAGCAGTTTATGAATTTTAATTAGGAATCATTTTTGCTTGTATAGTTAACCAATTAGAAGGATAATTATCATTTTATTAAGACGGATATCTATATAATGAATAATCTATAATATTGTTTAGCTTTAAAGGATGAAAAATGAGTACATTACAAATTGAAAAATTTATTGACGGCAAGCATGAGACAACTTTTAGTATCCCGACTTTTATTCTTAGAATTGCACAAATACTACTTCCTCAATCTGCTCTTATCGCTTTAGAAAAACGAGGTATAAATTTGCAAGAAATTGCAGATGCCAAAAAACAAGGTATCAGTTATTCGACTACTCTTGATGTACGTGAAAAAGGTATAGATAAGAGGATCGTGATTTCACTGATCTAAATGTTCTTACGGTACTGGAATTTTTCTGCTTTTTATTAATATAATTTTTTTAAAGGTATTTGCCCGTGAAAAATGATCAAATCAATATTGCTCGTGCAACAGAGGATTTATCACCGAAGGTTGCCATTTTGGTCGGTGAATTACTCCATGAGATCATGGAGCGAATAGGTATAAACGCATTTAATTTCGATCTTGACGAAACGATACAACGCTTGCGCGATTTTATTGTTAATGAAAAAAATTTCGTATTTGTTGCACAGGATACTGAATTTGGCGAAGTGATCGGATTTATCACGGTATATGAGGGATTTGCCCTTTATGCCGAAGGGGCATTTGGTACGATGGCAGAATTGTATGTTCGTCCGGCGTACCGTTCACGTGGAATCGGTAAAATGTTGATTCAATCTGTCAAAGATTTTGGAAATCAAAGAGGCTGGAAGCGTCTCGAAGTAACAACTCCGCCTCTCCCGCAGTTTGATGCAACACTGGCATTTTACGAACGGGAAGGATTTGAGATAAGTGGTGGACGAAAGATGAAGAGAGTAATTAAGGACTACAGGAGGCAAAAAAGCAGAAATGGCAAAGGGTGCGGATGTGGAACGCTCCAGCGGGTATATCCTCGGTGGAGTGAGTCCGTTGGGGCAGAAAAAGAGACTTAGGACATTTATCGATTCTTCAGCGGCGAATTTCTTGACGATCTATGTGAGTGCAGGGCGCAGAGGGTTGGAGATAGAACTCTCACCGAATGAATTAAAAATGGTGTGTTCGGCTGAGTTTTATGATTTGATGGCTGATGTATAGTTGATATACTAAAATAGCAATTATGGAGTAGTTTAGATTTCGTGATTATCCTACAATCTCACAACGCATATAAAAAAGAGAAGTGATGAAAGAGACGACCAAAGACGATTATCTCCAGAGTGCTTATAAAGTCATTTTGTATATTGAAAACAATAGCCAAGATGATATGACATTGGAAGAACTCTCAAAAGTTGCCGGTTTTTCAAAATACCATTTTCATCGGGTGTTCAAATCGATTGTCGGTGAGAGTTTGGGTGATTATATACGGCGGGTGAGACTTCAAAAAACGACTATCAAATTTAAGTCAAGCCGTAATATCACACAGATTGCCATGGAGAGTGGATATGAAACCAATGCCTCTTTTACGAAAGCGTTTAAAAAACATTTCGGAATAACTCCAAAAGAGTTTTCTATTAATGCTAAACAGACCAAAGGGACGATTATGTTAACACCAAAATTTGTAGAGATTGAGTCGATTGATGTTCTGTATGTTCGAAAAACAGGAGCTTATAATACTGCTTGTGGGAAAGCATGGGAAGTATTGATGAAGTTTGCGTATGAGCAAAAGATCAAATACAACAAGAATCTGCTGGGTAAAGATGCGGTAGCCTTGGGAATAGGGCATGATAACCCCAATGTAACCGAACCCGAAAAATTGCGATGTGACGCGTGTATTAGTTGGGATGATAAAAGTGTCATACCAACAGGTGAGGTACAGACTAAAACAGTCTCAGGAGGGAAGTATGCAGTCTTTTTACATAAAGGTGCATACGAAAATTTAAAAGCAACGTACGATCAAGTTGGCGATTGGATTGTAGAAAATGGTACTGAACTACGTGATGAACCTATGTTTGAGAGATACCTAAACCGTGATCCACGTCGTACGAAACCTGAAAACCTTCGTACCGAGATTTATGTGCCGGTAGCGTAAGTTATCTATATTAACCAAGAGATATAGTAATAGTAGTTCTCTGGCATTGCTGCCAGCAGAGCACGAAAACCTATTTCAAATCAGAGACAAGCACTTTGCCTTCAATCATCTTTGGAATCCAGATAGTGTTTGTTTTTACGTCAATCCAAAAATCAGCCGGTCCGGCGATAGGGTCGATTTTTACATCACTTTCGGTTTTTGTTTTGAGATTATAGGTATGTACGATTCCCGCTTTCTCCATTTTTATTGGGCTTTGGGCGGAGAGGTCGGGATGGATATCGTAGTGCCGACACTGGATAGAAAGAGATTGATAAATCCCGGCAAGATAGCAGCGGTAATCGTAGGGGTGGCTTTGTTCGGGTTTGCGATGATCGCGTATGTCCTCTATTTTTATGACCTCTCTTCATCGTCATATCGTGAGTATTTCATCATCAGCGGGTGGATACTATCGGGAATATTTACCCTCCGAGGTATTGGTGAATTTAATGCCGTCGGTTTGTTCAAAAAAATAAAATCATCCGAATTTGCATACTACGATACCCGTTTTTATACTCCGTTTGCATTATCTATGGGGTTAGTTTTCGCATTTTTAGTGTATCGGGTATACTGATCGAACATTATTAGCGTCGCGAGTTTGTTCGAGAGAAAATTATTTTAGCTGTATTTGTTAATTAATTAAATAATAGTAATTACCTTGCTATTACTGCTTAAAACATATATAATTAACAAAATATTGATAATTGGCAGGAAATATTAAGAAAATGACAATATCCTACAAAATTGATGAGTTACTCAAGCAGAGTAAAAGATCGGTACGAAATGAACGTATTGCACTGGGTCTAACACAAAAAGAGTTTGCAGATTTTGTCGGTTTGAAATACGCTACATACAGACATTTTGAACAAGAGGGGAAAATCTCATTAGAAAATTTCCTCCTTATTTTAAATAGCCTTAACAAGAGTATTGAGTATACAAAATTTCTTGATGGGTTTGAGTTTGAGAGTGCAAAAGAGAGGGCAAAATCTGAGCAAAATACTCTGCAAAATGCTTTGATAAAACCTATCGTTGCACCGTCTCAAAAACAGATTACATTGGATAAACAAATATTTGGTAATGAACTGTTTTACAGTGTTGCAAACGGTCACGTTTATGAAGTTTCCACCTTAATTTCGATAATGCTCTCAAACTATAACGATGAGCGAATAGTGTTGCTTTTACGTTATTTCGGCGTGGATAGGTTAAAACCCTATATCCTAAAAGAGAAAAATATTGATTTGTTTAAAAAATTCAATAAGCATATTTCCTATTTGAAGAAAAGAGATTTCACCCTTCGACAAGCTCAGGGCGAACGGTGAGTTTTAAAACGAATCGGCAGTGTGAGAACTATAAAATCCTTTAAAACTTTAATAATTTCACAGTAAAATTTATGAAATATATGTCGATAAGGAAAAAAGGATGATGGAGGACGATAAAAAACAGGAGTTTTTTTTGCCTATTACTTACCAACTAACTACAAATATATCTACCGAAGAATTTATTGACATCCTTGTCCGTTCCAGATTGGGAGAACGCAGACCTGTCGATGATTTAGAATGTATTGAGAGCATGATCGAAAATGCCGATATTATTGTTACGGCAGTTATAAATGATAAAATTGTAGGGGTGGCACGAGCCGTTACAGACTATAGTTATTGCTGTTATTTGTCGGATTTGGCGGTAGATGTGAGCTTTCAATCTCACGGGGTCGGCAAAAAGCTTATTCAAAGTGTCAGAGAGCAATTAGGGGCTAAGTGCAAACTGATTTTGCTTTCTGCCCCAGCGGCGGTAGAATATTACCCGAAAATCGGTTTTACACAGCATCCATCAGCTTGGGTTTTGGATAGTACAAAAGAAATTTTATAAAGTCAGGATAGACGTTTTTCTTTTTTGTGTAAAATCTTTTGATGAAGTTGGTTTGTTTTTCGATTAGAACCAAAAAAACAAATTGTATAAGGAGCATTAAATGAATCCATTTACGACACACGGCGCATTTAGTTGGTTTGAGCTTTTAACGGGCGATGTTGAAGGGGCAAAAAAGTTTTATGGCGACGTATTTGGTTGGGAGTTTAAAAAAGCTGATAACGTCGATTTTGACTATCAGTTAGTAACATTAAACGGTCAAGAAATGGCAGGAATTATGGATAAAAAGCAATGCGGTGATGAAAAGATACCGCCGCATTGGGGCAATTATGTAACCGTACTGGATATTAAGGCTACGTTACAAAGAGCAAAAGAGCTGGGGGCGAACGTTATCGTGGAGATCACACCGATACCGAAAGTCGGCGATTTTGCTATCATCCAAGACCCGCAAGGTGCCGTTATTTCGATGATCGAATACCAAATGTCGTTTTAAGATCGCAAAGGATTCGCGATGAACCTTGAAAAGCTCAAAGGTGCTGAAGCCAATTTTTTTGCCTTTTATCCCAAAGGATTTGAAGATGAAGCACTTCTGCCGATCATCAAACGGCACAATACGGCAAAAATGTACAGGAAATGTTTGCACCGGAGCATTTTTCCCGTACTGAAGAAATTTGCGAGAGTTTTGCTAAGATCGTCTCCAAATCCTCTTTGATTTCGCTCTTCGAAAAACCCAAAGTCAGAGATATGGTGAAACAGATGAGTATGGAGCAGCAAGATATGCTTGCTATTGGACTGTATGAGGTTTTGCACGGGAACAAAGAGAAAGGATTTACTATCCTCGTCGATGTACTCGGCATCTATAAACTCGCAAAATGGTCTATTGTGACGCTAATTCCGTACTATTACGCGAGGGACAAAGACTTCTTTATCAAGCCGACCACAACAAAGGACATAATCAAGTTTTTTGAGATCAGCGGTATGGAGTATAAACCCCGCCCAACATACGAGTTTTACGAGAGATACACAAAGGTACTTGAAGAGATGAAATCGCAGGTGAGTCCTCTGATCGGAGAGGACAATGCCGGATTTACGGGTTTTTTGATGATGGCGATGAAAAAGTAATCCCTATTACCACTTCAGCATAGGCATTGGTCGCCATGGCTCTTTTTTGAATTGTATCCATGTCAACTCAGCAAGGCGTTTATGAAACCCACAGTTTGGGAAACTTTTTTTCAACTCTTTAATCATTTTTTTATCTATCCCTGATGACATTACCCCCCATGAAACATCTATGAGATCAGCTTTACGAAACTGTTCTGCCAAGTGGTTGTTTTTGATCGGTAAAAGTTTATGATGATAGCGAATCATAGCGATGACATCTTCATCATATTTTAGAATATTATTCTCTTTTAAGTAGTTGCTAGCAAGTTTTTCGGATGGCTCTAAATAATCGATTGTATTATCTGTCCATATTCCTAAATCATGAAATACACCGGCTATCAAAACTTTTTCTTTATCGTCCGCACAGAGTTCTCCTAATGCATAGGCATAATGAAGCATACGAATAACGTGATGGGTATAGGCAGGTGCATCTTTTCCTAAGCAATTAACATAGGGAGAGAGTAAGGATGTGACGTTTTGGTGAATTGTTTCCATGTGAACACCTTTTTGCATATTATGAGATAATCGTATATAATTCACAAGAGTCATTAATGACATAAATAATGCTATAAAAGACAAATAATGAAAACTATTGATGTTGCTGTTGTTGTTTTAGAGTCAACGTTACTCTCAACTGCTTTTGGTGTTGAAGATATGTTGATGATTTGCAACCAGTTTTGTAAACGTAATGATGAGGCTTCGTTTAAAGTTAACCGTATATCAGAGGGAAAATTTATTATAGACGATACCCATTATGATGTTATTATTATCCCACCGTTACTTGTACCAAGCGGTTTTACTTTTGAGTTGAGTGCATTGAATGCTTGGTTGATTCATCATTATCATACTGGAACCATCCTCACCTCGGCATGTGTTGGAAGCTTTTTCTTGGCTAAAACAGGGTTGTTGGATGGTAAGAAGGCAACAACCCATTGGCAGTATGAAGAAAATTTTAGAGCTTCATTTTCATCGGTTACGCTAGAATCGGATAAAATACTGATCGATGAGGGGAAAATTATCACTGCGGGAGGAGTGAGTGCCTATATGGATTTAGTTCTTCATATTATCGAAAAATTTCATTCTAAAGAGAGTGCGCAACATTGTGCCAATATTCTGTTGGTGGATCGAGGACGTGATTCACAAAAATGTTACAAAGAGTTGTCACAGGCGACATTTATTGAAGATGATGAGATTAAAGAGTTATTGTTGTGGATAAAAGAGAATCTACGCGATGAATACAGCACAGCAATTTTATCACAACGACTTAAACTTCATGAGCGAACTTTTATGCGCCGTTTTAAAAATAGTGTTCATTCAACTCCTAATCAGTACATTCAAGAACTTAGAGTGGATGCGGCAAAGTCATTATTGGTCACTACATACAAAAGCTTTGATGAGATTACTTCTGAAGTCGGATTTGAAAATGAGAGCAGTTTTAGGCGACTATTTAAACGTGAGACATTGCTAAATCCGGGGGAATATCGGAAAAAATTTCAATATCATGCAGGCAATTTAAAAATTTAGAACTATTCGATTCTAAGCAGATTTAATGCATCGGTACATCAAAAAGCAATACTTTTGACTCACTGAGAGCTAAAAGTGTGTACTCCTCATCATCGGTAATTTGAATCTCATCTCGCTCATCAAGAATCTGATGGTTAATCTCTATTTTCCCTGTGATGACGAGGATCAATCGTCCATGATCTTTTTTGACAGGGGGGATAGATAACATTTTATTTTCATCCACTTCGGCTGAATAGATAGCGGCATCTTGTTTGATTGTGATGGAGTCTTCACGCCCATCTCCGCTGATGAGTGTTACCCATCGATTGGTTTGATCATGATGGTTAAAATTCCGTTGATCGTAGAGCGGATTTCCCCCATTTTGGTTCGGATGGATCCATATTTGAAACAATGAAACCGACTCGTCACTTGTGGCATGTTCGGAATGGTATACGCCAGAGCCTGCGCTCATATACTGTATCTCTCCTGCTTTTATAATGCCATGATTTCCCTCGGAATCTTTATGTTCAAGAGAACCCTTGGTTACAATTGAGATGATTTCCATATTTTGGTGAGGATGTTTTCCAAATCCCATTCCCGCCTCAATACTATCGTCGTTAATGACGCGTAAGGCTCCAAATCCCATACGATTACTATTATGGTATTCGGCAAACGAAAAACTAAATCGGCTATGGAGCCAACCATGCTCTGCTACGCCCCGCTCAGAAGCACGATGAATTTTAAATGACATGTTGTTCTCCTTTATTTAAAGAAAGTGATAATGCGCTTTTAGTCTAAGCCTCTCTTCTCTAATTCCAACAAAAACGCTTTTTTCTCTACTCCTCCGCTGTACCCGCCGAGTCCACCGCCTGTAGCAATAACACGGTGACATGGGATCACAATAGCGATGGGGTTTCGACCGTTGGCACTTGCGACGGCACGGATCGCTTTGGGGTTTCCGAATTGTTCGGCCTCTTGTGCATACGAGATCGTTTCACCGTAGCCGATTGTGCATAATGTTTCCCATACTCTTTTTTGAAAAGGGGTTCCTTGCGGGTTGAGAGGGAGGGTAAACGTTTTCCGTTTTCCCTCGAAATACTCATTTAGCTCTTTTTCCAGACGAAGGAGTAACGGATGATCGGAGTTTTGGATGTGCGAAGCATCCTCGGTGAAATCGAGCGAGATGATTGCATTCTCATCGGCGGCTGCGATCATGTCGCCCAGAGGGGTAGTAATGATGCGGATATACACAAATGTTGTCGGTTGCATGATATGATTATAGCAAAATGAAAAACGTATGTCGTAGCTACAGGAGTGGATAATGAACCCTTCGAAAGTGATTCGAGAAAAAGTCGAAAAACTCACCGATCTTCCCAATATCGGAAAAACGGTTGCCCATGATTTGACATTGATCGGGATCACCTCCCCCGATCAGCTCAGAGAAGAAGACCCTTATAACCTGTATGTCCGCTTTTGCGAAGCGTTCGGAGAGAGACAAGATCCGTGTATGCTGGATGTGTTGATGTCGATTACCGATTTTATGAACGGCGGTGAAGCAAGAGTATGGTGGGAGTATACCCCAGAGCGTAAAGCGCGCTACGGAAATAAAATACAAATGAACGTTGTTTGATCTCATTTTAAAATTACTAAAAATTATTCATAATTGTATAAATCGTATTGTGGAACAATGACCTTAATATCTTTCGTGAGGAGTACGTTATGGATTTGTTTTCTCCTATTAAAATCGCTGACTACCATCTAGGGAATCGAATCTTCATGGCTCCGATGACACGGTGCAGAAGTATTCAGAATAATATTCCCAATGAGATGATGGCCCGTTATTATGCCCAAAGAGCCTCTGCCGGACTCATCATTACCGAAGCGACTCAGATTTCGACAAAGGGGATCGGCTATCCTAATACCCCCGGTATCCATACTCCTGAACAAGTGGAGGGGTGGAGAAAAGTGACTCAGGCCGTCCATGAGAAAGGGGGTACGATCTTTTTACAGCTTTGGCATGTAGGGCGAATTTCCCATCCTAGCTATCATAACGGAGAACTTCCTTTCGCCCCTTCGGCTATCAAACCCGCAGGGAACATCTACACCCCTCTTGGGATGAAAGAGTTTGTAACACCGCATCCTCTCAGCACAGAAGAGATTGCAATAGTCGTCGAACAGTATGTTCAGGGTGCCAAAAATGCAATCGAAGCAGGGTTTGACGGGGTAGAAATCCACGGGGCGAATGGCTATTTGATCGATCAGTTCTTGCGGGATGGAACCAATACGCGAGACGATGCGTACGGAGGCTCACTGGAGAATCGGGGGCGGTTTTTGTTTGAGATCATCGAAGGGATCACCTCTGCTATCGGCTCGGAGAAAACGGGGCTTAGACTCTCCCCCAGCGGGACGTTTAACGACATGAAAGATTCCGATCCTTCAAACCATTTTACGTACATCTGTGAAAAGCTTAGCGCGCTTAATTTGGCGTATCTGCATATTATCGATGCGCTGGAAGGGGACATCCGCCACGGTGCGAATGTCGTTGAACTGAGCGTCTTACGAAAAGCGTATAAAGGTGTTTTGATTGCGAACGGCGGTTACACACAGGAGAGGGGAAATGCGGCAATACAAAGCGGATTGGCGGATGCGGTAGCGTTTGGGGCGCTCTTTTTGGCAAACCCCGATCTTCCAAAACGGTTTCGGGACAATACCCCGTTAAATACCCCGAATCCCGATACGTTTTATACGCAGGGTGAAGAAGGATATCTGGATTATCCTGCTTTATAAGCTTACTTTTGGAAGATCAGATTTTTAAGACTTCGTTCTTTATCGCATTCTGGGAATGTCTCGACATTCTCTAATCTTTCGATATAACGAAATTCAGGGGCGTTTTCACGAAAGAGGGCTTTGATAAATTCACTGTCCAGTTCGGGGGCGTTAAGTGCCGATAAAACCGTGCATTCCTCTGCCGCGAACTCGTGAAGTCGACGGATAATCTTCTCGTAATCGCTTGTTGCGGCGAAAGACCCTTTTTGGAAGCTGGGGGGATCGATAATGATCAGATCATACGGTCCCGCTTTACGGATACGGCTCCACGATTTGAGGATATTGTAGGGCATAAATTCGACTTTTTTGGTATCAAGGGCGTTGAGACGGTGATTTTCTCGTCCGAGGGAGAGGACATTTTTGTTCATATCGACATTGACGACGGCGCTCGCTCCCGCATCGATGGCAACGACTGAAAACGAGCAGGTGTAGGAGAATAGGTTGAGAATATTTTTGCTGCATGAATGTTCACGGACAAATGCTCGTCCCATCTTCATATCGGGGAAGAAACCGATATTTTGGGCATTGAGGAAGTTGACGTGATATTTGAGAGTGTTTTCGATGGCATAGGTCTCGCTCGGCAATTCACCCTCTAGAACAGTTGACGGAGATAAGGGGAGGTAGCGCTGCTGGAGTATAAGCGCTTCCCACTTACTCTCACGCATATAGAAATCACGCAACATCGAGACAATCGCTTCTTCTTCCTCGTCCGCATCAAACAATACGGCAAAAAGGACTTTGTCTACGCTGTCCACGGTGAGAAATCGATACCCCTCATACGTGTTGCCCCGCCCGTGAAACAATCGGGTATATTCCTCCGTAACGGTAGGGGAAACGGCGCTTAAGTGGCACTCTAAATCGTTTAAGGTCATATCACTGTCTTGTGTCAAAGTGGTGCAATTATAGCGTGTGTAGGCAATCTAGTAATGTTTCTGTAAATGAAAGGCGTTATACTTTCGCTAAAAATGGATAAAGAATGAAACAATTTTTCCTTTTCTTGGTATTGGTCATTTCACTCTCTGCCGATGATCTTCGCGCTAAAATCGACCATATCATCGTGGTTTATCTCGAAAACCGCAGTTTTGACAATCTCTTTCGTGGATTTGCGGGGGCAGATACCTCGGATAAGCCAACGAATCCGTATTCGATGCAAGTCGATCGTAACGGCAATCTCTATCATCCGCTTCCCATGGGAGAAAAATCGATTAATGCAGGGTTTAGCACTCAGCTTTCTAACGCACCGTTTTTACTTGACGCTACAGTATCCCATGAGGGGATGATCCCTGATCTCGTCCACCGTTTTTACCAAAATCAGCTTCAGATCAACGGCGGGAAAAACGACCGCTTTGTCGATATCAGCGATGAAAAAGGGCTTTCTATGGGATATCACGATATCTCCGGAAGTACAATATGGCGCTATGCGAAAGAATTCACCCTTTGTGATCGTTTCTTTGCGGCGGCTTTTGGAGGGTCATTTTTAAATCATCAGTGGCTCATCGCGGCGCGTACTCCGTATGCTGGAAGTGAATCGAATATTTCCCGCTATGAGTTGGATAGCAAAGGGGAAATCGTCCGCGACGGTATCCTCACCCCGGACGGATATGCCGTCAATACGATTCAGCCTCTAAACCCTCCGTTCAAAGCTAAATATGCTGACCCGTCATTGCGTCTTAAGCCGCTCGAATACGACACGATCGGAGATCGTTTGAGCGATAAAAATGTCTCTTGGGGATGGTACAGCGGCGGATACGATGATGCGCTGATGGGGAAGGGTGAGCAAATCCACTACCAATACCACCACAATCCCTTTTTATATTTTGCGCGGTATGCTCCCGAAACAAAGGGGCGTAAACATCTCAAAGATGAAAAAGAGTTTTTTAGAGAATTAGAGGAGGGAAAATTACCGAGTGTCGTTTTTTTTAAACCCTCTGCGGCGGATAATCAACACCCCGGATACGCAAGTATCAAAGCGGCGGATGAGAAACTTGCTCAAATTGTCGAATCCGTTCGGAACAAGCCTGACGTATGGAAAAAATCGCTCATTATTGTCACTTACGATGAAAACGGCGGATTGTGGGACCATGTTCCACCGCCAAAGGTGGATCGATGGGGGCCAGGTACACGGATACCCGCCCTCATCATCTCACCGTACGCTAAAAAAGGATTTGTGGATCATGCTGAGTATGACACGACGTCGATTCTTCGGTTGATCGAGGAACATTACGGGTTAGAAGCAGTGGGCGAACGTCGAAGCACTAACCTCTCCAACGTTTTACGCTGAATGGCGATTAGCGGTATCATCCTTTAGGAGATAAAGCTGTCCATAACAGTCACAGAATTTTTTACATCCACACGCATAAAAGATATTTTTCCCCGTTTCGAGTGAATAGCTTCCGAAATTGGTTTTGATAACATCGCCTTGGATCCGCTCGATTGTAAGTGTTTTGACGAGACACGAATTCATAGGATCAAGACGGTGAAATTTCTCGCGTGCTGAATGTACCCATAAAACAGAAGCGGGAGGAGTGATCGAACGGGCAGTATGAGAATCCCATTCTCGGATCGCACCAAAGCTTTCCAGCTCTGAATCGCTGATGTTGCGGTAAGGGCGCATAAGAACTCCAAATCAACGTTTGGATTTTGATATGCATATATGGTTCTTATACGAGAGTAATTTGAGAATTTCCTGATTGTTGGAGAGCATTTTTCGCACGTGTTATGATTTGCGATAGCTCTTCTTTGTCTTGTTGGACAGAGAGTCCCAAACGCATACTGAGTGTTTTTAAATTTTGAAAAGGCTCTTCTCGCATGACACTCAGCAATTTACGGCTAAATTTCAAAGCATTTTCGGAAGAATCGACAAGATAAGCCAAAAGAAATGTCTTTTTTCCCCAGCGTACGAGCATATCACTTTGGCGGATATTGGATTTGATGCTTGAGCTAAAGTCATGTAAATAGTGTTCGGCTTCGGCATCGGAAGACATCAGTTCAATCATGGTAATACCGATCAATTTTTTATTGAAAATAGCTGCTTCAGAAAAGCTTTTTGAGGTATGGATGAAATAGTCTTTATCATACGCACCGCTCTCTTTATCGATATTGACGTCATTTTCGATCATGATACGTTTGATAAGGTCCTGCGAAATATCGGTAAATGTGACAATTGTATACTCTGGCACCGGAGTTTGGGCCGATACGGAGAAGGCATAGGGTTCGATACGGTAGTTGAGCATACTGATGATACGATCCATTTCAGGGAGTTCCATCAATGCCGTTGTCCACTCTTGCGGGTTAGGGGCTTTCCCGATATGAAAATAACTCTCATGCGGGACAAATCGGTTGGTAAGTGAGCCAAATTCGCGTAAAAAATGTTTTACCGAGGTTACATTGGTAAAATCCATAAAAGCTTGATTGAGGAGTATCGGCTCATTATTGTAAAGCAAAACAATGAGATTTTTTTGGGTATTAATGGCGGATAAAAAAAGCTGACTGCAGACGTGATCTTCATCCATTAGATAGGATTCATTTTGTAATATTTCCATAGATTGCCTTCACAGGGTATCTTATAATAATAACATAAGATAAAGAGAGAATGGGAAAATCGGTGAATGAAAATGGCCTTAACCGGCCATTTTCTCATTGGTGTAGGCATACGTAGACGAGATAGAACGTAACCGCTCGGCAGCTTTTACAAAAACATCGATGGTGTAATCGATCTCATCAGCGGTTGTAAAGCGGCTGAGGCTGAGGCGGATCGCCGTGTGAGCAAGCTCAGGGTCTTCACCGATCGCGCTCATCACTGGATTGGCTTCGAGGGATTCGGATGCGCACGCACTTCCAGTAGATGCCGCTATTCCTGCACGGTTGAGATCCCACAGCATTGATTCCCCTTCGATACCGCGAAGCGAGATAAGAATGGTATTCGGTGTGCGGCGGGCACGATCCCCTACCACGATGGTATCGGGTAGTTGAGAGATAGCATCTTCGAGACGGTCACGCAATGCTCGCACATCGCTGTTCATTTTGTCCAAATGTCCCACTGATTGTTTCATCGCCAACCCCATACCGATGATGTAAGCGACGTTGAGAGTACCCGCACGTTTGCCCCCCATCTGTTCCCCGCCGTGGAGGAGATTCGGAAGTTCAGAGCCTTTTTTAACGTACAATCCGCCGATCCCTTTAGGGCCGTGGAATTTATGGGCAGAGAAAGTGAGATAATCGATCGGCGTTGCAGTGAGATCGACTTTTACTTTTCCGATGGCCTGAACGGCGTCGGTATGAAATAAAATCCCTTTTTCTTTTGCGATAGCGGCAACTTCTTCGACGGGGAAAATCATTCCCGTTTCGTTGTTTGCCCACATCATTGAGATGAGGATAGTTTTATCCGTGATGGCCGCCGCAACACGCTCCGCGCTTACATAACCGTATTGATCAACATCGACGAACGTGATCTCGGCCCCGTTCTCTTCGAGGAAATGAAGCGTCTCGAGGACGGATGGATGTTCCACCGCAGAGGCGATGATATGGTTTTTGCTCGGATCGCGGAGGATATGTTTGAAAAAGATCCCTTTGAGGACGGCATTGTTGCTCTCTGTCGCGCATGAGGTGATGAGGATGTCATCGGCATCGGGTGCATTGAGCGCATCGTACATGTAGCCCATTGCTTCGTTGAGATACGGGCGTACTTCGATACCGTATTGATGCAATGAGTTCGGATTACCGTAGAGATCTTCGAAAAATGGCTGCATTTTGACCTTGACGATTGGGTCTAGCTTTGTGGTTGCGTTGTTATCCAGATAAACACGTTTCATATTTAGTCCTCATGGTGTCGTTATTAGGAGAACTAATGCAAGATTTGTTCGAGAAGAAGTTTGTTTTTAAATTTAATAAAATAGTTTATGCTTTAGGGATTAATCAGACCATAATTTGCATCGATTAAAATATCGTCTTTTGTAAATGGTTGTTTATCTTTACCAAGAGCAAATAAGTAATAATGATTTTGATCAGAAATTTTATAATAGTATGTTTCTGCCAAATGATCATCACCCAGTTTTTTTGAAACGCTAACTAGCATATTTAGAGTTGAAATATACTCATCCTGCATTTCAGGGGGAATAGAATTTAAAAGTTCCTGTAAGGAATTAGGATATATTTGATATTTAGCTTTGTATAGTTCAATATGTTTTGATAATTCAAGTAAAGTACTTTTTTCAACATTGAGAGAAAGGTTTTTTTTCTCATCTTGATAGATATAATAAAGAAAAGCACTGATAGAGAGAACAATAATTACACCAACTGATAGACCAAATAAAATTACTTTTTTCATATACTTCTAACTCACTTTATAGATGTTAATAAATTTTTTTGAACATTATACATGATTTACTGGTGGCTTTTATTAGTTCTGCTCTCAAAGGATAATGTATTAATTTTTACTGCACATCTTGAATCATCTGTTCTACTGCTTCTTTCAAAGTATTGATATCATTTTTACATACGTCGTATACCGCTTCGGCATTGAGATCGAAATAGTGATGACTGATAATATCACGCATCCCTTTGACCGATTTCCAATCCACCTCTGGATAATTGGTTAGCAGTTTTTTATCAGTGAGTTTATCGACATTTTTCAGACTTTCGCCGATAGCGATCAACTGCATACAGATGGCATCGAGTTTTTCATGACCTGCTTCATTTTCTAAAAAATCATCGGAAGTTTTAATAGGTTCGAAGCGTTTAAGGATGCGCTCTGTTGCGCCGTGAATCTGAGTGAGGGTTTCGATCAACAGAGCCTTTTCAGGCATAGATCGCTTCTTTTTGGATGCGTTCTTTTAAAAACATATTCATGCTCTCACGGTAGCTGATGAGGTCGACATGGGTGTGCATCAGCTCTTCGAGATCGAGGCGGATGCGGGAGAGTTTAAAAAGATTGGGGCGCTTTGTTTCGATAACGACATCGACATCGCTTTCCTGCGTCGCTTCATCCCGTGCCACCGAACCGAATACACCGATACGGATGATGCCGAATTCGTCAGCATGGCTTTGTTTGTACGATTCTAATACTTCAATAGCATCTTGCAGTTTCATACGATGATTATAACCTAACTGATACCCTATAGGCAATAGGGTAGATTTTACTATGCTTCCGCGTGTTCTTCTTTTGTTTTGTATACATAGATCGGTTCATTATTCGGATCTTCGATCACTGCTTCGGTGATGGTGAGGCTTTGGAGATCTTTTTTCGACGGGCAGCTAAATTGCAACGGCAACATCGCCTCTTCGATGATGCTGCGAAGTCCACGTGCACCGACCCCGCGGTCGATCGCTTTTTGGGCTACTGCATCGAGGGCTTTAGCTTCGAAGTTGAGTTCAATTCCGTCCATATCAAACAGCGCTTGGAACTGTTTGATGAGGGCGTTGTCCGGCTCTTGGAGAATCT
>Ga0074197_1001069_pt1 | contig 25903 bp, 20 predicted proteins | sample EPASupsiteSAE305_FD_64526 | JGI IMG/M metagenome (GOLD analysis project Ga0074197, IMG submission 64526) | Bioremediated contaminated groundwater microbial communities from EPA Superfund site, New Mexico - SAE3-05 reassembly with SPADES | ecosystem: Environmental > Aquatic > Deep subsurface >...
TGCCTTGTTGTTTTCGATCTTTATTACTTCTAGGGGACATACTTCAACACAAGCCCCACAAGCAGTGCATTTTTCCTTATCTACTATAGCAACCATAAAATCATCTCCTTACTATTAACTAAGCTGCAGAGGAATCTTCTTTTTTGTAATCTGCAGGAAGCTTTGTATTTTGTATTCCTAAAAAGCTCAAAATAATGATTACTACGGGTACCAACCAGAACAGGACCGCATATTTTGCGAAGTCCAGTACTGGTACTCCGCAGATGATGCCCATGTATACGGCCAGGAAGGACCACGGACAGAGGTAAGCAGTCAACTGACCCATCGCCATGGAAATGTTTGCGGATTTCGTTGTTTCATAACCTGCATCTTTGATGGGCCGCTTAATGACTTCAGAGCTGAGCATGATCGTAGTGTAAGGTTCGCAGGCAACAATTGCGAAGATGAAGCTGCAGATGGAAGCTTTCAGGGTCAGTATACCAGCGCTACCGCTCTTCTTGAACATGGATTCTTTCAGAACATCGAACACGCCCATTGAGTCAAACAAAGCGATGCAGGACAGCATGATGATAAAGAACACTATACCGTCTGCCATGCTGGAGATACCACCGCGGTTCAGAAGACCGGACAGAACATCAGGAATTTCTATTCCCGGAAGCATCATTTCAGTCGAGAAGCCGTTATAAGCAGCGTTTATGCAGTTAATGAAGCCAAAATGCTGCAGGGTGAAGCCAAGGATCAAAGCTGTGACGCCTGTACCATAAATCATTACGACCGCATGGACTTTGCGCAGTGCTAAGATGACCGCCACTACAAAGGGCAGCAGAACTAGTATACTCATGTTAAAGTTCGCGCCGACCCAACCAACGATTGCTTGGATCGTTGCACTGTTGTCAACAGTTACATCAACATATTTGCCGCCAATGACCAGGAAAAAAATAGCAGTGAGTATGTAGGCAATACCAAACGGTAAGCTGAAGCCCTTAGTATAACGCTGAATGCTCAGGTCATTGACCTGCGCGCACAAGTTTGGGGTATCTGCCAAGGGTGAGAAGTACTGACCAAAGTTGGCGCCGCAGATGCAGGCTGCCGCAGCTAGACCAGCGGGGATACCATCCATAACAGCCACGCTGAACATGATAATGCCTATGGTGCCCAGAGTTGCAAAACTGGAGCAGACTGCCATCGCCAGGACGCTGGGTAGAAGCAGGCAGAGCAGAAGTACTATCTTCGGGTCGATCAACTGGACCAACCAGGCAACCAGTACAGGAATCGTGCCGGAGCAGAGGAAGGTACCGATCAGAAAACCAATGCCCAAGAGAACCAGCATAAAGAAACCTAAGCTTCCGATCCGATCTCCAATGGCCTTTTCCATCGACTTAAAGGGAACTCCGCAGCGCCAAGCCATAAATACATTAAATACCAGGACCAGCAGCAGAGTGATCTTCAGATCCCATCCAACTAACGCATACAGGATGACCAGTGCGCATAACATAAACAGGATCGCAATATATGCTTCTGCTGTACTCGGCTTCCGCTGTTTACGGATCTTATTTTTTTCTTCTTTCGGTGTTTCTACAGCTTGGTTATTACTATTATTTTTCATAATAATACCTCCAGATAGATTAAATTTCTCCAGGAGATGGTTTGCATTTCATAACTAAATCTTTCAGAACATTTTCTTTGTTGACCGGCTCAATAGTAATATCTTCCGTCAACATCGTTGTACAAGTGCGAACAACTTTGCCGTTTACCCTGGCCAGACAGCCCATACAGGCGCCGATGCGGCAGGAGGCATAATAGGCCAAGGTCGGGTCAAGGTTTTCCGTAATGTATTCCAAAGCATTGTAAACGCTGTAGCTGGTCTGAGTCTCTACTTCAAATATATCATAATAAGATTCTTTATCAACCGTAGGGTCGAATCTAAACGCTTTGATTTTTACGATTATTTTGTTATCCATTAGTCTAAGCCTCCTTCGGCGGGACGATCGAAGTTACGACTACTGGTTCGAAGTGGGTTACGATCTGCCCATTTTTATTTTCTAGAATGTTATTCATGGTGAATTCTTTGTAGTTAGCGACAGGGAAGTCATGCCTATAATGCACACATCTGCTTTCTTTACGCTGCAGCGCGCTGCTGGCTACTAGCTCGGTCAGGGTGATGAGGCTTTCCAGCTGTAATGCATCTACCCATTCTCTGTTGTATATCTTGTTCTTGGCTTTGCAGCCGACCAGAGGAAGCTGCTTTTTGAACTCTGCGACCTTATCTAAAACGCACTTTAGGGATTCCTCCGTACGCACTACGCACAGCTTTTCCCAGCACACCTTCTGGAGAGCTTTTCTCATTTCGAACGGAGACAGCCCTTCGCGATTCAGCGGCCCGTTTACACGCTCGATATACCCGGTCATATCTTTTGGAAATTCCTCAAAGTCAACAGTCTTGGCAAAATCGGCTGCAGCCGCGCCGGAGGCTTTACCCTGAACCAAGACTTGAGTCAGCGCGTTGCCGCTGATTCTGTTGCCACCCTCGGTACCGCCGGTGACCTCGCCGGCAGCGTAAAAGCCGGGGATTCCAGAATAGCCGTTTTCGTCTACTTTAATACCGCCGCAGAAGAAGTGGCTGGCTACGCCCATCTCCAACGCTTTGCCGGCTTTAGCTTCTTCCATGATCTGCTTGTAGCTAAAGCCAAACATCTCCCAATCCTTGGAAAGATAGGGAACATTCTTGCTCTGGGGGAAGTTGTCAACGATTTGATTGGGGAGATGCGACACAGACACATAAATGCCGCCATGCTCCGAGCCTCTGCCCTCAAACACCTCGGACATCATGCCGACAGCCAGCTTATCACGGGTCACATGTTCTTTGTGAACCGGATCTTTATCCGCCATAAAGCGCGTTCCGAATTTATTGAGCAGCCAGCAATCCATAGCGTTAATATCCGCGCAAAGCGCGTATCCGAAGCCCTGTCCTTCCACAGCCGGAGGCGTCATCATCGTGCAGCCCATGAACTGGATCATTTCCAGATCGATGAAGGATGCGCCCGCTCTGAACGCCATTGCATGACCATCGCCGGTCAGTTCATCCGGAGCCGTGGAATAAGGATACATCTGCATGCCGCCGCCGGTAGCCATGATAACAGCCTTAGCGCCTATTTCTACAAATTCGCCAGTGGAGAGATCCAGCCCTACTACACCAATGACTTTTCCGTCCTTCTTCACCAGATCGGTAGCCATAAAGTGTTCATAGACCGCGACGTTTTCTTCTTTGCACATCTTAATCAGAACTCTCATGAATTCCGGGCCGGTAGTCATAATGCTTCGTGGATAAGTCTGGCCTACCGCACGATCCAGTTCCTCGGCGACCTTCATCCCTTTGTCTATCATTTCTTTTGCGATCTCAGGGATATCATTTACGTGCCGTTCCAGCATCTTCTGATTGCTCAGGTAGCCGCCGCTGATCAGAGTATCCTCAAAGAACTTTTCTTTGCTATCTCTGATATCACCCTTTAATCCGAGGATTTCCGTAGCACTTCTGGAGTCCACTTCAAAGTCGGCCATTGCTGTTACAGTCGCCCCGCTTTTCCCTATCGGACCTTTAGTAAGAAGCAATGGTTTCATTCCATGCCTAGCAACCTCAACCGCTGCAAGAGCGCCAGCGCCTTCGCTACCAATAATTACTACATCTGCTTTAAGCATAAATCATAATTCCTCCTTTTCTACAAACAAATTTGTACCAGAGCGTCCATGCAACAATTAACTTTCAAACTATTTTATTACCTCCTTTTTCATAATTTTTGAGGAACGCTCCGCAATTGATTGATTTAAGAATATTAGAATAATACGATTATCCAGTATCTCCAAGTGATTTATAGCATTATTATTTTACTGATATCTTAATTGCATTATATAAACAAGACATACTGATTTATATAATCCAAATGGATGCTTTTAATAATAAAAACAATTGTTTCTTTAGTGATTTATCTGTAACTTAGAGTTGAAAATCCAGCTAATTCTTATTTTTATATTAAAGATTAAACAGGGTAAGTTGATTTTCCATAAGAGGTTTAAGACCTCTATCTATAACTAGATATAACAAAATAAGGACGCTCATCTAAAAAGCTGAGCGCCCTTATTTTGCTTTAGAAAATCTACAATAGAAAAAAAAAGAGCAAGGAAATTAAATTGCTCTGAAAACAAATAAATATTTAAAAGTATTTTCACCACTTAAAAATGAGCTAATTTTATAAATACAACTAGATATTTTAATATTCAAACTATTTCGAGATTGACCTTTTAGTATCATAGCGTTATACTTATAATACTAATATAACAATGATATAATACTAATATTAAAAAAACAAAACATCTAAAAAATAATAAGTTTATATATAACTACACATTAAAGGGTAGGGTGGTATGGAATGGAAAATACATATTCCGGACCGATTTGGCAATATGGAATCCCTTGTCGTTTTAATCAAGACTATTCTTCATCTTGTCTTGCCATAACGAAAGATTTAATTGATGCTGATTTATATGTCTTCTATTACTACGATCATGTTTATCCAGATATTCAATCGATGCCGGTCTGGTTTCAGATAGGTGAAACAAACAGCTATAGCCCCGCCAAAGTACGCTTAACCGCAAAAGAAGACGCACCGAATTTTCTGATTAGATATCCGCAGGAACTATACCTCCCAGAGGAAAGCATCATCCATAACCGCATTTTTTCTGAAAGAAAGCCCATAACTAATTGCTGTGATGGCTTGTGGTCAAGATGGGAGGAAAGTAAAACAGGTAAATATTTTGCCGAAAACGGCTATAATTTTGTTTTATCTATACCCATCATTTCCGATAACACCATGATCGCTAGTATTAACTGTACACGTAAGCGTTACCCTTTTGATGATAAGGATTATAGGAGAAGCTTAAATCTTAATATGTTCATTAATAACAGTCTGCATCCATTTTATATTCAGAAAAACGAGGAGATAAATATAAAAGATGATTCAGCGTGTATAACAAAAGAAAATATAAAGATAAACATAAATTCAAGTACCAATGAACAACTTACGACGCGTGAACAAGAGGTGCTTTTGCAATTATTACGGGGATATACATATAAAGAAATAGGCAAACTTCTATATATTAGTGAAAACACAGTAAAAAAACATGCGATAAATATATATAGGAAGCTTGATATAAAATCAAGGACAAAGCTCCAATTAATAGTCAAGATACAAAATGTTAATAATAATTAGAATAAAGGGTGGAAAAATTAAAATCTTGACGGTATGATTTTTTTATAGAAGATTATCCAAAATTAATCGGCTAATATCTGCCGGGTATTTATTATAAAAGAAACAGGGTAAGTAATTGCAACTTATATTAGATATCCTCAGTATCTGTTTTGAGTTCTTATTTAGGTTCTTCAATATGCTCTTTTTCTTTAAATTTATCAATTCCATTATCTTTTTTGACTACAGTCATTATATGACGGATAATAACCAGAAAGATGGCAATAACAGCAACATAACCGTTATACGTGGTGTAATTGAACACCGTTGCGTAGGGCACGAACATACTGATAGTTCCGGCAATAACTGTACACACCATGATCAAAATGAGGTAGGATTTGGAACGTTCTTTAAAGAAGCGTTTGCCGACAGACCATAATAAAGGACAAGCGGTAGTATATAGCCCCAGAAAAATAACTACAGAATAAGTCGCACCCAGACCATTACTGAACTTATTAAGAATATCAAGAATGGGAACCGCGGATTTAGCTACTTCGACATTTGCCCAAATCGCCATAGAAACCAAAAGTATAGTTACCGCTGCTAAACCAAGTCCAACGGCAATGACCTTATCTACTTCTCTGGTTTTTTTTTCGTTCTTGCCGTATTCGGAAAAGAACGAAACAAACCATAATACAGTAAAACTGTTATAGAGATAAATAGAAGTAAAAATGGAAGGGCCGACGTTGAGAACGTCCATATCAAGGATTTGCCTCGCACCGCCTGAAATGGCTGTAGGATTCATGGCAATTCCGACTATAGCGGCTAATATCACCAAAATTACGATAAAAGGGCCTAGACGGCCGATAACATCAACGATTCTCTTAAGACCAAAGGCGACCGTAACAAGAACAGTGGCAGATGTAAAAATAATACCAACCATCACAGGGATGCCATATTGCTGATTGAGGGTCGCGCCTCCACCTGAAATCATCAATATAAAAGCGGAGAAGAAACCCCAAATTGCAAAATAATCCAAGAAAGTACCGAGATATTTACCGCCTATATAATGGAAAATAGATTTATTACTCGTTAAACCATGGCGGCCATAATAAGCAATATTCATAAAGAAATAAGCCTCAATGATAAAGAACGCTATTAGTGCAATTATGCACTTCCAACCATAAGAAGCAAAAAACTGTAATGTTTCCTGACCTGTTGAAAATCCAGCACCGATAAAGAAAGCTAAAAAGGCGCCGGTCAATAGAACAAAGCGTCCAATACCGGAGCCACCTTTACTTTTTCCCAAAATGACCACCTCCAAAATAAGATTTTGATGATGATTTAAAACTAGTTTAACTTTGGTGCAAAGGAGATTTTTTATTGAACTTCTTAATGATCTGTTGAACCCGGAATCAAATATAATTTTTTAATAGCTATAGATTTTTGATGGGAATATTTTATCAACTACTCTTTTATCATAATCGAAGGTTTTAAATTTGCATATTATCCTGTTGGATACTTTTTCGATAATTCATGCAACTATCCCCCACTCCGAGCTAACTATCGCTTGTCATAATAAAAACAACTATTATAATGGCAAAGACAATAAAATCCATAGCATTAAGCCGCACTTTTAGCAATTCTGCCTGTAGGACAGTTTTCGAAGGTAATAAAGGGGAAAGAAAAAAGGATACCAAATCAGTGAGTCCAAAGCAAAAATAAATCTATGCAATGGCTTTGAAAGGTATCCCTACTTTACCGTCTAGTACTACATCGATAAAACAAAACTAATTAATAAAATATATATATTATCAGGCGGACTTAGGAATTGGTTCATATGTTATATCAAAATTAATAAACTTACTAAATAGGTCTTGATTTATCTTAGCAGGTTTTGGGACAAAATCCCCCCCCCCCTGAACTGACCAAAAATACTATTCTTACACTTACCTCCCAGATATATCTTGGTTTGGCAGCCAGCTTTCCATGTTACTCCGTAAAATCTTTTCTGTGCATTTTAAAAGATAATTCACTTTTTCAATTGCTTTTTCTACATCACCGCTGACTATTATCTGCATTAACTCGATATGTACATGGTTGATTTCATTCGTTAATTCTGATTGATAATTTGAAAAATATATTCTTTGTCCCATTGCATAAAGAGGAGCAATGGATTGTGCGGCAAACGGATTTCTTGCCGCCTTCATCAATAATTTATTGAATTCCTCATCTATTTCTATTGTAGCCATTCTGTCATCATTTTGCGTGGCGCGTTTAAATTCATCTGCCAATTTGAGCATGTATTCTTTTTCCTCGTCGTTGATATATTTGCATGCCCTTCTAACAATCAGCGGTTCTAAAACCGACCGAACTTCCATCTGCAAAAAAATATCTTCAGTTGTAATTTCTTTTATTATAACACCAGTCCTTGATATAATTGATACAAGACCGGAATTTTCAAGTCTTTTAAAAGCTTCACGGATAGGCATGCGACCGATTCCCATCCTTTGGCTTATTTCGTTGACTGAAACTATTTCACCCGGCTTTAATTCTAAAGTAATAATCATTTTTTCCAAACGTTCATAGGCTTGATCTGCAAGGGAACCACTGTTTTTCAACATAACTTCAACTCATTTCATCTTCTTTATTCTTTCTTTGAAATCTTTGGAGACTCATCAGCAAAAGTACTTAATAAAAATAGGGATATGATATTACTTATATAATACTGTTATACCACGTAAATTAATATAATATATGTTACATTTCGTGTCAAGTGGGTAGTGAACTATTTTGCTTTTTCGGAACGTTTTTTCTTCGTGTACGTATGCTCAAACATTCATTAAGCAGCATCCTCGAAGTAGTATAAATAATACAATCTTCTAAAATAAAAAAAGCTGGTAAAATGGGTTCGGCCATTAACCAGCTGCCTCATAAACATCTCATAAACATAAAATAAACAACAACTTGTAGGTTTTTTGCCTTTTTAGACAAACAGAAACCCCTGCCATCTTTACAGACAGGGGTTTCTGTGGTTGCGGAGGCAGGACTTGAACCTACGACAGGTTGATCCTCAATTAGTGTATTACTTAAGTTGTTGATTAATCTGAAAAAAATCTTTCCACGGATCATTATCACCAATCCTCATCAGAGCATCCGCCATATTGATGCCATCTGGAGCTATCGTGTCAAGTTCATTCCATGTGATAGGCATAGAAACCCGAGCACCTTTTCTCGCCCTTAGGGAATAGGGTGCAATACTTGTGGCACCTCTGCCGTTGCGAATCCAATCAATGAATATCTTGCTTGTTCGCTTTTTCTTTCTGACATTACTCGTGTAATGGTCAGGCCACTTCTGTTCCATAACTTCGGCAATACGCCTGGCAAAATCGTGAAACGTATCCCAATCCACAAATGGTTTAAAAGGCACGACCACATGGTACCCTTTGCCTCCGCTGGTCTTGAGAAAAGAGATGAGCGAAAGCTGCTCAAGAATACTTTTTATGTCTTTCACACCCTGACGCACCTGTTCCAGGTCCATCCCCTCATCCGGATCCAAGTCAAATACCATCATATCCGGCTTCTCCAGATCATCTACACGGCTGCCCCAAGTGTGAAATTCCAGTGTGCCCATCTGCGCCTCAAATATCAGTCCGGAAGCATTCTCAATATAGAAGTACTCTTCCTTTTCTCCGCTGCTGTTCAAAATTGGTATTGTTACGATTCCTTTGTTATCCGGACCGGGATGTTTCTTGAAGAAGCAAGTCTGGGAAATTCCCTTTGGACAGCGTACTATGCTCAGAATTCTCTTACCCACATAAGGCAGCATGCGCTCCGACACCTTTGCGTAATATTGGACCACATCCCCCTTGGTGATTACGGGATCATTAAATATCACCTTGACCGGGCTGGTGATCTTTATCCCTTCGATGATGATGCTATCACCATTTGCTTTCATTGGTCCCTCCCAATCTTTGGTTGATTGCTCTTCTTGCGGCTTTTCATAGGAGAGTGTTTCGCCACCCTCATTTTCCTTTTTTATATCCCTAGGCTCCTTATCCGTCCGCAGACCCTTGAAGCTTGCCTGTCTTAAGAGATTATCCCCGGTCCATTCGCTAAACTTGATTTCCGCCACCAGTACAGGTTCAAGCCAGATAATTTTTTCATTCTTCTTAGGCGCCGGGGCCTGTTTGAAGGGAGTCTCGTTCCTCTTGATACTTGCGAATTTTAGCTCAAGGTCTTTCATGACCCGTTCGGTAAAGCCGGTTCCGGCACGCCCTATATAGACCAATTGATTATCTTCATAGACGCCAAGGAGAAGCGAGCTTACCCCGCTCGTTTTTTTATCGGAAAGCGTATATCCTCCAATGACGAATTCCTGCCTTGTATCGCATTTGAGCTTGATCCAATCGCCGTTTCTGGTGCCACTGTATAGAGAATCAGCTTTTTTACCGACGATCCCTTCCATATTTGCCTGACAAGCTGCAAGGAAGCTTTCCTTACCTTTTCTTCTGACATGTTGGCTGTAATAAAGGTTTTTTGGTGCATCCTTCATCAGGGCCTCAAGCTTTTCTTTTCTCTCGATCAGGCGGGATCCTCTTAAGTCTGCGCCATCCAATGCCAGGAGATCAAAGATGATATAGGTAAGGTTTTGCCCCTTTGGATTTCTCATATAGTTTTGCAGAGCCTGAAAATCTGTCTTACCTTCCTTATCTGTGACCACCATTTCACCATCTAAGACCATCGCCCTTCCGGCAGCTAAATCGATGAGGGAAGATGCTATCTCTGGAAACCGGTTTGTATAGTCATTGCCGTTTCTGGTTAGTAGTTGGGCGCCGTTGCCTTCCACATATGCAAGAATCCTGTAACCATCGTATTTCAGCTCATACAGCCAATCCTCGCCCTCTGGAACACTATTCACAAGTTTAGCTAACTGCACATTGGTCCTGCTAAAAGGATTCCCGATGTTTTTTTCATCTTCACCCTCTTCAATTTCCGTTATAGTGCGTCCAGTCCTGATGCTCGTGGTAAACCCAGAAATCTCATCATCAGTTTTGGCGTACTCATCTTTTTCTTTGACTAAAAGCCAATTTTTTTCCCTCTCACCCTCTTTGCCTTTTATGCGGATCAAAGCCCATTTTCCCTTTAGTCTTCTTCCCTTTAAAACAAATTTAAGTGAACCCCTGCTAAGTCCTTCATCCACATCTCCCTGGGGTTCCCAGTAACCTTCATCCCAAAGCATCACTACTCCGCCACCATATTCCCCCTTGGGAATAGTCCCCTCAAAATTCCTATATTCCATGGGATGGTCCTCAACTTGTACGGCGAGCCTTTTTTCACGGGTATCATAGGAAGGTCCCTTCGGCACTGCCCAGCTTAAAAGAGCTCCATTCCATTCGAGACGTAAGTCAAAGTGATCTTTGCGGGCTAAATGGTGTTGGACAACGAACTTTAAAAAGTCTTCAGGATTTTCCTCTTTGCCTTCAGGTTCTAAGGTTTTGGCAAAATTCCTTTTTTGGTTGTATTCTTCCAATTTTGCATTCATTTAGTTACCTTTTGAGTATATTTTTTCTGATAAGCAATGCATCCCGCGTCATCTAGTTTTAATTAATTAATATATATAATCAGAGCTATTAAAGACTTATTCGACTCGCAAATTAACATCGGTTTTAGCTCTCAAATATATTCATTATGCACCAGTTTTTATATTAAGTTGTTTTTTCTTATTAATTTCGTTCTGATCAATGCTAGCCTTTAGCGCATCCATGAGATCTATGATATTATTAGGAGCTTCTTCTTTGGCAGATACAATTTCTTTACCGGCAATTTTTGATTCAATGAGGTCACGCAGCTTCAATTGGTACTCATCATGGTATGCCTCAGCATTAAACGGCGCATCCATTGAGTTGATTAGGGTCTTAGCCATTGTAACTTCTTCATTAGATAAATCTGGTTTATTATAAGATTTTGGTAATTCTTTGATGTCGTCTGCGTAAAACATTGTTGAAATCAATAAACCATCCATACGAGGAATAATTGCCAGCAAAGTTTCTTTCGTGCCGAGGACAGTTTTACCTATAGCAACTTTTTGTTCTGAAAGCAATACAACGCGCAGTAGTTCAAAAGCTTTATCCCCACCCACTTCTGGTATGGCCTGATAGGTCTTGTCATAATAAATAGGCGATATTTGGGCAAGATTTGTAAAATGCAAAATCTGAATCGATTTTTCTTTTTCAGTTTTGATCTTTTCTAATTCATCATCAGTAATAACTACATAATGATCAGAATCATATTGATAGCCTTTGATAATATCATTTGTTGTTACTTCCTTACCACAATGACCACAAACTTTTTTATATCTGATACGCTGCTTATCATCTTTGTGTAACTGGTTAAAATGAATATCATTATCTTGTGTAGCCGTATACATCGCTATAGGAATAGCAACCAGACCAAAAGATATGACAGTTTTATGAGCTACAGCCATTTATTTCACTCCTAAACCTTTTTTAATTAGTATAACCAAAAATATAAAACATTGAAATTATCCTTTGTATATTAAGGTTTTGGAATTAATATATGAGGTTTCAGGCTATGTTTTCTATCCTGACTTTAAACAATAAATTCTTTTCCTTTTCTTTCTTCTTTTATAGGCATTAAGAAAATTCTCTAGCGCCACTGCCGCTATTTCCTTTGACGTAAGATCATGTCTTGGAGGTTTTTCACTCTTTTTGACAAAACAAAAGCCCCTGCCATCATTGCAGATAGCAGGGATTTATTTTTGTTGGGGAGGCAGGACTTGAACCTACGACCTTCGGGTTATGAGTAAGTAGATGAACCCCATGTAGTCTTTATTAACTTGTAATAATCATTGGTGATCTCTTATTATCTAAGCGCATATTTAAGGTAATCTTGGGTTATCTCTGGTAATTTCTGATATAAATAAACAACAAATAAGCAACAACTTGGAGGTTTTGGGATATATGATATCATCATTCCATTAAGCCATACTTAACCTTAATTCGATCCAGCTTCTCTAACATTGGCTGGGAAATAAACCAGAGAAAGATTACAGTAGCGAGAGCATGTACAAGGTCAAAGGGAAACCCCATAAGATACGCGCTTAAAAACATCGGCCATGTTGGATTACTATAGTACATTATTATAGAAGCAGGGTTCATTAAACCGCCATAAATAACTATTGCCGCTAGTCCCCCAAAAATACTTAATGACAGACGGCTACGGTGAAGTACTCCTTTTCTAAATAATACTCCTGATAAGAAACCTATGATACCCATTGCAAACATTTGCCATGGTGTCCACGAACCCTGGCCAAACATGATATTTGAAGTTATCATCGTTATGGCTCCGACCAGGAATCCGGCCTCTCCACCGAAGGCCACGCCCGCAATTATTACTAGCGCCGTGACAGGCTTGAACTGGGGCATCATGAAGAAGGCTGCCCGGCCCGCTACTCCTAATGCGCACAGCACAGTAATAATAATCAACTCCCTTGCCTGAGGTTTTCTTCCTTCAAAAATAATAATAAACGGCAGCATAGTTTCTACAATGATTAAAAGAGAGATAAAGAAATATTTGCGGTCTCCAAAGTAGAAATTACCTATATAGATTGTCAGCGGAATAGCAAACAATATCATAACAGTTGCTAAAATTGTACGCTTTGATAGCTTGTTCCTTCCTGCCCATATTTTTTTATCTTCAATAGACCGATCACCCCTGCGACTAATAGATAATGCCATTATAAGCGCTGAAACAAGTAAAATAACATAAAGTTCCATATGGTTATTGTTAATCAGCCAAGGAATATTTGGCTCAAACAGAGCTAGACAAGTCGCCCCAAGTGATACAGCTCCTGCCGCACAAGCAATTACCCTTCGCCATACTGGCAGCGTTTTTTTCGAATTATCTTCCCGTCTAAAATTTCCCTGCAGATGAACATCGTCCTCATCTGCTGGCAGTTTTTGAGAAGGGGGCACTTCCCCTCCGCAGGCGATAATAACATCTTCCTCGATAACTGCCTCTGGCAGAAGATGTCTCGCCATACGGTTTGTAGAGGTGGTATAAAAACTGTTACCAGAAAAGAACATTCGGGGCGAACCATCAGTTATAATCTGTCCATCGAAAAACATAGCACAGCGATGCGCGTATTTGGAGCAGAACTCTATATCATGGCTGACCATGATAATAGTGACTCCCGTACAAAGCAAGCTCTCAAGTATCCCCGCAAAAATCTGCTTAAACTCGGCATCTAGCCCCTTTGTCGGCTCGTCCAACAGAAGAACCTTTGGCTTTAGTAACAATACCTTGGCAAGAGCTACTCTCTGCTGCTCTCCGCCAGATAAATCATAAGGATGGCGGGAAATCAAATCATCCAGGTGACAAAGACGAGACATCAAAGTAAGCTTTCTTTCTTTTTCCTCATTCGATATCTGCCTATTTCTCAACATCTCCCATAAGTCTTCTCGCACCGTTTTTTTTACAAATAGTGCCTGCGGATTTTGAGGTAATACTCCCATGAAACAATCAAACAACCAATCTTCCTTCTTTGAAAGTTCTCTACCATCAAGCATAACCTTACCCCGGTATGGCTTATTGATGCCAGAAATAAGGGACAACATGGTAGTTTTTCCTGTTCCATTTCCTCCCAATATTGCCAGGAATTCTCCTTTAGAGACCTTGATAGAAAGCCCCTTTAAAACATCGGGCTGATCTTTTTCATATTTAAACCATACATCGCTCAGTTCAACAGCAGGAGGGCAACCATCTGGGCTTTCCTCTTTTCTCTTTCTAACTTCATCAGGAATATCGCAAAGAGTATGCCCCTCCGCAAACTCATTTAGCCATAGTCTACCGTCCCGAACGGTGATGGGACAAACCAGATCATTAGGAACCGCAGCATATATTCTCATCGGGGCGGGCATGGAGAGAAACATACTGTGTCTTTTTTTCTTCAGTGCTTCCCCTACCTCATGGGGGTTACCTTCGCAGATCAGTCTTCCCTCATCCAGAACAAGAACGCGGTCGCTTATAGGAAAAACTTCCTCCAGGCGATGCTCGGTCATGATGATTGTAGTTCCCAGCTCACGATTGATTTTACCTACATTCGCAAGGAAGTCTGCCGCCGCTATCGGGTCCAACTGGCTTGTGGGTTCATCCAGAATCAGCACAGATGGCTGCATAGCCATGATCGAGGCGAGGTTTAATAATTGTTTCTGCCCGCCGGATAACTCGCTTACGTCTTTATCAAACCAGGTCTGAATTCCAAAGAAGCTACTCATCTCCGCCACACGTTCACGGATTATCGACGTATCATAACCGAGGCTTTCAAGCCCGAAGGACAGCTCATGCCATACCTTGTCCGTGACGATCTGATTATCCGGGTTTTGAAATACAAATCCAATACGGGCGCTTTGCTCTCGCTGATCAATTTCTGAGAGCAGCCTGCCTTCGAAGAATATCTCTCCGCTTAAGTCTCCATGTGGAGCAAGGACAGTCTTAAAATGTCGCAAAAGCGTAGACTTTCCACTACCCGACGGCCCGACAAGCGTTATAAACTCGCCTGATTCAATAGAAAAGTCTAGACAGTCTAAAACCTTTTTTGTCTGTCTTGGATATGTAAATGTCAGTTCGCAGATTTTAAAGCTTTCCATTTTATATCCTCTCTAACATTTAATATAACCGGTGTTATACATAATGCAAAATAGCAAAGGAAAACACTGATGGGGTAAGCACCAAAAGCTACACCCTTTATCGTGGGATAATACCGCCAGTGGATTACATCTAAAAAAGCACCGATTATGATATATGCACCGCAAAGAAGCAGATATAGCAGTACCGCCTTGTCACGATTGTTAAACCGGTAAATAGAGAATGCTGTCCGGCCTTTAAGCCCATAGCCACGGCTTTTCATACTATCTGCCGTCTCGATTGCATTTTCCAGTGCCCAAGTGACCATGATCGACAAGATCATTATGCCGTTTTTTGCTCTCTCCAATACACTCCCTCTCGACACACCCCGCCCAAGACATCTTTGCGCATCGGATACGACCTTGATTTGTGCTTTGAACCTTGGAACAAAGCGAAGCGTCATGGATAATATCAGAGACAAAGCTGGAATAATCCGCCCGAAAAGATATACGAACTTGTCGGAAGTCATAACCGCATTGTAACAGGTAAACCACGAAATAACCGTTACAATCATGGTGGCCGCTGCGATTCCGTAAATAATAGATTCCAGCGTCAAGGGGTTTCCACTGGGAAGATATGTCAGGATAGTTATACCCTCATGGTTGAAGGCAGGATTAAAGAGCGCCGCGATCAGAAACATTGGTAGTATATACCGTAAATTAAAGCGTATAGATTTTAGACCATTTAAATTTATTGAATAGATAAAAGAGCAGACAAGGGATATAAAAAGGCAGACAGGATGCATAAAGATCATGGAGAAAGCCAGTACCATCCCAAAGTAAAGAAAATTTACAACCGGGTGATAACTTGAAAATGTATCACTATTACTCATACTGCTTCCCTCCTGAGTATTCTCCGCCCACATCCTTACCTAGGTCGCAGGTATAGACATATTCGATTACGTCACCCTCTTTTAGCTGATAACGTGAGCAACCGTAATTGGGAAACCAGCCGTTTACTTTATACATCCATCCGGAAAGATCACCTACGTCTAACTCATAAATGTTGCCAATGCCTTCAATATATGCGGTATTGTATATTGGAGTTTTATCATACTCCATTGGGATTTTTGCTTTTTTCAACTCACGCATCAGGACATTGTAAACGCTTTCCCCTTCGTAGAAAGCAACAGACTTTGTGGCAAATATTTTGCCATCCCCTGGGACCAGCTCCCATTTATCTTCATCAAGGAGGTCCATATTATCCAAAATGGTTTCACAACTTACTGTAAGTTTACAGGTAAGCTTGGTATCGACAATAACTGTATCCTGCGGCTCAACAGGATCCGGCTTACCGGTAGGAATAGGATCAGTCTGATATTGGTCCTTTCCGTGTTCAGGATTAGTTATATTTCCATTTGTATCTGATTTATCGGATGTGGCACTATCTGATTGACTGTTATCTGAAGATGTCGTGTTTTTTTCCGTATTTGATGCCTTACCAGAATCATTACTTGCAGATGCCGGCAATGTTGTTCCGTCATTTTCTGCAGACGGGGGCTCAGTAACTGCTGCCGTATCAGAAGTATGTTTTGAATAGTCTCCTCCCCAGAAATATGCTCCGGTTAGAATAGCCACCACTATTACAGCAATTATTATTTTTATTTTATGCTTTATTATCTTCTCTCTCATAACCCTGACCCCTTTATAAAAGATTTGCCTCTCCAAGCATATTAAATAGCATTTGTGCAATCTCACCTCGAGTTATTGCAGCAGATGGCAGTATTTCTAGGTCAGACTGATTCAAAATGTTCTCCTTATAGCAAAATGCCATAGATTCCTGTGCCCAGTTCGATACCTGTACATAGTCATCAAACTGTGCCAGCAGATCGCGAATCGCCGAGGTGGTCATCGAAGTGTCCATGCCACAAAGTTTTGCTGCTCTTGCCAGCATTACCGCTGCTTCCTGACGGGTTATAGTTCCATTAGGATTGAAAGCATTCGTAGTTATGCCTTTGACAATGCCATATGAATTAGCTGCACCAACATATGGGGCATACCAGCTTGAATTCGCTACATCGGAGAAAATAGTATTTGCTTTTGGAGTAAGCCCCAGAGCCCTAACGACTATAGCAGCAAATTCCGCCCTTGTCATCGTCTTATCAGGGCAGAAGGTGTCATTACTATAGCCATTGATTATTCCCCGTTCAGCCAGCCCTTCTATAGCTGTCTTATTTACTTCAAATTTTTCTCCGACAATATCACTAAAGCTTATACCTGGATTGATGATAGGCTGTGACTTTATATCAGCATTTTTGCCCTCCAAGCCATCTCCAGCCTTTAGGTCAGCATCATCTGAAATTGAGATCGCATCGCTCATATCATAGAGGCTGTTTTCACCATTTATATTTCGCTGCACAGACACGAGCGCATACAATGCCTGTTCAGTTGACATTTGATCGCAAACACTACTGTCTAAGGTGTGCTTGAAACCACTGCCCTTGACATAATATTTCAATAGATTATCTACCAGAGAGTTACCGTTTTTCACAAAGCGATTGTCATCCATGGGAATCCCAAGTTCCCCCAAGGCAACGATCGTCTGTGACAAGCTCTCCAAATAACTACTCCCATTATCGGTGAAGCCACCCTCGTTATTTTGTAAATTTGAAAGACAGGTAAGAGCTTTATCAATTGCTTTTGCAACATCCGCCTTATCTTGATATTTGGAAAGCGCTTGCAGAGCCATTGCAGTGATATCCGGATCAGCGCTTGTACCGCTTTGGGCAAACCCACCGTCAGCTAATTGACACGATAAAATTTTATTTACATACATATCGCGCGTGGACTGAGTCTTTGCCGATGTGTTTACAGGAACCATATAATTTCCGCTGTCCAGGGCTATCAAGGCGTAGATTGGGCCGTTTATTCCCTGCCAAATGGTCTTATCATAATCGCCAAGCGGAGTAAGCAGGTTGTATCCAGTCACATCAGTTGGGTCTTTACCGATTGCAGTTAGCGCTAAAATAACACGCGAATAATCAGTATATTTTTTTGTGCTGAGTACCCCGTCACAAGCTTTTACATATTTCTCTAAATTAGAATAGTAGGCCTGATAGTAGCTTGCATCAACCTCATATCCTGAACGGGCTAACCCTATAATCAGCCATTCACCGCCTATAGTGCCTACCTGCGGGCTCTTTATAGTCTTTTGTATATAAGTAGCGGTATCATTTATTGCAGCATTGATATTTGCTTCAGTGGCGGCCAATGATGTTACGGTATTGCCCATAATTAATAGACTTATTATCAAGGCACAGAGAATAAATGAAAGTTTTTTCTTCATATTATAATGTCCTTTCCTAAAAGTAATTATTTCCATTTTCTTAGAAAATATTAACCACAGAAATTTTTGCATTAGTCGCTACTTTAAGAAATTATTAAAATACCTGAGTAAGAAATTACACCGAAAGGTTCCGTTTAATTTGCTATTGTTCTCCACAAATCTCATTAGTATCGTAGCCACTTGAGCCCTTGTAGCTTCACCTGCGGGAACAAGCTTATTGCTGCTAACGCCATTTATTAACCCTTTATAATTTGCCCACTTCATCGCAGTCTGCGCCCAATTACTTATACTGCTTGTATCAGAATAAGCTGTCAGATCTGATGTTGCGGTCAAGTTGTAGCCCTTGTATCTTGCGTAGTTGTATAACAACGCCGCCATCTGCTCACGGGTAATGCTATCATTTGTACCAAAAAGCCCACCGCCATAGCCAGATACTATACTATTTTCAGAAGCCCAAATTATCGCACTAGTATACCACTGCCCATCTTTCACATCAGTAAAACTATTCGTTCCGGAAACGTTTGGCTTGCCTTCAAGACGATACAGCACAGTGACAAGCATGGCACGGGTCATATCGGTGCTTGGATTAAATATCGTATCACTTGTGCCATTCATAATGTTATTTTGGGAAACATACTTTACTGCTTCATAGTACCAGTTATTTTCTGAAACATCTGTGAATCTTACAGTATCGTCATAGACTATTGCAAATATAGAAAAGTGTTCTGTAACAAAGATTACGCAACCAGTTGAGGCATCATAGTATGCACCTGACATCTCGGTTGCTTTGCCCTCAGAATTAATATAATAGATAGTAAGATTTGGCGTATTTTCTCCGTTCAAAGGGGTATAGGGGATACTCACCTTGACTTTTCCGTTGCCAAAATCGGTGATTTTCTTGCCGTCGGCTAAAATGGACAAATCATATACCGGATGCCTGCCAACAATCTCCTTGTTTTCATCGCTGAGCCCAGAATTCTCTACCTGCGAAATGTTAATTGTGATATTTCCATTACCAGCTGCCCCACAGACAGCAGCTACTGTCTCAGGATCAAGGGTCAGATTTGCACAACTTGTTTCAATTTTCAGCGATGTGTTGCTTGTATCACCCAGCGTGGATACAGTTGATTGCGGTATTGTTAGTGCTGCCCCACTGGCACCCTTTGGAATATCGACTGATATTTGCGCCACAGAACCTTGGGCATCGCTGCTTTCTGAGACTGACTTATTAAAGTCTTTTAGGTTGTTACCGGATAGCGTAGCATTTGCCACACCTGTATTTTTGTTCAGAGTGGCCGTTACATTAGCCTCTGCAGTAATTGAAGAAGCACCGTCTGATATTGAACCAGATGTACTGTCTTCAGTGTAGTCATCAGTATAATATAGAATGACTTCATCCCCGTCAGATAACATATAGCTGCTGATACCTACATTGGGACTTATTCCGTTTACCGAATATTTCCAACCTGAATTGATCCCATTGTCAAACTCAGCGAGGCCTTTAACTTTTGAAACATACACTCCGACTGCGGAGCTGCTGGTGACATATGTTAAATGGTTACTATCAAGCGCTTTCTTAATTGCATCCCAGGCAGAGGCTTCGTTTGACACAGTTACTGTATAGTCATTTATCCAGGTATCATTATCATCACCGATAACGGATACAGTAATTGTCAGATTGAATGGTGCGGGGCCAGATGAAGATGAGAGCGTTACCGGCACAGTTTTACAACCGTTTGTAACATCATCTGCTGAAATGTCAAAGCTCCCTGTAGAGATATTATAACCGCTAAGACTAACCTTATAGCTATAGCTTCCGGCAAACAGGTAGTAGGTGCCAGCTGAAGATGTTGAAATCTCATTGCCGGCATTATCCTTTACCGTTATTGTCGGATATATTGTTGTATATGTACCTGAGTCATAAGCCGATGCGGGTGAGACATTAATTGTAGTCTTGGCCTTATCAGTTTTGGTTTCATTGGTGTTCCTGATTGCGAATATGTAACCGGAGTCATTAGTGTAATAAATAGTTCCGTCACTGTCGGCAATCAGGCTTGTAAAGGTATATTGAGCCTTTGATGGGGTATAAAGAGTTTCGTAAGAAATGTTTGTGCCGTCATCCGAAATTACGATGATCTCGCCTCGCGCAGAGTTTACAGTAAAATACACGTAAGCCTTATCGCCGTAGGCAGTCGTTAGAAACCCTGATGACTGAACAGATCCGCTTGTAATATAATTAGAAACCTGCGAAAGATCGCTGGAATTCAAAACATATATGCCATCGTTTGCCCCAACATAGATCCTGCCATTGTATACTACCGGCGTACTGTTACTCCCTGTGGTGAACTTCCGGGAGGCAACAGAAGTAAACTCGCCAGTACTGTTATTTATGGAAACCTTATAGATATAGCCGCTGTCCGTTGTAAAATAGAGGTAAGTGCCGTCATATGCTATTGAGGAGCGGATTTTGCCGTTAACTGTAAGTGTACCGGATGCGGTGGCAAAACCGCTGGCATCTGTTTTTACCGATGTTAAAGTGCCGCTGTCACTGCCAAAAACTACATAATCTCCGACAATTACTGCACCTGCCCAATACCTGGCATCCGTCTCGCCACCATACATTATCCAATTACTTGCTCCGGTCTCGGCGTCAATGGCAGAGTATCCTCCGTATGTTCCGAGTGTATAATTGCTATCGCCGTAGTCCCCGACATATAATGTTTTGCTTGTATTATCATAGAGAATGGGAGTAGTGGCTACATAATCTCCGAAAGCGGAAATTGGAGTCGACCAAACTAGTGCCATGCTAAGTGCGTCAAAGGCGTCGATTCCAGTAGCATTGGTTACAAATATTTTGCCATCTCCATAGGCAATTTGCGGTGCATAGCTTTCATCTGTAGCGAGGGCTGTAGTGGTCAAAAGTTCACCGGTATTCTTTGCTACCTTAGAAAGCCCGTGTTCTGTTGCAACGTAGAGGTAGCCGTCATATAAAACTATATTCGAAGATGAGAGCGTTCTGTATGAACCAAGGGCTCCGAGAGAGGTAGCCCAATCTTCCTCAGTCTGCCATGATCCCTCCGCAGTCGGATAAGAAACAGTCGCCATGTTGTCATTAAAATCACGGAAAGCAGACCAATCTGCACTACCTGAAGCCACGTCAGTTAAGGTATCAGTCAATATGCTTTTATCAGTGCTGTTAACTGTAAAACTGCCAAAAGAGCTATGGTAACCACTCCTATTAACGGTATATGTATAGGTGCCGTTAACAAGATCATATGTATAGATACCCCCAATAGTAGATATTGGTGTTTTTTCAGAGCCATTGTTATCTTTTACTATTACGCTTTCGTTTGCGGTATTGCCCGGAGTGATTGTAACCGCATATCCGTTCATTGCGGTCAGGGTCAAGCTTTGTGTCTCTGTTCCGCTTACAACGATAGTTCCGCTTGCAGGTTGATATCCATTGGCGCTAGCATAATAGTTGTATGTCCCAGCTGCTAACCGGTACTTAAAAGTTCCAGAACTTATTTGATATGGGGAATATGTATGGTTTGAGCCATCAGTCAATGTAAGTGAAGCACCGGCTAGATTGTCTGTCCCATCTGTAACAGTGATATCTACATCTGATAATGTCACGCTATTGCCCGCAACAGTAACAACGCATTCGGCATAGGTGTAGTCCGATGATAGGTTTAGGGTGTACGTACCCGCATCTCCGAAAGTGATATATGCTTTTCCATCGCTGTCTGTAACAGCTACCGGAGTTGAACTATAGATTACGCCTGTGGCATAGATCGTGGTATTGGATAAATTGGCCGCAATAGTATTATAGCTGTCGTCATAAGTAGTAGCTCTTACCTCAACCGGAACAATGCTTCCCGTAGTACCAGAGGCTGAGTCTGCGGTAAACCATGCATATGATTGATAACCATAATTAGCACTTCCACCGGTGTATTTATCATAATAGACTATATATGTATCACCCGCTGTAAGCGCATGAGCGCTTAATGCTCCGCTGTCAAAACCACCAGATGAGCTTTCAGTTAAAGTTCCAAAATAGTCAAATCCGGATGGAGTAATTGCTGCAATTTCATTTATGTAATAAGTACCATAGCCGGAGGAATACGAGATAGTATAGCTACTGGCATCATGTCCATTTTGCAATGTGGCGTAAATCACGGCATCAAGAGCATTTATACCGGTACTGCTATCGGCTGCGTCTGTAGTATAGTCTATAACATCATCGACATTAACTGAAACATTAAGTATCGTGCTGTTCTCCCCGATTATCCGCACGTTCACAGTCCCTGATGCTGACATCGCTGCTACCGGAAGAAGGACAATCGTTATTATAAAAGCTAAAAAAATAGCCAAAATTAATTTTTTTGCTTTACCTCTTTTCATTTACTATATCCCCCTTGTTTTTATAGTTTGTTAAGTACGACAATAAACAAAGATATCTTTTGCTTAGCTATTTTCCTTTTCAACATTCCTTTGATCTTTTGCCCTGTCTTTTATTCTTTGTCCGCTAGTTATTCTGAATAAAAAATGCGCTTCCCACAGGAAGCGCATATCAGTAGACAGAGCATAATTATCTAAATAAGTCTGTCGACCACCATTAGACAATTTGCAATTCTGCTTACGTGCTTTCCCGCTCTTAGAAGGATTACATCGTGTAAACATCTGTCGGTCTCCTGGCTCAACATCATCCTCCGGGGGCCTTCCCGCGTTTTTCGCAGTGGCATATCCCTTTCGTCCGTTTTACAGTTGCTAGAGCAGCTCCGGTTTCTCACCGGCTTCCCTATTGATTATGGATTATCATTACAGATGTTTTATTATTAAATTTAATTTAATTAATAATATAATAACACACTTTTATGTAAAATTCATTGCCAAAAGGTATTCATCTTGAAAGTCATCTCTAACTGCTAATTCTATATGCTCTATCTGTCTTGCTTGATCTACAGCCTTTTCCCGTTCTTTTTCTGATAACAGAACCATACTTGCACCCGCCCCTGCTGCATTTCCTACTGAAATAACTTTTTCTTTTGCTATCGGCGGTATCAAACCAATTTTTAAAGCACTTAGTACTTTTATATAGCTGCCAAAAGCACCTGCAAATATTAACTTGTCAATACTATCAGCCTCTTTACCTATATGCTTTAGCAAAATGTTGATGCCGGCATGTATTGCTCCCTTTGCCATCTGAACCTCTCTAACATCAAGTTGCGTTATCACAACGTCGGGCTTTCCTTCCTTTCCCCATACCAAGACAAACTCATTGCCTTTAGGACCCTTTCTTAGTCTTTCAATCAGCTTCTCATGAATGTCCTCTTTACCTTTAGACTTTTCAACATCCAGCATCCGCCCTCTTTTATCTATTATGCCGACCTCAAGCATCTCTGCAATTGCATCTATCAAGCCGGACCCGCATATTCCAATAGGGTCTTTAGCATCAATTACTTTCACACTTACTTCGCCATTTATAATCTGGACCCCTTCCACAGCACCAGATGCAGCTCTCATTCCCTGATAAATAGACGCACCCTCAAATGCCGGACCTGCAGCAGTTGAACAAGCCAGTATCTTGTCCTTGTGTGACAAAACTATCTCACCATTTGTGCCTACATCTATTAAGATATTAAGCCCTTCTTTCTTCTTAATATCTGTGGAAATGATGTCTGCTATGATATCTGATCCAATATGTCCTGCTATATTTGGAAGAACATAGATTTCTGCACAGGGATTGATCTCTATTCCCATATCTTTGGCTCCTATTTGAACAGCATCACAGAATACTGGCGCAAAAGGAGACCTCGCCAATGATACCGGGTTTACCCCTAGGAACAAATAACTCATGGTCGTATTGCCTACGACGGTAGCATCATATATACGCATTAAATCGATATTATTTCTATCGCTGAGTTTAACAAGCGCATCATTAAAACAGCCAATTATTTTATTTTGCATTATTCCCAGATTCCCGGGAGTTTCATTACAGAAATTGATCCTTGATATTACATCAGCCCCAAAGATACTCTGTGGATTTATTGCTGCTTCTACATCCAGCATTTCATTACTGTTTAAATCCCATAGCATAGCAACCACCGAGGTAGTACCAATATCGAAGGCTATTCCAAAAAACTGGTCAGTCGTATCCCCCGCTTCAAGCGCAATTATAATGTTTTCCTTAATTACGACAGTTATTTCATTTTTACTAATCTCTAAAAGTTCATGAAGTTTTGATATTAATTCTGGCAGTATACCAATAATGTTGCCATTTGGACTATTTCACTTTTTTCGGAGTCGTTTTTTCCTTCGTGTACGCATGCTCAAGACTTGATCATGCTGCATTCTCGGACAAGAAATTAGCCAAAAATTGTTTCGGGCTTAGATATCCCAGAGAAGAATGCATACGCTTTCTGTTATAAAATACTTCAATATATTCGAATACACTGGCCTCCATACCTTCCAAGTCAGCATATCTCTTGAAATATATCCATTCCTTCTTCAAAGTAGCAAAGAAGCTCTCACAACAGGCATTATCAAATGGATTACCTTTTCGACTCATACTGCCTGTAATATGATTTAACTCCAGATACTTTTGGTAACTCTTGCTACTATATTGACAACCACGATCACTATGGAACATGATTTCTTTAGGGTTTTTCCTACGAACTAAGGCATGCGCCATAGCACGGATTATTAGCTCCGTATCAGGTCTTTTGCTCATAGCCCAGCCTACTATCTCCTTATTGAAAAGGTCAAGTACTACGGCTAAATATACCCAACCGGCTCTGGTTTTGATATAAGTAATATCTCCTACCGAGACTATGTTTGGCTTGTCTACATTAAATTCACGGTTTAGAATATTGTCTTTATATAATGACTCTGTCTTTTCTTCTGTTACCGAACGATGCTTGTATTTATGTACGGTATAAATGCCATTTTGTCTCATTAACCTGTATATACGACCAAGGCTTACATAAATTCCTTTTCGTTCCAAGGAGTATTTCATTTTCATGCCGCCATAGGTTTGCTAGCTTTTTTCATGTATCTCCATCATGAACTTGAGAATCTTTAAGTCCTCAAGCTCTTTTTGTCTTGGCATCTTTCTTTTCCAGGCAAAATATCCGCTCGCACTTACCGAGAGAACTTTGCACATCTTCGACACCCGATACTCCGAGCGGTAACTATCAATGAATTCATACTTCATTTTGGTGCTCGCATGAAGGTGTGCAGAGCTTTTTTTAATATTTCTACTTCCTCCTCAAGCTCCATGATTCTTCGTTTATCCTCTTTGATCTTGAGGATCTGAGCTTTGTTATCCCTTGCTGACTTGCCCCTTATCTCCTGTTCTTCCTGGTAGCTCGGCAGCTTGTTTTCTTTTCGGTAATCCCGTACCCAGCGACAAATAGTATTTTTATCGATACCAAGTTCTTCTCCGATACTTGTCGCTGATTTATTGTTTTCCATAATGTACCGGACTGTTCTTTCCCGAAACTCTTTTGTGTATTTACTATTCAGATTAGTCAAACCTTATCCCTCCTGTATGCATATTGGAGGTGATATAATTTAGTGGACACATAGTTAAGAGAATTTAGTAGTCGGGAGGTGTGTCCATGTCCAGAAGAAGATTTGACCGGCAATATAAGCTAGCAGCGATTCAA
>Ga0074197_1000816_pt1 | contig 25823 bp, 26 predicted proteins | sample EPASupsiteSAE305_FD_64526 | JGI IMG/M metagenome (GOLD analysis project Ga0074197, IMG submission 64526) | Bioremediated contaminated groundwater microbial communities from EPA Superfund site, New Mexico - SAE3-05 reassembly with SPADES | ecosystem: Environmental > Aquatic > Deep subsurface >...
TCATCTTCACTCAACACCAGTTCGGCCTTCGGCCGTCCCATCGGCATGCTGGTATCTCCCGTTCCGTTGATACCAGCATGCTACGTGAACATAGATTAGTTAACAACAGAACGGCACACTAGCGCAGCGTGCGCATAACATCCATGTGCATGACGGCGTAACAGAAGAACACTTCGTACACATGCGCGAAGCGCGTGACGCGACCCTCGCAATGCCCACGCTGATTCTGCCGTCGGTGCAGGTCAACATACGGGGTGGCGAGTTTCCACCCGCCGAGGAAAATGGCATCAGCTATCTGAAGATTCCGCTGAATGCGCTGTAGCAGCAATTGCTGCGCGAAGCAGACCTTGCATACCAGTCAATGTCCGCGCGATAACTCTTCGAGCCCGTGAAGGCCAACGGGTGGGGTGGCCTGCCACGGCAGCAACACCGACCGCTTTGCGTCCTGCTTGATCACTCGCTCGATGAATGGCGCTTCATAACGCCCTCGCTCAGCGAGTGCCGGGTCGTGCGTTCCGCTTGCAAGCAGGCTTTGGTCGATGACCCACGCATACGGCTCAATCTGCGCCCGGCGGAGGTCGGCTTGCAGGCGCTCCGCTTCATGCACCGGCGTCGCTTCTGCGAGCGTCACGATCAGCACGTGCGTGAACTCAGGGTCACGCAGCCGCGGCAGAAGCTGGCGGACGGCTTCCGGCATGTCACCCTGTGTGCGCATGACTTCGCGATGGTAGGCCTCGGCTGAGTCCATCAGCAGAATGGTGTGTCCGGTCGGTGCCGTGTCCAGTATCACAAAGGAGTCCCGGCCCTCGTCCACCGTGCGAGCGAAGGCACGGAACACCGCGATCTCCTCAGTGCATGGCGAGCGCAGGTCTTCCTCGAGCATTGCCTTCGCCTGCGCATCGAGGTAAGCGCCGGCCCTGGCGAGAACTTCATTGCGGTAACGGTCGACTTCTAGCGCCGCGTCGATGTGATCCACGCTCAAACCAGGCAGTGACTCCTGCAGCGTCCATGCCACATGAGCAGCGGGGTCTGTCGTCGAAAGCAGGACGTTATGGCCGCGCTGTGCAAGTTCAAGCGCTATCGCAGCTGCCACCGTTGTCTTGCCGACGCCGCCCTTGCCCATCGTCATGATCAGGCCATGTCTGGTCTTCTCGAGCTCGTCGATGAGTGGCAGAAGGCCGCCTGGCAACTCGACGCTTAAGCCGGGAACCGTCTGGGGGGCGGCAATCTGCTCGGGGTGCAGATAGGCCTTTAGCGCGCGCAGGCCAACCAGTCCCATCGGAATGAATCCTGTCTGACTTCGCTCCAGTGCTGCGAGCCCCCGCGGCATGGCCTCGATGGCGGCAGCCTGCTGCGCTTCCATCGCGCGGGCGATGACGTCGTCAGGTGAAGTCGCTTTGAACACACCGTTGACAGCGAGCACCAGGTTCCTGACGCCGAGGTCCGCCAATTCGATACGGGTACGCTCGGCTTCACGGAATGCCGACGTATCTGGACGGGCGACAAGGACCACCGTGGTGTGGTCGCGGTCGGTCAGTTCGGCAACGGCCGCTGCGTACAGTTGCTTGTTGGGCTCGAGACCTGCAAGCGGTCCAAGGCATGAATTTCCCGTCGTGTTCGTCGACAGGAAATTGCTCCACGCGGACGGCAGCGTCAGCAGGCGCAATGTATGCCCCGTAGGCGCCGTGTCGAAGATGACGTGGTCATAAGCGTTCGTGATGACGCTACCTGCGAGCAGGTTGGCAAACGCATCGAACGCGGCAATCTCAACGGTGCAGCCGCCAGAAAACTGCTCTTCCATGCTGCGGATGGCTGCATCGGGGAGTATGCCTCGATAGGGGGCGACCATGCGTTCGCGGTATGCGCTTGCAGCGCGCTCCGGGTCGATGTTCAGCGCATGGAGGTTGGGGACCTGATTGACGGGCGTTGGTTGCCCGCAGAGCGGGGTCTCGAGAACCTCGTCGAGATTGGATGCCGGGTCGGTGCTGACCAGCAGCACGGTCTGGCCGTCTTCGGCCAATCGCAGGGCCGTTGCACAGGCAAGTGATGTCTTACCAACGCCGCCTTTTCCGGTAAAGAAGAGATGGCGGGTGTTAGCGACAGGTAGCGTCATGTCAGTGTGTCCCTCAACATTCGCCGGGCTTGCAGCCACAGGCACCCGCTCTGATGTGCGGCTTTTCGGCGGCGGAAACCTTCAGGCCAATTTTCTGAGTCAATTGGGCACGCGATGGATAGGCGCCGATCGAGATGATCCCGCCATCCACCATCGCGATGGGCAGACGGTCCATACCGGCCTGCATTTCCCGGACCACTTCCGGATTGGCAGCAAACGCCGCCGCATCGTGTCCGAGACCGTGTCTGACAACTTCGACACCGTGGTCCGCCAGCCATTGAAAGTCGGCGTTGAACTGAACCAGTACCGGATTGACGTCGACCCCGCACAAGCCGGTCGGGCAACACATCGCCGGCTCAAACACTTCAAGCTTGCTCATCTTCCCTCCTGCGGGTAGATCCGTTCGTGCGGCAAAGCTGCAGCCGCGTTTTACAGTCCATGTTGGCACTGCAGTGGAACCAGTCGTTGACATCGGTCAAGGTGGAGACGACGAAGTGGAGTTTCCGCGACCGCCACCCGCAATGAGCGCACCAGCCCCGTTCAAACGACGAATTCCATGCATGAATGGGGAAACCTGTCACTATCTACCAAGGCGCCAGATAGATCGAGCGTAGAGGCGCCCTTATAGCTCACGTCAAACGGAGGCCGCCCCCGCGATGACCTGTCCAGACACACACAAGTGGCGTGGTTGCTGCGAAAGCCGGGTTATGCCGGCATGCGCTTGTGCCGATCGACGCCAGCCCTGAAGCCCCATCTACAGCTCCGAACATGAAGCGTCTTCCGCTCTCGCCGCGTGACCCTGCTCCGGCTTCCCCGGGCGTATGGCACTGGATACCGGCTGTCGCTACGTTGCGAACTTATAAGCGTGACTGGTTCGCAAAGGACGTGTTCGCGGGCATCGTGCTGACCGCCTGACTCGTACCAACCGGACTGAGCTTTGCGCAGGCCGCCGGGCTGCCCGGCGTCGGCGGCTTGTATGCAAGCATCGCCGCTCTGTTCGCCTACGCTATTTTCGGACCCAGCCGGATCCTCGTTCTCGGCCCCGATTCCGCACTGACTGCGCTGATTGCCGCTGCCGTCGTCCCTCTCGCCGACGGCCGGCCGGAATCGGCACTCGCGCTTGCTGGTACGCTGGCGATGCTGTCTGGAATCTGCTGTGCGTTGATCGGACTGCTCAGGCTGAGCTTTATCACAGATCTTCTGTCGAAACCGATCCAGTATGGCTATCTCAACGGGATTGCGCTCACACTGTTCGTGAGCCAGTTTCCGAGATTGCTCGGTTTCGCGGTTCCGGGCGGCAGGTTCCTCGACGAGGTAACAAGGGTCTTCCAGGGTGTCGTCGCCGGGCAGATAAACTGGGTTGCCTGCGCCATTGGCGTTTCGTGCCTGGGGACAATTGCATTGCTCAAGCGGTATGCGGCTGCGCTTCCCGCCACCCTGATTGCCGTGGCCACGGCAACCGTGGCGGTCTGGCTTCTGGAACCGGAAGTGCGTGTCGGTATCGCTGTCGTAGGCCGGCTGCCTGAAGGTTTGGCGGCGGTTCGTCTTCCCGCCGTGTCGCTGCATGACGTACGGGAGTTGAGTGGCGCCGCGATCGCTATCGCTCTCGTATCGTTTGCCGATATGAGCGTGTTGTCGCGCGCGTTTGCCCTGCGTGGCGCCTACACGGTCGACCGGAACCAGGAGCTCGTGGCGCTTGGCATCGCCAATATCGCGGCTGGTCTGCTGCAGGGTGTCCCAGTCTGCAGCAGTGCGTCACGAACGCCGGTTGCCGAGGCAGCCGGCGCAAAGACACAGTTGACCTGCGTTGTGTCCGCGCTCTGTATCGCCTTTCTGCTGATCGTGGCTCCTGGGTTGCTAACGCACGTGCCGAACGCCGCGCTCGCCGCGGTCATTGTTTCTGCCGCCGTCTCGCTCTTCGATCTCGGAAACGTGACACGTCTTTATCGAATGCGCCGCAGCGAGTTCGTGCTGTCCATGGTTTGCTTTGCAGGCGTTCTCATGGTCGGTGTCGTACAGGGCATCTTCATTGCTATCGGCCTTTCGCTGCTGTCATTTGTCTGGCGCGCGTGGCACCCTTACGACGCCATTCTGGGCAAGATCGAGGGGAGGCCTGGTTATCACGATGTTGTACGGCACCCGGACGCAAAACAGGTCCCCGGCCTTCTGCTGATTCGCTGGGATGCGCCACTCTTTTTCGCGAATGCGGAGATTTTTAGCCAGCACGTGCGACGGGGTATCGCACAAGCGGCGCAGCCACCTGAATGCTTGGTCGTTGCCTCGGAGCCGATCACCGATATTGACGTGACTGCTGCTGACATGCTCTCCAGGCTTGATCACGAGCTGGAAACTGCGGGCATCGCACTGTATTTTGCAGAGATGAAAGGCCCGGTGAAGGACCGGCTGCGAGCCTATGGGCTCTTCGAAATATTTGACGATACACATTTCTTCGAGACTGTGGCGGATGCCGTTCGCAGTTATACCGCACAGCATCGCGTTGACTGGCCGGGCGAGTGATTGGCCGGCCCGTTCGCCATCCGCCCGGTCTGCAAGGAACGGCGTCACAACAGGCCATGTCTGATGACTGGTCGCTGCGGCAACTCGTGCCGGTCAACTTGCCGGTTCGCTCATATGTGTATGTCACATCCTCGTGCGCGTGGGGCACTTATGCGGCTTCGCCGGAACTCAAGGTGCGCATTGCATCCCGGTAGCCGCGCTCGATCCGGCGTCGTGTGGACGAGCGGGAAAAGTCAGTCGCCGCACCAATCGATTCCTGCCCATCGCCGGATATCAGCACGAAACGGTCGATTTTCCGGTGCGCCATCAGGCGTCTGTACGCCGGGTGTTGACGCAACGGGCTCGCTGGCGGCAGTTCCTGATCGAGATGTTCAATCAGATCGAGATAGCCGTTGAACTGTTCGAAAAGCTTGAGATCGAGCCGCAACTTTCCAAAGAAATAGATCTGCAACAGACGGCCCACCACGTCCGACATCGTCTGAGGTGTCGACGGCGAGATATGACTTGCATCCATCGCGATCAGTTCGCGTTTCACCTCGGGATCATCCGCGTCGATCTGCTCCAGCGCGTTGATGGCGCACCGCAACGGAGTGTTGGAGACAAGGCCACCATCCCAATACGGCTTGTCGTCGATGAAAGTCATCGGAAATGCCGGTGGCAGACTCGCGCTCGCGATGACATGGTCGACAGTCAAGCCGTCCCTGTTATCAAATTCCTCATAGGCGCCCGTCGCAGCATTCACCGCGGTGATGATCACGCGCGTCGCATTTGCGTTCAGCTTGTCGAAATCTACCGACTCCGTCAGCCATTCTCTTAGCGGTGCCATGTCCATAATACTGGTGGCGATCAAAGGCGCCAGGAGAAAAGTCGGGGCCACTCGGATCATTCCGTGCGCACCGAACATCGCCAACCATGCGTCCAGACCGGGCATCGATGGAAGAGCGGAGACGGAAAATCTGTCCCACATGTCCTCCAGGGTCTCGATAGGATCGCCCTTTGCTCCGGCGAGGACAGCCGCGGCCAGGGCGCCGATGGATACGCCGGTTATCACATGCGAGCGGAAGTTCTGGCGCTGGAAGATGGCTTTGATCGCGCCGAATTCGTATGCTCCCAGTGCGCCGCCGCCCTGCAAGACGAGAGCCGTAAGTGTGCTAGACATGGCGACACCGCAAGGTCATCGAGCGTCGATTAAAGTCGGGAGGGTTGAGCATGACACACTTCCAGGTGGGTGGATGGGCAATCACTTACCGCACTCCCGGAGCGGGCCCCGCTTGTAGTCCTGACGTCGCTCAATTCCCATTCCTCATTTCTCGAGCTGAGCACGAATTGACTGCAATTCCTTTCTGCGTTCCGCGTTTGCCTTCGGATAGGTCATTTCAAGTTCGTCAAGCGTCTCGAGTACGATCCTCGACACGATCAGCCTCGCGTTCTCCTTGTCGTCGGCCGGCACGATGTACCAGGGAGCATGCTGGGTACTAGTTGCATTGAAGCATTCCTCATAGGCCTTCATGTACTGGTTCCAGTACTGCCGTTCCTCGACATCGGCAACACTGAATTTCCAGTTCTTCTCAGGGTCGTCTATGCGTTGCAGGAAGCGTTTGCGCTGCTCTTCCTTCGAGATGTGAAGGTAGAACTTGACGATCCGAGTGCCGTTCCCGGTAAGGTGTAACTCCAGGTCCACGATCGAACGATAGCGGTCATGCCACACCGTCTTTTCGTCGAGCAGTGCATCCGGCAGGCCTTCGTTATGGAGAATCTCGGGATGAACGCGAGCAATCAGCACTTCTTCGTAATAGGACCGGTTGAAGATGCCGATCCGTCCACGCTCGGGCAGATCGCGTGTGGTGCGCCAAAGAAAGTCGTGCTGCAGCTCAATGGGGCTGGGATGCCTGAAGCTGAACACCTGACAACCCTGTGGGTTCACGCCGGACATGACATGCTTGATGGCGCCATCCTTACCGGCCGCATCCATTGCCTGGAAGATAAGCAGAACAGCATAGCGGTTGAAGGCATAGAGCAACTGCTGCAGAGAGATCAGGCGGGCGACGTGCTCACCGAGCAATTGCTGGTAGTGTTCCCGTGACCTGTACACGGGCTCCACATTCGTCGGCCACTTGTCGAGCTTGACCCTTCCACCTTCCGCGACACGAAAATCTCGCGAATTGATTTCCATGTTGATCCTCGTTACCGCTCAATGTCGGTAGGCTTGTAGCCAGGGGAATCCGGCAAAGCAGATCTGTGCCGCAAAGCCGATCCCGCCAGCGATCGACCCGATACCCGAAACATACTGTGCAGGAGATTCATCGAACGCGAACACGGCGACCCCAAGTTCTGCGACCATCAGAACGATGAAGGCCACGATCCCCATCAGGAGACAACTGCGCCTATCGGGTTGCAGATTGAACCGCTGCACACTCCATTGCGCAACCTTCCAACTGGCCGCAAGCATGATTGGCGTTTCCAGTACCACGGAGGCAGTTGCGCCGAGATGCGGCACCAGCACCAGCACGCGTACTGCACCGAGAGCGAATCCGATCACAAAGACTATGAGAGCATACGCGGTCCCCGCCTTTACCCATGGGGCGCGTCCCCGTACGCCGAGCGAAGTGGAGTTCATGGCAGTTACGTCCGCGCGGCACGAGCCAATTTCGCACTGGCATTTCGCATGCCAGGTCTGGCGGGGGCGGCGGATCCGTCGACGGCGATGCCGTCCGGACCCGCAGCAACTGATCATTACGGTAGTCGTGACCGCGGGCCAGGGGATTGATCTATATCAACCTGTTCGGCGGCCCTTCCAAATGGAGGGCCGTTTCCGGCCCTCCAGATCTGCACTCGCCGTTATCTCTCCGGTGTGAATTTGCGTGATCGGATCCGTGGCGACGCGCACAGCGAAGGGTTGACCTTGATCAAGGGCGCGCACGCAAGCGGGGAAGACCATGCAGGAATACCGGCGAGCAACGACCTTCGCGTGCGGACAGAGCCGGTCAGTCGCAAGTGAAGTTTCTTGCGATCGACGGAAGACCTAAGCCGGGTTCGCTGAGCGAGACATCCTGTCTGGGGAGGTTGATCCCGGTCGGCGGCAATCAGGCACGACAAATGTGGAGGTGTGCAATGCATCGATGCGTTACATTGATTATGGCGAGCCTGATCAGCCTGTTCGCTGCAACAACTGCTGCGGCATATGCGGATGAGCCGACGCAAAGCGTCACGGAAAGTGGCTTGAAGGTCCACTACGGCGTGATGCCTGCCACGAAAGCTCAAATGGTCGAGCGAGGCACCGATGCCTCCCAAAAAGGCGCGGACGCCAAGCCAGGACTGTCCAGTTATCACCTGGTGGTTGCACTTTTCCGTAGCAACACCGACGAACGCATCAAGGATGCGACCGTGCTCGCTACGGTCAAGGGGCCCAAGGGGCCAAAAGGCAACGCCCATTCACGCCCCGTCACAAAGCAGCTCCGGCCATTGGTGATCGGCGACACGGTCACCTATGGAAACTTTTTCGACATGGGCTGGCGAGGCGTGTATCACGTAAGCCTCGCTGTCACGCAGAAAAATGAGTCAAAACCCGTGAAGGTCAGTTTCGACGTTGATCAGCAGTTCTGATTTCAGCGTTCCGGCGAAGTCGGCGCGAGCACTTACCTATCTGGCGGGCATCCTGGGACCTGCTGGCAACCGTATCACATTGATGCGACCCGGCAAGTCACCCGCAACCTCGTCTTCGTTGTACGTGAAGTAGACAAGCGAGTGACGTTCAGTGTCCAGCACCCGGATTATGTGGAGCGAGTCGAAAGTTGGATCTGACTCGGCCGTGAATACCTGCGCTTGCCTGGGAACGGTTTCGGCAATGCGGATGTTGCCTGTCTGATGGCAGGATGCCGTCAGATCCGTCCCGCGGGAGATTCGTCCACTTCCCAGTGCGCCCTCGGAATGCGACTCTGAGACATAGCAGGTCACGCCTTTCACGAGGGGATCGTCGTAAGCCGAAATGGCGATGTGAGAACCATATCGCTGAGTATGGGTTTCGATCGTCGCCAGCTCTTTTGCTACTAGAGCGGAAGACAAAAGTATCAGCAGCGCGCCCAGGATGCTCGCCCGCCCTGGAACCAGCTTGATCATGATCCACCTCCGGGTATTCGATATGCCGATCTTCGGTCGCGCAACGCCGCAGCGACGGATACGTGACTTCAGGCTATTTCAGCCGGAAGTCATCTACTTGACGTAGGTCAACGCCTACGTGTTCACCCGGCGTCATTCTGAAATGGATACGTTGTCCGTACAGGGCACCTGCCGGCAGCGGATTGACCATTCCTTGTCCAGGCGAGAACAAATCACGACTTCGGTCGCCTGCGTCGCCAGAAAGTTCGCATATCGAGGATTGCCATGTTCAGGAACGCCCGTCTTTCGTTGTTTCTACCTTTCCTTGTCTGCGTCTGTGCAAACGGTGCTGCGCTCGCGCAATCGTTACCGCAACCTGCTTCGCAAAACGGCATCTCCTACATAACCGGCGGTGTGGGCGAAGACGAAGTTCAGGCATTTCGCGCCGCAGCTCCAGGCTACAACCTTCGCATGACGTTTGCGTCGAAGACAGGGAGTTATCTGTCCGACATCGATGTGACGATAACGTCGGGAGCCGGACGATCCGTCCTGTCCGTTCGGACAGAGGGCCCGTTCCTGTTTGTCCGGCTACCGGCAGGGCGCTACCAGATCGGAGCGCAAACGCGTCACATCACGGAAACCAGAAAGATCCAGGTGCCCGCACACGGCGGCGCTGATTTGCGTTTCTACTGGGAAGATCCGGATCGTCACGGAGTCATGCGCGTCTGTAAAAGCTGTCCGGATACGGCTCGTCCCTGAGCGGCCTGTTTCGTTACTCAATCCGCGTCCTAATGGGCACCAGAATGCAGACAAATCCCGTTGAGCCCGGACCGGACGTAGTCTCTGGCCACGTCGAATTGGCGCCGCCGGCCGGGCATGCCGGCATGAAGCGCGGGTTGTCGAGCGCGCAGGTGGAGGAGCAGCGTGTCCGATTCGGTCGCAACGTTGTGGACTCAACGGCACGGCGCACCTGGTGGCAAACGCTCGGGGAGGTACTCCGTGAGCCCATGTTCCTTCTGTTGCTCGCTGCGAGCGGTATTTACTTCGTCCTCGGGGACGTTTCGGAGGCGCTGACCCTCCTCGCGTTCGTGATGGGGATCGTCTTTCTCACGGTGTTTCAGAGTCACCGCACCGCGCGGGTTCTCGACTCTCTTCGCGAGCTGTCCGCGCCCCGCGCGCAGGTCCTCCGGGACGGGCAACGGCAACTCGTTTCCGCTGCCGAACTGGTGCCCGGTGACGTGGTTTTCGTCGACGAAGGCGCACGCGTGCCCGCTGACGGCTCCGTGACGGAAGCTCACGAACTGAGCGTAGACGAGTCGCTACTGACAGGCGAGTCCATTTCGGTAAGCAAGTCCGTGGCGCGACCCAATGCAAATCAGGAGGAAGAGTCCGGCGGGCAGCTTTTCTTCGGATCAATGGTGGTGCAGGGCCAGGGGCAGATGGTCGTGACGGCGACGGGGTCGAATACCACGCTCGGTCGCATTGGAAAGTCGTTGACCGCCATCACGGAAGCCCGCTCGCCATTGCAAATGGAGACGAGAACATTCGTCAATCGCTTTGCGCTGGCTGCAATCGCACTGTGTGTGCTGCTGGTCCTGGCCTATCGTTGGCGCTCCGGGGAATGGCTTCCGGGCGTGCTCGCCGGGATCACGCTGGCCATGGGGATTCTTCCCGAAGAGATTCCGGTGATATTGACCGTATTCATGGCGCTAGGGGCTCGCCGCATCGCCAACGAAGGCGTGCTGACGCGCCGCATGAGTGCCATCGAAACCCTTGGCCAGACCTCAGTACTGTGTGTCGACAAGACGGGCACATTGACGCAAAACCGCATGTCGGTGCGCGTGCTGTTCGCGCAAGGAAAGCGGCAAGTCATCGATCAGGCCACTCAGCGCATTGACGAGGCGTATCACGAACTCATCGAATATCTGGTACTCGCCAGCGAAATCGAGCCGGTCGATCCAATGGAGCGTGCGTTTCACGAAACAGGCCGGGTTGGGCTCGTCGGCACCGGACGTCTCCACAAGCACTGGTCGCTGGCCCATGAGTACGCGCTAACATCGGAGTTGCCGGCCATGTCCCACGTATGGCACGCGCCAGAACTCGATCATCACGCAGTGGCCTGCAAGGGCGCGCCAGAGGCGGTCTGTGCTTTGTGTCACCTGGGCGAGCGGGACACGCAGACTGTCCTTGATCAGGCCGAGCAGATGGCGTCGGGCGGGCTGCGGGTACTTGGGGTGGCCAAGGCACGGTACTCACATCCCGAGTGGCCTGAAAAGCAGCACGACTTCGAGTTCTCCTTCGTGGGGCTGGTCGGTCTGCTGGACCCGGTCCGGCCGGAGGTCGCGACCGCTATCGCAGAATGCCAGGCAGCCGGCATCCGCGTGGTGATGATCACCGGCGACTATCCGTCAACGGCGCGGGCTATTGCGACTGAAGTCGGCATCGACGGCGCACGGGTCGTGACCGGCCAGGAAGTGGCAGCGATGGACGACGCACAGCTTCGCGATGTCATAAAGCACGTTGACGCGTCCGCCCGCGTCAAACCGGAGCAGAAGCTACGGCTCGTCAACGCGCTCAGGGAAAGCGGCCAGGTGGTCGCGATGACCGGTGACGGTGTGAACGACGCGCCTGCGCTAAAGGCGGCGCACATCGGCATTGCAATGGGGCTGCGCGGCGCCGAAGTTGCGCGCGAGGTAGCCTCGCTGGTCCTGTTGCGTGACGACTTCGCGCCAATCGTGTCAGCGATCCGGCTGGGAAGGCGTATCTACGCCAATCTCGTGCAAGCGATCAGCTACACGGTTGCCGTTCACATTCCGATGATAGCCGCCACCATGATTCCGGTTCTTGTTGGCTGGCCGCCGATGCTTGCGCCGGTCCATATCGTTTTTCTGCAACTGGTTATCGATCCAGTGTGCTCGGTCGTGTTCGAGAACGAGCCTGAACGCGAGAACCTGATGCGTTTGCCACCGCGCGGCGCCGGCGCGCGGCTGCTATCGAATCGCGCACTGGCTCAAGGGGCGGCGGCAGGCGCGGTGGCCGCCATGCTGGTGCTCGGTCTGTATGCCGGCTTGCTGAGCCACGGCTACGACCTTACCTTCGCCCGCACATTGTCATTCATGGCGCTCGTGGCGTGTAATGTGGCCTTGATCTTTGTGATCCGATTACTTCCGCAGTCGGGGACCCATGCGCGCGCACGTCAGCAGAATCGCTACCTCTGGGTGGTACTAAGTGCCGCCGGCGCGGGGTTACTGCTTCTCATGACCGTTCCTGCACTGGCGCGGCTGTTTGGACTGGTCGCGTTGCTGAGCGTCTGACGGTGCGGATACAAAAAAACCTGGAGAATGTTCCTGTGATCATGATGGCGGGACTCTTCGCAGCCATTTTGCTGCTCAACGTCATTCCGGCCTTCGCCCCTCCGACGTGGATGGCAATGTCGTGGATAGGCTTCAATCAGCCCGACCAGAACCCCTTCCTGCTGGCCGTAGTTGCTGCCTGTGCCGCCACATCGGGGCGTCTGATTCTTGCGCGATGCTCCACATGGCTCGTACGCGGCCATCTGATGCGCGAAGCGGACCGGCAAAACATCGACGTTGTGAAGGCCTGGCTGGAAAAGAGGAAGGTGGTGACTGCCGGCGCGCTGCTGCTGTATGCATTCAGTCCCTTTCCATCGAACTATCTTTTCATCGCATATGGGCTAACCCGGCTGAGACTGTGGCTGATCGGCGTGCCATTCTTCTTAGGACGCCTCGCGAGCTATGCAGCCTGGACACATTTTGCGCAGGTCGCGCACTCGTATATGGACCCTGAATTCGATCTCGAGGGCGGGTATCTGGGAGCCTACTTCGTTCTTACCCAACTGGCATTGCTGTGCCTCGTCTTTGCCCTGATGCGAGTCGACTGGAGCGTTGCACTCAACGAGCACATGCTCCGTTTCAGGCGCCACAGACCGGGTGAGAATGCCCGTACCTGACTAACGCAACCGCGCGGTCGTGCATCACCCAGGTGAACGCATAGAATTCAGGAGAGGATCATTTTCTGCATGTGTCAGGATAACGATGAAGAATTCAGCCGGGGGCGAACCATCAACAGCGGAGTTTGAGTAATGCGGGCCGTTCGGCCTGCGACGCTTCCGAGAAACCAGCGTGAGAAGCCGCGCCGACCGTGCGTGCCGACGATTACGAGGTCCGCGTGCCATCGCTCAGCCTCGCGAACAATCGTGTGGGGTATGTCATCGCTTGCAGGGTCTGTTTTGACCAGCCCCAGTTCTACGGGGTTAATCTGATTGGCAAAAACCTCGGCCGCCGCGGCGAGCACCTTATCCCCCTCTTCGATGAACGTATCCTTGAGAAATCGAACAGCGCGATCGACGACGTAGACAGCTCGTATGGACGAATCGGGTCTTGCCAGATGCAGGCCAGACCGCAGGGCATCGAATGAAGCCTCGCTGCCGTCGAGCGCGAACAGGATTCGCCGCGGATAGGCATGTATCGCGGCCACATAGCTGGCGGGCACGATGAGAATTGAGCACGGAGTCTGGTTTGTGACGAATTCGGACACCGTTCCTTCGAACCAGCGCAACATGCCGTGATGTTGACGGGCACCGACCACGAGCAGGTCGGCGTGCCACTCACTTGCAGCATCGATCAGCGCATTTCCCGCATAGCCACCTAGCCTCGAAAGTTCCACCACGCGGGCGTCGACGTCGATGTTCGCATCAGCGAAAACTTCGTTTGCCTGCTTAACCGCATCGCTGGCATCCCGTACAAGTTCCTCCTGTATGGTCTCGAATACAGCATCCGCCAACAATCCAAGCGGCACGAGCGCACGCGGGTTTTCGGCGACGCTTACTATACGCACCTCAGTGTCTGGGCTCACGAGCCCGCATGCGTACTTCGCCACGCGTGCAGACATAGGTGACGAGTCGACAGCAATCATGATCCGCTCGAATCCTGATTTAAGGCGATTACTGGCACTCGATGCAGTCATGGTTGGTTCTCCGTGCAAAGCGCGATCTCACATGCGTTGGTGGTGTTTGGCAACTAGACGTGCGTACGATATTGGGCGAACACAAAATCGGAATACTCAAGTGTGCGCTGCCAGTCTAAGACTGGTTCCACAAGGATCTGATTTCTAGTGTCGAAGTATCTTTCTCGCCATCGTTCTCTGCGTGATCGGCTGCAGCTCGAACGAGCAGCAGCGGCGTTGCAGTGATACGCGCGACGCGGTTTGAGACGCTGCCGAGTACCCAGCCTGCAACGCCACGCCGCCCATGCGTGCCCATGACGAGCAGGTCTGCGGGCCAGCGAATAGCCTCGCGAACTATGGTGTGTGCGACATCATCGCCGCTCCGCTTCGTATGCAGAAAACCGGAGTCGGTGGAAATATCGGGGGCAAGTGATGTAAATACCTCAGCCACCGTGGCGAGGGCCCGTTTCCCCTCGTCGACCAGTGCCGCCTCCCGCACGTCCATTGGAACCAGATCGGTGAAGCTGATGGTCCGATCTACGACAAACAGCGCCCTTAGATGCGCCCCTTTCGCGGCGAGCGTCATGCCTGTCAGCAAAGCCTGATGAGACGCCGGGCTTCCGTCGATAGCGAAGAGAATCTTCGTCGGTCCGTGCTGGAGTTGCGGCTCGTAGCTCTCCGGGACGACGAGCACGGGGCATTTAACCAGCTTGCTCACGGGTCCTGAGACGGCGCCCTCAACCCATCGCAACAGGCCATGATGTTGTCTCGTCCCAAGGACGACCAGATCTGCATTCCATCTCTGCGCCTCCGATGCGAGGGCATGGGACACATCGCCTCCGTACCTGGCGAGGTCCATCAGTTCGGCCTCGACCGTCAGACCATGGTCTTCAAAAATGCGTCAAACATCCGATAACGCGACGTTCGCGGATTCCCGCAATTCGTCGGAGAATGCCGCGATATTCAGCCCGGTTGCCGAGTGCGCGGAGAGTATCGCCCGGGGGTTTTCGAGCACGCTTACGACACGGACCTGAATGCCAGTGACGCCGAGTTGACAGGCGTAGGTAGCAGCATGGATGGACGCGATACTTGAATCTACGCACAGCAGAAGCCGACTGAAACGGGCTAAAGGTGAATTGGAGCTGACTTGCTGGTTCATGGAAAGACTCCGTGTTGATCGCGGAAAACGCCGGCTGAAGCGCCGTGTAGGCACAGCCTTCGAAAGGCAATCGATGTCCCAGGTATAAGAGCTCCTGCTTCACTTTCAATTGATTTACGTCAACCCCCGGCGTGTCTGCATGACTAGACTGGTTGTGCAATGGCGGTCTATGGATGGAGGACGCCGCCTCTTCATTTTCTGGTGGGTCCAGCGGCAGTCCGCACCGGTAAATGACGGGACCGGAAAGAAGCCAGGCGTTCGGCAAAACCATGACGATACCGGCCACGTTCAGAGGGGGCCAGACAGTCAGGACCATCGTCACGCTGCCTGCACACACAACATGCCGCATAGACCCGCATGTTTGGCAGGATAACGATAGCGGCCGTAGAAGAATCGGTGAGTGTGGCCCGGAAGGGAGCCGTACTGCGGTGCATAGGGTCAGCGCTGCGGCGCGTGGTTCAATTCGAAGCGCAGCACGGGACTTTCTAACCGGCCCGATGCATACCGGGTGCAAGCTGGAGAACGCAAATGAGCAAGAAATCCGAGTCTGATGAGGCTGTCAACCTGAACGAATCGACGGAAGCGACGCTGACGACACTAACGACGCAAATCAACGCGTTTGTGCACGACGGCACCCTCGATAGTCGGTGCGCAGCGAAACTGGTCAAGCGCCTGAAAAGGGAGGCTGACCTGATTTCGGAAAACGGCAAGTCAAGCAAGCCCGAACGGAAGAAATTGAATATCGCCTTCGTCGAAATCGAGGCCGCGCTCCGCGATCACGATGCCGGCCTGCTGGTGATAGCCAACGCTGCTTTGCGCGCGGCCGATGACGCGGTTGAAGTCAGGGCGCGCGGATAGATCGTTCCAAGAGGCAAGGGGGTGCGGGGTTATGCGGACAAGGACCTCCTGAATGCCTTACTGTTGAACAGATTTCTCCTCGGTGAGCTGTCGGCAATGATGTCAAACAGCTTTGCTGTTCAGGCAGCGTCGTCTTCGAAATGTTTGTGCAACAGCGTGTACCGAACAACTGCCACATTGTGGCGCATCGTCATCTTGTCGAGAACTCGCGTTCGGTGTGTAGTAACTCTCTTCACGCTTACGCCGATTGGTTTCGCAGCCGCAGATTGCGGCTCGCCGGATGCTATTGGAACAAATACATCGAGTTCGCGTAAGGACAGCCTGTGATGCGGCTCTCTGTTCCAATATGAAACTGGAGAGATGTTACATCGACCGGTTGAATCTGCCGTTAAGCTTCCATCGAACTACCTGTTCATCGCTTCCCAACTGGTGCTGTTGGGATTGGTGTTCATCTTCATGAAGCTCGACTGGGCACACCTGCTTAACGAGCATAGGTTCCGCTTCAGGCGACAGTAAAAAGGAGCCGGAGACTGGGGGACTTGAGCGCCGGACCGGACCTGCAGACATAGGTGAAGCCTGAGGGCATTTCCAGGCGAACTTACCCAACCGCGAAGAGCCGGCCGGTGCACGTGTACCAGCCAGCGAAGTCTTCAATCATTGCGCTTGCGGCCGGTAAGCATCGCGCTGACGAGATTCTCCCGGTGACGCCAGCTCGCCAGCAATACGCCTCCGACATGAAGTGCGACACACACCAGTACTGCGTTGGCACATACGCCGTGCAGAGTTTCCAGCGCCTCGGAACCCCAGAATGCATTGGTCGTAAGCAACCATCCAGTCACGCCCGTCGCGGTGAGTAGCATAAGAAGGGCAATGATCATTGCCCCACCCGCGGGGTTATGCCCGAGGTACCGCCGCTCGCGGCCCGCCACCATGGCTCTTGTGTATTCGGCAAATGCACGCGGCGTCGGTACGAAGTTGGCGAAGCGGGCGTGATAACTTCCCGCTAAGCCCCACAGGATACGAGCCGCGACCAACCCAAGAACCGCGTAGCCGAGGGCATGATGGATGGGTCCGCCGTCTTCGCTCAAAACGTATGCACCACCAAATGCACCCACAAGACCCCAATGGAACACCCGTACGAACAGGTCCCACACTAGCGTTGATCGGGAGGCGTCGCCGTCCCCTCGGCTCAGGGAACTCATTCGTTGACCTCCTCGCTAACAGGTTTGCCATCGACAGGATTGACAACCATCTCGTGATGATTACCCTTCTTGTCCAATGCATAGACCTCATAGCAGCTTCCCTCAGTCTTGACCCGCTTGACCTGGTAACCCTGTTTCTCCAGTTGGCTCGAAACTTCCTTGTCCTGCATCCACTTTGTTTTTGGTTCGGTGGTGCAGGACCCAGTTGCATGTGCGGCAAACGGCAACGCAATCAGGGCAACGGCAGCGGCGAGGCGAACATTCATCGTTTTCACTTGGAACTCCATAGTCAGGTGGGTTGAATCAATATCGACGGTGCTATTTACAGATGCATGCTGCAACGCGAGCCTGAAGGGAATCTTAAGCAGAACACCCTCGCGCAGGCATGCCGAGCGGGATTAGACTTGACGATCGAAGCTGATAGTCACGACGGTTACTATGCAGCGAGCTTTGCTGCCTGTTCCTTTTGGAGTGCGACGAAATGCGTGTGTTACTGGTCGAAGACGATGATTTGATAGGAAGCGGCGTCGAAGAAGGTCTGCGCGATGCCGGAATGACGGTCGACTGGGCTCACGATGGCCGGGAGGCGATGCTGGCACTGACTACAACAGAGTACGAACTTGTGGTGCTCGATCTCGGTTTGCCGAAACTATCTGGAACCGAGTTGCTGGATTGGCTGCGAGGCCGTCGCGACGATACGCCCGTTCTGGTCATGACGGCGAGGGACACCGTAGCAGACCGGGTAGGAGGTCTGACTGCGGGCGCCGACGATTACCTCGGCAAGCCCTTTGATCTCACTGAACTGATTGCGCGCTGCCGGGCGCTTTTGCGCCGCGCGCATGGTCGCAGCGTCGAGACGATCGAGTATCAGGATCTCAGCGTCGATCCCTCGACGTTCACGGTCACACGGAACGGTCTGCGCCAGCCATTGACTTCACGGGAATGTGCTGTGCTGGTCGAGCTGCTGACGCATCAAGGGACTCCGCTATCCCGCGCCCGCCTCGAGGAAAGTCTTTACGGCTGGCAGGAAGAGGTAGAGAGCAATGCCATCGAGGTGCACGTCTCCAATCTGCGCAAAAAGCTCGGACCTGGATTGATCAGGACAATCAGGGGCGTTGGGTACGTTGTGGAGAAGACATCGTGACAGGGTCAATCCGTCAACGCCTGATGCTACTGGTGCTAGCAAGCGTCTCGGTCGTCTGGGTGGCAGCCCTCGTTTCAAGTTACAGGCAAGCCGTCCATGAAGCCGGCGAATGGGACGACGCGCGAATCGAACAGGCTGCTCGAACACTGACGCTGGTGGATACCAATGATCTGGCGGCGCTCACCGAAGATGGGTTTCATGCGTCCGACGATGACGGCGACGATGACCTGTCACGCCGGCTCCTTTATGAAGTGCGCGACGCCGAAGGGCGCCTGCTTGCAGCGAGCCCCGGTTTGCCGCGTGCCGCCGCGAAGGAGCCGCCGTCGTCTCAGGCGGCGGCGGGCGCTGTGGCGAAATACGACTCGCTCAAATGGAATACCTACGTGCTCCATGACGCGGCGCGTGGCAGGAGTGTGCGGGTATTTGAACGTAGCGATAGCCGCACCGATCTGGGCGCCGGAGTGGCGCGCCGCATCGCGAAGCCGCTTGCTTATGCGCTGCCGGTTCTCGCGCTGCTCATCTGGGTGGGCATTGGCAGCAGCCTCGCGCCGCTTAAAACACTCTCGCGGGCCATCGGTGCCAGAAACGCAGGCAATCTGGACCCCATCGATATGCGTCGCACTCCGGCCGAAGTGCGCCCCTTGGTCGACGCGCTCAACGTTTTGTTCTCGCGGCTGCGAGGGTCGCTCGACCGTGAGCGGGCCTTCACGGCCGACGCGGCACACGAACTCAAGTCGCCACTGGCGGCGATCAAGGTTCAGGCTCAGGTCGCGCTTACCACCCGTGATCCCGCAAAACAACGCCTCGCAATGCAGCGGGTCGTTGAAGGTGTCGACAGGAGCACACATCTGGCGGATCAACTTCTGTTGCTGGCGAGACTTGACGAAGGTGTACCCGCACCAGCGTCGACCGTGGAACTGGATGCCGTTGCCCGCGAATGCATCGCTGCCCACGAAGCGAATGCGTCGTCCAAAGGCATCGGGTTAGTCCTGAACGGGGATACACACGTGACGACGTTAGCGGAGCCCGCACTCGTGCGTATCCTGCTGGACAATCTGGTGGACAACGCTATCAAGTATGGCGAGACGGGAGGTTGTGTCGAGGTCGTCACCCGGCTAACGTCGGAGGCGACCCTACTGCTTGTGCGAGATAACGGCCCAGGTGTGTCGGAGCAGGACCGGTTGCGTCTGAGCGATCGCTTTTTCCGGGGTGGGGGAAGCCGTCAAAGCGGTAGTGGATTGGGGCTCTCGATCGTCGCTCGGATTGTGGCTCGCCTTGAGGGACATCTAACCTATACATCGGGCATTGACGGCCGGGGGTTGGGCGTCGAGGTCCGCTTCCCGGTCACCCGTTCCCCCAGCTCGCCATAAACGCGCAGCATTGCACGATCCATTGGAGCAGGCTGGCATATCGCTTCATACGCAGCGCCTCGTCGACACGTTGTGTCACGAGTCTTGGGCATGAACGAGCAGCAAGGGCGTCTGCGTAATATGCGCGACACGGCCCGCGACGCTGCCCAGTAGCCATCGCGCTACTCCACGTCGGCCATGCGTGCCCATGACCAGAAGGTCAGCATTCCAGTGACTTGCCTCGCGAACGATCGCGTGGGCGATGTCGTCTCCTGTCTGCTTGGTACTGATGAGTGCGGTATCGCAGTGACAGGACGAACCCGCAAATACTTCCGCCGCTGTGGCAAGCGCCGCTTTGCCCTCTTCGACAAACGCGTCTTCAAGCACATGAATGGGTACAAAATCCGTCAGACGCACCGCGCGATCGACGACATAGACCGCCCGCATGTTGACTTCCGGCTTCGCAAACCGCATGCCGTACCTCAAAGCCTCGAACGACGGCGCGCTTCCGTCGATCGCGATCAGAACCCGTTGCGGGGGGCGCGCCAACTTTTCCTCGTGGGAAGGCGGCACGATCAGGAGCGAGCATCGGGAGTGTGTTGCCAGTGGCTTGGACACCGTGCCTTCGACCCAGCGCAGTAGTCCATGATGCTGACGTGCGCCGACGACCAGAAGATCGGCATGCCAGTCGTCGGCAGCATCGATCAATGCCGTGGCGATATCGCCACCGTGCTTCGAAAGGTCGACTACATCCTCTTCGAGGCGAAAATCACAACCCGCGAAGACGTGCTTTGCCTGAACGAGTGCATCCGCTGCGTCACGCAAAAGCTCAGCCCGCGCGGCATACAGTTCGGCACTCGCCTTCGGAGGCATGGGACTAAGCGCCCGAGGATTGTCGGCGACACTCACGAGGCGAATGTGCGCAGTAGCTCGCGCTATGTTTCGAACGAACTCCGCTGCTCGCAGTGAGGCAGGTGACAAATCCACCGCGACCAATATACGATCGATTCCTGACGGAGCATTCTGACTGGTGTATGAGGTACTCACAATTCCGCCTCGATATCAAATCCATTGTCCACGACGACGAGATTGCAGTGTGTATCGTCCTTGTCGTCGCGATCTGATCGTGATCAAGGCGATGTTTGATGCGGCAGAAGTGGCGAAATCGAAGCTATCCAACGCAATCTGGGACCAAATTGGCTCACATCGGCCTACCGTGACGACATTGACCAGCGTTCATTAGATTGCGTCGAGCGCATCAAAACAGGCGCCTCCGTTGGTGGCCGTTCGTTTCAATGACAGCAGCGGTCAGCGGGCATAGCCCCCCGGGCGGCCGCAACAGGTCGACTACGGAAGTTTGTCGTTGGACCGGGATTGGCGCAGATGTAAAAAGGGGCCGTTGATGAACAGATGTCGCGTGGCGGAAATCAGCTCGATACCCGTAGACCGCAATAAATTTGTCACTACTTCGCGAGTAAATCTGTCACTTTACGGCCCGTCGGCCAGACGGCTAACTAAATCACCTTAAATTCAATAGCTTGCCAAAAACGAATTAATTGTGTCACCGGCTAGACTTTGCGCAGGTGTCACCGCCGGACATTTCCATCCGTGCGGGGTGCACTGCGTCGACGTCGTTGCCCGAGCGCAGGCGCAATCGGCGACTGATAGCGATGCGGTCCTGCCGGCGCATCGCAGCCGTCGTCGAGAGCAGAGAAAGCCGCCCGTAGCTGTAGTGCGAATGGCACCAGCCACATCGAAACGGCGCTCCGATCACCCTGGCGTTTATTATGTAAGGAGTCTCGCCGTTGCAATACGGACAACACGTCTGAAGCGATTGCTGATGCGCCGGACACAGATTTTCATCCTCACGCTGGAACAACACGCTGTGGTAGCCGTGCGCTGCGCACTGTCGGCAATATCGGAAGACCTCGTGATATCGATCACGCGGCGCGGCACCTGGCAACGATGCCCTCAACACGTTCGAGGGCAGGCGTAGCACGCGGCACAACCGTGTCAGGTCGAGGGCGTCCCGCGCCGGCGCCACGCCTTCATGCGGATCCACTTCGGGACTGATCAGATGGAGCAGGGCGTGGCCGGGGAGCGCGTTCGCGCAGGCGAATTTCCACAGGATTGAGACCAGGGATTCGCCCGGCATCAACAATCCGGGGCTGAGGGCACTGCCTCGCGCGAGCGAGATTCGCCACTCGTCAAATGGCAGAATCGGAAAGCGTGGCGGCTTGATCGCCGCGGCGTTACGCCGTGGCAAGCGTGCGTCCGGTGGCATGGCGGGACTGAACATAGCCGCAGTGGTGCACTGCGTAGGTCCACAACGCAGCCTCGGGACAATAACCCGGCGCGTCCTTTAGCTCACTTTCCTTAAGCACAATCTCGATGGCGCGCACGAACGACTCCATCGGGATCTCGAGCTTACCCGGCAGACTCGCTTTGTGGTGTGCCGCCTCGAATGCCTGCCATAACAGGCCCGCGTCGTCTAATAGTCGATAACCGGCGTCGAATGCCTGTGTGACATAAAAACGCGTGAAGCTCCATGGGGTGCCCTCCGGATAGGCGGTCTGATCGTAGCCGTTCATGCACGTGGCGACATCCTGTGCGTTGCGGATGCCACAGAAAGAGAGCTCTTCGACCATTAGACGCGCAACGATCTGAGTCTTGTGAGCAATCTGCAGACTGGTTTTCTGTGCGAGTAACTCCTCCTGACCAACGAGGAAAGTAAATAGCTTGATCTGCTGCCGGTCGAGCGCGTCGTGTACGTCACGCAGCCACTCGTACTCATTCTCGTTGTAGCGCTGAGCCTCGTCGCAAAAGAGCAATACGGTGCCGCCGCCAGAACGGGTGGCCGCCTCGCGAATCCTCAATGACAGGCGCAGTCGCTTGGAAGGGTTGGAGCCGGCGTTCGGATCAGGATCTCCGACCGCCTCAAGCAGGTTGGCAAAGAACGGCCCTTCGGCGTGGCGCGGCTTGTGCTCGCACTGCGCGTGATAGCTGGTTATCCGGGAATAATTGTGGGCGAGCAGCAGTCGCACGTATTCGATCGCGCGGGTCTTGCCAATTCGCGATGGGCCGTAGATCAGCGCACCCATGATCCGGTAGTGCAGACATCGGGCCACGAGATCATAGAACGCCTCGATTGCTGGGGTGGCAATCCGATAATTGCCGGTGGCCAGCGGATGCAGCAACGGATCGATAGGACGCGGTATCTGAAGCGACATGGTGCCTCCCATGCAAACGACGGGGTTAAAAGACCTGACCAGTACCGATGGAAAGTTTCCTCGGTCGGACTGGCGCGCGAGCCGCAAGTTCGACGGCGGTCACCATTGGTGATGTAGACACTGTCTGGGTCGCTGTCGATGCCGCCATCCCGGTTTCCACCGGCCGCGCCGGACCCACGGGCGTGCGCACTGTCGGTGCTGACGCCAGCAACCTGGCTGCGCGCGCGAGTTCCGTGGCTGCCTTGCGCGTCTTCCCGGCCTGCTCGAGCTTCGTCTGAACGTAAGCCTCAATCGGATTGGCGCCGCCCATCGTGCTGCCATGGCGCTGACCCTTGAGCTTGCGGATTTCCTGACGCAGTTTGAGGTTGTGCGGCACCACACGCCATGCCCCTTGCGCATCGAGCGTGCCCAATTCGGTTCCGTCGGGCAGGAACGCCCGCACGCAACGCAGGTCGTCGGCGTTCATGTAGATCAACAGATGTTTGCCGATCAGACGCGTGCTGGCTGCCAGCACGTCGCTCGTATAGCGCACACCATGCAGATTGATGTGCGGACGCACGCCCTGGTCGAGGTACGCTCGCACGGGACAGCGGCGTGCCGACTGCATCAGGCAGAGAGTGCGTCGATGATGTTCTGCGAGCCATGTAACCATCATCTGCTTGCCGCGAATAAAATACTCCATCGCCTCGAGCGGCGTGGCGTTATTCAAGCCGCCGTGCGGCGTGCCGTTGTAACAAGCGATTGCATACTCGACAAGCTCTTCCAGTTCATCAAGCGAAACATACAGACGCAGGTTGCCTTTCGGATCGGCGAGGGCACGGCGCAGATCGCGCGGATGAGAACCCGTATAGCCCGGCAGGCGCGAAGACAACCGGCTGGCGATCGTACCGAAGAAGCGCTCGATGTACGGCCGCTCATCCGGGCTGTACATCGGTCCCGCGTCGACGAGACAACCGACGAATTCACATAACGCAGTCAAGGTGTCGTCCGCGAGATTCGCTTTTGCGTTGTCAAGCTTCATCCATTCCCAGGTGACGTACGCCAGTTCCGGCAACCTCTGTGATGCAAAACCGTCCTGCGGTCCGTAGCTGAGCCCCTCTATGGTGAAAGGACGGGCGCGATGCGGCTCCAGAGCTTGCTCGACGGTCTTGATCACGTCATAGCGGCTGTACTCGCGCGCCAGGACGAGGTGATAGGCAAGCACAACGCGAGTGCACACATCGATAATCACCAGCAGCCACACTCGCTCCATTTCAAATTCGTGTTCAAAGCCCAGCGGGTCGCGCACAACCACTTTCAGGCGGATATCGAGCCGGTGACCGTCAAACTCGACCACCTGAAACGGACGTGTTGCCGCGGGACTTCCCACGCCGTCACCCCTGTGCGGCAAGCCCTTCAGGTGCGAAGCACCCGCCGAACGTGCAGCAGCTCCGAAGCTGCGCAGCATTTCCGCTTTCAGCCGCTGCGATAGCGAACGGATCGCGCGCCCCGCCGTATTGAAAGGGTAGTCGGCTGCCGTGAGACCGACTGCGCGACAATGGCGGAGGAATTCGTCATGCAGTGGCTGAAGCCCTCGCAAACGCGTGCGTAATCGTCCATCGGTGTTGATCTGTTCGAGCAACACGCGATGCTGTTTGACCTGCAGCAGCAGCCAGGCGGCGAGGGTAGGGTAGCGCTCGAAAAGCTGCGATAGCGCGCCTGCGGCACCGCAGCTGCCGCGCTCACCCTGTACCCGCACAGGGCTTAGACGAACATACTCGCTGACCCGTAGGTAGCTGACCAGTGCGCGGAATCCGAAGGGCCGTCCGTCCGGATGCGGGGACAGGGCCCGTTCAAGCCAACGATACAACTGGCGTCGATCGACACCGGTAGACTGTTCGATCTTTTTGAGCGATTCGCCGCGAGCGTAGCGAACAAGCGCCTGCATCCGCGCTTCAAAGGTGCGCCGTGCCTCATGCTCGAATTCGGTATAGGCAACCGTCGGCCATGTCGCGAGGTCAATTGCCTGAAACTCTGGTCTGCGACGGTTCATGTCTTCGTCTCCGCGGCGATAAACGAAGTGAGCAGTGATAGCGCCTGCATGTGCAGATCCGGCGCACTGAGCCGTCCGGCATGCAACATGCCGAATACGGCCGTGCGGACCAGAACCGGATCCCCACTCGAGAACTCCCGCTCGATCTCAAGCAACTTGCGGGGCTGGGCCAGAAAGCACTCGATCGCGCGCGGCAAGGATGATGAAACAAGGTTCCAGTTCGCCACAATGCAAGGCAGCATGCGCTGCCAGTTGTCGATCCAAACCCGCGCAGCCGCGAGGTCAGCCAACGAAACTTTCCGGATAGGCAGTGCCGCTCCGTCGAGATGACGATGGGATGTGCTCGCGTGTTCCCCATCAACCGCTTCATCAAGGATAACTAACTCTTGGCGATCAACGTAGCGGACCCAAAAGTCGGCAAGACGCCGTTTCGCGCTGACATTCACATAACCAGGCCGCTCGCAGAAGGAGACAACCGCAGGGTCTGCTTCGAACAGGATCCACTGCTCAAGGAGGTCGCGTCGGTAGAACGTCAGCCGCCGCTCAAGCTTCGGACTAAAGCCTTCGAACCGGTGTGCGCCACGCGGGCGTGCGAGCGCGACCGGCTCTGCGATGTGCAGGGAATTTTCCATAAGATCAGGCGCTTACGGACGGGCTTCGAAGTTTAGGACGCGAAGTGACAAATTTAATGCGGACTTATGCGAATTGACGGTTTTATTTCGTTCGGACTGCAAGTAAAAATGTCACTACAACGGCGAATCGGTCCGATATTTCGAGGCTCCGCCGGTGACACATTTAATGTGGCCTACGAGTAGACAACTTTTTTTCAGACAGCTTGTGTTTGTTTCTGCGTTAGTACTATTGACTGAATTGTTACCAATACAGCGGGTGTGATCCTTACACGCCGATACTGCGACGTCTATGTTCGCGCCAGACTGTTTCCCCTGGGCGTTGCTAAATCATCACGACCGTTTGCAGCGCAAATGCTCGACCCGATGCGTGTCGCTTGGGGACAGCTGATGCCGCTCAGGACTGAGGATCCACGCTGGACCTGCCGATGCGCCGAACGATATAAAATCTGGAGATCGGGATGCAGCCTGGTCGAGGAGGGGTTTCGCCAGAAGACCAGTGATACGACGACATTGGTTAAGGATCGCTT